>JAABUV010003828.1_pt1 | contig 18733 bp, 23 predicted proteins | sample 5559971 | NCBI WGS metagenome assembly JAABUV01 (sample SAMN10711881, study PRJNA513362) | rock metagenome | isolation source: Antarctica rocks | place: Antarctica: Victoria Land, Knobhead nord | collected 2015-12-19
GGCCGCACGCCGAGGGCGCCCCGGGTGCGCCGCGGGGCGCGCGCGCGCCTTCAGCAGGCTGCGCGCGCCGTCGGACATCTCCTGGCGCATGCGCGACGAGTCCAGGTCGATCGGCTTGGTAAGCACGGCCTGCCACACCTGCGCCGCGCATGCGCGCAAGGGCTTGACGCGCGCTCGGCCGCCCTGAGCCGGCAGAGGGCGCGGCCCGCGCGGCGTGCTCGCCCGCGCACGCAGCGGGGTGAGGCGCGCCGTCGCGCCGCACCGCAGCGCTCGGCGCGCACCGCTGCTGTGCGGCGCCCATGCGCCCACAGCAGCCTGGCTGCCACAGCTGGGCCTGGAACAGCCAGAGTCGCCTACAAGCCGCGTTGGCATCTCATTGGTAGCGTGCAGGCGCCTCGGACGCGCGCGGCTCCATGAGGCGCTTGGACGCGCGGGCGCGCGCGCGCCTGCTGAAGCGTCAGGGTGTAGGGTAGGAAACTAGTGTAGGGGCGCGCGCCTGCTGCAGCGTCAGGTTCTGCACGTTGTCCCAGAAGGGGAAGCCGCCGGTGAGCAGCTGGTACGTCAGCATGCCCACGCTCCACAGGTCTGCCTCGGGCCCGTACTCCTGCCACGCGCGCAGGCGCTTTGGTCGTGTGCGGCCGGGCGCGGCACGGCGCAGGCCTGGCACTGACGGCGGGACGCACGGCGGCAGCCGCGGCGCGTCGCGCGCGCTCGGCGCGGGACGGCATGCGCGTGGGTGCGACAGGGCGTGACCAGAGCGTGGCGGTCCGGGGGAGGCGGGGGTGGACCTGCAGCACCACCTCGGGCGCCATGTACACGGGCGTGCCGCTGCGCGACTTGAGCTTGCCGTCCGCCGGCCAGTGCCTGCGGCGCGCGGCGGGCTCAGCGGCGCCCCTCCGCTGCGCCGGGCTCCGACGAGCTGCTCGGGCTGGGGAGCAGAGCCGCGCGCTGCACCGCGGAGCTCACGGTGCAGGGGCAGGAGCGGGGCGGCGGCCCGGGCGCGCACCGGATGGACAGCCCAAAGTCGGTGGCGCGCACGGGGCTGTCCGCGTGCGGCGTGAGGAACAGGAAGTTGTCGGGCTTGACGTCGCGGTAGATGAGCCCGCGCGCGTGGCACTGCGCGATGAAGCGCAGCACGCCGCGGATGATGCCCGCGATGCGCGCCTCGGTGAACATGCCGGCCTTCATGCGGTCCAGGATGCCGCCGCCCTCGCACAGCTCCATGACCAGGTGCAGGTTCTCGTCGTCCTCGAACACGTCCTGCGGCGCGGGCGGCGGCGCCCGTCGCGCCGGCGTCGCGCTCGTGCGCCGCGCAGGGCGCTGGGCAGCGCCGCGCTGACGCCGCCGCGGCGCCGGGCGGCCCGACTGCGCCGAGCGTGTGCGCATCCGCGCGCGCGTCCACGTGCGCGCACTGGTCAGCAGGCCAGCTGCTGTGGTGCCTGGTGCACGCCCGGCGTGGCTGCCAGGGGGGGAGGCGGGGGGGCACCTTGAGGTACACCGCATCCAGGCTGGGCCCCAGCTGCTGCATGGCGTCCACCTCCGTCTGCAGCTTCAGCAGGTAGCGCGGCGTGGAGCCCGCGCGCTTGGGCACCTGCGCCCGGCGCCCCGGGCCTCACCCAGGCGCTCGGCGCGCCAGGCGCGGGCGGCGCGCGCCCTACCTGGCCCCCGCCCGCACTGGCACACCCCTGCGCATGGGCGCCCCGGCCCCGTGCCAGACGCCAGGCCTGCCTCAGGCCTCCGCCCGTCTGCATGTGTCACACCAGGGTGCAGGCCGCAGCGCCGCGGCACGCGCGCACTGGCGGACCAGGTCTCCTCGCCGACGCATGGCCGGCCGGGCCTGCACGGGCCAGCGTCGCGAGGCAGGGGCGGGCGGGCACCTTGGGGATGGTTTTGCAGGCATAGCGCCGCCCCGTCTTCCGCTCGGTCGCTTCGCGCACGATGCCGAAGCTGCCCGCGCCCAGCACCTTGCCCAGCTTATACCTGCAGGCGAACGCAGGCACGCCTTGGCAGCATGTAGTGGACTCATCCTTGGGCCCAGCATATCGCCCGCCCTGGGCCTGAGGATGGTGCAGGCACCCCTCAGCGACCAGCGCAGGCGACAGCGGAATACGCTCTGCTCCCGAACGCAACTGTCGCCGGAGTGGCGTCCCCTGACGTTCTCCTGCTGACGATGCCCGACCACATGGGAGCAGCGCACCGCTCGCGCAGGTTGCGCGGGTGGTCAAACACGTTGGTGATCTCGCGCGGCCGCAGCTCCTCGCGCAGCGGCCGCTGCAGCACGCGCGAGTCGCTGGCGGTTGCGGTGTAGTCTGCGTTTGTGGTGCGGCCCTCCGCGCTTGTTATGCTGCGCAGCGGCGCGTGCGCGCCGCGCCGCTCGTGCCTGCAGCCCTGCGCGGCGTGCAGCGGCGCGAGCCGGGAGCCGCGCAGCGCGTGCAGCGCGGCGCGCCATGCAGCGCTGTGAGTGAGCGGCGGCGGCGCTGCCCGGCAGCAGCGCCTGTGCGGCCTTGCCCTGCACGCGTGCATTCGCATCAGTGAGCTGGGGGCTGGGGCTGGACAGCAAGCCCATCCTGCATTGTCGGGCAGCGCACCAGGCTGCAGGCCCGTGGCTGTGTCGATGCCTGCATTGAGGCTCGTGCAGCGCCATGCGCGACACTCCTCGCCACTGTGGTGGACACTGCGGTCAAAGAGGGTCCCCAGATACCGTCCTCAGCAAACTGGTCACGCAGAGCTGCTGGGGCAAGCTGTGACTACAGGCGTTGCAGGAAGCCACATGCACGTTTAAGTATGGCTCTCTTGCAACCACTACAGCTCGCGTCACGAACCTTCAAGCAAAGCACGAACAACACAGAAGCTCACACCATGACGACAGCGGATCTTCTTCTCACTTGCCAGGCTTTGAAGTCGAACATCAGCCAGAAAGCTAGATTGAGGATTAGGTCTCATCACATGGGTCCAGGCCCTTTTATGACTGTCCTAATGAGACTGTCAGCAAATACCGAAGCCGCGGGCGGCTCGCAGGCCGGCCAAAACACTGTGACATGGAGGCGGAGGTCACACGCCCGCACTACAGCAAAAACTGCTCCGCGCAGACTAGACTGGGGGAAGGGGGTCTCGTCGGCACGCAGGCCGTCAGTGCTTGACCAGACTCACGCAAATATGAACATATGTACACAGGCGCCCAGCCCCTCGTGCTGCGGAGGAGGACTGCAAAACTCAGTGGAGGCGCACAGGCCCCAGCGGGGCGTACCAGTTGGGACTGCGCCCGCCAGGCAGTAGCCTGCAGTCACGCGCCGCCAGTGCCCAGCACCGGCAGGCTCAAGCAAGACGGCCGGCCCGGCCCGGCGTGGATCCAGAGCGTGCGTGGCCCCGCATGGTCCACGTAGAAATGCTTGGCGTCTGCGCCCGCCAGCGCCAGGCGCACGCAGTGGCCCTGGCGCGGCGCGGGCACGCTGTCAGCCCGGCGCTGATCAGGTGCTATTGCACGGCGGGGGCGCTGAGCGCGGCAGCAAGCCAGCGCCGGCTGTGCAAAGCTGACAGAGCCTGTCCGGCGTGCGAGGCGATGCGGTCGGCGGGCCTGCATGCGCTGCAAGCAAATACCCGCATGCATGCAGGGCTTGCGCTTGCCATGCAAGCATGCAGCCCTTGAGCCGCCAATACTGCTGCCACCTACTCCTGACTCTCGCATGCTCGCGCAGGCACTCTCTCCGTGCGCAGGACGCTGCATTAACCGCACGCCGGCAGGGCGCCGCACCGGTGCAAAGGAGTACGCCGTTGGCAGCAGCTCAAAGCGCAGGCGCTCCGGGACGCCGGGGCGCAGCGGCGCCGCGTCCGCCTGCGCGAACGTGTGGAACGGCGCGCCCGGCAGGCACGCCGCGCCGCGCGCGTCGTCGGCCGGCGGCCGCTCGGCGCGGTTGCTGGCGCGCAGGCAGCCCTCCGTCACGTACCTGGGCGCGCGTGCGGCGCGCTGTCAACGCCGCCGGCTGCTCGGTGCCGGACATGCAGTGCAGGCTGGGGACTCGCTCGCGGGTCCACAGACCAGGCACGGGAGGGCCTTGCAGAAGAAGCCACCGTGCCACCAGCAGGGAGCACCCGCTGGCCGGTCGCAAGTGGCGCAGGGGCGCTCTGGAGCGGACCAGCACGGCAGCGGGTACCCACCGCGCCTTGCCGCTCGCAGGGTTCACGTCCTCGAGGTACGCAAACACGTCGGCGTCCGCGTCGCTGGAGGCGACCCAGAGATCCACCAGCGGCGCGCCCGCGACCTCCAGGCACGCCGGCAGCGGCGGCCCGGTGAACGCGGTGTGCCCGCACGAGCGCAGGTGCGTGTAGCGCAGCGGCTTCATCGGCTGCAGCATGACCTCATAGCGCGACGTGCCCTGCGCTTGCGCACGCGTCGGCAGCTCGGTGACACGCACCGCGTGTCAGGGTTCTATTTTGAAAGAGCTCACAGGGCGGAGCCTGCAGACTAGGGCATGCAAAAGTCTGCAGAGACTGCTCTCGCCGCACATCGCACAGACACCTGACGAAGGAGGCAAGGCCGCAAGAAACCGCCCGTGCCTTTGACACTGTGCCACCTTATAACTTATTAATTGACTGAAACTGTCCGAAAGACGTGTGTGCCCCAGCCAAGCCAATCCATACAGACCCCTGCATGCCCTGGCCAGGCACTTGGGGCGCCTACCTTGGGGTGCTTCCACGCCTCCACGCGGTGCTCCCAGCGCACTTCCGTCCCTGCGCACGCCTCCGAGAGCGCGCCCACCTGCCGGCGGTGCAGCAGCGTGACGCGCATGCATGGGCTGCTGCCAGCGCACGCGCCGCTCGCTGGCAGGCGCAGCGCCGCCTCCATGCGCTGCAGGGGGCGAGGCGGAGCCTGGCCTGAGGCGTTACAGAAACGTGCAGCGAGGAAGATGCAACTACGATAACGATGCGCTCGCCCAGCGATTGGTGATGACGGCCCCATGCGACCAGCAGCATCCCGCATGGACTCATCAAGAGGCAGCGACCAGCCAGTCGCGCCCCGCACCTCAGCCGTGCTGCCCGTGCGCCGCCCGCCCAGGGCCGCGGTGGGATCCGCCACTGTGGTGACATCTGCCGCGCGGGGCCCCGCGGCGCCGCCCTCGCATGCCTCAGCGGCGGTGCGCGGGCTCCAGGGCGGCGCAGCAGCCGCGCCGCCCCTGCCCAGGCCCTCGCCTGCCGCCATGGCCTGCGGCCCCGGGCGCGCAGCCGGCGCGGCGGCGCTTGCCCCGCCCCCGATGCGCGCGCCTGGCGGCGCATGCGCTGCGGCAGGCGCGCGGAGCGCCGCCCGCGGCCAGCAATGCGCGGCCGTGTCCGCGTCTGAGGGCACCCGGCTCATGGGCCGTTCAGGAGGAGGCGCCAGATAGAGCCGCAGCGGCGCGACTGCGACGCCGGGCGGCGGCCAGCGCGGCGCGGCCACCCAGCGCGGCCGGTGTCCCATCACGTAGAAGTGCACGGGCATGCCGTCCGCGGCCAGCTGCATGTCGGGCCGCACAGCAGCGCCGCCCAGAGGCGACCCGGCGGCATGCACTGACACCATGTCCAAAGGCCCCTGCGCGCTGGGCCGCTGGGCAGCGCCCTTGGGGCCCTCCGCGGGTTGCACCAGCGCCTTGCTGGCACGTGACTTTATGCCGGGGTCCTGCTGGCCGGCCATCGCGGCCGCCGCCCCTGCAGGCTGCTGGGCTTCCGCTGCCGCCTCACGCCTGCCGCTTGCGAGCGGCGCTGGCGCGACCTGCGCGCCGCGCCCGGCTGCAGGCTGGTCGCTGGTACCTGCAGCTGCGCTCTCCTGGTCACAGGCGCGAGACGCTGCCACGGCAGGCTCGGCGCCCGCCACGACATGCGGGTGCTGTGCCGGAACAGCCCCGTGCGCTCCTGCGCCCTGCTCGGGCATCGGGCGCGCGGCGCAGCAGCGGCGCGCAAAGTCGAGCGCGTAGGTGTGCAGCGCGAACGCTGAGAATGCGCCGGAGCGCGCATGGCCCACGCGGTTGTCCAGCAGCCCGATGTGCGACCAGGGGCCCACCAGCACCTCGCTGCCTGTGCAGCGCACGCGCCCGGCGGGCGTCAGGATGGCTGGACACGCGGCGCGCGTGATCATCAGGCGATGAGGATCTACAGGATGAAGGAGACAGGCCCCCGCCAGCACAGCTCGCCGACCTGGCATGCAAGCGCACCATGTTCATGCTGTCACACCCCCCCAACATGCACTCTGCACCTGCGCTGACTCCATGCTGACTGATTTGATGTAAACGCCGCGCCATGCCGCTGCGCCGCACCTGGCGCGTGCGCGGCGTGGTGCAGGATGTGCAGCGCGGACGTGGCGCTCTGGTCGAGCCACCCGGACACCATGGAGATGGGCACGCGCGCTGTAGCGATGTCCGCAGCGTACACGCACGGGCTGAACTGCAGCGCGCAGCCCCCGGCGATCGCAACGCACCAGCAGCTCAGAGCAGCGCTGTGGCCACATGTTGACCTCTGTAGCTTGCCCTCTCAGGTGTCCATGCTTCACAAAGGAGGCGCGCCCGGCAGCCCATTGTGCGCCCGGCAGCCCACCATTTCTGCAGGCGTCCCTGGCATGCTCGAACGGCCCACCCAGCTGCAGGCCCACACAGGCGCAGGCTGCTCAACCGCGCCGCGCTCGCACTGCCGGTGCAGTTGCCGCCATGGCACCGGCGCATCGAGCGGCGGCCGCGCCTGGTTCACGACGAGGCCGTCCGGATCGGGCTGGTCGGTGAAGCGCACGGCGCGCCCGGCCTCCACCGGGCACCAGCTGCGGTGGCCGCCCACCGCAGCCACCAGCGCGGCGCGCCCCCCGCGCGCCGCCGCCGCGCCCTCGCCGGCCACCACCGGCGCGCAGCCCCTGCGGTGTCGGCCGGCCGTCAAGCAGCCTGGCCGAATCCAGCTGTGTACCCCCCTCGCAGACACGGCCGACACAGCCGATGTTTAACATCCCAGAGAGGCTTGTCAAGCCGCAACGCTTGCCAGGCAGTCCGGAGTGTCATGCAGCACGGGTCATAACGCTTGTCCGCACTCGCGCATTGATGTTGAAAGCAGCCTGCAAATCCCCCTTGCCAGCCAGGTGTTGCCACGCATGCGGAGGGCAGCACGCAGCCACCCACCTGGCGATCAGCATGATGCCGAAGCGGGTGTGCTTGGGCAGCAGCGCCAGGTTGTTCTGGTCCATCGCGCGGCACCAAGAGCCCCAGTCGACCACAAAGCCGCAATTGGCGATGCCGCCAGGCACCGCCAGATCCGAGAACATGTCCCTGAGGCAGGTGCGCAACACGTTTCATGCACGTATTGCACCATAACAGTAAGTGCAGCTGTGCAGAAGGGCCAGGCAGCGAAGGACTTAATCAGACTTGCAGGAGCCAGTAATACTGACACGTGGTTGTTCTGGCACTGTGGGTGGTCTGTCAGAAGCCTTATCGGCCTGGCGCGCACCAGAACGCGTTCTCCAGAAACGCGCCGGCTACCGCTGGGTGGTGCTGGGCGAGCGTGAACAGCGCGGCGCCGCCCTCGTAGGACTTGCCCGCCAGCAGCACCTGCGACCCCGCACACACATCGAATTCCACTACCACAATATGCACGCCATCATCCCTGCAGCATGAAGACACGCTCGCCAACATCCACATTGCTGCACGACCTTCAAAAGGTAGCACCCGCAAATCATACCGAGCGCAGGTATTGAGCCAACCAGCGCCTCCCCGGAGCGCTTATGCGTGCAGCTGCAGCATGACACGCGTGCAAGGCAGAGACAAGGAAGTGCACACAGTCAACTCCCCACTCCTGAGGACGGCAGCGCGCCTGGCCGTTGCTCCAGGCCTGCCGCGTGATAAAGTCCAGCACCTCGACAGAGTCCCGCCTCTCGTCGTGGCTCCACGGCGCGCGCCACTGCCCAAACGAAGCACCTGGCGGCAGCGCTTGACTCTTTCGCAGCGCTTGATCACTCCCGCACCCACGCGAGGCCACAGTCGCCACACAAAACTCCTCAAGGGGGCTTCGGCGCAAGCGCCAGGAAGCCCCGCACCTGTGCCCCTGACATCCACCGTGACAACTGCGAAGCCGCCGTTAACCAGCGCAGCCTTCAGCTCCAGGTTCACGAGGTCGACAGCGCGGCCGCGCGTGAGCAGGCGCAACGGCCACCGCAGCTCTGTGGCGCGCATGTACCTGCGCCAAGCACACGGCGATCGTCGGTACTTGCGCTTGAGGACAAAACATCCGCTGACGGGGGGTCAGCTGGCGGCCAGTCACCTGGTCTGGAAGAATACGACTGGGTACCGCCCAGAGGGTGACGGCTGCGTTGGCAGGAGGACATCGCAGGCCAGGTGCACGCCGTCGCGCATGCGCACGTACAGAGACTGCGCTCCAAGCACCACCTGAGCAAGTTTCTACTTTTGAATGGCAAGTGCACAGCAAGCACAGCACACACCTCGTGCCCGCAGGCTCCCCACGTCTGCATAACGCTGAGCATGTTTTTCGCGGCACGCGGGAACGCAAACACGTCCCAGTGCCTGTCATCTTCGCTCGCCCTGGCCATGTTCCACTCTACAGCGCGCGTCACGCCTTCGCTGTTGGGAGGGGATCGCCTCTGCCTTATCCCGGTGCTCGCCTGCCCTGGCAGTTCCCAGTTTGTAGTGAGGCACCCTAGCTAGCCAGGGCCCTTCGGACGCCTAGTGCGTGGGGCTTGGCCTGAGCACCTGCTGGCTGACCGATTTGTCTGACAGCACCAAATGCGGTTAGCCATCTGCAATGCGGTGTGATGACCATGCGGTGTGATGAACATCCACAAAGAGCAGATAAGTGTCAAAACGAAGGCTGCCAGGTGCTAAGATGTGGCGCTGTTCATGACGAACACTTCTTGTGCCCCGCACTTGTCTTCCTGCACCCTAGAGTGTCCAGAGCGAGTGCGGATGAAGCGTGGGGTGATATGTATGAAAGCTGCTGCTGCGCATTATAGCCTGCAAGCCGCAGCCTTGCTGGGGGTGTCATGCTGGGCACATACCCCGGGCTTGTCAAATCAGGCCTCGCAGAGGGGATACCAAATGGTATTGCCATGCATGCATATGGCCTGAACAGCGCTGATTGCCAGCACTGTTCACTCTCACTGCCAGCGCTGTACGCTGTACAACACCTGGCAGCACCAGCATACATTATCAAAACGTGAACGCGCTGCTAAGTCAAATGCGCAGTGTGCCTGAAGACCTTCAGTCCTGAACAACGCTGGGCAAGGTGTGTAGATCCAAACCTGCATGTAATCTCTACATTGCAAAGGCCTTGTACATGAAATTTAAAGGAATGATAGGAGGTGCGTGCTCGCAGAACAGCATGCTGCCCCTACATCAATCCTCCAACCTACTCGAGATTGCTGCAGGCAGCACACACTCCGATACAGGCAACTGTCCGCCCAGGCTAGTCACTGCATGAAGCGCTGCCCTTCACCTGGCACTGCTGGTAACCCAGCACAGAGGCCACACTCTGCCTACTGGAAGGAAGCAAGCGGGCGAGGCGGAGGCAGCAAGCCTCGCTGTGCGCAGCCTAGGGAAGGGTCCAGGGCTGTTCGCTGCAAGCTCGTCTGGGTCTGCAGCGGCCGTCCGTCGCGCCTGCTACCTCCCGCAGTGCAGCAGGGATCCAGCTCCAAGGAAGAGCCCAAACACCTGCAGGCCACAGACATCTCCACCTGGCGTGTTTGAGACAGGTGACCGTTGGGAGCCTGGAGCAGCCCACGGCACGCACCGCTGCGCTGCTCAGCGTGGTCTGTCCTACGTATCTGATTTTGTAGATGCCAGGAACCTGCGCCGCAAAGCCAGAACCGTAAAAGTCCACGCACAACTCGCTTGTGCAAACACAGCGTCCTGGCGTTAAGCAGCAGTCCCGCACAAGCACAGCTTGCCGCACCTTATACCGGAACGCCTCGTATGTGCCATACAGCGCGCCTGCACAGACGGGCCGCTTAGCGCCGTCTATCACCTGTGCCATTGTGTCATAACACCTTGAAAGCTGCCAACGGGGCGCTATTACTGCAGTCGAGCACGTACCTATGGAAGCGCCAAGTGCCGCTCCAACGCTGGCCCCTGTCGCCACCCGGTTTACGCACCTGTTGTCCATCGTGCGCGAGTCCTGGCACTGATCAAGGCAACAACTATCCACGAAGCGTCTCCTCAAAGACCACCTCCTTACGCAGCTCGAGCTGGCAAAAGTGATAGGGAGACGGCAGGGTCCAAGGAGCCTCAAGAGTCGCATCAGGATGTAAAATTCATTTTGCTCGCTGCGCTCCCAGTGCTGGGCGAGGCTGCAAAAGGCTGTGGGAGCTGCACCGTATGGCATGCCCAGGGCTCAGGATGCCGTGAACAAGGGCAGAGCCAGCAAGAAGAGTGCTGGACCGGCAACAGACGTGCGCGCAGCCCCTGCTGGCTTTTGCTGGACAGCGCTGCTCCGAGCCCTTTTGCAGAGGTGCCTCTGTGCGCGCAGAGGCTACTGGCGGCGCTCATGACGCAGGGCCTGGGCCTGCAGAAGGTTCACGTCGCCGTTGGCACGCAGATCAAGCGCTTGCAGGCACAGCCCGCCCTCAGCTCTCAGTTGGGTGGTATGTCGTGCACTTGTGCATGACGTGCTATCACGCGTTGCGGCGGCACTGCCAGTTGGCTGAGCCGTGCTCTGCAGCGCCCTGTGCTTGGTGCCGCTCTGCCCAGGTAGCAGCCCACCTGCCTGACGGCGCTGTTGGCGCGCCAGTGCGAGGAGCAGCTGCTGCTGCAGATGCTGCGGCAGGCCGACCAGGCCGTGGAGGCCGAGCGCTCTGGGCCGGGGCCGTGCACGGATGTGGCCGCAGGTGCTGAGACGCGCGCGCCCGTCAGCGCAGCAAGTGGGGGCAGCGACCCGGGGCGCTCGCCGCTCGCAGAAGCCCTGTGCTGACGGGTGCACCACAGCGGCGCGCCGAGTGGCAGCACTCTCGAGCACGCTGTGCCCGCTGGCCCCGGCTCAATGCAGACGCTGAGCCGGGTCTGCTCGGCCGGCAGGGCAGCTGACGCTCGTTCTAGGGGATTGCTGACAGTGCGCTGCAGGCGTGGGCAGCACAGCACCCAGGTATGCGGCGCTGAGCGCGTAGGCGCCAGGGAGGCACATGGGGGGCGCAGTGCTGCTGCTGCGCCGCTTATGACGATTTTGAGCTGTACTCCAATTTTTGCCTGCTGACAGCCCCACTGCGCCTGCTGTAGATGTAGAGGCAACTGTGGTGCTGGCCACCGCTGGGCGCAGGCGTGCTTGCAGGGCTTCGCAGAGGGCCCGCAGACATGGTGCAAAATGCATGCCGGTGTTGGAAATGTGAATGAGAGACGGGGGCCTTAGGATTGCATCACTTTTCACATAGTCCACAATGCGTTATGGAGGGCGATGTATCTGGGGTGCTTGCAGTCATGGGCGTGCGTCGGCTGAGCACTTGCGCGGCCTCATGAGGCTTTAGTGTATCATGATAGAGGCGCCCCTGGGCAACAAGCACACATATTGTTATGCGTATCCTTGTTCTTTGAAGCTGCATATGCTCACCTGCATGGATTCACCAAGGATGGGTTTTTTGCGGGACATCAGGACATGTTCGGCCCTTTGCATGCTGGCTTGCTTCATGGTTTGTGCTGAGGCAGCTTATGGCGGGGCGATCCCATTGTTGGGCTGGAGCCTCAGCCCCTCAGATAGTTCTTGAGGGCTGCAACATCCGCTCGTGCAGCACATGCCCACTCGCTGTCGTTAGACTCATGGTGTATGTGATGCAGCACAGGACATCTGCGGCATTGGCCGCTGTGTCCTGGCATGTTAAAGCGAGTGTACTTGCCTCGCAGCTCCATGGGGCCTGGGATCCTGCATTAATTGGGCAGCCCTAGTCACCTCAAACGGCTGGGCTACAGCCGAAGTGGTGCAACTGGGCTACTATCATCATCATCGTACTGCATTTGTCTCTTGCTGTGTAGTAACCAGGTCTGGAGTGTGCTTCTGCGTGTGCTATGTGAAAGGCAAAGACGGGGACGTGGTCGTCTATGTAGTGTTCCAGACATGGTTCTAACATGGCGCTGGCGCTGACCACTTAACACACAGCTCTGTGCTAGCAAAGGATGATCGACCAGCAGGTTGTGCTTGTTGCGTCCAGCTCGGAGGGCACCATTTCTGCATGGTGCGCATGCCTCGCTAGTTTTGCAAGCCTCTATAGACACAATAGAGCTCAACACTTTACTGGCGCTCTTGAGTACAGGGATGTTCACACGAGCACCTTCCTGGCCGCCTTCAAGAATAATGCCAGCGGCCGCAACGCACTGAGCCTGCTCGGCCGCGACTACCTGGTGGCCGCGCAGCAGCCCAAGGGCGTGCTGCACTTTTGGGCCTGGCACAAGGTGCAGCCCCCAAGTGGTGCCCAAGGGGAGTCGGGCGCAAGCACACACCGGCTGCTCAGTGCTCCCCAGCACTGTGCTGACGCAGCGGCCACAGCCGCAGCACAGGCCCTTCCTCCTGGCCGCACCCGCTGCTTAGTTGCGCTGCTTGCAACCCCCGACAAGAGAAAGGATGACCCACTGGCTGCAGCGCTACCACACTCCCTGGCTGCACAGCCCCGCCCTTGTTGCTGCCTCTGATTTCACGTGCGAAGCTGACCTGCCCCTGTCCGCAACAGGACCAGGTGCTGCAGCGCTGCTACGCTGCGGAGCCCGTGCTCGTGGTGGCTGCCTCGCCGGACGGCGTGCACCTCGCCGGCGGCGGCGCGTCAGGCGCCGTGTACCTGTGGGAGACGCCCTCGGGCCGGCTGCTGCGCAGCTGGCCCGCGCATTACAAGGCGCGGCGGCAGCAAGCTCGCCTGCCGACCGTGTCTGAGCCGCCTGCTCTCTGTTGTGCCTGGTCCGCGTGACACACAGACGCCCTGGGGGTGGAACAGGCGCGGCTCTGACGCCACGCGCGCGAGCGCCAGGCGGTCACTGCGCTGGCTTTTGCGGACGGCGGGCGCGTGCTGGTGAGCGCGGGCGGGGACACGCTGGCGGCCGCGTGGCAGCTGCTGGACCTGCTGGCTGCGCGCGCCGCGCAGGAGCCGCCCGCGCCGCTGTTCTCCTGGCGCGCCCGCGCCCCGCCACCCAGCCCCGTGGTCGTGATAACAAGCGCGGTTTGAGGCCTGGCTGGCAGGCCTGGCAAGCAGTTTCCGGCTCTGTCCGCTATTGGCACGCATGTCCCTGCCTGTCTGGCATGTGTGCACACCCTCCGCCTACATGCGCCTGCTGAGCCTGCACGTGTGACGGTGATGGACGAGACTGGTACCCTGCCATGGCGGCTGCCTCTGTGTGGGCACCAAGCCAGCCTGGCTCTGCGGGCGCAGGGCTGCGCACACACTGCCGATCGCGGCCGTCTGGTGCGGAACGGGCGTGGCCGCTACCGTCGGGCTGGACCGCTGCGTCAAGCTCTGGAGCCTGGCCACAGGTGGCTCGCGGCCTGGGCTCGTGACATCTGCGTGTCACGACACACGCACTCTGTCCGCCCGTACTAGCTGAGCGCATGCCTGCTAGCCAAATGGTTGGCCACCCGCCATGGCCTGTGCATTCCCCTCTGTGCTGAGCACGTAAGCTCGTGTTTGCATGGTTGAGAGTCAGACGTCTGGCAGCGCCGCCCCTTCAGCAGCGCCCTGCCGCGCAGGCGAGCTGCTGCGGTCCGCGGCGCTGCCGGCGGCGCTGCAGGCGGTGACGGCGGACCCGGCCGAGCATGCGCTGTACTTAGGCGGCGCCGACGGGCGCATCTTCGAGCTGTCCCTGGTGCCGGCCCATGCCGCGTGTGAGGCCGGAAAGGCGGCCAGTGCCGCGTGCGCATGGCAGCTGCGCTTAAGCACAAGCGTGCCGGGGTCTGACCCTGGCATGTAGCCCATGTGCCGCATGGGGTGCGTCGTTTGACAGCCTGGGCTCGTGCTGTTTGTTGTGGTACGGTTGACAGAGCTGCAATGGCGCTGGACCAGGTCTGGCCGGCACCAAGCCTGCCTGGAGGGCGCAGGCCTTCACGTGCATAGCTGTGGGCTGCACATGCCTGCAAGTGTGGAAGGAAAGGGTCCTGATGCTGCTCAGAGGGTCTGCTGCTCAGATTTCCCCTCTTCTTTCTCACCCTGTGTGACATGCAGGTGGGCGCCAGTCCCAGGGAGGCAGCCGGGGGAGCCAGGTCCGACGCCCCGCAGCCCGGCGGGGAGGACTGGGCGGTGCTGGAGGGGCACACGCGCGGCGTGACCAGCCTGGCGTGCACCACCGACGGCGGCTACCTGCTGTCTGGTGCGCGGGCCGCGTCGACCCCCAGGCGCACCTGCTGCGATGCGGCACCGGCTGGTAGAGGGCGAAGACCTCTTGCAGTGTCCTGCTCTTGCGCACCAGATGACACATAGCACGGCGTGCCTCCTGCGTGGCGAGGCAGGTGCGCGCTCGTGTGGCCCCGCGCGCTGAGCGCGCCCGGCGGCGCGCGCCAGGCTCCGAGGACGGGTCGGTGCGCGTGTGGGAGCTGCGCAGCGGCCAGGCCGTGCACGTCATGGCCGGCCCGGCCAAGGGCCCGGTGACCGCGCTGCTGGTGCTGGACCGGCCGCCGCTGCTGGCGGCGCACGGCGGGCGCGGCAGCAGCGGCGAGGCGGGCGCGTCCCCCTAGCCTCTTATATGCAGCATGCGGCTCAGGCGGGCGCGAGTGCACGAGTGGGGTGTGCGCCCGAAGGGGGCTATGTAAGCCCGACATGCACTTCGGCACGGAACGAAGCACCGGGCTTTGAGCCTCACTCCTCAACAGGATGCGGCGTTAATGTCAGTGTGCCAAGATCTGCCTGGGACCGCCAGGCGTGCACGCCGACTTGAACAGACCGAGGCAAGTTCTGATGTTCTGCTTGAGGTGTCTGAAGCAGAAAATCCTGAAAGGCGTTGTGGCAGGCGGCGCTGCGCGCAAGGGCCCCAAGCGGCCGCAGCCGCTGGCGCCGCTGTGCAAATTCCCGGGCATGTCTGGCGCCGTGGCCGCCTGGGAGGGCGCGCCCGTCATCCTGGACGGCACTGTCGGCTACAGGTCCGACCTGCCCCTCCTGGCTGTGCTAATGCCTACCTAATCCCGAGGTTAGGGTTAGGATTGCTTCCTACCTTATGCCTTGCAGCACCCTTGGACGCCTGTCTCCCGTCGCGAGGGCGTGGGCGCCGGCATGCATATTCGCTACAGCCTTCGCGCATACGAGCAGCGGCACATGCACCGCAAAGTAATCTGGTAATCCCCCCTGCAGCGTCCCTGCCCCGAACGTGTCCGAGCCTGCAGAGGCTGGGGCGGCGCAGGGGCATTGTCAGCGCGTGCGGCCTCCTGGCCGACGACCCGGCCGACGGCGGCGCCGCCGCCGTCGGCCCCGCCCTGGCTGGGCGCAGCGAGGGCGCTGACCAGCAGCCGGATCAAGCGGAGCTGCAGCGGCAGCTCGCTGCCGCGCGCGCCGAGGCCGACGGCTGGCGCGCGCTGCACGCGCAGCTGCACGCGTACTGCGTTGACCAGCTGCTGCCCGCGCCCAGCTAGGGGCCCGAGCACGCTGCCGGCTGGGTGCGGGCTGGATCAGGCGCAGAGCGCAGCGCGCCGCCGCACAAGGAGGCCTGCCTGAAGTTGGAGCAATGCGTGAAGTTGTGAAGTAGACATGAGTCTGCACCATGGCATGGTTGCATGGTTCAGGACTGTCCTGGAGCTGCTGAATCATCACATGCGACTGCGCTGTTCGCCCTCTGCGGGCCAGCGCAGCTCGGCGTGCAGGCCCCTTCAAAGGGTATGACAGACGCCAACATCCCCCACAAACAGCAACTCTGACATTCTGACAGACGCCAACATCCCCCACAAACAGCAACTCTGACAGTCTGACCACACAACGCATCCATGCTCGATCCATTGCCACACAAACAGCTAACAGCCTCCAAAAGGCAGACCCCCCATGATGTCTGGCACACGCCCTTGCGTGCTTGCTACGGCTGAGACTAGCGCACGCTGCCGCTGTGGCGCTCGACCATCAAACCGGCATATGCCAGCAGGCAATGAAATACCCACGAGCAAGCCCCTGGCGCCGGCCGCGCCGCCGGCCGCGCTACTTCAGCGCAGCTAACCGCGCCGTCAGGCTCGTGCCCTCCTCGTCCGCCACCGCAGCCGCCGCCGCGGGCGCGCGTTGCGGCGGCGCCGCCACGCGCCGCGCGGGCGCGGCACCGATGGCCGCGCTCGTGTCGATGCCGATCTCGTCCAGGACCTGCGCGGCCCGCCTTGCCGTCGCAGGCAGCCCGCCAGCTTGTGTGTGATGGCAGACCTGCTGTGCAAAGCTGGGCTGCTGCAACAGCCCCAGACCACATCTCATGCACCTTGCTGCATGTGTTGGCAACGTGCAGAGCGTGGGGTGGCACGCCAGATGAGGAGCGCGCTGCACCGGGCCACCGGCCCGCAGGCGCGCGACAACATCGGCGCGCCCCGCGCACCTCACGGCACACTCCCCACAGCGTGCCCCGCGCGCCTGGCTGACGACGTCGTTGGTCTCGTCCTCCGCGTCGCCGTCATCCATCGCGCCATCCATCGCATCATCCATCATCTCACCCGCCTGCGAGGGCCAACGCTTCAATGAAATCTCTCTAGCTTGCGAGCGTTTCCCTTGCGGCGGGTGAACTCCACAGGCTAAATGGGCAATGCAGACGCGCCGCCGCGGCGTCTGCTCGCCTGCCTGAGCGTGTGCGCGGTGTAGGTAGGCAGGCATGCCAGGCAGCGAGGCATGGCGCAGCACAGGCGCCCGGCAGGGCACAGACCCTGCGCTGTAGTAGTTCGTTCAGCAGGATAAACAAAGGACTTGTGGAGGCGCAGGAGGGCGCCAGGGGGGGCGCCAGGGCATCACCAACGCCTCCATGGCATTTCCAGGCTATGCGCGGCGCCAACAAGCTTCCACTCGCTGCTGAGCTTGCAGTGTGACACGGGGCTGAAGCAAGCTGGTGAGACGACCGGCGTCCACCCCCCGACCGGAGCATGGCACCCCCGGCATCGCGTTTGCAGCGCTGAGGCGGGGCGGGCGAGGCGCGCCATGTCCATGTGCGCGTTCTCGCGGCTGAACTGCTGCACGGCCGCCATCGTCTTCTGCGGGTCGGCCGCGGCGCCGACGGCCTGCATCGCCGTGGTGGCCGTCGCCATGCTCGCGCCGACCGAGGACGTGGCCGCCGTCGTCGCGAGCGTGGAGCGCACGCCGCGCATCTGCAGGATGCCCGCGTGCAGCTTGGCCTTCTGGCCGCGCTGGCGCACGAGGCTCTTGGCGAGCGTGCGCGCGGCGGCCTCGTTGCCGCGGGCGGCCGCCGCGCGGATCTCCTTCACCAGCTTGGCCTCCTCGCGGTCCACCGCCAGCAGCTCGCGCTCCAGGTCTGCGCGCGCGCGCGAGGCCCGCCGCGTCGTTGGCGCAGCCGCGGGGCGCGCCCCGGACTGCTGGCCGTGCGGGCATGTCCGCGGCGCGCACTGGCAGTGGCTCGTGCGCCAGGAGCCGCGCTCTTCGCTCTGGGCCGGGGCTGGCGCGTGCGACCAGTCCCACACTGGTGCTCCAGAGCGTTGGACACAGACCATGCCGCGCCACAGGACAGCGCGTCCTCACCACCTGCCCCTCTCCGTATCGCACAATGCAGCACGCCCCACCTGCTCCTCGCTCTACAGACAGTGAGAGGCTCGTTCCCGGAGTCTGCGCCACAGCAGGCATGTTTTGGTCCACCGCAAGCGCTGCGGCAGGCAGGGCTGGCAAACAGCTCAGCAGCGCCCCTGCAGCGCGGGTGTGGCGACCTTCGTATTGCAGCATGCGAAGGGGCCACGAGTCCGCTGCAAGGCACACTGAACTAACCCGCTGCGCTGCCTGAGAGCCTTGCACTGCTCATCCACTCTGCTTGCAGGGCAGTGCTGTCCATGGAAGCCCCGACAGTGCGTGTGCTTGTCCTTGCGCTGCCACACGGCCCTTTTCAGGAAACTGCACCTCCCCTCAGCTGCTCCACGCAGCACCCACCCATGGCTAGTAGCTTCCATCCCTCAGCCGCTCTGAGTGCACAGGTAGGCGGTCGTACCTCGCACTCCCCGCCCAATGTCTCGCTGGGATGCGCGCACTTGCTCTGCAGCGCCAGGCACCACGGTCAGCAACCATGCACTCCCAAGTAGGTGGGCACGGGTGCGTGCAGGTACAGATGCAGGCTGCAGGCGCGCTCTGTGTGAACCTGTGTCACGCCTGCTCCCACGCGCACCTTTCACGGTGGGCTTCTTCTTGAAGAGCTCCGGCATACTGCCTTCGCTGACTGAGGCCACACCAACAGCCCCTTTCCGGCCTAGGCTCTCTCTTGTACTGGGCCTTTGGCGTTGGGCACGCTCCCTGCAGAGTAGGCCTACTCCCAAGTAGGTTTCCAAGGTAAAAGCAGCCTGCCCTAGGCTAGGCAGCCTAGCTGGCCAGTCTGGGGCGGCACGGTTGTTACTAGTTTCAGTATTGCCTCAGGGAAGACAGTATGGGCGTGCCTGGGGCAGGCGCGGGCGTCAGTGTGCAGCCATGCGGCTGCCGGTACAGCGCGCGCGGCTGGGCAGCGCTGGCGCGCGGCTGGCGGCGCTGTGCTGGCTTACCTGGCGGCCGGGCGCACTGGCAGCCGTGCAGGCGCGGCTGCGCGCCCGCGGCTGCCGCCGCCGGGGCCGGCGGCGCGCGGGCCAAGGCCGCCACTAAGGCCGCCGGCAAGGGGGGCAGCAAGGC
>JAABUV010003829.1_pt1 | contig 18731 bp, 22 predicted proteins | sample 5559971 | NCBI WGS metagenome assembly JAABUV01 (sample SAMN10711881, study PRJNA513362) | rock metagenome | isolation source: Antarctica rocks | place: Antarctica: Victoria Land, Knobhead nord | collected 2015-12-19
GCCCGCTGCACTGGCGGGCGCCGGCGGTGGGCATGCTGCTCGCTGGGCACCGGTGTGCTTTGGAGGCGACTCTAGGGAAAGCAAAACCCTATTATGGGCAGGGCTCGAAGGGCTGTGCGCGGCGCCTGGCGCGCCGCAGCCCCTGGCAGCAGGCCGCAAGCAGGCGTCGTTGAGTGCATGCGCGCCCGCAGGCAACGACCTGGCGCGCTGCCTGGGCTGGGGTGCGGGCATGCACGTGCTGCGCGAGGCCGGGCTGCCCGGCGCGCTGCGCGACCTGGAGCACGCGGTCCCCGTCCCGCTCGACCGCTGGTCCGTCCAGGTGCCGCTGGCTCTGCTGCTACCCGCGGGCCTCGCAGCGCCGGCATGCCGCGCCCGTCTGACTGCGGGCGGTGCTGGGCCACCTCACTGCGCCTGCATGCGCACCTCTGCCGGCGGGCCCGGCAGTTTTTGAGGACCCGTGGCCTTGTGGTGTGGAAGGGGTGGGCCGCTGTGTTGCGAGTGGCGCGGGCGGCTTGCCTGGCCAGCGCCGGACAGCGACGGGCGCCCGGCAGGTTGTCAGCCAGCCTGTGGCAGAAAGCGCGTGGCCGCCAGCACTGGACGGGCTGCGCGAAAAGCGCTGTTGTTTGAGCGAGGTGCCTGCGGCATGATGTACGCATCAGTTTCGTCCGCTCGTACCGCCGCCAGCGCAGGCTGCTGAGACGCTGCTGCTCTTGTGAACAGATCGCGGCGACGCACGCCGAGTCGTCCAAGGGGAAGGGCAACGCGCGCGAGCGCGGCAGCGCCGGCGACGCCGAGCCGCGCAACGGCCACAAGGCCGAAGAGACGGTGCGGCCGCCGCGCCCCGCGCGCTGGGCACGTCAGGCGCGGGCGCTGTGCCGCCGCGAGCACCAGCAGGTGCCCATGTCTAGTGACAGCGCGCGACAGCCAGCGCCTGGCCTGAGCTGCAGGAACCGTTGAAGCAGTGCTGCAGTGCCGGCGCCGCCCAGCGGAGCTTCTATGGTGTACCTGGGGCGCCCCTGGGTGCTGTCGGCAGTTTCCGTTCGCCGTCACAAACAAGAGCCGCGGTTTGCACCGGTGGAACAGATGGAAGCGGTGTGACAAAGAGGAGCCGCGGGGTGTCCTGGTGTGGTGGTGTAGCAAAGAGGAGGCGCGGGCTGGACTGGCGTAGGGGGGGAGCGAGGAGAGAGGTGTTGCGCCGAGCGCGCGCGCGCGGCGCGCGCAGCGCGCCCGGGCGCTGAACAACTACATCGGCTGCGGCGTGGATGCCAAGGTCGCGCTCGACTTCCACACGCTGCGCGAGCAGTACCCGCACTTCTTCCGCAGCCAGATCGCGAACAAGATCTGGCGCGGCCCGGGGCCCCGGCCCCACCCCCCGCCCGCGCCTGCCGGGCCGCGCGAGCGCGCCGTGCCTGGCGTGCGGGTCCGCATGGTGGCACACGGGCCGTGGCATGGCAGGATGTGCGACGCTGCGCGCTTCGGTGCTGGACAGTGCGACGCTGCTGCGCATGCCGGCAGGGGCATGAGCCCCGCGTGCTCCGTCAGCTTGCCTTGCTTTGGCAGTCGACCCGCCTTGCTTTGGTAGACCACACAGCATGCCATGGGGTTTCTAGAGGTAATACTCGTGGTTGTGCTCAAGTATGTGGTTGTTGCCGGGCCAGGTACTCGGGCATGGGCGCCAAGGACATCCTGGCGAACGAGCCGCTGGAGCTGCACAGCAAGCTGCAGGCGCGCGCCCGAGTCGGCCGCGCCCTGCTGTGACCGGGGCCAGCCTGCAGCCCGCTGCTGCATGTCCAGCCTGCTCTGAGCACAGGCGCGCCTGCTGCCTGCCCGGCATGGCCCTTGGGCCGCCCGTCTGTCCCCACCTGTGCGCGACGCGCACTTCATGCGCATGCCCATCAGGCCATTGCTCTGCAGTGTGCTCTGCAGAAAGAGCCAGCGGGCCTGGCGGGCGGGCATGCTGCTGCCCAGCGAGTGCTAGCACCCTGGCCACATCCTGCTTGTTATAACCTTAGTACAACCCTGACTGCGCGGCGCGGCGCGCAGGTGGAGGTGGACGGGCGGCGCCTGGAGCTGCCGGCCGACCTGGCGGGCGTGATGCTGCTCAACATCCCGTCGTACATGGGGGGCGTCGACCTGTGGGCCGGCGGCGACGCGCCGGCCGCCGCCGGCAGCGCCGCGCCGCAGAGCTTCTCCGACGCCACGCTGGAGGCGCGCGCCGCCTCTGCGCCGTCGGGGGGCCCAGCGCAGTCGCACCTGTGGCATGCTGCGTGGCGCGTATGTCTTTTCGTATTGTTTTACTCAGGATGTATATGTCTGTAAATATCTAATTGGCAAAGAGTCACACACTGGCCGCAGCCTGCATGCGTGGCAATCCTGGCGTGGCCAGGGGTGATGGGCGTGTACGGCGCAGCCCACCTGGGGCAGCTGCGGGGGACAGGTCTGTGAGGTACCCTGACCCTACTTCAGTGCCCCATGCGCAGGTGGTGGGCGTGTACGGCGCGTTCCACCTGGGGCAGCTGCAGGTGGGCCTGTCGCGCGCGGTGCGCCTGGCGCAGTGCCGCGCCGCGCGCATCACGCTGCGCGGGCCGCTGCCCGTGCAGGTCGACGGCGAGCCCTGGCTGCAGCCGCCCGCCGTGCTCACCGTCTCGCACACCGGCCAGGCGCGCCGCCCGCTCACGCGCTGCGCACGCCACGCTGACACGATCTGTTTTTTGTCTGCTGTGCGACGCCCGTTGTGTTCACTGTACCGCGCCCCGGCCATGGCCTCGCCGTGCCCGAGCGTGCACGCTGCCGCAGCGCCCATAACCGCTGGCGGCTTCTAGTTACGGCAGCATGCTGCGTCCGCATGCTTGCATGGGCGACACGGCCGCGCTGGAGCACCTGCCCATCTGGATCGCTCTCGGTACCTGGTCAGCCCCGTCGCGCTGACCCGGCGGCCGCCGGGCCGGCGCAGGCGCTGATGCTGCGCCGCGTGGAGAGCGGCCCGGGCGCGGCCGTGGCGCGCTGCGTGTACGACGTGCTGGCCGCGGCCGAGGGCCGCGGCGTCATCACGCCCGCGCAGCGCTCGCAGCTGCACGCGGAGGTTGCCGCCAAGCTGCCGGCGCTGTAGGCGCACGCGCAGCTCCGCCGCGGGCCGAGCAGCCAGCTCGCGCGCGGCTGTGCGTTTGAGTCCGCCGCGGAGTCGCCGGCGCTGCGAGGGGCGCACAGCGTTGGGGGCTGAAGGCTGTTGCGGGAGCCCTGGGGCTTTGAAGAGCGCTGTACGGGGCAGCAGAGTATGAGGCTGTTGGAGGGCTGGGGTGGGGGCGCTGGCGGACCCCAAGCACTGACTCCAAGCAAGGGGCACGTGGCAACAGCGCTGCGCGCATGCAGAGGCAGCAGGTTTAGAGCTGGCAGTGCCTATGAGTGTGCGCTGAGGTGGCTGGTCAGCTTTCTGCGGAGGCGCTGCCAGGGCATGATTAGGGAGGTGCATGGAAGTATGACTGCTATACTAGGTAGGCACCGACTGCTTCATTAGGTAGGCACCCGCATTAGGTTTAGGCGTTCCTGAGTGTGCCGCAGCTTACGCAGGTGACTCTGTGCTCGTGCCTGGGACTCCAGCATGCTTGTGACGCCAGTGTGTTGCATAGTCTGTCTTGGGAGTAGGCGCCGTCTCTGTTCCTGTCCCCCAGCGTGTACTAGGGCAAAGGTTTAGTTTGCTTCAGCCTTGCATCGCCAGCCCTCAAACGAATGGTTTCCATACATGTGGGTGCGGGAGCTGGATTTGTCTGTAGTCATGTCTGTGTTCCTGTCAGCCATGGCACAGCACATTGAAAGCTATTATAGAAGGACCTGAGCTTGGCCTTAACGGTTCAAAATATCCTGCCTATTTTGACAGCAAAGTCCACAGTGCGGCCTGCGGCCTTGAGGATCCAAAGTTGCCGGGCTCTCAGAACGCCGACAGAACGCCGCACGAGTCGTTCACAGGCGTAAAGTAGGCGCTGGGCAGGCTACCTTGCCCAATGTGCTACGCGCCGGCAGGCCTGGGCGAGAGGAAGGCCGTTGATACCATCTCCTGGACCGAGCTCGCCCGCCACGCCAGCCCGGAGGACCTGTGGGTGGCAGTCAACGGCCGCGCGTACGACCTGACAGCCTACCAGACGCAGCACCCGGGCGGCGGGCTCATCCTGCAGCACCATGCGGGCCGCGACGCGTCCGAGGCCTGGCTGGCGTACGCGCACAACGCGGTGCCGGGCATGCGCGAGCTCATGCGGGGGCAGTGCGTCGGCGTCATGGAGACGCCCAGCGAGCGGCCGCTGTCGCGCAGCGCGGTGCAGCTGAAGCGCGTGCGCGCGGCCATGGAGCGCGACGGGCTCTTTGTTCCGAACCTGTGGAACTACGCCTGGCTGGCCGGCGGCCTGACGGCGCTGTTCGCGGTGTGCCTCGCGCTGGTGCACCGGCGCTGCTGGTGCACAGGCGGGCTGCTGATGTCGCTCTTTTGGCAGCAGGCGCGCAGCCCCGCCCTCCCAGCGTGCTTTCGCGTGGAACAGCAACGCATGCAGTGCGCTGGAAGCCCCGCAGCCTGGCCTGCCCAGCTTCCTATGAATCGTGATGCTGGCCGCTGGCGTGTGCGCGAGACGCCGCGCCGGGCTGGCCGCGCTCGCGCTCGTCCGTCGCGGCAGCGCGCCACGCATGCGTGCGGCGCCGGCCCGCGCGCGCCCTGACGCCGCGCGGCGCGCGCGCGCGCAGCTGGCGCTGGTGGGGCATGACGTGGGGCACAACCAGATCTTCCACCGGCGCGCGCTGGACTCGCTCGTGGGCCTCGGCATCTCGTTCTTCCTGGGCGCGAGCGTGCAGTGGTGGAAGTGCGCCCCGAGCAGCCGCCGTGGTGTGCGCTTCGGCCTGCTCCCGTCCCGCCTCGGACAGATCTGACGCCGCGGGCGCGCCGCAGGTACAACCACAACGTGCACCACTGCACGCCGAACAGCAGCGACCACGACCCAGACATCCAGGTGACGCCCTTGCGCCGCGCGGCGCCGGGCGCCTGCCCCTGGAGCCCTTGGGCACGGCGACAGCTTGAGTGTGGCTAGCAGCGCGCGCGCGGCTCAACCCCGCGCGGCTCAACCCCGCGCGGCCACGCGTGCCGGCGGCTGACGCGCGCGCCGCGCCGCGCGCAGCACATGCCGCTGTTCTCGCTCTCGAACAAGGTGTTCACGGGCATCTACTCGTCGTACTACAAGGTGACGCTGATGGCGGACGCGCTCAGCAAGCGCTTCATCTCCTACCAGCACTTCACCTTCCTGCCCGTGCTGCTGGTCGCGCGCTTTGGTGCGCGTGGGCAGACCCGGCGCCCCTTCCTAGGGGTAGGGTAGGGTTTGGTCATACAGCCACCAGCCCTTCACCTTCCTGCCCGTGCTGCTGGTCGCTTGCTTTCGTGTGCGCGAGCAGAGCCGCCACATCATGATCCTCTTTGTTGCTGTCTCGAGCGGCTCACTTGCACCTGTGCTCAGCAGAACCAGCTGTGCCTGAGAGTCGCCCGCGCGGCCTCTCTGCTCGCTGGGGACGCAAAGCACGCAGCACGCAAAGCTGACATGCTACTGGCCGCTTTGCTGCTCTTCAAAGGGAGCTGTTGCAGCTAAGATGTGTTGCGCTTCAGTCGCTAACTTCGCACAAGCGCAGCAGTTGGAAGGGAACATGTCGGAAGGCTGACTGGTCCATGTGCGCGAGCGCCGCAGGCTTCTACATCATGTCCACCATCCACCTGGTGTCGCGCACGCGGCCGGCCATCTACAAGCCGGTGGAGGTGACCGCCTTCATCGGCTTCTTTGTGTGGTGCGCCCGCCCGCCCGCCCGCCCGCTCGCACAGCGCAGGCGCAATGCGAGGCAGGCGAGCGCGCAAGTGATGTGCAGTGGCTGCGCGCCGTGTCGTCCATGCCAGGGCCTGCCATCGCGCCGCGCGCGGCACCAGCGCGCGCCCAGCCGACCCCAGCAGGCAGCCGTGGGCGCAAGCTCAGCACCAGACCCTGATGTTCACCCTACCCTTACCCTATTCATTGGCCGCGCCGCGCAGGTATGCGGCGCTGGTGGCGACGCTGCCGACCTGGTGGGAGCGCGTCGCCTTCTTCGCCGTGAGCCACGCCGGCTTCAGCGTCATCCACCTGCAGGCGCGCCGCGCGCCCGCCTCGTCCGCCTCCCCGCAGCTCGGCGTGCTTGCGTGGCGTGCTTGCGTGCCGCACTGTCTCACATGATGCTTCTGCAGCGTTCGCGGCCCTCCAGACCTGCGAACTGTGTGTTGTGTGTTTCAAGAGATCGTTTGAGCTTGTTACGTGATCCGGAAAGTGCTTGACATGTCTGACATAATCAGCCCTTTGTACGTCACGGCAAGTGCGTGCTCTGCTCGGCGGCAGCTGCTAGCCAGGCAAGCGAGTGGGTCTGTACCTGGGAGAACAGACCATGCGCGCCGCCAACAGGCGTGAGCGCGGCGGCAGGTGACGCTCAACCACTGGGCGCGGCCGATCAAGTCGACCGACGCGGGCAGCATCGACGAGTACGGCAACGACTGGACGACCATGCAGGTGTGGGTAGGATGGAGAAGTCCTGGGCAGAGTTGGGGTAGTGTGATGACCATGCAGGTGGCTGCAGCTGCACGTGCCTGCGACCACTGCCAGCAGTGGTCGCGTTTTGGAAGCTGGAAGAGCCTGCGAGCTGCCTGGACAGTAGTTATGTAGACAGCTTACACAGGCTGTCCTGCACACCTGAGGAGCGATGGGCGGGCGCGCTCGACACCGGCTGGTCTATGCGCGTTCAAGGGGGCCTGGCGCCCTCCCGTGCTGCGACGTTGCGTCGCCTGCGACCGGCATGGCGCGGCAGCGGTCCGGCGTGTCGGGCTGCGCGCTGACGGGCGGGCGCGTGCCTGGCCGCGCGCGCAGCTGGAGTCCACCAACAACGTGGCGTGCCCGGCGTGGCTGGACTGGTTCCACGGCGGCCTGCAGTTCCAGATCGAGTGCGCCGCTGCGCGCGCGCCGTCGCGAGCGCGCCGTCACCCGGCCTTTCGCTTCGCATCCACGCTCTGCTTCAGCCCGCAGAGTCCAGTCCCCAGCGTGGGTGCAGCGATGGGGCCTGCGGTGCACCTGTTGCGGCCGCTCCTGGCGCGCTCGCCGCGGTCGCTCTCGCGCCTCCACACCGTGCATGCCGAGCGGCGCCTGAGCTCTGTTTGCTGCCCCGTGCCTGGACCGCGCGCGGTCACCAGGGCATGGTTGGCGCCCGTGCAGGCACCACCTGTTCCCAGACCTGCCGCGGCACTCGCTGCGGCGCGCGTCGAAGTACGTGCGCCCGATGTGCCGCGACCTGGGCATCGAGTACCACGACCCGCCGTTCTTCCAGGTGCGCCGCGTCACCTCACCCTACCCCAACCCTGCAGTCGCGCTCCGGGCCGTTGCCGGGCCTGCACTGCCAGCAGCCCACACGGCACCCCCGGCGGTGCATGCCTGAGGAAGTTGATTGTCTCAGTGCTGTCACAGTTGCAAAGAGCTGTCGTCATCAGGTAGCAAGAGCACTGTGCATGTGCAGGGCCTGTCTCAAGCGTCCTCCATGTTGCGACACCCGGGGGCAGTGCACCGCGGCCGCACTTTCGCCCGCACAAGGGGCACCATGTTGAAAAAGTCACGTGCTGCCAACAGCAGTGCCGTGGTATCCTGGTAGACGCGCTGCAGGCGTAAGTGAAAATTTCCAACCGCATGCTGCAGGCTGTCGCGGAGGTGCTTGCGGCGCTCAAGGTGGTGGCGCTCGAGGCGCGCGTGCTGGACCTCCCCGCCAAGCAGGCCATCACGTAGGGCGCGCGGTGCGGCGGGCGGCCTGCGCGCGCTGACGCCGCGCTGCGTATTTCTGGGCCCCGTAGCTTCCCTCCCCGCCCAATCCAGGGCTGTCCGTTTCAGCTGTGTCGCATTCAGTGTGTGCGTGGCTCCAGCGGCGGCTCGGCCCGTGTCTGGCTCGGCCTGCGCTGCTAGGGGAAAGCAAGTATGCTAGGTCAACCGCTGGGGCTCCCCTAGCAGTGCACGGGTGGTCCAGCGGCAAGGAAAGACAGGCGTGTTTGGTGCGAGGGACGCGCTTGCCGGCTGGGCAGGGGCCTAACGTGTGCACATCGATCGGCGCGTGGCTGCTTTGAGCTCAGCAGGTCTCTTGCACGCAATGCACTTCATGCCAAGCATACAGTTACTCTGCCTAGGACGTGGTTTGCGCACAGGTGCGCGCACGCCTGCAAAGGCCGCGGGAGCCCGGATGCTCATTGTCTGGTCTGCATCAGCACTGCCAGTCTGCTCCAAAAGCTGTGCTTGTTTTGGCGCCTTTCTGATTTAGAGTGTGGCATGCGTATTCCTTGAACCCGCTCCAGAGTGCTGAGGGCCGACCGCAATGGTCTGGCGTCGGCCCCGGCTAGGCCCAGCGACCCTCGCAGTGGGCAGATGCATTTGTTGAACAGCACACAGCTCACACTGCTGCTTCAGGAGTGAGTGTAATGACCCGGGCGCGCATGGGGCCTGCACAGGCACAGAACAGATGTAGAGGCTTGGGTCAGTCCCTTGTCGGCCTTCAACGAGCGCTCTGTGTGTGTGCAACCGGGTAGCAAGCGCTTTAGTAGAGCATCAGCATGGCACTGCTCTTTTGTAACACGCTGTCCAAACTGACGCGCGCTTGCCCCCATTGTACCTGCGAGTGCGAACATGCACGCACGACAAAGCAGGAAAACCTCAAGTAGACTGTACTCACAGGCAAGTTCTCGGATGCCGTATATCAAGCGCATAGTTTCTCTACAACTTGAGCATTTCTCCTCTCAGAACATGGACGCGCAGTGTTTGCTGATGAGTGGTTGCAGCAAGTGTCTGCCATCGCAACACACACAGACACACCGCTGCACCGCTGCATGGCGAGCACCATTGATGTACATCCCCAAGCTTTGCTGCATGCAGGCACATCCAGGTGCATGCCAGCGCTGCAAAATGCCGTGTGAGCGAGACCCGGGATGCGGTCGCGCTCGATGCGGCCGTCCGGCACCTGGAGCCCAGCAGAGTGCCCGCTGCCGCCGGACGAAGCCTATCCTGCCAGGAGCGGCGGCGGCGGGCTCCCGGCCGCGGCCGCGCGCGCACACAGCCGCGCCAGCTCCGCGCCGAATGGCATGGCCGCGGGCGCGTGCCGGTGGCTCAGCCGTGCCATGCTCACGAACACGAGCGCGTGCAGCAGCAGCATGTACGCCAGCGCGCCCGCGCGCGCCCACCTGCGCACCGCCCGCGCGCCGATGCGATGTCCGCTCTGCTCGCCTGCCGCTCAAGGTGAGCCTGGCGCGGCGCTGGACATCGCACGAAGCTCAAGGTTGCGTGACTGCTCTGAAGCAGCGCAGTGGCAAGCGCGCACGCGGCAGCCAGGAGTGTGCAAGGCATGCGCGGGCAAAGAGCATTGGCCTCTGAAATGCCCCAGAAGGCGTGACGCAGTCGTGGGGGCGCCCGGCAGCCATGCGCGGTGCGCCAGGGCAGGCGCCGGAGCTTGAGCACGCGCCCGCAGGGCCGGCACGCACCGGCTGGACGACACGACCTGGCCCAGCTCGAACATGATGCGGTCCGGCGCGCTGAGCGCGCGGCGGCGCGCCGCACGCTCGCCGGCGATGAAGTCGCGGAAGGGGTCCACGCGCTCCTCGTACGCGCGCGCGTACCTGCTCTCCACGTCGCCGCCCGCGCCTGCGCGCTCGCCGCCGCGCGCGTGGGCTCGGGTACAGGGTTAGGGTGAGGTTAGCACACGCATGGGGTCAGGTGGCGCGGCGCGCGCGCTCTGCTGCGCCTGCAAGGCCGCGCCCGCGGCATGCGTCTGACCCCACCCCTGTCGTTCGGGCGCGCTGTGGCCCCAGGGTCCGGCATGCACGGCGTTCCGTTGCTCAAGGCAGCACGAGCTCACAGAGAGCAGTCCCTGCATGTCCCGACTGAGATGCACTGTTGCTGGGCTGCGCCGCTGCTAGCCGGGGCAGCGGCCAGGCATGTCAGGCGCAGCCGTGCAGTCATCACAGGAGACCCTGCTGAGGGGTCACCTTTCCGCCCGCGCTGCTGCTGCGCGTAGCCCTGCACGTAGCGCAGCCGCTCCACGAGCGCGACGTTGTCAGCGCGCGCGGCGCCCACGTCCACGCGCAGCCGCGCCGCCTCCGCCGCGGCCTGGAGCGGGGGCGCACACGCATGTGAGGCCAGCGGCAAGGCAGACGTCGCCGTCAGCCTGCACCATGCACAGGGAGCGGGGCTGGCAGCTGCGCTGCATCAGGGCCTCCGCTGTGCTGCCGTGCAATGCAGTGCCAAGTCAGCGCCAAGACACAGCCCACTTGCGCGGGGTTGACAAGGCTGAACCCCTTGCTGGCCTGCTGCGCCGTGACCCACGTGCAGCTGTGCCATGAACCCTGGCGTCCCCAGCGCGCCTGCGCGGCGGCCTCCTCGAGCTGCGCGGCGCGCGCGCGCAGGCGGTCGCGCTGCGCCACCAGCACGCCCAGCATCGTGCGCTCGCCGCCGGCCGCGGCGCCTGCCGCCGCCCCGCCAGCCGCACGCTCGCCGGCCCCTGCCGACGCACGCGCGTGCAACACTCGGGCATGGCTCGCTGCACGCGCGCGCTGCGCAACCTGCACATGCAGCGAGAATGTTCCGCGCCCCGATTGAGCCCCCGAGGAAGCGCGCGCCCGCGCCGTCGCCGCCGAGCACGGCGGACAGGCCGGACGCGTCGGCGGCAGATGCGCCGCCCGGCGGCCCGCCCTCGCCCGCCGCGCCGCCGGCGAGCTGCGCGGCCAGCAGGTCGTCCTCCAGGCGCGCCGCCAGCGCCTGCGCGGCGTCCGCGCGCGCCTCCGCGTCCGCCGCGCGCGCCGCCGCGGCCTCCGCCTCGCCTGCGGGAGCGCGGGAAATTAGTCTTAATATGATAACCCTGCTCTGCCTCCTGACGAACGGCCTCGCCTGCCTGCCGCGCGCGCCGCGACTGGCTGCAGAGCAAGGAACCTTACCCTTACCCATTTTGCTGATACGACAGCCAAGATGTCCAGCCAAGATACAGCTGTGCTGGCACCCTTTGTCATGCCGCCGTGCTGCATTCACCAGCTCACCCCCCCGACCAGCATGCCCTGCGTGCTGTGTGCATGCAGCCCACCTCCGCGGCACCTGCGGTCCGCGCGAGACAGCGGATGCAGCACAGCGGTCAGACGGGGCGCGGGGCGCGGCGTGGCGCACCGCATGCCTCGGCGATGCGCAGCCTCGACGTCGTGAGCTCGTGCTCCAGCCGGCGCGCCTTGCCCAGCAGCAGGGCCTCCAGGCTGCGCGCGGACCCTGACCCTAACCCCGGCCGCGCCTCCTGACCCGGCGCGTGCGCGCCGCCGGCCCCGTTGCCGCCCGCGCCGTCGCCGCCGCCGCCGTTGCCGCTGGCGCCTGCTCGCTCGCCGACGGCATCCGTAGCGGGCGCAGCGCCGGGGCCCGCTCCTCCGGCATCGTCCGCGTCGGGCGTGTAACCAACTACCGCCTGCAGCGTCTGGACCTGCTGCCGCAGCTCGGCCACCTGCGCGGCGCCCGGCCCCGCAAGGCTCAGCTTCGCCGCGCCCGAGCCCCTGCAGACCAGGCTCGCAGTCGCAGTTGACCCCGCCCCATTTAAGTTCCCCACAGGCACCTGAAAGCCTCGCGCCAGCGGCCGCGCGGTCTGCTGCCACACAGGGCCTCGTCTGGCTCAATCGTCAAACGGCCGCCGGCGGCTCTTGGAGAACAGTGGACGCGGAGCAGCCATTGGTCAGTTCACTGGTGTAGAGCCCACATATCACGCACACGCGGGTAGCACAGCGCGCGCCTGCTCCGCGGTCGGCCGCGCAGCCAGCTGCGCCTGGAGCGCGCTCGAGCGCGCCTCGGCGGCCTCAAGCGCGCGCTGCGCGGCGTCCGCGCGCGCGGCCGCCGCCGCCGCCTCCTCGCCCGCGCGCGCCGCCGCGCGCGCGGCCTCGCGCTGCAGCCGCGCCGCCAGCTCGCGCTGCGTGCGGCCGCCGCGCGGGTTCAGCGTTGGGAGCTTCGAGCGGCGGGCGGTCCAGGCTCCGCCGTGTGGGTTAACCAGCGCCCAGGGGCGCCCGCAGTGAGGCGGGACCTGGATCGCATGTTGCACACAACTCCCAGGTGCCCCAGCTGCGCCGCCATTCCCGCCACGCAGTCAGCAGACCTCTGGGTCACACAGCATGCCATTGCGGCAATGGCGACCGGGCTGTGTGCGTGTGCGCGCGGCCAGCCTTGAAAAGCTGAGGGCTCCTATCCTGTGCACAGTTCGCCGCGCCGTGCGTCCTCCTCATCACCCTACCCTACCCTAAGCTAGCCTGAGCTACCCCACAAATGAGCACCAGCGGCGGCCGGCCACCTGGGTGCGCAGCTCGCCGCGCAGCGCGTCCTCCTCGTCGCGCCGCCGTGCCTCGTCGCGCTCGACGCCGGGCGCCTGCGGCGCCAAGGCGGCGCGCTCGCGCTGCCGCTCCAGCACGGCCATGCGCCCGTGCGCGCGTTCCACCTCCGTGCCGGCCAGCTCCAGCTGCGCCTGCGCCCGCATGGCAGGGCTAGGTTTGGTGAGGTGCAGCCCTGACAGCGCGCTGCGCCACTGGGGGACGGAGCATGCAGCTGCGGGGCTCGGCAGCACCGGCGCGCATGGCGGCCTCGATCGCGGCACGGCAGGGGCAGCGGGCTGCACCAGGCACAGACCTACCACTGCTTGCATGGCGGGGCTGCACAACCGCGTTACTGTGCCTAGATCACTTCACATGCAGGGCACGCAGCCACATTCGGCAGCGCGCCCTAGACTGAGCGCACGCTGACGCCTGGTGCTGCCGCCGGCTGTGCCGGGCGTACAGCAGCAACCCTGCCCGGCGCTCACGGCGCCGGGGCGCACCGGAGCGGCGCGGGGGGCGCGCGCCTGCAGCCCGGCCGTCTCGGCCTCCGAGCGCGCCTGCAGGCTGAGCAGCGCGCGCTGCCCGGCCTCCGCCTGGCGCTGCAGCGCGGCCAGGCTGGCGCGCGCCTCGTCCAGCTGCGCGGCCAGCGCTGCCTCGCGCGCCGCCTCCGCGTCGGCCGCGCGCGTGGCCGCCGCGTCGGCCGCCTCGCGCCGCGCGGCGGCCGCCTCGGCCTCCTGCCGCGTGGTGCCGGCTGTTTTCAGCGCCGCCTACCCTCACCCTATCCCTGCCCTATCCTGGTCATGACCGTGGCCGCTATGCGCGCGCGGCGGCGCAGTGCGAAGAGCTCCCGCTGCACCGTCTCTGCTAAGACTGCCATCCCACCAAGGCTGTGTACACAGCGCTGTGATGCCGGATCTGTAGGGGGGTGTGAGAGTTGTGGTAGCCGGGGCGTGGCTGGGGGCCGCCGCGGGCAGCGCGCCTTGGCCGCCAGCTCGGCCTCCAGCGCGCGCGCGCGCTCCTCCAGGCGCCGGATAGTGAGGTCCTGGTTGCGCAGCTGCCTGCTCTCGGCCTTGAAGTCCGCCAGCTCGCCCGCCAGCCGCGCCGCCGCCGCCTCCAGCTCCGCGCAGCGCGCCCCGGCCTCCTGCGGGAGGCGCGGCGGCGCAGCGCTCGGGCACTGTGGGACCAGCTGCGCTCCAGTGCGGGCCGGGCCTGGGGAGCTGGTCATGGGACAGCTTGGCTGGTGCACGGCGAGGCCGGCAGCGACCTGGAATGTCTCCGGACACATCGGCGGGCGGTTGCAGGCCCGGCGAGCAGAGGCACGCACCAGAGCGCCATTGAGCAGCGGGCCCGGGTCCGGCGCCTCATACAGCTTCTGGTAGACATCCAGAAAGGCGGCTTCGCCGAACTTTGCCCTGCGAGCGGCTCATCTTGATCTGGTGCCCGCACCCAGTCGGCAAAACGGGTTGCTGCAACGAGACGCCGGGGCAGCTCGCCTGTTGGTGAGCCTGTCGACCTCCTCCTGGTAGGCTCGCAGCAGCGGGCCGACCGCCTGCAGCACCTCTTGCGCAGCGCTCCGCTTGAAGTCTGCACGCTAGCTCGCGCGTGAGCCGCGAAGCCAGCGCGCGACCAGCCGGGTGAGCAACGACAGACAGAGCTGCGCGGGCGCACTGCGCGTCGTGTCGGCCAGGCCGCGCCGGCTCTTGACAGACGCCTCCTGGTTCTCCGCGACTTTGAGTCCCTCCTTGTCCAAGGTCTGGCGGAAGCTCTCCAGATCGAAGTCTGCGTGACCAGCACGCTGCTGGGTGATAGGGGGCTCGTGAGCAGCGCAGCCACCACCGGTGCAGGCGCGCGTGCTCACCCTTCCAAAAGTTGCACATGGCGCTCGGCGGAGGCGCGCTCTGTGAGCTCCGCATGTCTGCAAAGGCCACCAGCGGCGCTGTGACAGGCTGCAGTGCTTCTGTGTCCATTGCGCGGGCGCTTGATTGGCGGTCACGAGTCCCGCCTCGGTCAGCCAGCTGAGTGCATCACATAGCTTCAATCACTGCCAGGCATTTGGCTCCTGATCTCCCCGCGCTCGAGCGCACTTCATAGTGAAGAGCTTATGTCAACACCCCCTACCCCAGACCCCAAGGTCCTCGGCAGTTTTGGTACGGTCTTGCTATTGAAAGTCTTCAGGCTGAAGAGAAGAGAACTGACGTGCTTGTGGACTTGTTGGCTGACGCCTTGGCACACCGGGTCCTCCGCTGCGCTTGAACTTATTGCTCACCGCTTGTGGCAGAAGTGTGCGCGGGGGGGGGGGGGCAACCCATCAGTCACCCAGGGGCTCCGCAAGAGCGCTGCGTGCGGTCAGGAGGTGCGGGGGCGTCCGCTGCGATGTCGGAACCTTGCTGATGCCCCGTTCTGAGACGCCCTCGCGGCCTTACGCCCTGCGGCGTGCTATTGTGCGCGTCTTCTCCAGCACTGGCGCGCCTGACGCACCGAGCCTCCTGCGTTGGAGCGTGCTGCACCTGCCTGCGCTGTTGAGGCATAAGTGCCGCCACCCCCAAGCAGACCGGCCCTGCCCTGCAGCCGCGGGCTCTGCTGCGGCCTGATGCGGCCACCGCACTCAGATCTTACGTTGGGTGTGCGCTCTGCCGGGCACTCAGCGCACAGGCAGGCGAGCCCGGCGGGGCCGAGCAGCGGGGACGCCTCAAGCTGCGGGTGTGCAACGCGCAGGCGCCACCATGGAGGACATGTGCGACTTTGACTACTCCGACGGCGAGGAGGAGGAGCCATCGGAGGATGAGGCCGGGATGGACTTTTTGTCAGATGGCGAGGGCGCGGCCAGGGCGCACCACGCGCAGCCGACCCGGTGGCTGCTCATAGACACCAAGCAGCTCGCCAAAGTGCAGGCGCGCCTGCCTCCTGCCGCAAGGCCGCTGCGCAGCACCCGCAGGGTCCACCTTGGTCCCGCAGGCTGCGCTGCGGCCTGCTTTGTCTCCTCAGTGCTCGGCTTCCTGCACCGCGTGCCGCTCAGACCCAGCGCGCGGCCGGGCGAGTGTGACAGGCGTGCACGGCTGTGCAGGAGGAGGCCCTGGGCTCGGTGGTGGCCATCCTGGGCTGCTCCCGCTCGACAGCGCGCAGCCTGCTCGTGCACTTCCGCTGGAACACAGAGACGCTGTTCGGTGCGCGCCTGCCGCAGGCCCGGCTGGCCGGCCTGCTCTGGGAAGAGGAGTGCTAGTTTCCCGCCTCAGGGGCGCCGGGTGTAAGGGCTCGTCAAGGACGCTGCCGCTTGGGTTGTGCATGGCCAGTGCACAACACTGCTGCCGCCAGAGCAGCGGCAGATGCATGCCCCCTTATTAACAAGACAGCCTTTGCGCTGGCACGCACTGTGCCTCTGCTGCTTGGTCAGCAACGCGTGCGCCGAGAGCCAGCGTGCGCAGGGGCTGGCCCGGCAGAGACCTTACGACTGGCCGTGCATCGGCGCCGGCAGCCCAAGCACCAGGGCGGAGCCGGCGCGGCTGTTCCGCGCAATTTAGGCTGCCAAGGCCAAGGGAGCAAGCCGTCACGCGTTTACTCCAGGGAGCCAATCTAGGCCGTCATTATGCAGGCACCATGGCGGAGCGCGGCATGGACGCGGTGTACCGTGCGGCGCGCATCACGTCCCGCTCGGACGAGACGCCCCTGGCGCCAGGCGCGCGCCCGTGAGCACGACCCCCGTGCCCCGGCCGCGCCGCTGCCTCGAGGCGCCCGCGCCGGCGCGGCGCTCGCCCCGCGGCCAGTCTCCGCGTGCGAGTTGGGGCGACATGCGACCGCCGTGCAGCCCCCCGCTGGGCTGCGCCCGCCGCCGGTTCGTGCCTGTGGGGCGGCACATCGTGCGCGTCCGTCTGCGCGCCGGCGGGCCCGACCGCGCGCGCGCCGGCAGGCGGCGCCGCGGAGCTGGCGTGCGCCGCGTGCCTGTGCGACGTGTCGGCGGAGGTGGCGACGCGCATGGCGTGCGGGCACGCGTTCTGCGACGAGTGCTGGCGGCAGCACCTGGGCGTGCAGATCCGCGAGGGCCGCAGCTGCCGGCTCGTGTGCATGGGCGTGCGCTGCGGCGCGGTCTGCGACGAGGAGCAGGCGCGCCCGCGGGCGCCCTGCGGTCGAGCTGCCAAGCAGCCACGGCGCGCCGGCAGGCAAAACAGAGCTGACGGCAGACTCGGAGCCGTCTCGCGTTTTTCGAGGCCTGATCAACGGTCAGGCGCCTGCGTGCCAGCGCATGGGGTTTGCCAGTCACCCAGCAGAGTGTCCTACCTGCCGCAGGAACTCACCTGCACGCCGCATGTGCAAGCTCGCCCCAGCGGGCTGGTGGCATGGCAGGGGCGCTGCGCCGGTCACAGGGCAGGGTATAATCCACCTTACCCTGCAGGTGCGGAGGCTGCTGGCGGCGGAGGCGCGGCTGCTCGCCAGGTACGAGCGCAGCCTGCTCGAGTCGTACGTCGAGGACAACGCCATGACCCGCTGGTGCCCCAGGTGCCCCTCTCCCCTTAATCCCGACCCTAATCCCAACTCCTGCCCTCACCGCTGGCAGCCTTTCTCGCCGTGCTGGCGTGCCTGCGATGGGTGCGCGCGCGGCGGCAGCCCGTGCGTGTCCTGACATGCATCGCTGCCCCTGCCACGCGCCGTGGCGCGACAGCTGCTGCACTGCGCAGAGCATGGCCGACACAGCACACCCATAGCAGTAAAGAGCAGACGCAGCGGACATATGAGGGCGGGCGCGGTGACGCGCAGCGTGCCGCCCTGCGGCAGTGCCGTGCGCATGAAGTGTGCCGATCTGTGTTTGTCCGACCCTACCCTACCCAAGCTCATAGCAGTGGTTGCGGCGGTCATGTGAGTGCGGGGCGGGGGCCGCGCAGCGTGCCGCACTGCGGCGGCGCCGTGCGCGTGGACGGCGAGCCCTTCTGCGAGCCGGAGTGCACGTGCGGGCTGCGCTTCTGCTTCAACTGTACCGAGGAGCCGCACTCACCGTGCACCTGCGACATGTGCGCGCGCGCACACCCTTTTGAGATTAGCAGGGCATCGTGCGTGACTGACGTGACGCCTGTCGTCCGCGCACCCCGACGACCAAGGTGCTTGGATGCGGCATGGCACAGTCCAGCCCGGGTGCAACACCAAGCACCCTGTTTCCATGCTGTGTGTCCCGCGCGCACCCGGTGGCCGAGCGCGGTTGGGCGCGTCACAGGTGCCGGCAGGCCGCGCCCGTCCGTCCCGCTGTGCCTGCACGGTGCCTGGTGTGTGCAGCGGCCCTCAGGCCGCGTCACCCTGCACCTGGCGCCGCGCTGACATCCCGGCATGTTTCCTCTCGGCATACTGCCTTTTTGACTTCAGTAACCAGAAAATATCTAAGCAGTGATTAATTGAGTAACCCATAATGTTTAAAAAGACTCAATTCATTGAACAAGGCGAGTGCGCAGGTGGCGGCGCTGGAAGGTCAAGTGCCAGGACGACAGCGAGACCAAGAACTGGCTGACCGCCAACACCAAGCCCTGCCCCAAGTGCGGCAAGCTGGTGGAGAAGAACGGCGGCTGCAACCTGGTCGTCTGCATGTGCGGCCAGGCGCGCGCCCGGCCCTTCCCCCCCTAACCCCCGCGCCGCCCGCGGAGCCCGGTCCGCCGAGCCGCCTAACCGTAACCCTATCCCTGTACAAACCACCAAAGCGCGCCGGGCGGCGCCAGGCCCCGCTGCCCTGCGCTGCGCCGCCGCGCTCCGCCACAGAGGCGCCGTGGCCACGGCGTCGCGGCCGCCGCGGCCAGCCTCGCGGGCGGCGCGGCGGCCGCGCGCGCCGGTCCGCTCCGCGCCTGCTGGCGCCGGAACACTCGCTGAGCGGGGGCGGCTGCGGCCGCCGCGCAGGCGTTCTGCTGGCTGTGCGGGGAGCGCACGGGGCGCGAGCACACGTGGACGACGATCTCGGGGCACTCGTGCGGGCGGTACAGCGAGGAGACGAGCCAGCGCGTTGACGAGGCGCAGCGCAACGTGAAGCGGTACACGGTGCGCACGCCCGCCGCGCGCGCCTCTCTCTGGCCAAGGCCGCCGCGCACAGCCAGAGCTTGCGCCTCATCAAATCCCTAGGCGGTGCTTAGGCATCCACGCGTTGGCGTCGAGGGTGTCTGGTCACTCCTATTTGAAAAAAAGAGCAGCACGTGCCCGCCGCGGCGCGCTCCCCAAGCCTCCGGCGCGCGCGCGCGCGACGGATGTGCCGACGAGCTGACGCCCGGGCGGCTGCGGCGCGCGCGCGCAGCACTACCACCTGCGCTGGGAGGCGCACATGAGCTCGCAGAAGCTGGAGGCGCAGGGCAAGGCGCGGCTGCAGGCCAGCATCGACGCGCTG
>JAABUV010003830.1_pt1 | contig 18720 bp, 21 predicted proteins | sample 5559971 | NCBI WGS metagenome assembly JAABUV01 (sample SAMN10711881, study PRJNA513362) | rock metagenome | isolation source: Antarctica rocks | place: Antarctica: Victoria Land, Knobhead nord | collected 2015-12-19
TTACATACTTCCATTCTTGTTCATATCTTCGGCTCTGATATTCGTTTCATGTTCTTCGCCGGTCTCTGTTCATTAAATGCTAAATTACATGTAATTTAACTTAAATCAATGCTTTATATTTTTTCATTGAGCAGTCACATTAATAAAATACACATACGACTCATCGGCAAAAGTGCGAACCCAGCTAAAACCAGCTATCCGTGCCCCCCACTTTCGCTCATCCTTCGCTTAGTGCTTGACGACCATGCATCACTTCCGGTCATGCATCTCTAAAATTCAACTACCCTTTATATACACGACGATTTTTGAGCAATTGCTTCAAAATAACCCGTCATTTTTTTCAATAATTCTTGACTAGCTTAATGCAACTGTTAGAATCCGGTCTACTAGATGAATAGACGAGACCTATAAGAATGATATATCATATGACAATGTGATATTCTAAACAGGCACAGTATAGATACATATTATGATAGAGCTAATTATTAAGAAGCTCTTGATAACTCGAGAAAATCGATCGACTATAGGAAGTTTGTCAAGCGTTGCCAAGTCAAACACGACACAACTCATGACATATTAAGTCGAAGATGTAACGTGATCTAAACGATGATTTGACAGAGTCACAGAGTTAACTCAGATCTGATCTTCGATCTAGCTAAACTGATTGCATCGAGTCGAGTTGAGTTGAGAAGTTGAACTTAAGAACTCAAGTCGAGTTAAGAAGCTTGATTCAACAACTCGATTTGATTCAACAAGATATTAGATAAATGTAAATAGCTTGATCAAACAGTCTTCATCATAAAAACTTCATGATTTTCATTATGACTTTCTATTGAACATTCTTTAAGATAATGCAAAAAGATAATGCATTATAAATTTATAAAATTATGAATTATGATTAGAATTTAAAAAGTAAGATAAGCGTTGCTCATTAGTTAAATAACTTTATTATTTTCTTTTCACTTTCATTATTTTCTTTCTTCTCATTATTAATAATTTTATATTCATCATGTTGTAGTTTCTTTTTATTCTGTTTTGCTTCGTAACACATTTTTGCATTATCATTTTCTACTATAATGAAATCATTCAAATTAGAATTTATTGCATGTATTAAATTCTGAATTTTTCATTTTTTAACAGTTGAAAAAATGATAAATTGTGTTGTAAAATTCTGAAAAACTGTCATAAAATTAATATTATCAGTTTGTTTTAACTTTTTCAAATCATCATGATGAAGAATTTTTTGTTGAATTAAATGAATTATAAAAATCATGAATTTTAATATTTCTTCACTCATAATAATAATAATAATAATAATAATAAATTCATACACTTTTGTGACATCAATTAAGTTGACTCATGAAAAACTCTATGTTATTTATATTGAGTGAACAAAACTCTCTGAGATAGAAAATCACTCACTGTTTATATGATTGCTTCACGCATTCAAAACTATCATTATGAGACTATGTATCAAATTAGTTCACGTTGATTGCATGTTAAAGAATGAGTGACTCAGTCACTTTAAATTGCTTTAAAAGCTTCGTTTTCATCATCATTCTTGCAGTTACTTTGAGACTTTTCATGATAACAATGATTATTCAATAGTTTGAAAAGTCAATGTCTTGTAACATTCTTAATTGCAGATGCAATCAGTTCAAGCAATGCATGAGTACATGTTTCATCATTTGATGATTTCAGTTGCGATCACATTGCATACTATCTGCATCTGAAACATTTCTGAAGTGCAGATAAGCATTCAGATCTATGCATTCAATTCTGATGTGAATAATGAAAGTACTTTCAATCTTCTGAAGATCATTTTGCATCTTTATCATCTTGTTGAACAGATGCAATCTTTGTGTCAAGATGATGTAAACATTTATGATGCATTTTCTATATTTTTTTCATCATTGCTTTCACTGACTTCTGTAATACTGTGTTATTGCAATGCTGTCACTAGTTGAAATTGTTGCAGCGAAAGCTAATCACTTGCGTCTTGACTGTATTTTCGTGTTTTCTTGAATTAAGTTATTTAGAAGCATCACTTTCTTGATGATGAAAGAGCAAGAAATGATGCAATTAACATTCATCAAATGAGCATGTATCAGTTTACATGCTTGTCTGATTTTCTGTGTATGATCATTGACTTAACTGCGTAACATAATCTTGTCTTGCAGCATGTTCAGATGAACATGCAGCGAACTTGTGTACATTTCTGCTTTCAAAGTCTCGATGCTTACTTTTTTGAACATCTTTGAAACATGACACAGAGTCTGATTTTGTAATGTTTCAAGTTTGCATTCTTTGTCTGACAGTTTTTTCTCTTTTTCTCGCTGATATCAGACTGATGTTTCAAATGCAATTTCTGATTTTACTACTGCTGAGTATATTTATCTTGCTTTTGTGAAAATTATCTCTCATGTAAAGACTTTGAATCGACTAAGTGCTAGCATTCATGTGACGTGATTCACTTTGATTTGATGAAGATGTGCATTTCATTGCAATTTCATGTTCAATTGTACTTTCAGAACTTGCATGTTTGATTTCAACTTAATAACTGAACTTTCTATTTATATGCTAATCATCATGTCAAATTTCTTTGATTTTCTGATGAAGTGTGTATATTTATACTTTTCTGATGCAAATGTTGTATCATGAGTGCAAGTTTATTTCGCGTAAACATCATGCATTCTGCTCAGTATTCTGCAAATTTCTTCAATGAATTTATTATATGTTAGAATGTTAATGTCATTTACAAAGTTGAACACTTTAATCTTAATTCTTAATGCTTTGCACTTTTCAATCAGACTTGCGTTGAAGAATAGAAAAAGAATCAATGAAATGAAGAATCTTTGTGATATGTTTGCATTTATCTTGCGTATGTCATTCATTTATTCATTGAATCTCAGCAATGTTTCTCAATTCTTAAGAAAGCTGCATGCTTATTCAACTATGTAGTCTGAAATTCTTTTCATTTTCAAAGTATGCAAAAGTCTGACATGCAAGACTTGATTAAATGCTTCAATGACATTTAAACTTAGCATGAACGTTACATATTTGATTTTGCAGTCTCATATTGTGTGAATCTAATTTATCTATCAAAAATATGTTGTATATGTTGCATGCAACATACATAAAACACAATTTCTATGCTGATTTTCTTCTTAGACTTAAGAGATTACTCAGAAAGTTTTCTTGTGACAAATTCACAGTTTAAGATGAACAAAATCTTTCACTGCTCAGATTTCAACAGTTTACTTCTTAAGCATGAGTTGCAGATGTTTCATTTGTGATATGCATGTATATTGTAGTCGATTTCTTCTTTAATCATATTAACATGCATTATTGTTTTCTTGAGCTATACAAATGATGTTTTTGACTAGAAATTGATTTTATCATCAAGACATTCAAGAGTCAAAGCTCAGTGAAGAAATGAGATTCTTAAGATTAACAATCATCATCATTGTATATCATGTCTCACAGACACTTACTTCGCTTGTTAAACATGCAACTCATTTATTTCATGTTATCTGTAAAGATCTTTCTCATGCAAATTGATCATGTCTTGCAAAGATGTTCATATGTTACACTTTTAATCAGACAGTATAGTTCAATCATTCTCTATTAATTTGCTTGTGTTTCTTTTCTCTTAACAAAGTTTTCTCATCAATGTATCACTCATATATAGAATGTCTGTATCTGAATGTTTATTAAACAATATTAATAAGATTTTTAAGTTTGCTTATGTTGAACTTAATGAATCTTGTAAGTTGCTTATGTTGTAGTAACAGACACGCAGTCTTAACAAGATTTATACATAGTTAGCATGTAAATTTAAAGAATGTTTATGATTCAAGTTCTTTCTGCTAATTATCTTCAACAGATCAAATGCAAGAATGTTCTGTCTCAATTCTTATTGTTACAACAACAAGATACTGAATTGAATGATTTTCATAAGTGATTTCTCTCATAGTTCTGTGTTTTATTTGATTTTCTCATCTGCATGCAGATTGTTTATAACATGTGCATTGAGATTATCAAAGTCTGCGCGATTGCAAAAACTCTGCATGCGATTAATGCATAATGCTTCATCATCATACAACGCTTCAATGTCATTCAAACTTTTAATAATCTTTAAACTTTACTATAGTTAAACAGTAAATTCATAGTCAGCATCATGTACAGATGAGTTTCATCACTGATCATTTCTTCACTCATGTTTAATTCATTTATTATTATTTTTTAAAATTAATATTAATTTCTATAATTGAAAAATAATGCATATAAATAATGTATATCTTTATTGCTTTTAAAGTAATTTTCTCTGCAATAATATTTACATTTTATAATAATAATAAATTCATGCACTTTTGTGATATTAATTAGATTAACTCATGAGAGATTCTATGCTATTTGTATTGAGTGAACAAAACTCTTTGAGGTAGAAAATCACTTGCAGTCTATATGACTGCTTCACGCAGTTGAAATAGTGAGTTTTAAGACTATGTATCAAATTTGTTCACGTTGATTGCACATTAAAGAACAAATGTTTTAGTCACTTTAAATTACTTCAAGAGCTTCATTTTCATCATCATTTTCATCAACAATTATTCAATAGTTTAAGAAGTCAGCATCTTGTAACATTCTTGATCGCAGATGCAATCAGTTCAAGCAATGCATGAGTACATGCTTCGTTGTCTGATGACTTTATTTGCAGTTGCATTGCAAGCTATTCATGTCTGAAACATTTTTAAAGTGCAGATAAACATTCAGATCTATGCGTTTAATTCTGATGTGTATTGCAAAAATGCTTTCTACTTTCTGAAAATCATCATGCATCTTTATCATTTTATTGCTCAGATGCAATCTTTGTGCTGAAATTGCATTAACATTTGCAACGCATTCTCTGTACTTTTTTCATCATTGATTTCATTGATTCTTGTGATACTGCTTTATTGCGATGCTATCACTTGTTGAAATTATTGTGAAGAAGAGAATATATCATCTGCATCTCAACTGTATCTTCACATCTTCTTAAATGAAAACATTCAGAAGTACTATTTTCTTGATGATGAGTAAGCAAGAAATGACATGATTAACTTTCATCAAACAAATGTGTATTAGTTTGCATGCTTGTCTGATCTCTTGCATTCAATCATTGATTCAACTGTGTAACGTGATCTTGTTCTGTAGCATGTTTAAATGAACATGTAGCAAACTCATGTATGTTTCTGTCTTTAGAGTTTTGATGTTTACTCTTTTGAATGCTTTTACTACGTGACACAGAGTTTGATTCTGAAGTGTTTTTAATCTGCATTCTTTGCTCAACAGTTCATCTTTCTTGTCATGCTGATGTTAAACTGATGCTTTGAATGCAATTTCTGATCTCACTACTGCTGAGTATACTTGTCTCACTTTTGTGAAGATAGTTTTTCATGTGAAGACTTCAAAATGACTAAGTGTCAGCAATCTTGTGATGTGATTTATCTTTATTTATTGAAGATGCACACTTTATTGCAATTTCATGTTCAGTTGCATCTTTAAAACTTGTATGTCTGATTTCAATTTAATAACTGAGCTTTCTATTTATATGTTAGTTGTCATGTCAAATCTCTTCAATTTTCTAGTGAAATGTGTAAGTTTATACTTTTCTGATGTGAACGTTGCGTCATGAGTGCAAACTCATTTCACACAGACGTTGTATGCTTTGCTCAATGTTTTGCAAATTTCTTCAGTGAATCTGTCGTAGACTAGAATGTTAATATCATTTATGAAGTTAAGCACTTCGATTTTTATTTTCAATGCTTCACATTTTTCAATTAAACTTGTGTTAAAGAATAGAAAGAGAATTGATAAAATGAAAAATCTTTGTGATATGTCTGCGTTTATCTCACGCATGTTGCTTATTTGTTCATCAAATATTAGCGATGTCTTTCAATCTTTTAGAAAGCTGTGTATTCATTCAATTATGTAGCTCAATGTTCTTTTCATCTTCAGCGTATGCAGAAGTCTGATGTGTGAGACTTAATCAAATGCTTCGATGACATCTAAACTTAGCATGAACATTACGTATTTGATTTTGCAATCTCATACTATGTGAACTTGATTTATCAGTAAATTTAACATTAAGATCATGAATCGCTTGCATCTTGCTTTCATTTGAGCATTAAATAGCATGTAATGAGTCTTGATTATATCACTCAGTCTTTTGATCATGATTGACTTCAAAGCTTTGCTCATGATGTCAAGCAAAGCAATGAGTCAATATGTTTTTAAATTAATATAGTCACTTTTCTTTAATTTATGTAATACTATTGTTTGAGTCTTTTTGAACTGCTTTGAATGATATTTGTATGTTATGCATGCATTGAATAAACTCGTTAGTACTGAGATCAGTTCTACAAGACTCGCTTGAAGCACTCTGTTTGAAATATCTGAAGCATTTAATGCTTTGTCTGCTTTTACTCATTTAATTATCTGCTTCACTTCATCTTCTGTGATGCATGAATTGAATGAGACTGTCAGAAATATGAATGACTTTGTGATGTTATTAATATTTGCTTAAAAGAATGAAGAAAAGAACTTTCTTTGCAGTATCTCGATTTTTTTCTCGAACGTTGTTGTTATATGATCGATGTCACTTCACTTCAGTGACAAAAACTGAGAAAGCTTTTTAGATAGCTGACTTTTGATTCTAGCTCATTTTGCAAAGCATCATATTGATTTGAGTGCTTTGCTCAGCTCATGTATTTGTGATCTGAAGTGTGCGCATTTTGTTTGTTGAATGATCTTGTTTTTATAATCATTGTACTTCAGATATTCATTTCATGCTTTTAATGTATCTTGCATTTTTCATATGATTTGCAGTCGTCTTGATTTCATTACTACTTCGAAGCAGCTTTGATTTCAAAAGTCTCTTGCTTAATTTGATGATTTTGTCAAAAGAATAAATTTCTCAATGATTTTCTGTAGCACTCTGATAATTTTGCACACTCTGTCATTCATCATAGTCTTGTCGTTTAAAGAGTGTTTCAAAGATAAATGTATTTGCAGATAAGTACTTAATACTTCTGTATTCATTTTTTTTCGAAATTGTTGAGTCAAGAGCTGCACTGAGATTGTTTATAAACATAGCTTTGTGATGATCAAAAGATGATTCAATCTTTAATGCAGATTGATTCATATTTTGCACTTGCGTGTCATGAACTGTATTTTCTCGCTGCTAAAGACTAGATTAATTATCATAAATTGATTATAAGTCTTGTGAGTAATAATGTCTGATTTCAGCAATAATTTCAGTCTTGCATTTGTGATGACATTGAGCAGAGTATCAATCATCATATGATGAGTGAAGCATCTTCATTTCTCTCAGTGAGAATGATGTAGATTAAATTTTTTTACAATCAGTTGTTTGCAATCATTCTTGAGTAGTTCGTTCAAACGAGAAATAATTAAAGATTTCTCTGTGAATGTAGTAGACAGTGAGTATGAATTGTAAATGTTTAGAAGTCTTAGCGTCTGCATTTTGTCATCTGCGTTGCAAGTTAATAATCTGATTAAGCAAATGTTTGACTTAACTGTTTCTACTATTCATTGATTGAATCTTAAATATTTGTTAATGTATATGCATGTTCTTGATTGAGATGACGAGTTTTTCACTAGATGAAAGAAGTTGTGAGCTGAGCTAAATAATTGCAAGTCATTAATGTTATGTTCTTGCTTCTGTATGATTATTATGTCAAATTTGCAAACTTTTTTGTCAATCAAGAATGATTCTTGAATCTTTAATAACTTTCTGATGTTGTACTGTAGAATTTGTAGAAAGAGTTGTTTTATCATAAAGTTATTTGTAGCTGTTGTTGACTTTGCGCTGAGAAGACTCTTTGTATGCTTTCAATCACTGAGAGTCTTTCGCACTTTCTGATTGAGCGTTTCTGAGTCTGCTCAGATGTTATCTTATCTGAGTCACTAGTCATGCATAAGAAGAGATTAACTCATCTTTTCTTGACTTTTATCATCTGTCATATCAATTCAACGTTTCGATTGCGTGTTTTCAACATGATGCTTGTTGAACTTGAAGAATTCGTTGAATCTATGAAGTCTGTTGAGCTCAACGAATTCGTTGAGCTTAAAGAGTTCAGAAACAGCAAGAGAAATGTGCAATTGTATTTTAATGCTTTCAAATATCTGATCGATCTGTTTCTGTAGATTTCTGACATCTGTTTCATCTGTTGTCATCATTTGAGACAGATGCGTCTTCAGAATTCATGATCTTCATTGCAATTAATGCAACGTTTTCTATTCAAAAACATTATGCACTCTTTGATGTGATGTTTGTCTGTGCATTTAGCACAGCGTTGTTTCTTCTTGCAGAATCTGATCATATGATCAAATTCAAAGCATCTGTAACATTGAGTGATGCAACAGTTCTTTTTAAACAGCTTGCATGAGCATTCTTGATACAAGTTTAGCATGCTCTCATTCATTAATTGATTCATCATCGCTTCAATTGTGATCTCTACAATGAGCAATGAGTGAGTCTTTTCACTTTCAACTACTTTCTTGAGTCAGACTATTCTTAAAATCTTTAGATTCTTATGAAGTCTTGCGTTGTCTTTTATCAGACTTTTAATGATCACTTTCTGATTGCTTATGTCTATTGTGATGTGTATCTCATGTGCTAGCATAGCGAAGATTCGACGCATTATACACATTGAGTTTATAATTTTCTTTGCTCATGTCTGAGATCTTTTCAGATTTGCTTAAATCTCTGAACTCACTGCGTGAAGTATGATGTCTTCGCTTTCAAGCTTTTGAAGAGACATGATTAGATCTCTTTGAGCTGTCAACATGTTTGTGATTTCTTGAAGAATCTGTTTAATAGATTTCTTTTGTATTTTCTCTATTTTCTTTCTTTCTGCTATCTTCATCATGACTTCTCATTTCTTGCGAAGCAATGACAATTCATCTCTGAGACGTTGCTCTTTCGCTGTTACTTCTTCTCTTGTCACATTCACTTATAACATAATTTTCAATGAGAAGTGCATGCTATTTTATGTTTGCGTGCTATTTTGAGTCTGTAGCTGCTTGCTAAGCAATTGTATGAATGTCTTCAGTTTTTATACATTCTTCGCAATAAATGCATTTTGATTCTTATTGTTTTTTCCTTCTGAATTGTTTTGAAGATGTCACATCAGCTTCATTGCTACTTCTTTTCATGAATAATTTTTGCTCTTCTTTTTCTTTAACATTAATATCTGTATTAGAAGATCAATAATGTTAGCAACATACTTCTTGTCATTACGTAAGCTTTTCAACTTTGCGTTGCTGTTTCATCGTGATAAATCAACGTTGCTTGCAATTGTCTTTGAATCAGCATTGTTGCAGTTCATGCAATTCATCATTGTTTATTCATTTTCTAAATTTGTTCTGCTTTGATTGTATTGCTCTTTTCAAAAATTTGCTTTGCGCGTGTTGTGATTGTTTTTATGAAGTCGTGAACTATTAAAATTGTAATTGTAATTCATACATTCTTGTAACATTGATTTAGACTCAACTCATGAGAAACTCTATGCTATTTATATCAAGTGAACAAAACTTTTTGAGAAAGAAAATCACTCATTATCTATACAACTGCTTTGCGCAGTCGACACAATAAGATTGACACTGTGTTATTAAGTAATGAATCTATAGCTTTTATTCAGCGTGTGACGCTTGAGTAAACTCTTAATAAGTGTCTGTGTTGTTCATTTATGACGCATCGTCTTTGCTCTGCTCTTTATTAATGATATTCTATACAATGATGTTTTGATTCAATCTTCAATTCAAAGACGAAAAACATTTTCTTTGCATTCATGATGCTTGTAATTGTAGCGTATGTAAAGTTGTGTTCTCTTACTCAATGATTATCATTCATTGTGCAAAGAAATATGTGATGAAAGAGAGATGCACACGATGAGAAGATAAAGTGTGATTGTACTGAGTAACTCTTTTCTTCTCTTGATTTGACTTATGTCACGTAGACGTTGAATGAATTGTTAGTATAAACATGCAATCATAATCATTTGATGTTTGACTTTGATCAATGAAAGAGAATACATTCTGATTGTTCTCTTGAGCTCTCAATTTTTCATGCAGATAGATGTATGACTTAATGTCAAGTAAAGAAGATGAACTCAAGTCTTCTCAATATATCAGTGTGATCAATGAGTCACTACTTCTTCAAACATTGTAGTCACGACTCTCAGACTGAGAATTACTATTCTATTTGATATCTTTTCATCAATTACTCAATGACATTATTAATGTGATGAAGATGTTTCAGTATATTGATGCAGTCAATGAGTTGCAAATTCTTCAATCACTTGTAGTCACAACTCTCATACTGAGAACAACTATTTCACTAAATATCTTTTCATCTTTTACTGACATTGACATGTCATTAATCTTCTTTGTAGATTGATTGTGACTGTTAGGAAAAGTGTTGTCGTGTGAGTGAAAACTCTGCATGATAACTTTTCTGATCATGCAACGTTCTAACATCGTTTGAACTGCATCGAATTGAGATTTCTTGACTCTTCTGACTTCTATTCGAACACAGAATAGAATCAAAAGATTCGTAGTTGATATCATGTACAGATGAATCTCGTTGTCAATCGTGAACTATTAAAAGCTAAATGTCATTTTCAAGAGAAATAAAAATACTATTTACATTTTATGTCACAGCAATTAATTATAATAATAATAATAATAATAATAATAAATTCATACATTTTTATAACATTGATTAAATCAACTCATAAGAAACTTTATGCTATCTGTATCAAGTGAATAAAATTCTCTGAGATAAAAAATCACTTGCAGTCTACACAGCTGCTTCATGCAGTTGAAACAGTGAGTTTTGAGACTATGTATCAAATTTGTTCATGTTGATTGCATGTTAAAGAATAAGTATTCTAGTCATTTTAAATTGCTTTAAGAGCTTTGTTTTCATCATCATCTTTATTACTGTTCTGAAATTCTTCATAATGATGATGATTATTTAATAATTTGAAAAGTCAGCATCTTGTAGCATTCTTGATTGCAGATGCAATCAGTTCAAGCAATGCATGAGTACATGCTTCATCATCTGATGATTTCATTTGCAGTTGCATCGTAAGTTATTCATGTCTGAAACATTTTTAAAGTGCAGATAAACATTCAGAACTATGCATTTGATTCTGATATGCATTGCAAGAATGCTTTCTGCTTTCTGAAAATCATCACGCATCTTTATCATCTTATTGCTTAAATGCAATCTTTGTGCTAAAATTACACTGATATTTGTGATGCATTCTTTGTACTTTTCTCATCATTGATTTCATTGATTTTCGTGATACTGTATTATTGCAATGCTATCACTTGTTGAAATCATTGTGAAGAAAAGAATGCATTGTCTGCATTTTAACTATATTTTTGCATCTTTTTGAATGAAAACATTCAGAAGTACTATTTTCTTGATGATGAGTAAGCAAGAAATGATGCAATTAATTCTCATCAAATGAGCACATATTAGTTTGCATGCTTGTTTGATCTCTTGTGTTCAATTGTTGATTTAACTGTGTAGTGTGATCTTGTTCTGTAACATATTCAGATGAACATGTAGTAAACTTATGTATATTTCTGTTTTTAAAGTTTTGATGTTTACTCTTTTGAATGTTTCTGCTACATGATGCAAAGTCTGATTCTGAAGTGAGAAAATTCAAATCAATGAAGAATTACTATCAAACGAAAGTATACAGTGATTAAATACATACAATTTAAAAAAAGTTACTGTCTACGTGAAACATTATGAATAAAAGATTAAAGAAATATATAAAAGAAAAGAATGAATGAAAGAATGTCTTGCATTTGCAAGAATTGAACTCTTGCAAGAAGCATTGAGATTGAATGTGCTTACGCACATCTCACTCTTGTTGATTGCATCTTTGCAGAAGACAAAGATTGACTCAAACACTAGCATGAGTGACAGCTCAAGAAAAGAACTCAAAATGTTGATGATGAAATGCGTAAAGTTGATTGAAAGTAACTGAACTCTGTCAACAGAACAGCAACTACAAAAGAATATGAATGACTTGTTTTGCAGTTAACAAAAATCATCTACATCATTGAAAAAAAGAATATAAATCATGTTCAGTTTATTGAATGCATTAACAATCGACGCATTAATAAACTGACAAAATGTAAATGAGAATATGCAATCAACGCAAGTGATTATGAAATTGAAAGAAATAAAAAAGCGAAAAGCGATGATTTTTTTCTTCTTCATTAAATGCATGCAGTCTATGACTATAACACTATCTAAACGCTGTGTGTATGTTAAATTACATGTAATTTAGTCAAAATTGCTGCAGTGTATCTTCTCATTGATCAATCACATCGATAGTTTGCACAGATGAGCGTGTGAGCTGTTTATATAATCAAGTGATCATATAAACAATTCAAGATTGTGAAAGCTGATCACTTCAATGTAAGCTTTCAACTTGTCTGTATAATCATCAAGCTAAGTGAGCTAGATGAGCTTTGATTTATGTAAATGAAAGCTGATCACTTCGACGTGAGCTTTCAAGTTCACTGTATGATCACTCAGCTGAACAAACTAGATGAGTTTTGATCTATGTATTTGCGACGCATGTAAATCGATCAGAAAATCGAAAAATTGATCGATTTACTGCATTGCACAAATGTGTATGTGCGCAAAAGCTGAATCATATCTTTGCAATAACTGTGTGAATGTTGTATATTAGTTGCAGCGTGTGCGCAAAGACGTTGCTGTTGTTCTGTATATATGAGTAAAGACTGTGTCGTGTCTTTGCAATGTATGTGATTGCAATGCATGTAAATCAATCTGATAAAGTGAAAAATTGATCGATTTACTGCATCATGCAGACGTGTAAATGTGCAAAAGCTGAGTCGTGTCTTTGCAATGTGTATGTGTAATGTATATGAGTTGCAACGCATGTGCAAAAACGTTGCTGTCATTCTGTGTATATGAGCAAAGACTGTATCATGTCTTTGCAGTGTATGTGATTGCAATGCATGTAAATTATCAACGTTTCAACGAAGAGCTTGAGTAGCTTGTAAGCTAGTGAGCAACGACATCTGAATCTTAATGCTTTTGAGACGCATATGCTAGCTACTAGAACAGACACTTTTCATAATTCAGCAATTAGCTGATTTAGCAACATAAATTAATCATCAATCAGTCGTTAACTGATCAAATCAGCTATAAGCTGATTTAACAAAGTAGAACTTGTATTAAACTATCATGCGTTCATGATTCTGCATGATGTTTATCTTAGTAAGCTTCAATTTTACTTCACTCATTTTTCTCATCACAGTTATTTAATTATCGTACATCATGTCTGTCAGTGATTGCACAAAACTCATTTTTCTACAACGTTTACAATCTTATTTATCATCAGTTTCAATCACAGCAGTCAATTGTGCTTACAGTGATTTCATGTACAATTATCAGTCTGTTCAGTTTTGAAATAGATTGAAACAGATTGATTACACGTTTCTTCTTTTGCAATTGAAGATTTCAACTTTGATTGATCAAAATGCAAAGATCTTTGAGCAGAAAATTGATGAGACTGCAAAATAATTGATGATGAATATTGTTAAGAAGTGCAATGACAGGCTTGTTTCTAGCAGCTCTCTCTAGACTAGCGTCAGAAATAAAGTCGCGCGTCGCGACTTTGTCATGCGTGACAGTATATAGATAGAGCAGTCTGTGACTTCTCTTCACAATCTAGACAGATTTCATCATATGTGATACTGTTCGCTCTACTCTTTCAATAGATTATGAGCTCGATTAGCAAGAAGCTTTCAACGTAATTAGATCGAAACACTCTAAGCATTTGATGCTCGACAACTCGATACGAAATCTATTCAAATGAGCAATCAGCGATCACTTACTACGCGTCTCACGAGAAGACAAATAAGTACACTGACTTAGAGAAGTTCAGTGAAATTCGACAGCTTACTACGCATCTTATGAGAAGATAAATAAGCACTCACATCAAGTCAACAGTCTACTACGAGTTTTCAAGAAAGCGAATAAATAGACATACTTGATCGCGTCGAAGAACGCATAAACTTTCATCATCACTGACGAGATTAAATTCTTTTCACTTCACTCGTCAATTTATCTAATATCTTTATTTTTTTTCTTCAATTCTAACAACAAGCTGAGTCTACATTGCACGTCATGAACTTTGATGACTTCTTCGTCAAACGACGATCTGTTCTCATTCTCACTTGCAAGAACTGCGATCAATGATTTTCTCTCATGAAGAGATGACTCATTGAGAAAGACTTGTGATTCGTTATTGAAGACAAGTCTGACTCGAACATATTTGACAGCGTCATCAGCATCATCAGCGAAATTCAATCTCTTGACTTTGAAAGTCAAAAGATCGACGCGAAAGCTCATTACTGACTGATTATCTGCATCATCATCGATGATCAAGAACACACTGCAGACAAGACGTCAGCAAAAGAGATTTGAGATGCTCTGAGCTATAAATACAAAGAGAAGCTACAAATCACTGAAAGACAATATCTGATGAACTTCATTGACTACAGAATGTCGACGAATATCTTCATTGAAAAGACATGAACACATCTCGCCAAGTTGACTCGAAAGATCGTCACAACACAGAAAGACATGAGTGATTTATTCAAGTCAGAACGTCACTTTCAAGCCTTACTTCAATCGCTGTCAGATAAATACACAGTCATTCGAAATGTCATTGATGCGCAGAATAAGTCAGACATCAAGAAGAAACTTCAAAAGCTACAAGAGAAGAAAGCACAATTAAAGACAACAGAGACTGCGCTATGAGTCAAGCGAAAGAACGAACGCGAGCGCACTGATCATGAGCAGAACAAACGCAAAATCAGTCATCGTCGCAAAAGTCTTTCAAGCTTCGACAGCGATCAACTGCGTCGTCGTCAGTCGCAACGATCTCTAAAATGTTTTCTCTGTAAAGATGAACATCGTCTAGTCGATTGCTCTCATCTGTCTGCAGCTCAAAAGCTTGTGAAGAAACGCAAAGATAAAGACAAAACAAAGCACAAGAACGCTGATGATCTTCAAACCTTCACTGAGCTTCTGAAGAGCAAGCACAAGAAACACAGAGTCTACAATGTGAAAAGCGACAACTCTGAAATCTTTGACAACAATGAGAAAGATGAGAATGAGAAGAGCGAGAATATTGCAGCTCTGTCAAAGAACATTGTCAGTAAGATTTCTGAATTTGACTGAGTTGCAGATTCTGATGTCTTCTCACACATGACTGATTAACTTCGATTTTTTAGTGATTCTCTAGTTTGCATTAAGAGACGCATCATCAAAGTTGAAGAAGAAAAATTGTATGTTAATCACTGTGACACAGCAGTCATGCAAGATCGTCACGAAAACTCAGTCAAGCTGTCTTCTGTTCTTCATGTTTCTAAGCTCAAGATGAATCTTCTTTCTGAAAGAAGAATGTGTGAGAAAGATCTGCAAGAGAGTTTTGACGATAAAGATCTGTACATGCACGACAAGCGAAGAAAGCAGATGATTGAGACTCTAGAATGCGAAAACGTCTACATAGTAGAGAGAATTGCAAACGATCTTGATGAATTTGCATTACTATCAGCTATGCAGCGTGACGTCTCATCAGCATTTTCAGCGATGCACAGTTCAATGAATCTCGATGATTTAATGAATCTAGATCACTTCGCGCCTTACACTGACGTGATTCATCATGAGAACGAGATCAAAGTTGATCATGATCAACTTAGTTTTGCAAATGACAAAAGCTTCAAGTTGTACAAGCTGTGACATCGTCGTTTCACTCATCTCGAATCAGCAAAGCTTCGTCAACTTCATAAGATCATCACTCTGAAAAAACCTATTCTCATCAACGACAGTCACGAGAATGTGCGTAAGATATGTGCGCTCATCAAGTTCATCAACAAACGAGAACACAATGTCAGCGATTGAAAGACAAGTATCTTGACTCTCATTTTCATAAACATCTGTGAATCACTATCATCATTTCTCGATAGCGAGTCGTACTTTCTAAAGATAGTTGACAATCACTTCAGAAAGACTTGATGCATTTCTTTGAAGCAACGATTCGATGCATCAGATGCTCTGCGAAAATGAAAACTCAGCGTAGAGCTTCACAGCGATGTCAAACTTCTCTCAGTACGCAGTGACAACGTCACGAAACTTAAAGTCATCTTGAATGACTGATGCTCATCAGTTGACATTGTCTCTTAATACACTGTCTCACACATGTCAATTCAAAATGAAGTAGTTGAAAGAATCATACACATCACAGAAAACTTGATGCAAGTCATGATCAAGAATGCTGAACTTCTCATTGAGTTCTGAGCAGAAGTTGCAAAGACAGATGTCTATCTGCGAAATTGAATCATCACAAGACTCTTGATCGACAAAGTTCTCACGATCTCGAAGAAGACATTCATTGAAATCAAGTTCTCAATTGATCATGTACGAGTATGAGAATGCAAATGTTACTCATACGTTGATCTCAAGTCATTGTCAATTGAAGACAGACGAGACAAATTCATGAATAGAGACAGACTCAACGTCTTCATGAGATATGTGAAAAATATCAACAAGCAATATCATCTCTGAGTTTCAGATCTCAATCGAGTCATCAAGAGTCACGCTGTCAAGTTCGCTGAAGATGAAAAGAGTGAAGACATGAACTTGCAACTTCGCAAGCAGACATTCAACGTTCTTTCAGAGCGAAGATCTATGAAAAGATAATCAAAGAATAACGTTTCAACTAACGTTTCAAAATCTGACGCTCTCATGATTGATGTTTCATCTGAATCAACTGATGCACTGAAGACTATCGCGATCAACTTGAATGCACTCAATTCTAAGATCACGTCACATACGTCAGACGAGCGCGAAGCTTACGTGAATGTTCAGATCACTCAAAAAGTCTTCGCATTAAGCATGTTTAAATCAGCAGCTCAAACATTTCTGTATGTAGTCATCTCAAAGAGAAAAAGAGACAGCGAAGATCAATAACTGAAAGAACGCGCATTCAAGATCTTGCAAGCTATGATGATCTGATTCGTCACAGAGAAAGTTGATGATGATGAGAGCGATTCTGACGCAAGCATGTCATAAGCATTATTCAACATCGATGAATCTGACTCTTCTAAAGCAATAAGAATTCTCACGTTGAACATTTACAAAGACGCAGTGCAGAACTCAGTTTGAAAGAAACTTTGAAAAGAAGCAATCAACGCAGAACTTGTGACGCTAGTCGTCAATGAGATCTGACAAGAAGAAGTGTCGTTCAAAAAGATCAACATCGTGACAAGCAAATGAGTCTTCAAGTCAAAGATGCATGTCGATGATTTTCTTGATAAACTGAAGACAAGACTGATAGTCAGAGATTTCTTTCAAATTCATGAAGTTGACTATGAGAATACTTTCACGTCAATCATCAAGTTTGACACTCTGCGAGTCTTTCTAGTCATTGTGACAATGAAGAATCTCGAACTTCATCAAGTCAATGTAAACAATGCGTTTACTGAATCGTTTCTCAAAGAAATCATTTACATGTTCTCTTTGTCAGAAGTGAAAGTCAGACTCGACTGTGCTCTGAGAGTTCTTCGAAGTTTTTACAATCTCAAGTAAGCTGCACAAGACTGACATGATCATTGTGTAACAGCGCTGTCTGAACTTGACTTCATTTAATGCGCTGCAGACTCATGTCTTTTGATTCATGAATCAAAAGAAATCATGTTGCTACTATACGTTGACGACATAGTCATCATCTTCAAATCATTGAGCAACATTAAATGATTTAAGCATGAGTTTCAATGTGTTTTCAAAGTCAAGAATCTGAGAAAAATGAAGAAGATTCTTGACATTCAAATCACTTGCAACAGAAAGGCACAAATCTTACGAATGAATCAAACTCACTATCTTCATGATGTTCTTGAAAGACTCAACATGAGGCAAGACAAGAACAAGGCAACAGATCTTTCAATGAATGAATATGATGCTCTTCGCTCAGCTGAACTCGAAGACGTGAGAATCAATCAGCATGAGTATCAACAAGTCATTGAAAGTCTCATGTATGCTGCAATTCACACTCGTCTCGACATTGCTTTTGCTCTCAATCGACTAAGTCAATATCTCAGCGATTTTGCAGAACATCATGAACACGCTTTGAAGAAGTTGATGCAATACATTCGTTTCATCATTGATCTAGACATCACGTACGAAGTCAGTGAAAGCATAAAGTTAGTAGAATACTCTGACTCAGACTACGTCTCAGATAGACTAGATTGCAAGTCAATTCTCGTCTACATTTACATGCTTGATGAAGAATCAGTCTTCTGAATGAGTCGAAAGCAAAAGTTTGTTGTCACATCGATCATTGAGGCAAAGTACATGACTTTATCAATCTGCGTCAAGAAAGATCTATGAATCAATCAAGTGCTCAAGAACATGAATCTGACAAAGTATCTGAGCATCAGTCACAGTTGCGTTGTTATTCTTAAGAAGATTACTCATCAATCTGTCTCACTCACACAGCTCAAGAAAGATAATCAAGCATCTCTTATGCTGATTAAGAATGCTCATATTCACGAAAGATCGAAGCACATTGACATCACTTATCATCACAT
>JAABUV010003831.1_pt1 | contig 18717 bp, 16 predicted proteins | sample 5559971 | NCBI WGS metagenome assembly JAABUV01 (sample SAMN10711881, study PRJNA513362) | rock metagenome | isolation source: Antarctica rocks | place: Antarctica: Victoria Land, Knobhead nord | collected 2015-12-19
TGGCAGGGCGTGTGATCTCGCTGACGCGCGAGCTGGCCTGCGCAGGCAAGGAGCGGATGGCGGCTGCCGCGCCCCCGGATGCGTCCGAAGAGTGGAATTTGTGAGAGTGTACGCTCGTTGGACGGGGGCCACCTTGGACGGGAGCTCGCCGGACGGTGGCCACGATGTGTGTTATTAGTTCTTAAGTGGGTCGGCCATAGCTGTGTGCAACGCCTGCGGGAGCAAAGAGGCGCGTTCGGGGTCGCTGGCGAAGGGGGCTTGAATGCGCCCACGCGAGCCATCCCGTTGCGCTGGGTCTGCGAGGCAGGGCGCCACCCTAGGGTGTGACGTAGCCGTCTATAGCCAGCAATGCAAGGTGCCACCGCGGATTGCGAAGGGGCGCATGCGCCGCCCGCTCAGCGACCAACGCCCATCCAGCCCGCCGCTGTCGCGCCGCCTTTGAATCAGAGGACCGCGGGCCGCGGAGAGGCGGCGTGCTCTTGGTGCGCGCCTGCACCCCAGGCCGCCCTCGGATGCGAGGTGTTTGCCTCACTCTGGCCCCTTTGTGCGCCCGCGCCGGTGGCGCACCAGCCATCCTCAAGTTCATGGTGCTGGTTTTTTTTTTTTTTTTGTGAGTGCCGCAACGGTGGGCCGTGAGCTCGCCCAGGTTGGCCGCCGTGCCCCAGAAGGTGTCCAGTCCATGCAGCAGGACCCGGGCATGAGGGCAGTGCAGGCCCTGAAGCTGTCTTGGACTTGAGTACTGCACGGTTGTGTGAGTCGGACAATGGGTTTGGTCGCTGCATGTTTGTCAGGGCGTGGTGATGTGGTTTGCATTGTCGCCATGCGGGTCTACTAGATAACAAATGGTTTACGCGTGCTGCATTCTTTGTAAGTAGTGAATATCACATATTTGGGCACAAGCGCCGTACCAAATAGACCCCAGATCAGAGTGATGTGTGTGGCTGTTCTAGCAGGTGCTGCCAAGGCTGCAGCCTCTGGCGTCTGACAGAGCCAACACATACAATCAGCTTGCCAGCTCAAGCCCTGTGGGGTGAGGGCGGCGGCGACATCTGGCCGCTGGCCACCGCTGGCGGCAGCGCACCCCAGCCCGGCACATGGTACCCTCCGTAGGGCAGGGGGTAGGCTGCGACGTACCCCGGCGGCGCCCGTGGCGCCCCCCAGGGCAGCAGCCCCGGCGGCCACATGGCCGCCTGGGGCCCCGGCGACAGGCCACCCGAGCCAGGGGACCCGGGGCCTGCCTCGCCCGGGTAGCCCGCCGGCGGCCCGCCCGCGAACCAGCCGCCCTGGTCGTGGCCGGCGTGGCCCGGGCCGCCGGGCGCGCCCTGCACTGGTGGCGCCCCGTGCGGCTGGTACGCGGCGCCGAAGGGCGCAAACGTGCCGCCGTAGGTTCCGTATGGCGGCGGTGGGTCCCACGGGTACGACTGCAGCGGCCAGCCGTATGTGCCCTCCGGCGGCAGCCCGACCGGCATGTGCGCATGCGGAGACAGCGCGTCCCAAGCGCCGGGCGCGGGCCATGGGGGCCCGCGGGCGTCCCCCGCGGTCGCGGGCGCGGGTGACGCCCGCAGCGCCGGCGCATGCGGCAGCGGCGGCGGCGGCGTGCGTGGCGGCGGCGGGCATGCGGGCAGGGGCTGCTCCTGCGCGCCTGCGCCTGGGGCTGGCCGCGGGGCGCCCAGCGGCTGCCAGCGCTGCGCCGGGGCCGTCGCACTGGGCGGCCCGGCCATGGGTGCCTACAGGCACCGCGAAAGCTGTGGGACTCGACGGAGAGAGGTGCATGACTTTCTCAGCGTGCAAAAGGCATGCCAGTTTCCGATCTTGCATGCATGGCTGTGCGCTCGGGCATGGAGCGCGCAGCGCCAAGATGGTGCCAGAGACGCGAGAGTTGGCATGCGGGGAGCGCACGATAATAGCTTCCCCGTGTAGCTCTGGGAATTCTTTCAGCTCACGGACACGCGCGCCTGTGTGAGCGACGCCGGCGCCTGCATCACTGCCGGCGCAGTCGCGCGCGGCTGCAAGCGTAGGAGCGGCGGCGGCGCGGGCGCGGGCGCGGGCGCGAGCGCGGGCGCGGGCGCGGGCGCCGGCACGGGCGCGGGCGCGGGCGCGGGCGTGGCAGCCGCGTCCGCGAGCCGTGCGTCCGACGCGCGGCGCTGTGCGATGCGCGCAACCACGGTGCGCCGCCGGATCTCCATGCGCAGCTGCTCCCCGAGGCTCACTTCCGGGCCCTCCGCGCCGTGCTCGGCAAGCCCCGCCGGCATGAGGGCGTGCGGCGCCGCGGGCGCCCCGGGCGGCGGCGGCGTGCCCGCCCAGCCCGGCGCGCCGCGCGGGCCCGCCCCGGCCTCCCCACTCGTGGACGGCGCGTCGCTGCGCGCCGCATCCGCCACACCCGCCGGCTCTTCATTTGCGAGCAACTGCGCGGGCTGCGGCGCCGGGCGCAGCCGCGCGACGGTGCTGGCAAAGGGGTTGCGGTGCCCCGCCGGGGGCCCGTGCTCGGCGGGGGGGTCCGCCGCCGGCGCCGGGCGCAGCCGCGCGGCCACGACCTTCAGCAGCGCGCTGCCGCGCACGGGCGGGTCCGGCGCCCCGGCCGCCGCTGCGTCCCCGCGCTGCGCCTGCGCGACGCGCAGGGCCGACATGCGCCGCAGGCGCGCCGCCACGCGCGAGATCTCCCCGGCGAAGCTGCCGCCGCGGTCGGCGGGTGCGGCCGCCCTCGCGCCGCTCTCCTGGCGCCCCTCGCTGGGGCCGGGCGCGGCTGCGCTGGCTTGCGGCCGCGGGGCAGCCTCTCTGAACGGGCCCTGCCCGCCCAACGAGCGCGTGGCTGTGACACCTGCGTCTGCGGCATCCGGACCGCGCCGCTGTGCAGAATGCGCGGCCGGCTTGAGCTGCGCATGCACATGGGCGCCGCTCCCGCTCCGGGGCAGCATAAGCTCGCCAGGGGCCGGCAGCGGCGGCGGCGGCGGCGGCGGCTGCGGCAGCAGACGTACCACTTGCCTCGCGGCCGGCGGGCCCGCCCGCCAGGCCGGCGCGTGCCCAGCCGCGCTGGGTACCGGCGGCGGTGAACTCAGGGCAGCTGGCAGCGGTGGCGGCCGCGGCGGCGGCGGCGGCGCGCGGCTGGCCCGCTTGGCCCAGGGCGCCTTGGGTGCGCGCAGCGCGCCGGCCGCGCCCGCCTCATCGCCCGCTCGCTGCACTGGCGGGCGCGCACCGGCATGCGCAGGCCCGCGCGCGCCGCCCGCTGCGTGCGCCGGCGGCGCAGACGGCCCGGCCCTGTGCGCCAGCGGCGGCGGCGGCGGCGGCGGCGGCGGCGCGCCCTCCTGGGCATGCAGAGCGGCAGTCGCGCGCCGTGCGGCGTGCCAGCCGGTCGGCGGGGGGCGCTGTGCGGTGGCGCTGCTACCCGGGGACCCGGGGGTGGCACCGCCGCCGTCCGTACCCTCCGCCCACTGCACCTGGCTCCCGTGGTGCGGCCGCGCGCCGGGCGCGCGCGCGGCGCTTGCGCGCTGCGGCGCAGGCGGCGCCAGCGTGGCGCGGCGGCCGCGGTCGAGCAGCGCGGACTCGCGCTGCGGGCCGGGCTCCCTCCAGGGGCCGACCACCGGCGCGGAGCTGAAGCCCAGGCCCCCGGGCGAGCCCGAACCCTGCTCGTCCGGCCCCTCGTACCCTTCCCCTTCTGCTTTCCCTTCCTCTGCGTCCTCCTCCATCATGGGCGGCGGCTCCGCGGCGGTGCGCCGGCGCAGCGCCTGCCCGAAGTGGCTCTGGCGGACCGCCTCCGCGAGCACGGTCGCGCGCCGCGCGGCCACCGACGCCAGGCTGGTCGCGGCGCGGGCGGCGGCGGGGTCGCGGCCGGGCTCGGCGGCGCCGCCGCCGAGCGCCGCGGCCGGGGCGGCGAGCAGCGCGCTCGCGGCCGCGCCCTCGCCGGCCAGCGAGGAGCCGCCCGGGGACAGCCCCGCCGCGGACCCCGCGCTCTGCTCGCTCGTGCCGGACGGCGCGCGGCCGGCCGGGCCGCTGGCGTCCGCGCGCGCGCCGGGCAGCGGCTCGTCGGTGGGGCTCCGCGTTGTGCCGCCATGAGCGCGCGCGGCGGCGGCCGCCGCGCGTTTGGCGGCGGGTGCGATGCGCCCGGCGCCGCCGTCGCGCACGTGCGCGAGGCCGACCGCGAGTGAGACGCGCGCGGCGGCCGCGGCGGCGGCCGCGCGCGCGGCGATCGAGCGCTGGCCCAGCAGCTGCTCCAGCCTGCGCGCTGCGCGCCACGCTCAGCAGCCGAGCAAGTCATGGGGGGGTTTGGGGGAGGGGTGCTCAACACAGCGCCCAAAACAGCTGCCGAGTGAATAAGGGGACCGGACGCAGTACGCTGCTGTGGCGGCCAGGCTCGGGTGACGCGGCGGGTGCACGCTGCGGGTGTAGGAGTGGAGGCCGGGCGGCTACCTGCCGGCCTCCTGCAGCTCCAGCACCAGCTCGGAGCGCGGGATGGCCGCATGCATCAGCAGCGCCAGCCAGACGGCCTGCCGCAGGGCCGGCGCACGTGTGACACCCGCACGTCACGCCTCGCTGACATGTCCAGGTCCTGAAGGGCTCTGACATGCGCGCGGAGCACGCATGTCCGCAAAGCTGGCCCGCTCGTTCCGGTCGCATCTGCCGCATATTGCGGAGTCGCCCCGCGCGCGAGCTCGCCAATTTTCATCCTCACGGACGCATGGAGCTGGGATGACTGCTTATGTGCACAGAGGCAGCAAACAAAGGCTGTTTCCACCGCGCGCCTGCATGTCGTCGCTGTCGGCGGCGAGCGTGTAGGTGCAGTGCCGCAGCAGCGGGTCGGGCTCGAGGTCGATGCGCACGCGCGGCTCGCCCGGCGCGCGCCCGGCGCGCGCCGCCGCCACGCGCGCCCCCTCCAGTGGGATGACGCCCTGGCAGCGCGCCGCGGCCGCGTCGCGGAAGTAGAAGAGGTAGCTGCCCTGCGCGCTCGCAGCGGCGGCGCCTCGCTTGGGCCTGCCTGCTACCAGCTGCCATTGCCTGGGCCTATTGTTGTAAAGCTGTGGGACAAGCACGCGTGTCCTGGGAGGTGCCGGGAGCCACGGGCGCGCTGACGCATGGAGGCGGCCCCACACAGGGAGGCTGGGCCTGGCGACGGTGGGGCGGGCCGGCAGGGCTGCGCGGCGCGCGGCCTGCGGCGCGCGCCCTGGCCTGGAGCCGGGGCCTCGCTCACCTTGAGGCAGAACCAGCGCTTGTCCCTTCTGCTGGCGGCGGCGCCTTCTGCAGGCCCCCCGGCGCGCTTCAGCAGCGCACCTCGGTGAGCAGGCCGGGCAAGCGGAGCTCAGAGCCGCTTGAGCGGCGCGCAGCGGGGCCGCGCACTGCGCTTGTACAGCCAGCCGGAGAGGTCCGGCGGGCTCCACAGGCTCGCCTGCGGCAGCGAGTGCCAGCCAGCAGGTTGGGGCATACCTCTCCAAGCGCGCGCTCAGCTCCCAGGTGAGGGCAGACATCCTCCTGACGAGGTCTCTGCGTGCAAGTGCGTTGCTATGCACGGGTCGTTGGGGACGCACCTGGTTTTGCATCTTGATATATTCACAAAAGAAGAACCCTGCGCACGCCGTCCTGCTTGCTGTGTGAAGACCCCGAAGGCACAGAGGCCCCGCAGCTACTCACCGCTGCTGCAATAAGTCCGCTCGCTGTCTTGGCCGGCATCTGTCGTAAGATTGGTCGTACAATTCGTGCCAAGCTCCTTAGGTTTTCGTGGTGGCACTACTCTAGCAGGGTGAACATTGTCAAGCCAGTGTTAAGGTCACCAATTCGCTCTGTCCCTTGCTGCGTGTACGTGCAGCCCGCCAGGCAAGTGCATCTGACTGGCATGCCCCACTCTGATGCACTGCGACAGTGCGGAGGAGGGCAGCGTGCTGCTGAAGCGCCTGGCAGAGACGCTGCAGGTAAAGTGCTCTGCTTGCCCGCCCGTGTATGCATGCAGACCTGCTGACCCGGCAGCATTGACTCTGATGTGCCCGCCAGGAGTGGCAGGTCGTTCACGGCCAAGGCACAGAGGCGCTCGGCGCGCTGCAAGGTGGCCTGTCTGAGCTCACTGGAGCGGACGACTGCCAGGGCGTGCTCGCAGCGGCGGTGGCCCTGGCGGACAAGGCACGCCCCTGCAGGCTCACAGGGTGGCTGCAGTGAGCTGCACAGCAGCCCGTGCCTGCTCTTCGGGCGTAATACGCACAGGGGAGGCACGGCAGCCGGCAACAAGCCCCCGCACCAGCGAGGGCCCCAGGCAGCGCCTCCCATTAACGTGGCACACGTACAGCGCCAGCGGCCACAGGGCTGCGCCTGTCCCGAGCAGGCGCCGTCGCCGGGCTTGGCGGCCTTCATAGCGCGGGGCGGCCGCGCCTGCGGCGACGCGGGCGTGCCGGCCCGGCTCAGCGCGGCCATGGCGACGCTGGCGGAAGTCCGGGAGCGCCTGCACGCGCTGCTGGCTCGCTTCCTGGCGGCGGCCTCGAAGCTTGAAGCGGTGCGCGCGAGGCGCCCCGCTCGACGGCGCGCACTGCGTGCTGAGGCGGCGCACGGGGCGCACGCGATACGCTCGGGCTCTGAGGATTTGGGAAAGCGTCTGCTGAGCAGGTCACTCACGTGAGGGCTGCTGGGCGGCTGCCGTGACAGCGACGGCAGCTGCTCGTGATCGGCTCGCATTTATGTGGGGCCGCCTGGTCCCCTTACGCTATCCTGCACACCGGCGATGGAGCGAAGCCTGCAGTGCGGTGGAGGGAAGCCTGCGAACGCCAGCTCGTAAACTGCTAAAGTCTGTATGCCGTTGGACCCCGCCAGGTCCTGGGCTGGGCCGCCGCGCTTCCGCCGCTCGCGAACCCTTCGACTGGCCCGCACGCTGGCTCGCCGAGCGCCCGTCCGCTGCCCGCACGCGCATGGAGCAGCTCTGGGTCGGGCGCCACCGCGCCTGCCGCGGCAGGAGGGGCCGCGGGCACCGCAGGCGCGGCGCGGTTGCCCGAACCGGCGCCGCTGCCGTCCGCGGGCGCAGACGAGGCGCAGGCGCAGCCGCCCGCGGACGTGGCGCTGCTGGTGGCTGCGCTGGGCGATGCGCTGGAGCGCGAGCTGCTGCTGGCGGTGCGCCTGCGCGCCCGCCGTCCTCTGTAGAGTATCATGTAGGGTACCTAAACCTGCATGATACCCTACAGGCAGTGCAGCAGGCGCGACATCGTGTTCCCAGGCACCCGCGCGCCGGCGCCCTGGACAGCGCGGCCGCCGCGACGTGCGCAGCCCGGGCCGGGCGCCGGGCGGCTCGGCGCCTCACGCTCCCTGGCCGGCACGGCAAGCAGGACGAGGGCCTGGGCGCCGTGGCGCTGGACATGCCGCTGGAGCAGCTGGCGGCGCTGCAGTTCTTTTGGGCGCAGCAGCCGTTCCTGGAGCGCGCGGCCGCGGCGGAGGTGGTCAGGTGGGCGGCCGGCAGCGCATGATGGCTGCAAGCGGCCGCGCTGGGGATTTCCCGGGCTAGACTTAGGGGTATATGGCGCATGGTGCGCTGCGGGTGGCCCTTGGTGGCGACTTCGGCATGCTTGCTCGCTGCCTTCCTCACAGCCCTGTTGCTCCAGCCTGTCAGCACTTGGCACAAATGCACACTTGCAAGTGGATGGCGCAAGTTTGAGTTCAGGCAGTGCGTCTCTGGGCTTGAGATGCACGTGCTGCTTTGCGTACGTCCACACGAGCGTCAGGCGCCAGCAGCTGACGGATGCTGACATCGCATGTTGCGAGGGAGCATGTGCACGCCAGTACAGTCTCTCACATGGCCAGACGCTACTGAAGCTCAGCGCCGTTGTCAGACATAAAGCCGGGCGGCCTGAATACATGCCGCCACAGTACTGAACAGGCAGGGAAGCAGGCAAATTCAGCTACCAGGGCTACATCCGAGTTTGCACAGGCACGGCAGGCACGCCTTGCTGCGCGAGAACGGGCAGGCTGCTGGAGCGGGCGGGCGGGCGGGTGCGCTCCGGCATGCGAACTGGGCGGTGCGAGGCCGCTCCAAGGCCCGCACTCTGCATGCTCTCCCCGAAAGCCATGGCCGTAAAATGCCCAGCAGCCGCCAGAACATGCGGGCGCAGCACCAAAACACAGGCTGGCTGGTGTACAGTTCTGGGTGGGGCGGGGCCCTAGGTCGCTTCGCCCGCATACCCTGCAGGGTCCGGGCCGGGCCACGGCACGCGCGGCAGGCCGCCGTAGAACGCGCGCGCCTCGGCCAGCCGGTCGCAGACCACATTGCAGAGGGGGTCGGACCGGCGCAGCGCGCCACGCGGGGGCGGGCCGTGGGGCGTCCCGGCGTCTGGCCCATGGCCCGGCCCGCGCCCGCCGGCGCCGTGCTGCGTGACGCCCAGGCCCGCCAGGCAGTAGCAGGTGTGGTAGAAGTCGACAGGCTTGCCGGGCTTGTCGCGCATGCCGCCCTTGCGCGCCTGCGCGCGCGGCCCGGCTCATAACCGCTTGGCCTCGCGCTGGGGCTCAGCACTTCGAGTTTCTTCATCCCGCATTCCCTCAGCTGCTTTCACTCTTGCAGCCTGCTCCGCATGAGAGAAAGGCACCTCTCTTCAGCGCGTAGAGTTGTCAGCACAGCCGCACGGCATGTCGGGCGTCAGACTAGGTTCTTGCGGGTGCAGTAAAAGAGAGAGAGACTCGTGGGCCTGTCAGCATGACAAGCAATCGTCCGTCGTCGTCGGCGCGCGCCTGACAGCAGTGCAGCAGCCACAGCTGCAGCGCGCGCGCATTGTACATGGGCTCCTCGGCGGCGGCGGCGCCGCCATCAGCTTCGGCCGCAGGGCCGGCAGTGGCCGCGGCCCGGCCGTTGCGCGCGGGCGCGCCGCCGGCGCTCCGCGCGCGCAGCGCCGTCGGGCCGCCCTCGTCGCACAGCACCGCGGCGCTGGCCTGCGGCCGCCCCGCGCCATACCATCACCCTCCGCATCTGGCCACGCATCCTGCCGCATGCTGCGACATGGCCACCTGCGGCTCAAGCATGCGCCTTGAAGCGGGGTGCCGCGGGCACCATGCGCTCGCGAGCAGGCAGCCAGGCCTGAAAGGGGCATGGGGTGCGAGCCCCGCACGTGGACTGCAGCGGGAGGCGACCCCGGGGCCGCGCTGCCTTCCCTGGAAACAGAGCCGCACGCGCCTGCCGAAATGCAGCCGAGCCTTCTGACGCAGATCGCAAACATGACTTCTGTCAGTTGCACCGCCAGCTGCGGACCAGGGCCGCCGTCGGGGCGCGCCTGCGCGGCGGCCGCCGAGCGCTGCGCACGCGCGGCGGCCTCCCGCGCCCGCGCCGCTGCGGCCGCGGCGGCCGCGCCCGCCCCAGGGCTCTCGGCAGCGGCCGCATGCGCGCGCTCGGCTGCGGCCTCCGCCGCGGCCTGCACAGCCCGACGCGTCAGCCGTGCACCTTCACGCAGAGAAGTGCGCCGCCGCAAAGGGCGGCAGGACGTGCAAGGCGCTCCTTGCCGCAGCACGGCAATGCCTGCGCGGGCTGCAGGGGTGGCCCTCTGCTGCGGTGGCCCACTGCGCACTGCGACCCAGCAATGCAAGCCCTCCGCCTCGGGTGTGTGAAGCCACCGTCCGCGCTTGCATCGCCAGCTCTTTTCACAATGATTGTTAGATGGGTCCAAACACAGGCACCACCATAGCCTGCCCGAGCACGCTGCATACCTTACGGTCACCTAGCCCACACCCCTGCATGCGGCGGCCCCGCACAGGCGCGCACGTGCGCGCGCTCGGCGGCCGCCTGCGCCTGCGCGGCCGGCCCCACGACCGCCAGCTCGGGCAGGACCGGCACGGCCGGCGGACCGCGCGCGGCTGCGGCGGCCGCCAGCGCGTCGGCGGCCGGCGGCGCCGGCGCCGCGAGCGCGCCGGGCGGCAGCGACCGCAGCAGCGGGAACAGGCCGCCGAGCCAGAAGGAGTAGCAGCCGTCAACCAGCTTGTTTGTGCGGCCCATGAAGCCGCCTTCCACCGGGCCCTGGCCGCCCTCACAGGGTCTCTGCACAGCGTCTGTGCACACCGCTGCACGGCCGCGCTGGATGCGGAGGAGCCGCCCTGCCCGAGCCCCGCGCGGCCAGGGCAGCCTCTCGCCACCCTGCTCGGGTGCCGCGCCGGCGCGCGCCAGGGCGGCGGGCAGCCCCCCCGCGCGCCCGCTTGCACGCTGCACGCGACCGCGGCGCCCGCCACACTCTTGCGCAAGTAAAACGCTCATGCGAGGGGCCGAATGCGCATGCACGCCTTTGCGCCTAGCCCTGCGCTGCCCTGGCCATTCCGCAACCCTGCTGGGGCCGGGCCGGCACGCGCGCGCCTGGCGGCAGGCGGCCCAGTGCGCCAGGCGCGGCAGGTCCAGCGCGTCCGGCCGGCCGGCCAGCAGGAGCGCGGCCAGGCCGCAGAACGTGTACCCGCCGTGCGCCTCGTTGCCGGGCTCGCCGCCCAGGCCGCCCTCGTACGTCTGCGCGCACCCCCGCATCAGCAGCCGTGCGGTCGCCTCGCCGGCGCCTGTCCGAGGGCGCTGCATGCTGCCGCAGCGCGCGGCGGGCTGCCGCCCAGGCCCCGGCTCCCGCCCGTGCCGCGAACGCACAGGAAAGCGGTCTTTTCCGCGTGCGGAGCGCTCTGAGCACGGCGCCTACGGCCGGTGCTTGCGCGCTGCGTCGGGGCCGCGCCGCGGCCGGAGTAGCGCCGCTGGGCGCAGCGGCGGGGCGGCTGGCTAGGGTCTGCTGCGCGCCTGGCAGCGGCGCACGTAGTCAACCGCGCCGGAGCGCGCCGCGAGGCCGGGGACGTCCAGGTCGAGCACGTGAGCGACAGCCAGCGCGGTGTAGCAGCCGCGCACGTCCACCTCCCCGCCTGCGCCGCGCCGCCGCGCGTGCGTGAGATGAAGCAGCCGCGCACGTGCACCTCCCCGCCTGCGCCGCGCCGCCGCGCGGGCGTGGGGTGTATCAGCCGCGCCACATCCACCTCCATGCCTGCACCGGGCGGCCGCGGGGGCGCATCCCTACCAGCTCACGGCCGCGCTCGTTTCGCGCGCCTGCCACCGCGCTTGCGGGCGGGCGCAGCGCGGGCGCGCGCCCTCGCACAGCGTGAAGCCGCCGCCGCAGCGCGGCGGCACGGCGCGCTGTGCGAGGAAGCGCGCCGCGGCCGGCCGGTCCACCACGGCCAGCGCGGCGCCGCCGCCCAGCTCCGCGAGCGCCATGACGGCCGCATACGTCGGCGCCAGGTGCGCCAGCTGCCCGGGGCCGCCGCCGAAGCCGCCGCCCGCGCACTGGCACAGGCCCAGGAACTCGGCCACGTCTGCGCGCCGCGCCGTGCGTGGGAGGGCGGCCAGGCCAGCACGGCGGTGGCAGCTCTCCAGCTCCTGTGTGGGAGGAGCGCGGGCGGGAAGGAGGCCGGCGTGGGCGAGCAAGGGGCGCTGCTGGCCGCAATTGGCGGTGGGGGCTCCCTTGCGAGGAGGACACCTTGCGTTTGAAGGTACCAGCTGTGTGCAAGCTCTGCACCACGCCCCCGGGCGCGCTTTTCATACCCGACCTGCCAGGCGAGGCCAGGCCAGAGCACACAGCGGGCGACAGCAGAGGGCGGGGCAGGCCCAGACAGCTGTGGTCGTGCAGTTGGGCACAGGTTCAGTGACAGGGTGATCGTCCAGCTGAAGTTGTGCACGTGGAAAAGAGGGGGCTGGACCACGTGCACTGTAGGGCGGTCAGGCAAGAGCCAGGCGCCCGCTGGGCTTCAGTTGGCCGGCCAGGTTGGCCGGGAGCGGCACGTCAGCAGCGCCGGCCCGTGCACAGTTCAAACACCGGGGGCTGTGAGGCAGGAGCGGGGGAAACGCACCGCCGGGCGTCAAGTCGGCCGGGAACGGCGCGTCCAGCAGCGCCAGCGCGTGCACCACCCAGTAGCATATCCAGGGCCGGCCGGCGTCCAGCGCCACAAAGCCGTTGGGCAGCGCGCCCAGGCCGGTGTGCAGGTACTGCACATGCTGCCGGCGCAGCAGCTCGGCAACCGGCGCGCCCGACTGCGCGAGGTCTGCATACGTGGCCATGATGCGCTGCTCCAGGGCCACCTGATCGAGGCTCGTGCTCGTCACCAGCCCGTCATCAAGCATCCTCGCTCGCCAATGGTCCAATGTGTGTGAATCTCAGACACCTTACGCACTCTAGAGCTCGTTGATCAAGCACAGACACTCTGCTCATACATTGCGTAGCTAGATGGAGGAGACATCAGACACAGGCAGGGCTGCCATCAGGTTTCCTAGGTGTGTGTGCACGACTAGATGATGAGGTGCACACGGGAGCACGGGGTGTACAGGAGCCTGTACGTCTGCTCGCAACTGGCACGCTGTGCAGAGAGCGATGCCGCAAGCTTGAGCGCATTGCACATCACCATGGCCTGGTGGAGCAGGCTGCTAGTGATAGCAGCCTGCTGTCTAGCACATGCTCGTGCAGACGCAGACAAGTACCTCGTGGGCACTGGCGCGCACACCTTCCCTTACTAGTTTGGTTTAGTGCTGCTCACAGCTATGGCGCTGACTGTTGTAAGCAAACACGGTGCAGGCAAAGCCGACATCACTGGTCCTGCGGCGGACGTCAACCTCATGGTGCGGGCAGGGCTCGCTTCTGTGGCAGTGTCTTTGATGTGAAAACGTTATGACACGCGTGCTGGCTGCCCAGGGGTACGCGAGCCCGTCGCAGCTGGCGGCCGGCATACACACGCGCCTGTATGCGCGGGCGTTCCTGGTCGCGGACGCCAAGGACAGCAGGTGCAGCCCAGCGGCTTGCTCGCTGCGACGCGCGCGTGCTACCTGCCTCTGTGGCAGCACGCGGGATGGTGCACTGCATCGAGAACAGGCTCACCTGGTTCTGTGCTCCGGCAGCAACCGCTTTGTCTTCGTGAACATGGACGCGTGCATGGCCTCGCAAGCAGTCACGCTCGCCGTTCACAAGCGCCTGCAGGTGAGCGGCTGTCTGGTATCGCGTTAACAGGAGCGTGAGGTCTCCTGTCGCTACGCTGTCGTTCTGAGCAAGAGTGGTGGACCTGCGCTGCGCCAGAAGTGCCGGTGCCTGACGCGGCCCACCTCCGCCCTCCGAAGAAACACTTTCAGTCAGGCTGTATCCTTCAGCGCCCTCCGCCGGCGCGGTGCTGGCTGCGCGCGTGGGCTTGCAAGCGCGCGGCGCAGCGCCTGCTCAGCCCCAGCGCACGCGCGCAGGCGCGGGCGGGCAGTAGGTGCGCGGGCGCGCAGTAGGCGCACGCCGCCATGGCCGGCTCGCGCCGCCGTGCGAAGCGCACGCGGCCGGTGGTCAGCGTGAAGAAGCGCAAGAAGCCGCGCACGGTCGCGGCCGTGCCGCGCGAGCTCACCGACCGCCGGCCCTCGATCGCAGCCAAGCTGGGCGCCGGGTGCGGCCACTGTTCGATCTGCGGTAAAGTGACGCTCATGCTGGCGGGGAGCTAGCACGGGAGGCGCCCCCCGCCGGCGCGCGGGCGTCCCGCAGCCGCCGGCACGCCGCGCGCGCCCTGCCCGTGACCGCCGCGCGCGCGCAGGGCGGAGTGGGACCGCGTGAAGACGCTGACCAGCAACTACGGCAAGAACGGGTTTGTCGTCAACCCTAATGCCGGCTTTGGCCGCAACAAGCGGCCGCCCGGCGCGCTCGAGGTGCGCTGCGCGGGCGCCTGCGCCGGCGCACGACTGCCCCCAGCACAGCGCTGTCCTGGACCTTGCCTGTCGCTGGATGAAGATGTGGCCGTCCGTGTCCAGGTTGCCGCGCCGGAGGAGGGCGCCGAAGCGGTCGAGAGCGACGACGGTGCGCGCCCGGCTGAGGCGCTCGGCCGGCGCCCTGCCGCGCGCGCGCGCCGCGCTGGGCTGTCGTGCGTGGCATCTGCTCGGGTGCCTCGGCCTTGCTGTGTTTGAGCAGGACGCAGCAGCGGGTGGTTTGCCGGGCGCCACGCCACAGCATGCATGAGCGGCGGGGGGCCGCCGCGGTGCAGACCCGCGTGTGGTGGAGGGCAAGCAGTGCCGCAGCGGCCCCAACCCTAACCCTATCCGATACCCAAGCGTGCATGTATGCAGAGCGGCGGGGGGCTGCCGGCGCAGACCTGCGCGCGGTGGAGGGCAAGCAGCGGCGCAGCGGCAAGGCGCCGCTCACCAAGCTCACCACGCACCAGCGCCAGGTCATGCAGCGGCTCATCGCGGCGCACGGCGAGGACGTGGAGGTGCGCCGCCTCCCCCGGCGCGCCGCGTCAAGGGTTGCCTGATGCGTGAGCGGCCCTTTGGTGCCTTGAAACGCTTGCTGGAGGCTCTGCGCAATGTGGAGGGGCTGCAGCGCGGCCCTGCACGGGAGGCGCGCGCCGCCGTGCCTGGTTTGCAGTGGCTCGGCGAGACCAGCCCCTGGCCGGCAAGCCTGCTGGGACGCTTGCGGCAGCCTCGCTTGTCCCTCAGGGCACCCCCTGCCAGGGCAAGGCGGCAGATACATGAAAGGTATGTAAAAGCGGCGCGCGGGTCCGGCAGGCCATGGTGCGCGACAGGAAACTCAACAGCATGCTGCTGCCGGCGTCCAAGCTGCGCAAGCTGCTGACCAGCTACGCCGTTGTGGGCGAGCGCGGGCGCTGCCCGTTCCGCGTGCCCAACAAGCGCCTGTGGTGACGCGCCGCGCGCGGTGCTGCCTCTTGCTGTGACACACCAGGGTCAGGATGATGTGTTTGTTTCTCAGGATGATGTGTCGAGTGTGGTCGTGCCCCGGTTGTTGTCCTGTGGTTTGCCTCTGCCGGACAGGCACAGGCTGTGGCTGCCAGGCTTGCGAGCGTGTGCAGTAAGCTCTGCCTGAGCGATGGTGGCGCGCCAGGTGTGCAGAATGCAAGGTATCCGTGCTGTGGCCTCTCACATCAAGCACCTCTGTTCTTACTTTTAAATATAAACCATGTACGGTTTGCTGTGGACATACAAGGGCCAACGTGAGGAGGCGGGTCACATGTTGCCTGAGCGTGAGCTACATGGTGGAGCTTTTAAGTCGGTGCATTGCCAATAAATGTTGGGCCTAAGTGAGAAAAGTAGAGTGCGAGCATCCGGCCTCTTCCGCTTCGTCCCTTGTTTGAAAGGCAGGGCGTTTCCCGCTCTTTCGCCACAGACGCTGGATGCGATGTGCAGCTGATCCAGGCTGCAATGCACCCACCCGCAGCACACACGATGCTCCCGGAGCGGGCGCGCTCAGATAGCATCCCTGCGCTGCCAGCGCTGGAGCAGACATAGGCGCGCGCGGCGCAGCCATGGCGCAGCCCGTGGAGCGGAAGCTGCAGTTCTCCATCTACTCCTGCAGCGGCGAGGTGCGGCGGCCGCGGGCGCCCGCGCACGCGCGCGCCCCGGCGCGCCCCGCGCATGCCATCACGCCAGCCGCTGCCTGCACAGCCGACGTCCGGGGCCGCGCGTGCGCGCAGGACCCCGCGTACCCCGCGGCAGAGCTGCTCAGGAGCGGCGCGGACGCGCGCGGGTGGCAGTCTCCAAAGTGCGCGCCGCGCCCTCCCCCCCGCGTGTCTGCTGTGGCGCGCCCGGGGCGCCGCATGGGGGCGGCGCCTGCACCAAGCTCCTACTCAGGGCGCCTGCACCATGCTCCTACTCAGGGCGCCTGCACCAGCCTCCTACTCAGGCGCGCGGGTGCGCCGGGGGCCAGGGGCGCGGGCTTCCCGGTGGAGCTGGCGGTCGCGCTCGCGCAGCCGGCGCACCTGGAGCGCGTGCAGATCCTCTCGCACGAGTTCAAGGTGCGCGGCGGCCCCCGCGCGGCGCGGCGCGCCGCCCCCGCGCCGAGCGGCCGGGCCGCATCTTGCGCACTAGTCCCAGTCAGCGGCCTGTGCCAGCCCCGGCCCGCGGCCGCTGCAGCGGCCCTGGCGCGCGGCTGCTGCGGCGGCAGCCCAGGCCTCACGGTCGCCCGCTCGCGGAGCCAGCCGGCGCCCGCGTCGCGCGCACCGCTGTCCGCCCCATTGGGCGCGGCTGCCGCCAGAGAAAAGGCCGTCGCCGCGCCCATGCAGCCCGGCCGCGCGCAGATCGCGGAGCGCCTGGAGCTGTTCGCCGGCGTGGTGCCGCCGGGCGGCCGCGAGCCGCACTGGCAGCGCCTGGGCAGCATCGGCCTGGACCCCAACGCGCGCAGCGGCTACCAGGTGCGGCTCGCCGGCGCCCGAGCCCCGCCTGCGCGCGCCCGAGCCCCGCCTGCGCGCGCCCGAGCCCCACCACCGCGCGCCCGAGCCCCGCCTGCGTGCGCCGGCGCCCGAGCCTCACCTGCGCGCGCCGGCTCCCCGCGCGCTTTTGCACCAGTCTGTCTTTATTTGGCACAGCGCTGTGCCCCTGGCTCCGGCGCCAAGCGCGCCCGGCAGCCCGCCTCTCCCGCTGGGCTGACGCGCACCGCCAGCCGGCCACGCGCCGAATCCAAGCCGGCCGGCCGGCCGCCCGGCCCGCCGCACCCTCCGGACTGCCGGCCAATGGCAGCGCTGCGCTGCGCTGCCCTACCCTATAACCCTGTACCCTATGCGCGCGCGCCCAGGCGCGCGAGCTGAAGACGGTGGGCCTGCGCGTCGCGGCCAGCCACCTGCGCTTCGTGGCGCGCGCCTGCCACGCCAACGCGCTTAACGCACACCGCCAGGCGCACGCCCGCGCGCCCCCGCGGCGGCCGGGCGCCCTGCGAGCCGGCTGCGCGCAAGCAGCCGTGCGGGCGCGCCGGCGGCCGGCACGCGCGGCGCCGCCAGTGGGGCGCAGCTCGCAGCGCCCTGCATCTGAGCCGGTCACGCGAGCGGCTGCCTGGACGCCCAGCGCGTGTAAGGGTAGGGAATAAGCCTAACCCTGAACCTGACCAGGCGCGCCGCGCCGCGCGCAGGTCGGCATTGCGGCGCTCAGTCTGCTGGGCGTGCCGCTCGCGGAGCAGCGCCCGGGCGCGGCGGGCCAGGCGAGCGCGCGCGCGCTCGGCCTCCCGGCAGTAGCGCCTGCGCCAGTGCCCGCACACGCGGCCGGCCCGCCGCACGCGCCCAGCGCGGCCGCGCACGCGCTTGCGCAGCAGCCCTACCCCGGGCGCGCGCCCGCGGCGGCGGCGCCCGAGCTGCCGGACGCCAGGGCTCTCGCCGGCGCCGCGCCACCCGGCGTGGACGCCGCGACGGCGGCCGACCTCGCGCGGCTGCTGGCCGCCAAGCGGGCGGCGGTGGCGGCGGAGGACTACGACGAGGCCAAGCGCCTGAAGGCCGCGGAGGAGCGGCTGCGCGCGGTCGGCGCGGCGGTCGCGGCGCTGGAGGCGCGGTGCGCGCCCGCGCCGGCCCGCGCCCGCGCCGACGCTGTCTCCGTGGCCGCTGCACATGTGTGGGTGCATGCATAGAGCGGGCGCACCCCTGAACGCCCGCCGCTCAGGCTACTAGAGGCCCGGCGGCCTGCTCCTCCAAGCGGCCGCGCTATTGAGGGCCCAGGCCCAGGACTTAAACCCTAACTGTACCTGCTCCTGTCGTCCAGATGGGGCGGCTGCTCCTGCGCAGGAAGGCTGAGGCGGTCGCGGCGGAGGATTATGACATGGCCAAGGCGCTGAAGGCGCAGATCGCGCGCGTGCGCGCCGGCGCCGGCGCGGGCGCACCTGCCGCCCGGCGGCCGCAGCCGGAGCACGGCGCGGAGCCCGGCGGCGCGCCCGGGCGGCCGCCTGGGCAGGGCACCGCGCTGCGCGGCGGCGACGCGGGCGGCGGCGAGGGGTACGGCGGCGGGAGGGCGCTGCCCGCATCTCCAGGTGAGCCTCGGCAGCGTGCACGGCCGGCTCGGGGGCTGCTCGGGAGCACGGCTGCAGGCCTGGCGTCATCCTGGGGCGCGCGGAGCAGGAGGCGTGTCTTGCGCGGTGCTGCCTGGGGTGCTGGAGCGCGCTGCGGGGGCTCTGCACCCGGGCATGCGCTCCGCTGCCACAAGCCTGTGACAGCACGGGGCTCGCATGGGTGACCAGACCTGCGGCGCTGCCGCGCGCGCGCGCGAGCCCGGGGAGGTGACTTGATGGAGCCTGTGCGCGCGCGCACAGCGCTGCGCAGCGCGGAGGCCAGCGGCAGCGGCGGCAACCTCACCCCCGCACAGGCGTACGACGACCGGCCGGCCGTCGCGCGGCGCTCTGCGACCGCGCTACGCTTCGACGCGCGAGACCACCCCGAGCCGGGCCCGAGCGCCGCACCCGCGCCGCCGCGCGCCGGCGCCGCAGCCGCAGCGTCGGCGCTCGGTGCGGCCGGCGGCCTTGCTTTGAGCTTGAGCAGCTGCCTCTGCCGGCGCGCGCCATGGGCGCTAGCCGGTTGTGACCAGCGGGCGCGGCGCGGGCGCGGCGCGCAGGGCCGCCGCCCGACGGCTGGCCGGCGGACCTGCCGGCGCCGGAGGCGCCGGCGGGCGCCGATGCCAAGGACGCGGAGGAGGTGGCGGAGGCGACCGGGCCGTACGCGGCCGCTGCGCTCGCCTCGGCGGCCTGGCAGCTGCGCGAGGCGGGCGCGCTGTGGCTAGAGCGCTGCCTGCTGCCCGACGCGCGCGCCCGCCCCCTCCCCCGCTCGCTGCGTTGTGAACTGCGTTCGCACTGTTCGCATTGTTGCCTGGAACGCGCGGGCGCTCGTGCAGTGCAGTGGGATGGTATTCCTCCTCTGAGCAGCCAACTTGCTGCACGCCGTGGGTGATTGCCCGCCGCGACGGTGGGCCCTCTGGTGGCGTGCCCCGCGCACGCAGCAGAGGAGGGGGCAGTGGCCACTGCAGGCGCGGCCTCTGGCGCGACAGCAGCACAG
>JAABUV010003832.1_pt1 | contig 18717 bp, 12 predicted proteins | sample 5559971 | NCBI WGS metagenome assembly JAABUV01 (sample SAMN10711881, study PRJNA513362) | rock metagenome | isolation source: Antarctica rocks | place: Antarctica: Victoria Land, Knobhead nord | collected 2015-12-19
AGAAAAATCTCAGAAACTGTCAGACGCTTCTGCAACAGTTTCAGTTGAGAAATTCAGTCAGTCAAAGTCTGATGAAATCTCAATCTGCTCGAAGAACACGTCAAAAAGAAGATCATTCAGCGATGATTCACTAGTCTTTCTCTCATTCTTCTCAAGCTCGACGATGTTTCAAAACTTTCGTTCAATCATTGTCTATTTCTTATTCTTCAGAAACACGAATTGATCTTGCAGACGAGTAGCTCTTGCGAAGATCTCTTGCATCTGCTTGTGAGTGTTCAGCAACTCATCAAGAACGCGATTGTGTTCTGTCTTTATTCTTTTTCACTTCATCATCAAGAAAGTAAGATTGCACTTGCGATCAAGATGCACACACTCGATGCAACGATCAATTTCGTTGCTAACACGACATTTCTTTTGCAAGCAACTGCAGTGCTCACAAGAACGCATGACAGCACGCTCAGAATCTGTACGTTCAAGAAAATCTCTGCGACGCAAGATAAAGTTTTTTGATTGTGCAATGAGAAAACATGAAGAAAAAGTGATTTTCGAAACGAAAATCTTAGAAGAAAACCTAGTGTTAGAATCTTCTCATATGCAATTATGTAAACAGCAATGATTAGATAATCATTGAGTAATCAGAGTCTTGAAGTGATCGCTCTGATCGCTTGAATCAGAAGTGATCACAGTGAGCATGATGAGCATAATACTCAGCTTGCTCATCTTGCTCGAAGATGATCAGAATAATCATTCAGAGCAAAGATAACTTGACATGATTCTTTTATGTCTATATAACGATGATCGTTCTCTTAGATAAAAGCTTCGTGCTCAACTCATGTAAGTAGTCAATACATATTATTGTCTCAGCTATCTTCAGATCTCAAGTCTAGTAATAGTGATTACTGTTTGATCTCTGTATATATCTTGTGTTGTTAAAGAAACAATCATTACATAAGTCACTTTTTTCTTCTTTTGATTTGACTTATGTTACATGAACGTTGAATAAATTGTTAGTATAAACATGCAATCACAATCATTCAATGTTTTGACTTTGATCAATGAAAGAAAATGTGTTTTAATCATTCTTTTAAGCTCTCAATTTTTCACGTAGATAAATGAATGACTTGATATCAAGTAAAAAAGATGAGTTCAAGCTTTTTCAATATATCAGCATGATCAACGAGTCACTACTTCTTTGAACACTGTAATCATGATTCTTAATACTTGAAATGATTATTTTATTTGATATTTTTTCATTAATTACTCAATGATATTATCAATGTAATGAAGATGTTTTGATATCAATACAATCAACAAGTTGCAAATTCTTTAATCACTTATAATCATAATTCTCAAACTCTTTATTTGAGTTGTTTAATCATTAGTAGTATCTTTTTATATTTTACTGACATTAACATGTCATTAATCTTCTTTGTAAATTGATTGTAACTATTAGAAGAAAAGTTGTTGCATAAGTGAAAACTCTGCATGATGATTTTTCTGATCATGCAACATTTTAACATCATTTGAACTGTGTTAAATTGAAATCTTTTAACTTTTCTGACTTCTATTTAAACACAGAATAGAATTAAAAAATTTGTAGTTAACATCATGTATAAATGAATCTTATTATCAATCAAAGAGTGATAAAATTAAAAAGAATAATAAAGATGTATATAATGACATTAATTACTAAAGAAAAAAAGATGCATTAAGCATTGTAATCAGTTTGTATGACTTTAAAACTATGTTTATAATAAATAATGATTACATTGTTAATAGCTTGATTATATTCAATGAATTTAACAAAGAAAGAATATGCAGAAATAACAGTAAATTACATGTTTTAATAATATTATTCAACATCATGATTATTAATATTATAAATATCAAGATCATGTTTATTAAATCAAATGATAAAGATGCATAATGCATTCATAGAAATTCTAAAGATTTTAGCGCTTTTATAAATATATTTCAGCTAAAATTAACGTAAATCTGAAACATAAAATTAAATGAATATTTGAAATATTGATCATTAAAAGTGCTTGATTTGATTTGATTTGATTTGATTTGATTTGAATTCATACACTTTTGTGACATTGATTTAAATTCAACTCATGAGAAAAACTATACTATTTATATGAATGAACAAAACTTTCTGAGAAATAAAATTGCTTGTTGACTATATGATGACTTCAACGTCATCAAGACAGTGAGTTTTAAGACTATGTATCATGTTTGAATCTATAACTTCTATTCAGCGTGTGATGCTTTAGTAAATTCTTGATGAAAGTATCTGTGCTGTTTGATTATGTCACATTGTTCTTGCTCTGCTCTTTATAGATAGTATTCTTTACAAATGATGTTTCAATTCAATTCTTGATTCAAAGATGAAGATGTTTTCTTTGCACTTGTAATGCTTGTGATTATAGTTGATAGCTGTGTTTTCTTACTCAATGATTATCATTCATTGAGCAGAGAAATATATGATGAAAGAGAGATGTACATGATGAGAAGATAGAATGTGATTGTATTAAATAATTCTTTTCTTCTTTTGATTTAACTTATGTCACGTAGACGTTAAATGAATTATTAGTATAGACATGTGATTGCAATCATTAAATAATTTGACTCTGATCAATAAAGAAGAATGTGTTCTGATTATTCTTTTGCACTTTCAATTTTTCACGTAGATAAATATATGACTTGACATCAAGTAAAGAAGATGAGTTCAAGTCTTCTCAATATATCAATGTGATCAACGAGTCACTACTTCTTCAAGCACTGTAGTCATGACTTTCAGACTGAGATCAACTATTTTATCTGATATCTTTTCATCAATTACTTAATGACACTGTCAATGTAATGAAAACATTTCAGTATATCAACGCAATCAATGAGTTGCAAATTCTTCAACCACTTGTAATCATGATTCTCATACTGAGATCAACTTTTTCACTAGATATTTTTTCATCTTTTACTGACATTGACATGTCATTAATCTTCTTCGTAAATCAATTGTGACTGTTAGAAGAGATGTTGTTATATGAGTGAAAACTTTGCATGATGACTTTTCTGATCATGCAATGTTCTAATATCATTTAAACTGCGTTGAATTGAAATCTTTTAACTCTTTTAACTTTTATTTAAACACAGAATAGAATCAAAAGATTCGTAGTTGACATAATGTACAGATGAATCTCATTATTGATTTCATTAAAAGTGCTAAAATCTGTTTCTATCACTTTTTACAAACTGTTAATGTTGAGTGAATTTACAAGAAAAAATAATGAAGAAACTAATATTCAGTATGTTTTACAAATGTGCAGCTGTAAAAAAAAGTGAAGAATTGACATATCAAATATTGATTGAGAAATTGTAACTTATATATTATCAAATAGTTAGTTTAAATATTGAAGTTTCTCAGCTTAATTTCAGAATTTCATAATTGCATGCATGTAAAAAGAATGATTTTGCGATTTTGTAGTTAAACACTTAGTGCAAAACACTGTAAATACAGCTTGAAACTTTTTGCTTTTTTCTGTATTCTTAGTATTCTAGTTATAGCTATCTTTATAAATCAAACATTCTACTCACTGCATACTTTACTGATTACATTCTAGACATGATCTCAACAAGAGCGAGATGTGAGAATGTTTCAAAGAAATTTTTCACATTTTTGCACTCAAGACTTATGTCATGATGTCAGATCATCAACTCAATTTAAAATATAAATTGTTGATATTTTAAATAATCTTGATTCATTGAATCTATTTTGCAGTTCAATGAATCAAGTCATTAATTTAATCATCATTATTTTAATTTAGTTTCAGCAATTTTGTTTTGATAATCTCAATCATATGCATGAATTTCTGCAATCTTAAGTCAATAAAACTATTGTTTAGTCTTGATTCAACTTGATTCATGTATATAAAAGTTAAATTTTCATTCTTTTCTTTCATTCTTTGTCTTTCATCTTGTATATTATTTAATGTATTGTTTTATATTTAAATTCTATTAAAGTAATAATAATATCAGTCTTTTATATTAATAGTATTTTTAGTTTAACTCAGTTTTTGACAACTTACATATTTATGATCATAACACATAAAGCTTAAATGAAATCTTTCTCATTTTGAATGCATAGCTTGAGAATCAAGTTAAATGACTATGTTTGAGCAGCATTCTTGAATGAAACTTAAACAAAAGTTTCAAGACAATTGTATTTTAGTTGAAATGAGCGAAGTCAAAATAAACTCTTGCTTCTCTTTGCTTTCTTATGCTTTCTCACTGCTTTCTTCAAAGCAATTATGCTTTCTTTTTAAATCTGAAATGAGAATTGATGATTCTGAGTTCAAAGTCTATATAATGATTGATCTGCTTGACACTGTTATATCATCTACGTCAAATATGAAGACTTGATCAACGCATTAACGTTAATGTTAACATGTTAACGTTTTTATATGTTTGAGATGAGAAACATAACAGCATCAATAAACAGTCGTTCAAGCAAACAAAGATCTTAAAAGCTACTCATTGACATCAAGAATCTCTTTTATCTAAGTGACTAGTTATGAATTGAGAGCAAAAAATCTTGAAAACGTCATTTAATGATACACATTACGAAGCATTTATTATGAGCGTGCTCAGTCTTTTATTAAGATACATATTCTTTAAGCTAAACTAAGACTTTATCAAGCTTAGCACTCATTTTTCTTCTATATATATAGTTTTTGCATCTTGTAATTCTCGCTTTTTAGCTTTGAATTCTCATTTATCTGATTTACTCTTCATTTATTTGTATTTCTATGACTTGCTTTAGACATGATTTTAACATTATTTAAAGCTTCATACATATCACATGATAGTGATTCACTTTCTAGCTATGATTGAAAGCAAAGCTCTGCAACATGTTGCAAAGTTGAATTAATCTTTCGACTGAGTTCTTGACTGAACTCATCATTAAACTGAATAAGCTTTGCAACATGTTGCAGACAAGACAATCTTGAACTGAGCTCTTGACTGAACTCATCATTAAAGAGAATAAATTTTATCAAATGTGATAAACAGAAATTGAAACAAGTTTTATTAAATATGATAGATAGAAACAGAGAGCATTATCAAATGCAATAAACGCGATCAGAACAAGCTTTGCTTCAAGAGTGCATCTGATATTAATCTTATCATTGAAACAATCAATGAACAGAACAAGCTTTGCAACGCGTTGCAGACAGAAATTAAAAGTGAATCTGTTACAATGATAAACAAGAATTGATCTTGTTGTTGAGTCAGTCACTCAATAGCTAGTTTGCTTAAACGACATGTTCAATAATGAGTCTGCTACAATAATAAGTAAATTGATTGCGTCAAGTCAAGTACTTGAGTTTAAGTTAAGTACTCGACTTGAAAAGTGTTAAGTTGAATTGAAATTTTTTTGAAAAAGTATTGAGTTGAGTTGAGAAGTTGAATTTAAGCACTCAAGTTGAGTTGAGAAGCTTGACTCAACAACTTGACTTAAAAACTTGATTCAACTCAACAAGATATTAAATAGATGTAAATAGCTTAATTAAACAGTTTACATGATTTTTCTTCATGACTTTCTATCATGTTTTCTCATCATGATTCTTTATCAAAGTCAAATGATCTTTATGTTTTTTCATCATGTTTCTCATCATGTTTTTCTTCATGTTTCTTTTTATGTTTTTCTTCATATTCTTCTTCATGTTTCTCTTTATGTTTCTCATCATGACTTTCTATTAAATCTTTCTATCAAACAGTCTTCATGATTTTTCATCATGACTTTCTATCATGACTTCTCTTCATGACTTCTCTTCATAACTTTTCTTCATGACTTCTTTATCATGACTTCTCTATCATAGCTTCTCTTCATGACTTTCTATCATATAGTCTTCATGTTTTTCGTCATGACTTCTATCAAAAAGATAATGCAAAAAGATAATGCAAAAGCAAAAAATCGGAAAAATTTCTATATTTAACTCTCTTGACATCAAGCTTAAGTTCTTGACGAGTTGAGTTGAGTTAACTCAATTCTCAGTCGAGTCGAGTTGCATCAAGTTGAAAATATGAGCAATTCAACTCAAGTTGAGTTGAAAATGTGAGCAATTCAACTTTAAATCAAGTTGAATTCAAATTGTTAACTCAAAACTCAACTCAATGATCAGTTTAATGATAAGTCAATAGTTGATCTTTTAATTGAGTCAATCAACGAACGAAACAAGCTTTACTACATGCATGTAATAAACATGAATGAAACAATGTTTATTGAATGCAATAAACATGAATGAAACAACTTTGTTACATGCATGTAATAAATACAAATTGAAGACAACAATTAATCTCATTGACTGAACTTATCACTTGATAATGAGTTTGCTTAAATGACATGAATGAAACAAGCTTTATCAAATGCAATAGACTTGAATCAGAAGTGAGTTTACTTCAAAGACTTTCAATAAGAAAAAATATACTTGAAACATCTGATGAAATGAGCTTAAAACACTTTACATCAAGAAGAAATAAACTTGAAATGTTTGAATAAAACAAGCTTGAATGCTCAATGAAATGAACTTGAAATGCTTAATGAAATGAGCTTAAAACATTTGAATAAAATGATAATAAATTGTACAAGAAGAAGTTGATTGAAGCAATGAAATCATTGCTTGATTGAGAAAGAAAAGTAATGTTATGAGCGTGCTCAGTCTTTTACTGAAATATGTATTCTTTAAGTTAAACTAAGACTTTATCAAGCTTAGCACTCATCTTTCTTCTTTACATATAGTTTTTGCATTTCATAGCTTTTGCTCTTTAGCTTTAAATTCTCATTTATTTGATTTACTCTTTATTTATCTGTATTTCTAAAACTTGTTCTAGACATGATTCTAACAACATCACTTTCACTAAAGATGAAATCTATCTTCATTTAAATGTAATCTGCTAACAAATACAGATAAATTTCTCATCATATATAACATTTAATCTATTATAAATGTTGATTCAATAAATCTCTTTTGTTAAGACTTTCTTTCATTCAATATTGCTGTCATCATCAAATTAAACTTAAATCTTTTTCTCATTAACTTTAAAGTCACTATCTTCAACGTAAATTCTTGAAAACAATGTTTAAACTGAAACTTCTGCTCTCATACAATTGTTTTCTTCACTGCATGATCAGATTTGATTGTTCTAGACATCATGAATGAGATAAAAGAAAGTGAAGATTCATTGAAAGTAGTAGCAGTAGTAATAGTAATTGATGTAAGATTTTTACTATCTTTTGATTTATCTTGAGACTTGAACATCATAATGACAAAGAATGAAGCGAAGAAGTTCAATGACAGTAAGATCTTGCTGTTCTTCTTCTGTTGTTTTCTTTGCTTAGCAGTCTCACTGTTTTTCTTCTTTTATTTATCTTTTTGCTTAGCATTCAGCTCAGCTGCTTTCGCTGCAGTCAAAGCTTAAGCATTAATTCTATCATGTTTCTTTTTTTGATGAAGTTCAGCTTAAGCTTCTTTTCTTGTAAAAGATGATTTTGAAAGCATTATGAAAAGTCTTTGATTTACTTTCTGCTGTCTCTTGTGTGTGACAATCACGTTGATATGAAAGATAAACAGTTGATTGACTAGAAGATTCATCTGCTGACGTGATAACTTCTCATGCAGCTTCTGCAAGCTGACTGCTGCATGAAGAAATTTATTTTTACTAACATCATGATATTTCGTTGAATTTGCATCATTCAAATCAATGAAGTCATCATAGTATTTAATGTGTCAGTTGTTTAATGCTATAAAAGATTCATTCAATCATCAGCAAGAATAAAGAAGTGATATTAAAATTGAAAATTCTTGTCTGCAAGTGTGTAAAAAATAATGTTTACAAAGAAGTTTATATTTAATGTAAATATCATAGTCACATGAATCTGCAGTGATTAACTGAGTAGCAAGCTTCTTGACTGCTATTCATTCAGAATTTATCTTTTCTAAAGTTCAAATAATCACATAATTCACAAGTAATTGAAATGCTTCAAAATCAATGACTTGAGATTTATTTATATGAGATTTCTCATCAATCTCATGAATAAAGCAATATCACAGCTTCAGCTTAAACTTCATAAACTTAACGATGTTTTTTAAAAACATTTGAAAGTTCATGATGATTTTAAAAATAGAATAAAGACTTTCATTTCACTGTGAAATCATTGCTTCAAGATTATGATATCATCATATATAACATAAAATCATTTGTCTTTTCTTGAAGTATCAGTTGATTCAAAAGTAGTCTCAATCAAATAAATATAATAACATCAACAATGCTGTTTAATTAACTTGCAATTCAATAGTAGTATTTAATATCACTCACTATCATGTAACATTCTTGATCTTTTCTTGATGTTCAAAAAGATAGTCAACTTTGAATTTAACTACTCATGCTTAAATGTTTTTGCAAACATGTCAATTACATAACTGAAGCTGAATCTTAAGTATAAATATAAATAGCAAAGTCATCAACTTCTTGCTCTGATTGACTATAATAACTTGTGAAGATAAACAGTCATTTTTTTTTCTTACTTGATTCAACACTCACTATGAGTCTATGCAAAACTCTATATAATGTAGTGAACGCTGCGCTTGCGCAGCTTTCTTTTCGCATCTCAAATCGCTTTTTTCTGTGCTCTATACTATAACTGTTTGCAATGCAAGAACTTTATAAGTCTGTTTTCTCTCTATTTTCCCTCTCTTTCATCTGACTCATTGATAACATCACGGCTTGAAACTGAATCAGTATGCTCATTAAGAGTATCATTCAAATAATCATTATCACTGCGCTCGCAGTTTCTAAGAGCTTTCTCAAGTTCGTGATGTTTTCTTCTCATTGCATTTTCTTTCGTTCTACTCTTCATTTAAGACATGTCAATAAAACGTGCTTGACTGACATTCAATCTCTGTCACACTCGCACGTCATTGTAGCAATCTTAAGTACTCATCTCTCATGAAGAAACTAATTGAAGTCAATTTTTTCTGTGCAAAGCTGCGTCAGCAATGCGCTGTGAGACTTCGTACAATCTTTGTGCAGTCATAGATGCTGATGTGTCGTCTCTGATATCAGATATTGAAAATGAGTTGCGTTGAATTTCTCTTTTCAGACTATTCTTCATGTTTATCTAATCTGTTTCTGTATGAGTGTCAGTCGTGTCATCATCTCAATGCGCTGATACTCAATCAGCGATAGAGATAATTTGTATGCTTTGTCGATCATCTTGTTCACTGCTTCATTTTCAAGTACTCTTGCATGTTCTGTCACTCAATGTAACTTCAGCGTGACTTCATGAGATTGAATGTTCTCATGCACAGTTTGAACTCGTCACAGACGTTTCTGATCTTTTGTTGATGTCATGATCTTCACTGTTTTCAAAAAGATCTGACTGTCACTGTATATCTTGTATATCTTTTCACGACATTCGCGATTCACTGTCACGACATCTGCAAGATGTTTCATCTTCACGATCAACTCTTTCAACTCTTCATGATGAGTGATGACTAACGTTGATTCTTTCAATCTCTTATTTAGCTCTCAGTTGATTTTTATTGCAGTCGCTGTAACATCATTTCTACTGTCGCTGTTGTCTGAGTAAACTCTTTGCTTCAACGCAAATATGTCGAGATTGTGTTATTTTATTGACATTTTCTTGTTTGCAACTATAACTATCTTTGATGACTCTGATCAGAGAAAAACTGTGTAAAGATGACTTCGCTTCATCTTCATCTGCTTGAGTGTTTTCTTCATTCACTTTCGCTTTAGTTGCAGAGAGATCTTACGCAGCTTTGATTTTCAACCTCTTTTTGATGTCAGATCATTGCAAATTCAATGCATCATTATTGCAATCACTTCATCTGATTTTCAAGAGTTCATGTTTATTATTGATCTTTGTATCAACTTACATAGATGAATATATATCAACGTCATGTTTGTTTTTACTTGTAAAGTCTCTGTTGATGTTGCACGATAAACGTTGATAATTTGTTGCAATGCTTTTTCTTGTATTGATCTCAGTTTGACGTTCAGATCTTTTCAATGACTCTTCACTCTTTGTGACGTGTATCATATGATGACTTCGTGACTAAGCAGAGAGCGCATCATCACGAAGTATATTTACTTTCTCGTCATCATCGATGAATCTCATGTAGATTCAATGATCATCTGCAATGTCTTTTGTCTAATCACTAATTTTCCTTCGACATGATGCATGTAAATCACTCATCTCAGCTTGAAGTCTAGTTGAACTCTCAAAACTCTGATGTTTGATTTTGAGTCAATCTGATGTTTTATCAGTTCTATGCTTACGTTTATATCGAATTACTTAAAAGTTCTTATAAAGTGAATCAGCTTGTGCTTTGTTTTCAAAAATTTGATGTCATGCATTTTTAATCACTGTTCACATTTATCATAGATCTCGTCAAGAACTTTGCAGTTACGCTTCATAAACTCTTCATACATTAAAATGTTGACGTTGTTTATGAAGTCTGTGAAGCTAGTTCTCAGCTTAATGTTGTCACATACTTCTAACAAGTTCGTGTTGTAGAACAAGTATAGTATCAATGATAATGAAGAGTCTTGTGATATGTCAACGTTCACGCTGCGTTCTGTCGTCGTGTAATCATTGATTGTGATGATGATGTGTCGATCTTTCAGAAAGTCTCTCACAAATTTAAGAAGTAGTCTGAGAACTTTTCTCTTTTTTATGTCGTGTAAAAGTCTGCTGTACATCACATTGTTAAACGCACTCTCATCATTCAGACTCAGCAATGTGACTACTCTTCTTCTTGTATCACTTCATACAATGTGTATCTTTTCTGTAATAAGTTGCAAAGTTGTATCTGTTGATCTGTGTCTATGAGCTTTCATCTGAGTGTTCAATATTGAGTTGCAAGCTTCTATGATGTTTTGCAGACGTTTAAATATGATGAACTTCAATATTTTGCTCAATGTGTTGAGCAGCACAATTGATTTGTATATTTTTGCATTAAAGTAGTCTTTCTTGCCTGACTTTTACATCACTATTGTGATCACATTCTTGAACTGAGTGAGCTATATTTCTTTCTATAGACATCTTTCAAAGAGAAAGCAAATTTGTTCTGACGTGTTGTTGACGAGTCTGCGCATTATTCTATTTATGTATTTCATGTGTCTCAAAGCTTTGTTCAATGTTGTCTTGTAGATGACTCTTTTAATCTTGCGTTGCATCAGCAAAGCATCATTCTCAATCAAGAGTGAATACTTGAAGTCTTTCATGTTCAGCATGAAAATCTTCAAAAATGATGAGAAGTGAGTTTGAAACATCATCTTCGCCTTATCTTATGCTATTGTAATGATGTCTAAGCATTCTGACTTCGTCAAAGAAGAAATTGTTGTTTGAATCAATGTGCTTGCGACTACATTTCTTGCTCATTTCGCAGTTTTGAACAGTTTTCTGAAGAACTGCTTTACGTTTTGCATGATCTTTTGATATTTACTGCGTTTTTGTTTTCTGATAATCTTGCTCTTCTTGTCACATGCTTGAATGTACTCTGCTCAGTCGCTAGCAATTCAACAATTTCTTCTCATTCATTTTACACTCTTGATGATCTTCATGCACTCTCTCGTTCACTCTGCTTTGATCATTTCATGTGATCTCGCTCAGAAAGTGAATATCTTGATGATCTTCTTTAATGCATTCAGCAGTTGCTTTGTGTACTCATTAATGCATTAACGTTTCACTTTTTGATCTGAAAGTGATTTTAACATCTGTTTTCTCAGAGTATTAATGAACTTCTCTTCATTCATTGTCTTTCAGTTGCAACGCGATCTTTGCGCTGACTCTTTGCAAACTCTAAGATCTATAACTGTCTGTATCAACAGATGATTTGAGAAGTGTTTCATTTTCTTATTGATTTCACATCTTATCAATTTATTTGTAATGTTGTCTGTCATAAAAATTAAATCTATCATCATTTGAGATTCTTGATAATCTCTCGTAATTGTGTCTTGAAATAGCGTCAGCAATGCTTCGCTGTTTGTGATCATTTCAATTAAATCATTTAATAATAAATATTGTTTCAAATAAAATGTTTCTTCTCATGTGAAGTGATGCAGATTGAAGTCTTTTATGAGAATGCATTTTCTCGACATGTGTAGTGCTTCTTTAATATCTGAAAGATTTTCTTTTTCATGAATGATCTTGTGATTTCTGAGTGATGAATTGTATATCTTATGAACATGTATAATTCTCTGCGTCATCTGTGTATCATCTGCTAGTGTTTATAGCGTGATCATGTCTACATTCTTGAAGTATCATGTTGAGTATCAAATGTTGCTGTCAATCTTCTTGTTTATGTAGAAACAGATTCTGTCTTCGTTGTTCTTCAGTGTGAAGTCAACAATTGTTGAACAGTATATTCTGAAATTTTCGTCGAATCATTAGAGTTCTTGAAGAATCAAGATGTCATAATTCTTTATTTTTTTCTCATGTAGTAACACTATCATCATCTTTTCTCTGAATTTGTGAACGTTGTACTGTAGTATTCGAAGCTTCTTTTGTTGAGACATTAAAGTTCATCATCAAAGCTGTTAGATGCACTCTGAAATGTCTGCGAAGCACTTGCTTCACTTGTGAAATCTTCAGCAGAAGATGATATTAACATTGACGTGACTGACGTTGACTTCAACTCGTTTGATCTTAACTTCTTGATCAAGTAATTTAATATAGTGTTCTTTGATGTAGCAACTGCGCTGAGCAGATGACTTTCATTTGTTGAGCGTCTCTGTTTTCTCTTCAAGTCATTGTTCATCAGCGATTTCAAGTTGATAAATATCTTTGTGAATGTCTTTGACATCGTCGCTTTGAGCTCTTTCTGCTCTCGTACGACGTGATATAGAGATCTGTGCCTTGTAGCTCTCTTTATTCTCTCTTTTTTCGCTTGTCGTTTGTGACATTGAGAATCAAAGACTCTGTGTGTATTTCAACATGCTTCACATTTTCACATGTTTCAAGCCTGTTTATGAAAGCAGTGTTCTGAGCAATGATTCAGCGTGCAGTAGACGCATCTCTGCTTGTTTTTGCATTCATATGACTTGTGATCGTAGTCTTGATACTTTAGACACTGATGTACTCTGCAGCTTGAGTTGTAGAACTGCGTGATCTTTATGTCAACTTCATGACATACTTTCTCATCAATGAGCTTGTTTGTCAACTCAGCGCTGACTACACGTATCATCAGCAAGACGTATCTTCTCTGTTCACTCTTTTTTGTGAGTCACTCGACCTTCTCGATCATTATCTTTGAATGTATGTCTTTGTTGATCTTGATGAGCATCTTCGCTCTCTTCTTCTTCATGTCTTTAGACATTTCTTCGATTCTAATTTCATGCACTACTATCTTAAAACTGACTTCATGCAGACTTGCGTTGAGTGACATCTCTTTGATTCAGAAATCGTTCTTCTTCAATGTTCTCTTGCTGCTCTTCATCTTGACTCAAAATATCAGTAGATCTGATCATCTCTTCATCGTCTCTATGTCTTTGCGCGTCGATAGTGTCTTGTCGACGTCAATTTCTCTCGCTCATTCTACTATATTCTTCATTGTTGTCATCATGATTCTTTTTACTTCTTCTTCTTTAATGAAGATCTTGACTTCGAATTTCTTGCAGTGATTTCGCATCGATGATGATAAGTCAGCGCTGAAGACATGATGACTTTCAAATGATGATGTTGACTTCTCGCTCACTCTCTTTGCTCAGCTGTCAACACGTCTTTTCTTCTTCTTGAATTTCTTTTCAAGTCTGTGCATTATCTTTTTCAGTCTCTTCAGCTGATTCTTCATGCATCGATTGACAGTCAACGCAGCAACGCGTTGATGCGTCAGCTTTTCTGTCATCTCTGTCAGTCTTTTCATCTCTTTTCAGAGCATCAGTCTGTTGTTTCTATGTTCATTGAGCTCATAAAGTACTTGCAGCTTGTTCAATTTCTCTTGTATATTCTTCGCTTTGATTGTATTCTTCTGCGAGATAGCGATACTCGCTTCTCGTTCACTCGCTGACGTCACATCAACGACGCTCATCATCTGTTTCTGATGGTCAGAATGAAGCGCAAGCATCATGTCAATGATATGCTCTGTCTCTAGATAGTTTAAGTTGAAATAGATGATTGTAAGTTCTTTTTTTTATATAACAAAAAGTCTTGATAAAAATCATTCAATAAACAGTCATTAAAAAGTTCTTCATGCATATATTGAATGAAGAAATTGAATTCCTCTTTAAATTCTGATATGACAAATGAGAAGTAAACTAAAAAGTGTTACGAGCGTATCAAGGCTGAATAGAGCTAGTCAGTGTCTTTAGCTCAGATCTGACTCAGATCTGACTCAGTCTTTATTTTCTTTTCTCAACATCTTTTTGTTCAACATCATCTTTCTTTCTACATCACATTCTACTCATGTCACAAACACATTTTCTTCAAGCTTAGCGCAGTCTCTGAATATTACTTAAATAGAAGCTCTTGTACTCATCTTCTTCTGTATTCTTAATATTCAGTTATAGCTATTTCTAAAGATCAAGCACTATTCAATTCTGACTTTCGCTGATTGACTCATTTAGACACGATTCTGACATTATATTAAGAATTCATTAATCACATGATACTGATCTCATTACTCATTCAACATACTCGTACAGACAGAACGAGTCTAAAGAAATTCATTTACCTGATGATCAACGCAATCAAAAGACTGAACAATACTAAAGAGTTTGATAGAATCAACGACAAGACTGTTTGAATTGCTAGACAACTTATTGCTCACTAAGTACGCAAAGTTCACTTGATCAAGAGAATCAACTCATTCTCATGAAACAGACGAGTGAAAATAAGCTGTTCAACTCGATTAAGAGAATCAACGATAAAGAATCTTCGTGAATTGCTTGAGAATCACTCAAAAAACTCACAAATCAAAAATATTTTTCTAATCAACAACATTCTTTCCTGAAGATTAAACACTTAATCATACGTCTTCATTAATACTGTCGAGCATCGTCATTCGCTCGATCTCGTTCTTTCTTCAAATTTCATCATGTCAAAACGTTCATTTATTGAAGAATGTTTCAAAGAATTTCAAAGTCGCTTTTCTCAAATCTCTGAGACTGATTCATTGAAACTCTCTAGTGCTGAATCATTCATCAATGAAGACGACGAGTCATTCGCTGAAACAGTAATATTCTCTGTTTCTATTGAAAACTGAAAGACTCAATGCATGATTCTCGACAGAGAAACAGATCAACTCAACGAGCTGAGTAAACAACGAGACGACGAAATCAAAGAGTTGAAGACTAGACTTCAAACTAAAGAAATCACTTCTTCTGATTTCATCTACTTTGAGCATTCTAGATCTCAGAAAATATCTGATTCTTTCTGATTTACTGACGAAAAGAATTTTACTTGAGAAAACTGATACGACAAAATTCAGAATAAACTAGAGATCAACGTCGATCTCTTTTCAAATGAATGAGTTAAACTGAGCTATGTACATTTCAGATTATTTGATGACGCAGCTGATGTCACTCAATCTAGACGCGAACGTGACTGTGTCAATTTTTATAAGATTGTCAATGATCTTTTGAAAGAACTAGCTGAGTTGTTCAATGATTCAGATAAGAAAGTCAACTTTCGTAGAAAATACTACAACTTGATTCAAGAATCAAAGAAGTTCAGCGAGTTCTACACTCAGTTTCAACAATTATCTTTCTATCTGAAGTATCACGAAAAGCAACTGATCATCGATCTGAAAGATAAAATAAACTCTCGTCTTCAATTCATTTGAATAGATCAATTAGTTCAATCTGATTCTCTCAAAGAGATTCATTTCTACCTGATTCATTTGAATAATGATCAGCGAGTCATTCGAGAAATCAAGAACAAAGTCAATCTCATCAAACATGTCAATAATCTGTCAAGAATCATCTTTCATAAAGCTGTTATTACTCAGTCAGTCAATCATTCAAAATCTGATCATCTAAAGTCGCGTGACGCAGTTTTAACTAGCGTCAAAGAAGCAAACGTTCTAGTTGAAATCTGTTTCATATGTCATAAATCAGATCATAGCTCTAGAGAGTGCTCTGATCGACCTATCAGAATCAATGCAGTGAACAATGAATACAATCGTTTTGAATTCGATTTTAATTTGAATTTCAATTCAAAAAACTAGTCATCTCTTCAAAAGTCATTGAAGAAATAGAGATTATATCTTTGTGCAAACTAGATGAAATTCTATCAGAAGAAAATTACTTTGAAAAGTCGTTTCTAATTGATGCTCATCTCATCTCGCAGAATCAATTCTTCAGTCTTCGTTCGCTAATAGACAGTGATTCAGTCGCTCATACGCTCATACACACTAATTCAGTCAATAGAGTATGCAAGAAACTAGAAATTCAATCTATATCTTTGACAAAAGAGAAGCTAATAAGAGATTATGATGAGAAGATATTTAAGAAGATCATCACTTATAAAATTCTATTCAATCTCATCATCGAAAGTCATAAGAAATTGACTGTATCAATGCTGATAACTGATATCGATCATCATGAAGTCATATTGAGTAAGCTCTGAATGAATAAAAACGAAATATTACTGAATATGCAAAACGACGTCATTGTTTTTTCAAATCAATTGAATACTTCTATTTCGATTTTTTCAATTTCTCTCAATTCAAAGCACTTCAGTTGATCGCGATCAACTTCGTTTTCTTCAATCACTCAGACTAAAATCTTTATGATGCTCAAATGATTCATTTCAATCACTGCTCAGAAAGAGTCATTCTTGATTTGAAGCATAGATGCAGCTTCGTTTAAAACACTGTTGAATCATTCAAGAAAGAATCAGACTGAAGTCTTTGCTCTATTCATGACAGACATCAATAGAAAAATCGCGTACAATACTCAGTGCAATTTGAACGCTTTAAACATCTCTTCAATCAATGAAACGACTCAGAATTTGAAAGATATTAAAGCGAAGCTGTCATCGAAATATCATGAGTTTCTAGATGTTTTTGATTGAGCTCAATTGAATAAACTACTTTCTCATCGCTTTTGCGATCATAAAATTGAGCTCATTAATGATTCAATGCTCTTTTGCTGTTGAGTTTATCAAATGTTCTTTGTCAAACTTCTGAAGATAAAGAAGTACTTAAACGAGAATCTGTCAAAGAAATTCATCACTTCTAGTCAGATCTTCTATTTCTTTCTCGTTTTATTCATTCTCAAAGCAAATGAAGATCTTCGATTCTGCGTGAACTATCGAAAGCTAAATGTCATTTTCAAAAGAAATAGATATTCTCTATCGCTGATAGACGAGATCATTGATAAAATAGTGAGTTGCAAGCATCTGACTAGATTGAACATCATATCAGCATTCAACAAACTTCGAATGCATCTTGATAACGAGAATTACATCACTTTTATCACTGCTTTAAAAGCATATAAATACAAGATGCTATCATTCAAACTGACTAATAAATCAATTTTCTTTCAGCAATATATGAATGATGTTTTATGAAACTTTCTGAACGACTTTTGTCAAGTCTATCTAGATGACATTCTCATTTATAGCAAAATGAGAAAGAAACATAGAGATCACGTCAAACTAGTATTGAGTCGACTACGCGAAGCTGAACTGCAGATGAATATTCGAAAGTGCAAATTCAATGTAGAAGAGACTGTCTTTCTAGAAGTCATTGTATCAGAACTAGATCTTTGTATGAATTCAAGCAAAGTGACAGTCATAGTCAGCTGAATCACTTCGATCAATCTAAGAGAAATTCAGAGCTTCGTGAGATTTGTTAACTTCTATCGTCGTTTCATTAAGAACTTCTCGAAGCTAGTCAAATCATTCACTCAGCTGACTAGAAAGAACACGTCTTTTGTTTGAAACAAGATCTGTATTCAAGTCTTTGACAATCTAAAGAAACAAGTCAACTCGATCTCAGTACTTCGTCACTTCGATCTCAAATGACAAGCTATTCTGAAGATCAATGCTTTGAACTATGTAAAAGATGAAATACTATCTCAGTATGATGACGAGAAAGTTCTTCATTTAATGATTTTCTACAGTAAAAGCATGATTCTCGCTGAAATCAATTATCACATCTATGACAAGAAATTGCTAGTCATTATTCAATGTTTCAAACACTGATGACTTGAGCTGAAGTGCATTGAACTACTCATTCAGATATTTATTGATCATCAAGCTTTGAAGATCTTCATGAAAAATAAACAGTTGAGTCGATGACAAGTCAACTATCTGAACATTCTGTCAAAGTTCAACTTTCAGATCATCTTTAGATCAGGCAAAATGAATACTAAAGTTGATGCTCTAACTCGAATGTTTCTAGCGAACGTCTCTGAATCAGCTCAACGACTTGAAGATCATTTTCAGACTATTCTGATTCTCGATAGAGTCGATGTTCTACTCGTTGAATCGAAAGCAAATCTCTATCAGCGAGTGTGTATGATCAATCAAATGAATGAGTTCTGCGATGAATATAGACAAGTTATGAACGAGAACAAGCTCAAATTTAATATCACTAAATTGAAGAACTGCGAAATCATTGACAGCGTTCTCTTTAGAAAAGACTTACTGTGAATCTCTGAGAACATGCACACGAAATTACTACAAGAAGT
>JAABUV010003833.1_pt1 | contig 18714 bp, 33 predicted proteins | sample 5559971 | NCBI WGS metagenome assembly JAABUV01 (sample SAMN10711881, study PRJNA513362) | rock metagenome | isolation source: Antarctica rocks | place: Antarctica: Victoria Land, Knobhead nord | collected 2015-12-19
CGCGCGCATCGAAACGGGGTGGAACATAAGGCTACCGGCTCATTGGCTTATGTTTTGCGCTGAACTCTCTTAGGCTGAACTCCCAATAACCAGGCTGGCGCTGCTGAGCAGGTGAGCACCTATAGGATGTATCACTGCATTGGTGACTGCGCCTTGCCCAGCACTTGTATGTCTTGTTTTCATGTAATGCACACATGTAATGCACACGACTCGCACTAGTGCTACAAAAGCAGCAAGGTTCACCATGTCGCAACCCTCTGGCTAGACAGGCGCCTCGTTCAGGCGCCCAGACCAGGCACACAGGCCAGCCGGAAGGGCAACATGCGGCCAGCTTCAATGGGCTCATAATCCTACAAAACAGCCGCTGGGGCATGGACAGCTTTTTATCTCAGGCTCCCTCAGTACAGCAGTACGGTGTGGCCAGTACAAGCGCAGCCAACGCCTGCATGCAGCTTTGTTCACGCTGGCGGTAAAGATTGCCCGACGCCCAGCACAACACGACTCCTTGAGATAACCAACCAAGCATGTAACCTGCACTGGTCAGAGAACATCGCAGCAATAGACGTTGCACGCGACCCTGCTCAGCGCGGCATGGCCAGCTCGAGCGTGTACATGCGCGCGAGCGAGTTGTACCCGCGCCGGTCGTTCGCGCGCAGCAGGTTGCCCGCGTCGCAGTTGAGCGGCGAGTCGGGCGCCGCGTCGCTCATGAGCGCGAGGATCGCCTGGCACACGCTCTGCAGCGTCCACGCCGGGCTCCACGCGTTCTTGAGGATGTCCAGGCAGATCTCACCGGTCTGTGCGCGCGTCCGGCGCGTAAGCAGGCGCTGCGCAGCCAGGAAAGGCCAAGCGTACGAAAGCAGATATGCCAGAAGTTCGCACGCCCTTCACAGTGCCCTAAACGTCATGCATGTTGGCACGTGAACCACATGCATATTGGCATCTAAACCACAGTCTGCAGCGCCTGTGCCAGGCTCTACGCACCAGACCGGTTGCCAACCGCCCGAGACACAGACGTATAGCATGTGGACAGCGAGCAGCAGAGCGCAGGCTCAGTTCGTTGCTATGTGCTGAGCGGGCAGCAGTCTGCCCAAGAATCACTCACCAGCTGCCTGCTTTATCGACCCCGTTTGACTTTGGCACAGCCCTCCTGTGTTGTTTACGTCTGCACACGACACCTACCTTTTTGTACATAGTAGTGCTACGTGGTAACAACTTGTTGTCACCCACTTGTGAGAGCAAACATAAGGTACTTACCCTCAACACTGCGCTAGTGGCTACTCACCTTGAAGTGGACGTTGGGGTGGAAAATCTTTGTCCTGTAGCGCACTGACGGTGGCGCGAGCGGGTACTGCTCCGGCACGTTCAGCAGCAGCTCAAATGTGCCGCCCTTGAACGGCGTGTCTGCTGGGCCCTGCACGCAAGTGCAGTTTTTTTTTCTGCACAGTTAGACAACACAACGGTTGTGCAGTTGGGCGTGTCAGACATGGCGTGTTGCAGATTCTGAGCTCAGTGGCATACCAGAGCTCCTGGTAAAAAAAGCAGCACACCTTGATGTATGCCTTCCACACGTGGATGTTGTTTTCGTCTGGCTGCAGGGTGATGCCAGTGTCCCCGCCAAGGCGCGACAGCTCCTTCAGCTCCTGTGCAACAGCAGACGTTACTAGTTGCATCTCTAGCACTCTAGCCACCCAGCGCTTTCTGAAGACAGCCTCGCTGTGTAAGCACCCACAAGAGTATGTATAAGCCTGCGCTCTGTCACACGCTCTGAAGAGGGCTGGCCACACAGCCTGCGTTCGCACTTTGACAAGGCGCGTGCGTGCTGTCATATTGTCCGTCTACAGCACCTGCTGTGCATCGGTGGACGCAAGTCTGCCTCGTTCATTCACAATTTGTATCGAAGACAAGGCTGCTATAACACTGCTTCACTGAAGTGGAAGCGCCCCAAGTAGCACCAAGGCCCTGCAGGGCAAAATTGCAAAGCACAGCATGAGGACAAGTGGGGACATCAGCCCCACTAATTCTTGCACATCAGCCATGGTCATGTTATAGTACCCGTTGGCTCACCCCGCCCAAGTCAGCGTGCAGCGCACATCAGTGTACTGAAGGTGCAGCTGTTTTGCTCTTCAGCTGGTTGCTTGTTGTTGAATAAAGCACTTCTGAGCGTATCACAGGCTAGTGCTTCTCGGTGCTTGTCATCAGCAAGCGAGCGTGAGAGCGGAGGGAGGCCTGGCCTGCTTGCCTGGCGCAGGCCGGGCACAGCAGGCCAGGCGGTAGCGGCTCTGAACCTGAAAACTAGCGCAGCAGACTCAGCCTGCGCGCCGAGGCAGCAAAGCGGCAGCCATGAAGTTTGTCATGGAGGGCCTCACTGTATACTTCCCATACGAGTACATCTATCCTGAGCAGGTGCGGTGGCAAGGGACACGGGTCACACAGGAGCCTGTGCTGCAAGCGCTACTAAAGTTTGGAGGCTTCACTGCAGTTCCGCTACATGCTGGAGCTCAAGCGAGCGCTCGACGCAAAAGGACACTGCTTGCTGGAGGTGCGCGTCCATGCTCACTGCAACACCACACCGGCTGTGCTGGCACGGTCCTGCGTGGTGGCAGCAGCAACTCTGTTCAGAGCGCGCCTGTGCACGCGCAGATGCCGACGGGGACGGGCAAAACCATCACGCTGCTGTCGCTCATCACCTCCTACCAGCTCGCGCACCCCGAGGTCGGCAAGCTGGTGTACTGCACGCGCACGGTGCCCGAGATGGAGAAGGTGCTCGTGGAGCTGCAGGTGCTGGCCCACTGGTCGCGACCTTGTCCCTGAACAACTCTTTTGAGAGGGGTGCGAATACTGGTGCACACCACATATTTTCTGCCTTTACAAGGGGGTGACGCACCGAGTACTGAGTGCGCGACGGGATTGATGTGCCAGCAGTGCACTCGCATAGCTCATGAGATTGCATGCATGTGGTAGAAGGTACCACGTACAGCATGCAAATGCAGAGGGTGGCGCATGCAGGAGCTGGTGGAGTACCGGGCAAAGTACTTCATGGGGCCGGGCCAGGCGCCGCCGCCGATCCTGGCGCTCGGCCTGAGCTCGCGCAAGAACCTGTGCGTGCACCCGGCTGTCGCAGGTGGGCCCCCGCCGCCAAGCCGAGCCGGGCGCTGCTGCTTTTCCCGGCTCATGTTTGCACATGCTGTGGACCGCCACCACGGCCCCGCCCTGCACTGCTGGGAAGCAGAGGTGGCTTGAATTTTGCTGCCGCGCCGCGCAGAGGAAGGTACGCGGGAGAGCGTGGACTCGGGGTGCCGCAAGCTGACGGCGGCCTGGGTGCGGGAGGCCGCGCAGAAGGACCCGCAGATCGAGACGTGCGAGTTCTTTGAGGGCCTGGAGCGCGCCGCCGCGGACGCAGTGCGTCTCCCTTAGCCTGCGCTAGCGCATGACAGCTGCAGAGGGGCTGAGCTTGCGTGCAGGCATGTGTCCTTGTGGAGTGCACATGTGGCTCACAGCGCCCTATGTTAATAGGTGCAGAATGTAGTAGAGGTATCAAAGAGAGGAGGTAGACTTTCATGGTATTCTGGCCGAGCCACGGTGTACTGGGTGGCTGCTGCACTGCCCCGTACCGGTCCCTACCCTTACCTATCTGTGCCTGCACCTCTTGTAGCTTCAGCCTCTTTGCTGATAGCCATCCTGCATGCGGGGTACCCTGGGCATTTTCATGGAAAGCAAGGCAGTTGATACGCGAGGGGAGCTGACAAGCGGGGGAGCACAGCTGTATTCTCACATCTTGCGGGAGACCGGCTAAAAAGTCCCTGAGGCCGAGCTCGTCACAAGTCCCTGGCCGCTCGCCCCACGCCTGTTTCATGCGGCAGGTGCTGGACCCGGGCGTGTACACGCTGGACGACCTGCGGCAGTACGGGCGCAAGAAGGGCTGGTGCCCCTACTTCCTGGCGCGGCACATGCTCGCGTTCGCCAACGTGGTGGTGTACAACTACCAGTACATGCTGGACCCCAAGGCGCGCGGGGCGGCCGTGCCCCATGGCGGGACGCTTGCCGTGCTGTTGATGGCCTTGTGCCTGCGGCACGCTGCGCCGGCGGCGTGCAGCAGGGTCCACCCAGCTTGACCCAGCAGGTCTCACCCAGATAAACCTGACTGCAGGGTACCGGGTGAGAGCCGCATGCCAGGCAACACGTTGCGCTGCGCAAGGAGAGCTGCGCTTGTCGCAGACCGTGTGAGGACCACCGCATAGGCCTAGGGCGCACAGTGAATGCCATGCGCGAGCGCCCGCGGCGCAGGTGAGCAACATGGTGAGCCGGGAGCTGGAGAAGGAGTGCATCGTGGTGTTTGACGAGGCGCACAACATCGACAACGTGTGCATCGAGGCGCGCCCGCCGCCTGGTCCCGGCCGCCGCGAAGGCGGCGTGCAGCAGCTCATGTGGGTTTTCCATTCCTTGCCGTGCGCTGCCACTTTGCTCCTTAGTGGGCAGAGTGCTCGAGATCCTGCAGCTCAAACATGCGCCAGCGCGCCCTTGCTCTGCTCCTACCCGCACGGCACATGCCCTGAGACTGGTGCAGCTGGTGCGTACGTCCCCGTAGCCAGCGCGCACTCGACAGCAGGCCCTGCGCAGGAGCCGAGCAGGGCGAGTCAGACCCTTGTCCGCGCGAGGCCTGCTGTCAACTGCGCGCTGGTCAAGGGTACGAAAGCACCAGCTGCCGATCTCAGGACATGTGTCACGCGAGTCGGGGCACAGCAAGTGCGCACCGGCGCATGCCAGGAGCCGAGCAGGGCGCGCCAGACGCCTGTCCGCGCGAGGGCGCAGGCGCTGAGCGTGACCATGCGCAAGCACACGCTGGAGGCGGCGGCGCGCAACGTGCTCAAGCTGCGCCAGGCCGTGGACAAGTGCAAGGCGACCGACGCCAACCGCCTGACCACGGAGTACAACCGGTTGGTGGCCGGGCTGCAGGTGCGCGGCGTGAGCGATGCCACGCAACCCCGTCTCAATCAGATGTTGACCAGAGTGGGAGCGCGTGGGGCAGCGCGCTCAGCATACCCTGGCACAACGAGCGCAGCTGCAGGTGGCCGGCGGCGGTGATCGCACAGGGGCGCTTGAGCCGCGCTGGCCTCTGGTGTCAGCTCGGGCGTCATGCAGGCAACGGAAGCCAGGCAGCGCGAGCCTGGCAGCGCGTGCCTGACTTGCCGGCACTGCGTGACCCTCAGAGGCTGGACGGCCGGCGCGCAGGAGCGCGGCGTGCTCAACCCGCTGCCGGGCGGCGAGGACTTTGTGGCCAACCCGGCGCTGCCGGAGGACATCCTGCGCGAGGCGGTGCGGCTGTCAGGCCTGCAGGGCTGTCAGGCCTGCGTTTTACCAAAGCGGATGTGTGCGATGGCTATCAGGTATGCTTGAGCTTGCCATGCCTGTTGCGCATGCATGTCGCGCATGCAGCAACTTCCACTGGCCTTGCTGAAGCGTGGCTGCCCGTGACGCACGGTGGCCACATGAGACGTGCTATAGCTGGAACTCTGGAAGCACCTCATGGCCCTGAGGCGCTGGCGTCTGTGCACCGGCTCATGCCGGGCGCGGTGACGGGCGCGGCGCAGGTGCCCGGCAACATCCGGCGCGCGGAGCACTTCTGCGTGTTCCTGCGCCGCCTGGTGGAGTACCTGAAGCAGCGCATGAGCGTCCAGGCAGTCGTGCAGGAGAGCCCCACCACGTTCCTGGCGGAGCTCACGCAGCGCCTGGACATCGACGGTGCGCGCCTGGGCGTGCGCGCCGCTGCCGGGGGGCGCCGCCGTGCGGGGCCGGCCGGGCCGCGGGCGGCCGCTGGTCCTAGCCAGGCGGATGGCGTGCTCGCAGAGATGCCAAGCCAGTCAGCTGTGTGCCAGATCGACAACCCCTGCATGGAGCTGGGGCAGCTGATGCCAGGCGCGCCGCGCAGGCAAGACGCTGCGCTTCTGCTACGAGCGGCTGTCGTCCCTGCTCAAGACGCTGGAGATCACTGACATGGACGATTTCACGCCGCTGCACCTGGTGCGCTGCGACTCTCGCGGGCATGAGAATGGCTTGCCCAGGCGCCAGCTGGGCTGGCACGTAGTCCTCCTGCCTGGCCTGCTCGCACCTTGCAAGCTGCTCAAGAGCGCGCAGCGTTTAAAGAGTGCGCAGCATTTGCGGCTGCTCAGTGTTGCACGCAGTGTTGAGCAGGATGCACTCAGCAGTAAGCGGGGCTAGAACCCTCGCCATAACCGCCTGCGAGACCTGGGGACCCGCGCCTGGCGCTGGGCGCAGGTCGCGGACTTTGCGACGCTGGTGGGCACCTACGCCAAGGGCTTTGCGATCATCATCGAGCCCTACGACGAGCGCATGCCCTCCGTGCCCGACCCTGTCATAGAGGCGCGGCCGGCCCCAGCCGATCCTGATTTAGCCGCTCTGGGCGCCAGGGTTTCACACCTGCTACACGTTGGTTTGTACTTAAAATCCCTCTTTTCCTGCTGCTACAGGTGGGGCAAGTCTGCGGCCACATTGCTAAGCAGCCCTGTCATTGCCTGTCCTGTTTGATCATGGGGGGCAAATCTGATGGGGGGCAAACCTGCAGCTGCTTCCTGGTCAGCCCATGATGGCCTGCCCTGCCCTGAGAGGTGGGGCAAGTCTGCAGTCACTCGCCGGTCAGCCCGTTCATTGCCCCTCTTCATCGAACGAGGGGCAAGCCGCGGCCGCTTGCTGGCCAGCGTGTGCCACGGCGGCCGGGCCCCGCGCGCAGCTGAGCTGCCTGGACGCCAGCCTGGCGGTGAAGCCCGTGTTCCTCAAGTTCCAGACGGTGGTCATCACCAGCGGCACGCTGTCGCCCATCGACCTGTACCCGCGCATCCTCAACTTCCACCCGGTCGCCATCCAGTCGTTCGCCATGACGCTCACGCGGCGCGCGCCCCCCCTCCCGCTGTGCATAGAAAACCCCTGGCTGCTTGCTGTGCACGGCAGAGGCCGCTGCTCGCAAAGGTGCCGGCGTACGGTGTTCAGCGGCCTCGTTGCAGGACTGTGTGTGCGCCATGCGCACAAAAAGATCTGATTGGTCAGTGTGGGTACAGGGACTGCATGTGCCCGGTGGTGCTCACGCGCGGTGCGGACCAGATGCCGGTGCGTCCCGCCCCCCGTCGTGTCCGTGGCAATTGACTGCCGTGGTGTGTGTTGACTGCAATTCCTGCTCATTTGAGCATGTTTTTGCATGACAGCAGTGCTGCAGGGTGACACACATATCCATGACATTAACATGAATACATGCGGCGTGGTGAAGCGGTTCTCCATGTACAAATTGAACGCAGCGCTCTTGCTGCTGGCTGGGCAATGCGCAGCTGCCCGGCAGCGCCGCCGCGCCCTGAGCGCTGCACGAAACGCAGACGTTGGCAGCGCGCGCCTCACCGCCGGTCGCGCCTGCGCGCGCCCGCGCGCAGGTGAGCACCAAGTTCGACATGCGCAGCGACGAGAACGTGATCCGCAACTACGGCCGCATGCTGGTGGACCTGGCGGCCGCCATCCCGGACGGCATCGTCTGCTTCTTCGTGTCCTACTCGTACATGGACTCCATCGTGTCGCGCTGGAACGACATGGGCATCCTGAAGGCGCGCGCTGCGAGCCCGTCATGGCTGCCGGGCTGGCGCCTGCCTCCTCTGTTTGATAGCTGGTAGCAGCGGTGTGTCTGCCTTTTGTCTTTGTCTCTGTCTGCATTGTGATCTGTTGGTAGATGAGGAAGAGCACTATGCTTGTGCCACTCCCCCACTCACGCACCAGCCCGCACTTGACCAGAGGCGCATGGGGCCTGGTAGCGATGAGTCCGTTCACACAACTCTGATGGTGGCTGATCCTTCAAATAGGCCCTGACGGCGGCGAGCCCGCCTCGCGCAGGACCTGATGGCCGCCAAGCTGGTCTTTATTGAGACGGTGGACGTGGTGGAGACGACGCTGGCGCTGGACAACTTCCGGCGCGCATGCGACTGCGGGCGCGGCGCCGTGTTCCTGTCCGTCGCGCGCGGCAAGGCGCGGCGCGGGTGCACGTCATGGGGGGGGCTGCGCAGGCGGCCGCGGGGTGCCGGTCTGGCATGGATGCTTTTGCATGTATAGGAGCCAGTTCGTGTGGCGCGCGCTTTTGCACTCGCCTGCGTGCTTCTTGGCTGTCCCTGCTTGATGCGCTGGGCAGAGAGGCAGCAGAAGTGTCTGCGGGCTCATGCCAGCTGCGCTGCTGGCTCGTGAGCGACGCGCACGGCACGGGTGGCGCGCCCAGCGGCACGGCGGCGACGGCTCGCTGGCGGCGTCCATTAGCGGAGGCGGCGCCTGCGACGCAGCGCGGGCGCGTGCAGGTGGCCGTGGGTATTGACTTTGACTGCCACAGCGGCCTAAACCTGACACTAACCCCACACTTCGCGGGCGCGCGCAGGTGGCCGAGGGCATCGACTTCGACCGCCACTACGGCCGCTGCGTGGTCATGTTCGGCGTGCCGTACCAGTACACGCTGTCGCGCATCCTGCGCGCGCGCCTGGAGTACCTGCGCGAGACGTTCCAGATCAAGGAGAGCGACTACCTGGCCTTCGACGCGGTGCGCCAGGCCGCGCAGTGCGTCGGCCGCGTCATCCGCTCCAAGGCCGACTACGGCATGATGGTGCGCGCGCCGCGTCCGTGTGGACGGGTATTTGGTGGAGGGCGTGCCATGCTGTTGAGCTCAGGCGCCCTTGTCGTTTGAAGCCAGGGTATGGGGTACGCATTTGCTTGAGCGGTAAATACACTGCCGGGGCTGCTCAGCGGTGATTGCGGCACCAGAACTCGCCGCGTCTCATCCGCGCCGCCGCGCCTCTCTTTGCACGCGCGCCGCGCAGCAGACGGGGCCGCTCGCGCCCGCAGGTGTTTGCGGACCAGCGCTACCAGCGGCACGACAAGCGCGACAAGCTGCCCGGCTGGATCACGAGCCACCTGCGCGACGCGCACTTGAACCTGTCCACCGACATGCTGCTGCACGTCGCGCGCGAGTTCATGCGCGCCATGGCGCAGCCCTACGACCGCCTGGCCATCGGCAAGAGCCTGCTGACCGAGGAGCAGGCCAACGCGCTCGGCGCGCCGGCCGCGGCCGCGCTCGCGTGAGCTCGCCCGGATGGGGCCATGACCAGACTGCTCACCGGGGAGCGGGCCGACACGCTCGGCGCGCCGGCCGCGGCCGCGCTCGCGTGAGCGCGCTTGAGAGGGGCGCGGGCGTGGCGTCCTGGGGGAGCGCGCCGTGACGAGCCTGCTCAATCCGGAGCGGGCCGCTGGGCTCGGCGCCGGCCGCGGCCGCGCTCGCATGAGCCCACCGGGAGAGGTAGCCCTACTGTCCAGACGGCTTCTGAAATTCTTGCGCGTCGGGTTTACCAGCCGCATGAAGGAACCTCACCAGAACCCAAAGAATATCCGTTGCTCAACTGGTTGTCTGTGTCGCTCGTCGGTGCGGCGTCTTGTATCCATAGGCAAGGACTGCGAACTGCCCTTCGCTTGCCACCCCGGAAGCGCTGGCGACAAGTGCATTTACCAACACCGACGCTCCAGAGTGCTTGTGGCCATGAGGTGTCTGGACGCATGAAGGTGTAAGTTATATATATTATTTACACATGTGTAAACATATGTGTAAAAATAACCTGGACAGGCCTGGCTCAATGTGGGTGGTCACGAAACGTCGCCCCTAAATTTGTGACTATGTTTGTGTTTGCGTCCAGCATGCATATGTCTCATCCTATCCTATCCTGTCCAGCCTGCTGTAAGACATGCTTGAAAAGCGATTCTCTCAGCCCGACCAGCGCTGCCACGCCCCCACACTCCCGCACGCTGTCCTTACTCTGAGCGTTTTCGAAGCACAGGTTGCACAGCGCGCTGGCAGCCTGCATCTGCACAATGGCAGACCTGCCAGGCGCCAGCAGCCCAACCAGCGCCGCGACGCCCCCGCAGGCCCAGATGCTGTCCTGATTCTGTTCATTGTCAATGCACAGGTTTCGCAGCGCCGTGGCAGCCTGCATGTGCACAGCATCTGTCCAGCCTGGCGCCAGCAGCCCGACCAGCGCCGCGACGCCCCCGCATCCTCTGACATACTCCCTATTCTGGCTCTTGTCAGAGCACAGGCGCGCCAGCGCATGCGCAGCCTCCGCATGCTCAGCGGCAGTGCTGCCTGGCGCCAGGCGCCTGACCAGTGCGGCGACGCGCGCGCGTGCACTGCCTTTCGCCATCGTGGCGGCGCCCCTGCACACGCCACACACAGGGCGCGCCGATCAGGCCGTCTGGCGCGCTCAGCGTGTCTGGGCCGCCTGGAACAGTTAGCAAGCGGACAGTGTGCGGCATGCAGCGCCATGTCAGGATGTGGACACCTGGTCAGCACTGGCCAGAACAGTCGTGCATGGCCACCGCCAGGCTGGCACACAGCAGGCAGCCATTTCTTTTCAATTCCTTGCATGCAGGCAGAACTTCAGCGAATGCCCTCCTGGGGTGGCCACCGATCAGAATGGCTGCATGCCTCTGCACGCAGGAGGGCGCTGGAGACGAAACGATAATGCTGCCTCTGCCAACAAGGCACCGCTCACTCCGTCCCAGGTCAAGGACCATGGCAAAGCCCAGCTCAGCAGCCTGCAGTATAGCCTCTGTGACGTGCGGCCCGCACCCTGCTTGGCGCGGCCGCGTGCTTTAGCGGGCTTGACCAGACCGTCGATGGCACTTGTACGGCCCGCTCCTGCGCGCCCTGCGTGCGCGCGCGCGTGTGATTGCGCTGCAAGCGCAGATTGATGCAGCACCTTGGCTATCACTGTGACAGCTCGCAGCACGCCAGTACATCACAACAGCTCAACAGCTCAGGGGCTAGGCTAGGCTGATTTGCCGCCAACGCAGGGCGGACCGCCTCGGAGTTGGTGACGACGCAGCGCGCCGGCGTTGGAGTGCGCAGCTTATCCGGCCGTATATCAGGAGGATGCACCCGTTTCAAGGCTTTAGCAAGGCGCGATCTAGCTGCGGTGTTTCTGGTGAAGGAAAGGCTCTGAGAGCCTAGGAAGGAAAGGCACTGAGTGCCTGAGTGCACAGCGAGTTGTTTTCGAACCTAGCATTTGATTGTTTATCAATCTGTCTATCTAATGCAAAATTTAATTTTGATTGTTTACTTCCGAGTGCAGGAGTGCGTTGATCCTGCACGGTGCCAAAGGCTTTGCAGATGCTGCTGTTGGACCCCGTACGCTTAACCTTGCAAGGATGCCAAGGCAGCAGGACGTGCCAACACTGTGATATGCGGCACTACTTGCTTCACACGTCGTGCTCAACAGCCTTGCTACCACACTGCAGTCGACTGCCAGGACCGGGCGGCCTTCGAGCAGCTCTGTTGCAGCGTTCCTTCCTGTGAAGGCCAGCAAACCTCTTGCCTACTGTGTCTGCGCAGGAGTGCTTTCTTCACTAACAGGGGGAGAGACAGCTGCACGTTTCGATGTACTTTAGAAGGGTGTCTGGCCGTGAGCACAGTGTCTATGCATGCAAGGTTAGCAGAGGTTGCCGGCACAGCGGGAGACGCCAAGGAGCTCAAATAAAGCCACATGAGCACCCACACCCCTCATAGCAGGCAAATCAACAGCTGCTTCACATTCGCAATTAAGGTGCGACCCGCATGTGTCCTATTTGCCTACAGGCAGACATATGCTGCTGCGTAACACATAGCTACAGCAGTCCAGGCAGCATGCCCTAGGTCGCGCCATGCGCTGACGGCACATGCGTGCAGGCAGGCTGGCAACCCAGCACATGCCACCCCCTAGTCGGCCTCATGTCCTTGACTGAGCCGCATCAAGTTACGCAACAGCCTAACGGTAGAGACGCATTCACCAACAAATGCAATCAGGGCCCGCCACGACACAAAACTGCCCAGCGCAAACTGGGACACGCGTACTCCCGCATGGTCTGGCCCTGCCAGAATAGAGTAGCCAGTCCAGTGGCATGCAAGCTCAGCCCCAAAGCAGCCCTGCCCAGCCTGGCAGCCTTGGATCACAAGCGCGCAGAACACGCGTTGCCCCCTCCCGAAGGTCTGCATCGCAAGGAGCGAGACCTGCGCATGACACCTCCTCGCACAGGACGAGTGGCCACACTTGTTGCGCAGCATGCTTTGGCCCTGCACCAGAACCCCGCTGGCTTTATGTTGTCAGCATCGCACTCCATGCAGACAAGCGCGCGGTTGCCTACGTCCGCCTCCGCGCGCGTTCATGCCGCACCCGACCCGGCCAGCCGCCGCTCGCATGATTTAGCGCAGCGGGAGGCCGCCCTGAGCCGCCCTTGGCGCCCGCGCCGACGCGCTCGGCCGAGCAGCAGAGCCGTCCAGCGGCGCGGGGCGCGGACATCCCAGTCCCCTCGGCCCACGTGCCTTCTCTGGCGCGGCATGCGCTACGAGCGAGGGTAGGGTAGGGTGTAACCAAACCCCTTATATCTATGAGGCGCAGCGCGGCGGCAGGCCGGCCGCGGCCAGCGCCTCCTCGCCCGCGCGCCCGGCCAGGCGGCAGAGCTGGCCGGCGGTGCGCAGCGTGTGCGCCAGGTCCAGGCGGCCCGCGCGCTCGATGCAGAAGCGCAGCAGGCCGTCAAAGTCCAGGTCGGCGGCCATGATCGCGCGGCGGTGCGTGACCAGCACGGCGGCCGCCATGTAGATGTGCAGGTGCGGCGTCAGCGCGCCCGCCCACAGCGTCTCCCACAGCCGCAGCACCTGCCGCGCGCCCGCGCATGCCTCGGAATGAGATAAGGCGGGGCGTGACAGGCCCTCGTTCCAGCTGTGCCCAGCGCAGCAAGCTTATATGCCAACGTCATAAGTCTGTCAGCGGGACGGCCGGGTGCGCCTCTGGGGCGCGACCACGCCGCGCGGCACGCGGCGGCGCCGCGCCTGGGTGGGCCCAGCCGGCAACAGGCGGCGCGGCGGGCGGGGCCGCGCGCCTCGTCGAACGCGAACTCGCGCTTGAAGTGGATGAGCAGCCAGCGGTAGCAGAAGAAGAAGGTGGTCGCCTCGCGCCGCGCCAGGAACGCAGTGAGCTGCGGGTCCAGCAGCCGCACGAGCGCCGCCAGGCCGGCCAGCTGCGCGTGCATGCCGGTGCAGTCGCTGTGGAAGTTGGCCTCCAGCCGGTCCATCAGCGCGGCAAAGCACCAGAACGCCTGCGCGGGCGCGGGCCATCAGTTTGACTTGGGGTTAGAATTAGGGTAGGTGATGTCAGGTAGGCTCGCAGCTGACCAACCCGGACATGGCCTGGCTCGCTCGCACCGCCGCACCTGGTTAGCCCTTTTCACGCATGCTTTGCCAGCAGCCGAGGCAGCCAGGAGCTAGGCGCGCGGGGGGCTGGAGGGCGCGCCTCGGCCTCGTCGCGCATGACGAACAGCAGCGGCGCGGCCAGGTCGGACATGCCCTGGCAGTAGCTGAGGTCGAAGTTGTAGAGCGAGTACGTGAGCAGCAGGCTGCGCAGCGTGCGCACGTTGCGGTTGCCCTCGCCCGCGAAGAACGGCTGCGCTCGGTCGGTGCGGCGCACGTCGCGGTCCACGCGCGAGCGGCGCTCGCGCCACTTGCTGAAGCGCGCGGCCTGCGCCTTGGAGATGCTGCGCCACTGCTCCTTCAGGCGGCCGTACTCGCCGCGCCGCGCCGCCTGCCGCGCGCCGCAGCAGAGGTCAGCACGAGCAGCGCTGTCGAGGGCTGCACTTCAGGGCTGCACTCAGGCTGCTCAGCACGATGCGACGCTAGTGCCATCAGCAGAGATGACACATCTGCCCTTCTACCAACTGACAGTCCTGAGAAATGACGCTGTACAGACACTCTCATACAACCGCATTTGATGCGAGGGGCAAAAGCTGTCCACCAGAAGATCACCAGACGGTGCGGCAGCCGGGCGGCACCAGCAGCGCCGCGCGCCCGGACGCGGTCGAGTCCATCGGGTAGAAGCCCAACAGGAACTTCCAGACCTCGCGCCGCGCGGCCGGCTGCACGCCGCTCTCGTGCACGCGCTGCCGCAGCGCGCGCTCGCCGCGCACGCGCCCTGCGCCAGCGAGGCTGAGTGAGCATGGCTCCGCGGGCTGCCCGCCCCGCCTGGCCGCACAGCGTGTCTTACTGGCCAACTTCACACCGCTCGTCGTCGCGGACGACCGCCAACCCTGCCCCGGCCTGACGAGCACGCTGACAATGGAGCTGCTTGGGGCGCGTCTTTTGAGGCTGAGTGCTCAGCCTCAACCCCCGCGCCAGTTGTCAGCTTCGCGATACGTCCCGCCACCGCTGACGACATGCCAGCTCAGAACAGAGCTTGACAGCGCAAGGCCACCACCATAGGCGGCCTTCATAAAGGAAACGGCCTGCACGGCCGCGGCGCACCCTCGCTGGTCAGGAAGGAGCCCCACTCCTCCAGGCTGAGCGGCGGCGGCGGCGGCGCGCCGCGCGGCCCCTCGCCGCCGCCGCCCGTCGCCGCGGGCGCGACCAGCTCGAATGCGCCCAGCTCGCCCTCGCACGCGCCCAGCTCGCCGCTCGGCGCGGCGAGCAGCGGGCTCGCGTCCAGGCAGCCCTGGCTGCGGGCGCCGTTGGCGGCGGCAGGCGGCCCATCAGCGCCGAGGCCGGCGCCGTTGGCCATGTAGCCGTTGCCGTTTGCGAGCGCAGGCGGCGTGGGCGGGGCGGCCGCGGGCACAGCGGCCGCATCTACGGCATCCGAGCGGCCGTTGCGCAGCAACGCAGCTGCAGGCGCCGCACCTGCAGGCACGACAAAGTCAGTTGCCAGTTTTCAATGCAAGGTTTGCTGCATTTGGATGCAATGCTGAGGGCTACTGTACCTCATCTCACTGCCAAGGCATGGAATACAACCTGAAATGGCTATTTGCCTGACTTGAGCAGAAAGGCTGCAAAATGGTACATAGTTTGCAGAACAGCAAGCGACACCATGGCCGTGCCCCTCTCCCTGCATGCAGCCCGCGTGCGCGCACCGCTCGTGTCTGCCGGCGGCAGCAGCGCGGACGCGGCCAGCAGCGACGAGGTGGTCTCGCGCGCAAAGGAGCGCACACGCGCGACCGAGCCGCCCAGCAGGTCGGCCAGCAGCCACCCGCGCCCGCACGCCTCGCTCTCGCCGCCCCATGACAGCCCTGCCGCCAGGCGCGCCGCACGGTCAGCCTGACACGAGCACGGCCCGGCAGCGCTGCTCTGCCGTGTGCCACCAAAGACGCGCCTGCCGCGAAGCAGCGCACGTTACTGACACCGTCTACAGTCACCTTTACTGAGACTGCACTGCCTTGTCCTCTCTCGCCACGCTCCTGCCGCAAGGCACCGCACAACGCCAAGCCACCCACGGATGGCCACCTGAGAATGCTCAGCACATTCGCATACTCTTTCTCACTTTTAATTCGCAACAAATGAGCAACCAGTGCGTGCACCCCACGTCCCCTATCCTGTACAAAGAGCAAGCCCAGCTGGCCCGAGCCGGCGCGGCGCACCGGCCGGCGGCGCAAAGGTGGCCGAGGCGCCGGGCGGCGGCGCGCCGATGAGCACGTCGCTGAGCTCCAGGCTGGTCAGCGAGCGCTGCAGCGGGTCCGCGGTGTCGTTGACCAGGTACGTCTCCGGCTCGCCCGCCGAGCGCGCCAGGAGCACGTGCTGCGCGCGCGCGTGCCTCGACTTACGGACATGTCTCGACATAATCACGCGCCGAGCGCTCTCCAGCATCTGGGTGGTGCCACACCGCTCAGGCCGCTCTCATTACTCGCTGAGGCAGCATGCTCTCAATAGGCGAAACAGACTCGTACTGCGCATCACTGGCTTGGAGCGTTGACGGCATAACCCTAACCCTGTACCCTGGCCGGGCACACGCATGGTTGCCTGGCACCGACTCGCACAGGCAGCCAGGACGGGGCAGCCGCGCCTGCTTGAGCGCGGCGAAGAACGCCTTGACGCCGCCGGCGCTGAATGTCAGCGGCGGCAGCGTGAGCCCCGAGCCGAGCACCAGCACGACGTGCTGACCGCCCAGCGCGGGCGTGTGCCGCCGCAGCGCGCGCACCTCGGACAGCGGCAGCGGGTGGATCGCATACGCTGTGCGGTCTGCCCCGCGCGCGCGCGTCCGCTCAGGCGCCCGCGCGGCAGCCGGAGGCCGCTGCACGGCAGGTGATCTGCAGCGACAAGCGAGTGCGCGGCTTCGGGGCGAGCTCAGGCATCGACCCTGGCTCTCTTCGTGCATGACGATCAGCAGAGCAAAATGCGAAAGACTATCTAGCAGACACCACGTTCCATGTCACCAGACTTAAAAACCACTGTGTGAGGCTCTGGGCCACAGCAAAGCGTGGCTGCACTCGGGCAAAGACAGCCTGCAAGGCAGCGCATTAGCCAGGGAGCAGCTGCGCATGGAGAGACAGGGTCAGGGCCCTGACCTCGCGCTGGCGACGCCGGCGCCGCGTCTGCGGGCACGGGCGTGAACACGCCGTCCGGCGCGAGCGCGCCGGGCGCGTACGGCAGCCAGGACAGGAAGAGGACGCGGTGCTGCCTGATCAGGCTCAGGCGGCCCACGATGCGCTCCGAGCGCGTCGGCCAGACCGCCACGCCCTCGCGCACGTACACCACCTGGCGGCAGCACACACATTGGCATCATGGCGCCACACCATGAACGCCAGCAAAATGTGCCTAAAATGCTGTTCAAGATGTATGCCAACTTTCTGCAGAGATGGCCTGCATAATCATCCAAGCGGCACTTACAGAGACATGAACACCCCAGCAGCACGCGTATACAAAGAGCCAGCTTAGGTAGTATGGACCCTATGTCTGCCGACTGCTCACAGCCTGAGCGGGACGGCTGTATAACTCAGTTTTGGCGCACCTCTGTGTCGCCTGGCTGGCCGACGTCAGAGAAGCCATCATCGCTGGGCGCAGCCGCGCCGGCTGTGTCCTCGTCGTCGCTGTCAGTCACGTCAATGTCGCGCGGCGGTGCCGGCCCGGGCCACTCCGGAGGCGGCGGTGCGGCCTCCGGCGCCGGCGCCGCAGAAGCAGCATGGCTGCCGTTGCTCACCTCTGCGTCCCTGTGCATAAGACAGCATGCTCAGGGCGAGCGTATATTCGGGGCCTCGGTTGGCAATCCGCTTCCTGTGCCAGAGTGTACCCTTGACCTACTTCAATACAGACAGATGCTGCGCTTGTTGCACAGCAGTCGCAAGGGCGAGCGGCAGCAGCGCCCTCTTGTACACACTGTGACACAGCTGGCACGTTTTGCACGCAACAGTGCGCGCACGCTTCCCTGTATTGTCATTACTACGCGCGTTGACAGGGCTGCATCGTGCACAGCGCTGCCCATAGGGTAGCCTCTGCCCAGCACACACGGAGACAAGCTTGTTGAGTAGCGGCAGCGTGCGCACTGCCTGTCAGCGTCGTGCGGGGCCGGGCGCAAGGGCGGCGGGCGCAGCGGGAGCCCTACCGCTGCACGTATGAGTAGCTGCTGTCCGACGCCTCGCAGCTCTCCTCGTCATTGCACAGGCAGGCGGCCTCCTGGCCCTCTTGTGTGCGCAGCACGGGGCCCCGCTGCGGTTCGCGGCGGCCCCGCGTGAGCACGCCCGCCGATGAGGCGCTGACCTCAGTGCGCTTTTTATCGGCCAAGCAGGATGACGCTGACGCAGCGCCGAACAGCGGCAGCAGCAGCAGTGACACGCGTGCATGGCGAGAGCGTGCTCGCCGGCGGCAGCGCACCTTCATACCATACACCAGCCGTCCAACTCACGCCATCGGCGGTGCAGTGCAACGCGGCCAGTCTGGCGTGGCAGTCTGAGGACGTGCGTGGGTTTGCAGTGCGCTTGCTTGCTCAGCAGAATCCGCGCACCAAGCGATGGAAGCTGCTAACGTGCACCAGGCGGCACACTGCGTTGTCTAGCGCGGCAGGCCTATACAAGAGCGGAGGGTGGATCGTCGCTCCTTGGAGGGCCTATGAGTAGCTCTGGCTCATAAGACATCCTGGCAGTTCACAGTAGGGTTGGACTGTGCCCTTGCTTTCGATAAAAAGCAGAGCTGTCGAGTCGCGCAATTGCTACATGGGGCGTGTTAGCACGTATAAGTATTTAGGCGTTGTGTTTTCGGCGGAGCACGGCCTCGCCGCCGGGTTCCCGCACCTGCATGGCCGCCTGCAGGCCAGTTGGGCGCGCTTGCAGTTGCAATTTGCAGAGTTGGGCGACGGGTTGTCGCTGGCGCTTATGCGGCAGCTCTTTATGCAGGCCGTCCCGCGCGCGGGCTCGTATGCTTGTGAGGTGTGGGGTATTCGCCGCCTGTGTGGCCCTGTGAAAAAGGACCGCGATCACTTAGCGCGCGCGCATGTCAAGCTGTGGCGCCGCCTTCTCCAGCTGCCCGACAGCGTTGCCACTGCCATTGTGCTGCGGGAGCTGCGGGTGCTGTCGCCGGAGCATATCTGGCTGCGCAGCACGTGCCGGTTTTGGAACGCGCAGGCGCTGCGCCCCGGGGACTGCTTGTGGCGGGCGGTTGCGCTCTCCGACTGGGATGACGCGATTGCGCGCAATGTTAAGAACTGGGCTTGGTCTGTGTACATGCGTTTGACTGATTTGGGGTACCCGGTCCATGTGGACCGCCGCCGCCTGGCTGTGCTTTCAATCGATACCGTCATGCGCCTGCACACCGCGCGCGAGCGCGCATGCTGGCAGCAATGCGATGTTTGCCCGCGCACGGGCCCTTCGGAGGGCGCCACCCTCTGCAAATACTTACGCTGGTTTAGCCTGCCT
>JAABUV010003834.1_pt1 | contig 18712 bp, 18 predicted proteins | sample 5559971 | NCBI WGS metagenome assembly JAABUV01 (sample SAMN10711881, study PRJNA513362) | rock metagenome | isolation source: Antarctica rocks | place: Antarctica: Victoria Land, Knobhead nord | collected 2015-12-19
GAGTACGGCGTGGGCGGCAGCGGCGCGGAGAGCCGCATGCTCGTCGTCTGCTTCCGCGTGCTGCCGCCGGCCGAGGACGCCGCGCCCGGCCCGGCCGCCGGCGGCCCCGCAGCGGCCGGTGCCGAACTTGGCGGCATCGATCCCGATCGCGGCGGCCGCGCTGGCGCCGCGCCGCTGCTGCCCGGCGCCGCGGAGGCCGCCGCCTGGAGCTGATGTGGGTGTCGGGGCGGGTGACGAGCGCGTCTGTGCGCGTGTACAACAGCTGCGTGCATGCTGGTTGCGACTTGCATGTGCCGTCCTTGGTTTACAAACCGATATTCAGACGTGTGTTCCAGTGCAACAGCAAGACCGGCGCACATGCGCGCGCCGCCCATACGCCTCTCCCCTCAGGACACAGTCTATGCAGAACACAGCCTACAGTCTACAAGAGAACCACACAACGCCGCGGCGTCAGAAGCCTATGCGCTTGCCCGCGCGCGGCGCGCTCTCGTTGAGCTCATAGATGGTTTTAACATACAGCTGCGAGTTGCGCTTGGGGTCCACGGTGCCGCGCCGCCGCTCCGGCAGCAGCTCGCTCAGGTGCGCGGGCCCCGCGGCCGCAAAGTCGCGCTGCTGGAACCTGTGCGCGGCGCGCGCGCGTCAGGCGCGCCGCGCCGGCGCGCGGCGGCCGCGGCAGGGCGGCGTCGCGGGGGCGCGCGCCAATCGGCCGTGCGCGTGGTGAGCAGCGCCAGGCGGCGCATGCCCTGGTCGCGCGCGGACTGCTCCACGTAGTCCAGCAGCGCGTCGCCGCGGCCCGAGCCGCGGTAGGCGGGCGACACGCAGAAGGCCGCCAGCTCGCCGCAGCGCGGCCCGTCCGGCGCGGCGCCCAGGTCCAGCAGCAGCGCGCAGCCCAGCACCTGCGCGCGCGCGCGCCTCGCTCCCCGGTCGCGTTTGCCGCTGCAGGCGCCCTGCGCCGCGGGCGCGAACAAGAGCCGCGCCGGCGGCGTGGCTTGCTGGCTACCGCGGCAAATGATGGCGCGCCTTGGACTCGCGCTCCACGACGGTGAAGTCGGGCAGCGAGGCGGCCAGCTCGGAGCGCGAGCGCTTGCGCGTCACGCCCTCGCGCTCCAGCGGCGCCAGCAGCTGCTCGATCGCGCGCAGGTCGCCCCCGGTCGCCGGCCGGATGCCCCTGCGCGCGCGCCAACCGCGCCTTGCCGCGCCCGCCCGCGCCGGCCAGCAGCCGCATCAGCGCAGGCGCGCACTCGTAAAAGTCGGTGGAGATCATGGTGCCCATGCCGTCGCGGCTGTACAGCTCCAGGAGCAGGCCGCCGTCGACGCGCGCGTCCACCAGGTGCGCGCGCCGCACGCCCTCCTTGCACGCGGCGACCGCGGCCAGCAGGCTGTTGGGGAAGCGCAGCGCCTGCCAGCTGCGCGCCGGCCCAGGGGCGAGTGCGTCAGGCGCGCGCCCCGCCTGCGGCGCGGCGCGGGTGCCGCGGAGCCAGGCGCGCACCAGTCGAGGTCCAGCTGCAGCTCCGGCAGCGGCGCGGGCCCCGCATGCGCGCCGCCGGCGGCCGGCGCGGCCGGCAGCAGGTTGCCCACGCGGCAGACGCCGGGCGGCACGGGGTCGCCGGCGGCGGCCGCGCGCGCCATGTGCGCCGCCATCAGCTCCTCCGCGTCGTTCAGCGGCAGCCACTGCGGCAGGCCCAGGTCGGCGACCGCGTCCAGCGTCAGCACGATCAGCTTGTCCGCGCGCAGCTCGACCGCCGCGTGCGTGGCCACCTCGTACGCGTTGCAGTTGAGCACCTCGCCGGCCGCCGAGTAGGCCAGGCTGGACAGCAGCACCACGCTGCCCATCTCCAGCTGCTGCTCGATCGCCTCCGCCTGCACGAAGCGCACTGCGGCGCGCGCCCCGGTCAGCACGCCGGCGCCGTACGCCGAGGCTGCGCCGTTCTGCGAGGCGGCGCGGCACCTGAGCCGGTCGCGCCAAAGTCGACGCCGTCGACCACGCCGCGCCGCCGCCCGGTGACCCAGTTGCCGCTGGCCACGCGCACGGCCGGGCCGTAGTGCAGGCCCTCGCCCTCCGCGCCGCGCGCGTGCCGCCGCACGACGCCCACGGACAGCGCGCGCGACAGCGCGGCCTCCACCTCCATACGCGTGCTGCCCGCCGCCTCCACCGCCGCCTGCTGCGCGGCCGCGTCCGTCACGCGGTACCTGCGCGCGGCGCGCGCTCGGCCGCCCTGGCCGCGCGCGGGCGGGCCGGCGGGCGGCGGGCGGCCGGGCCGCGCACCCGCCCGCATAGCACGGCTCTATGCCCTGCCGCTCCAGCGCCGCGTCGATCCGCTGCTGCGCGCCGAGGACCAGGACGAGCCGCACGCCGAGGCCTGGGCCGGCGGGCCGGCGCACGGGTCAGCCGCGCCGCGGCGCTCGCGCCGAGCGGCCCGGCGGGGGCCGGGCGCGGCCGCGCACCGTGCAGCAGCACGACGTCCTCCAGGAAGGAGTCGAGCAGGTGGCGCTGGGCGGTGACCTGGCCCCGCGCGGCGCGGGCGGGGGTCGGTCGCCCGCCGCGCCGCGTGCACGCTCCCGCAACACAGCGCGGGCGCCGCACCTCGCCGGGCGCGAGCACGACAAAGGTGCGGCCGCGGTGGCCCTCGATGTAGGCCGACGCGGCGCGGAAGAAGTGCACGAAGCGGCCATAGTCCTGCGGGTCGATCGCGCCCGCCGCTGTGGCGCCGCCGCGCCGCTGGCCGACCTGCGCCGGTGGGGGCTCCGCGGCGACCGCGGCCTGCGCCCGCGGCGCCCGCGGCGCGTGCGGCGCCCGGGCGGGGCCGCGCGCCGCGTGCGCAGCGCAAGGGTGGCAGACCAGGCCCGCAAGCTTCATGCAGCGGCCTCCAGGTCGTGACGCAGCCCCCTCCGCGCTCCGATAAGTGCAGGCCTGCCCTACTCCTGCCCCCGTGCGTGCATCCCCGTGCGGTGAAGCCCTGATCAGTCATGACCTCGGGTCCCAGGCCTGGTCGCTCCTAGGTGGATGTCGTGCATCCCGTCCGCGGAAGGACCGCACCAGCAGCAGCCAGAGGCCAAGCAGCCCGGCCGACGCCAGGCAGGGAGCGGCGCAGCGCCTGGAGGTGTGCCGCCGACGGCGCCAATGTGACGCGATGGGCCCTGCCGTCCGGCGATGCCGACCGGTGCGGGCGGCAGGCGCGTTGACCTTCAGCCTGGGGCAGCCCGGGGCTGTCCCACTCACCGCTCGGCGGGGCGGGGCGCGCAGCGGCGCAGCGCAGCTTTGTGCCGGACCGCGACAGCCGCGAGATCGGCGACCTCGCGGTGTGGACGGGTGCGCAGCTGGCGCCGCGCCGCGCTCGGCGCCGCCGCCGCGCTGACGGCCATGCTGACGGCCGCGCCCGCGCAGTCACCAGCGCCAAGCCGGGCAACGGCGTGGAGCTGCTGCGCGACGGGCGCGACGACACGTACTGGCAGTCGGACGGCACGCAGCCGCACCTGGTCAACATCCAGTTCCAGAAGAAGGTGCACGTGAGCCAGGTGCGGAAGAAGGTGCACGTGAGCCAGGTGCGGCGGCGGGCACGGCGCCCGCGCGCGCCCCGCCGGCGCAGCCACGTCACCGCGGCGCGGCGCGCAGGTGGCGCTGCTGCTGGACTTCAAGCTGGACGAGAGCTACACGCCCAGCAAGGTGGCCGTGCGCGCGGGCACGACCGTGCACGACCTGCGCGAGCTGCAGGCCGTGGAGCTGGAGGAGCCGGCGGGCTGGGTGGACATCCCGCTCCGGCTGCCCGGCGGCACGTGCGCGCCCGGCCAGGGCGCGCTTGCTGCGGCTTTCTGGCGACTGCGCTGACGGCGCCGCGGGCCGGCGCGCAGGCGGAGCCTGAAGGCCTACTTTGTGCAGCTGGCCATCCTGGCCAATCACCAGAACGGGCGCGACACGCACATCCGCCAGGTCAAGGTGTTTGGGCCGCGCCTGGACGCCGCGCACGCGGCCGGCCGCGCGGTCGGCTTCACGACAAACGAGTTTGCGGCCTACGCGACGCTGCGCTAGCGGCGCCTCTCCGGGAGCGGGCCAGCATTGCAGGCCTGGCAGGGCGCCAGCACGGGCTTGCCATCGCTGTAACGGGCTGGGACGCCGCTCGGCACGCTGATCTGTCACTGTGCACGCCTCCGCAGCCGCCCTCGCGCACTGGGCAGAGCTGCGCCCTGGCCACAAAAGGAGATGACAAATTGAAAGCGGTGTACAGGTCTGTTTACAGGCGTGCGCGATCACAGGATACAGGCCAGTATTGAGCTACCAAAAAAGCACCGACATCCACGGCTGCTGCGACCGACCAGGCAAAGCCTGCTGCAAAATCACGACTACATTTCTCGGCGCACCACCGCTGAACACGCAGACAAGCCGACCCACAGCGCACGCACCGCTCCTGCGCCCCGCAACGGACGTCCAAAACTGGCCGTGCCGGCGCGCCAATAGGCGCCGCCTCTCGAGCCTACAGGGCAAAACTTTACAGACGGGCCGCCGCCCTACTGCTCCTCCTCAAACAGCAGCTCGTTCGCGACCTGCGCGCGTGCCGGCGCGGCGTCAGAGACCCTGCCCGGCACAGCCAGCATACAAAATAAATGGTAGCGGCATTGAACAGCCATATCTATCGCACGACGGCCACGAGAGTGCCAGAAAAAGCGCAAGAGCAGCGTCCCTGAGCCAGCGGCCCGCCTGCTCAACCAGGGCTCCGGGCCCCGCGCGCGGCGGCCGCACCAGGGCGGTCACGGTGGCGGCCGCGGTGATCGACAGAGCCGTCCACGGGTCCTGGCCGTTGGCGACAAAGACCATGGTGCACGCCAGCGCGCCCGTGCCGGCCGACAGCACGTCGTACCTCTGCGCGGGCGCGGCGCTCTCAGGCCGCGGCCGGCGCGGCAGGCGGCAGCCGAACGCACGGCGCCGCGCAGCTGCGCACCTGGAAGAAGTTGTCCAGCGCCTCGCCCGCCGTGGACTTGCCGGGCTTGGGGGAGGCCATGGCGCGCACTGGCCGGGCGGCCCGCGCGGGCCTGGGCCTGGCGCTGGGCGCGCGGCTCGGCAGCGCCGGCCGGCTGTCCAGAGCGGCGCCGCGCAGTGCCATGGTGCGCCCCCAACCGGCCGGGCGTGCGGCACCTGCCTGCGCCTGCTGGTACGGCTCACGCTTGGCAGCTCCTGCAGCACACCAGCTGAGCTCTGAGAGAGAGGGAAGTGGTGAATATCTCGTCGCAGATCGCGCTATCCTCCAGGCTCCAGGCCCTTTATTACCCTGCAAAGCACAGCATGGCATCGCAGGCATCGCAGTTTAGGTCAGTGATCAACAGTCAACTGCGGAGCAAGGCGCCGCGCTGTGTGCCACCTGCTGCACGCCAGTGGAACAAGCGGACCTCTGCGCCGGGCGCTCGCGGGCGAACACCGTTCCACCACTCGCGAGACGCTGAGAAGCCCAGCAAAGGGGCACGCACGCCTCACAGGTGTGTCAGCAACGTGCACCAGTTAGCTGTGAAAGTGCTTGGGAGGCTGGTCGCGCACAACAGGCCTGCTGCAGCCGTCCCAGGCAGCCTGTCTCGGCGGGCGCCGCACTGCTGCGAGCCAGCTTTGGTTACAGCCTTGGCATCGGCGTCATTCCATCATGCCTGGCCGCCAATTTTGCACCGGTGCACGCGCCCACACACCTCTGGCGCCGACCCCCTCCACGCGCGGCCACGTGCTGCGTCGCAGGCGAGGGAGCGCTGGTGGGGTCGCGCGGCCTTCAGCGTCCGAACCGCACACAGCCGTGCACCGCTGCCTTCGCTGAGGAGTGGCGCGTCGGAGCGCTGGCGCAGCGGCGAGCAGCCAGGAGAGGCGCGGCAGCCTGCCGCCAGGCGCGCGGAAGGCCGCACAGCTGCGGATGAGCGGCTGCCGGGCGTCCGTGCGACAGCGGCGCTCGCCAGCTGATCAGGAGGCCCACGGCCAGGATGGCGGTGCGCTGGCCCCACCCCGTGGCGCTCAAGCCTGACTGCAGGCCACAGACGGTCGGCAGAGAGGACTTGCACGCAGCGCCGTGCCCAAGCGCACGTGGTGTGACAAATGTTCTTGAGTGGCGGCGGCACGCCCCAGCGTGCCCCAATTTGACCTGACAACTCGGTGACCACCTGAGGGACGCCGCAAAGCCGCGGCGGCAAAGGCAGCGAGGCCTGACGTGCGCCCGGCGGCCGCAGGCCCCGCTGCGGACGGCATGCCGGACGTCTGGCGGCTCATGGCGCAGCACATGGGGCCGCGCGCCTGGGCGCGCGCGTGCGGCGCGGCGCGCGGCCTGTACGACGCGCGCGTGCGCGTCGCGCGCGCGCGCCCCTCCAGCACGGAGCGCCTGCACGGCTGGGCGCTGGAGCAGTGGCCGGCCGCGCAGTCGCTCTTCCTCGACCTGCGCGCCGTGGCCGACCTGCCGCGCCTGCCCGAGCTGGTGTATGACGCCGACATGTACACGAAGAACCTGTCGCGCTCCGCGCTGATGCGCCGGCGCTGGGCGCTGCCGGCGCTCGAGTATCTGCACGTCATCAGCCATGGCGAGCCCCGGCACGAGTGGGCGGTCCGCGCGGATGCGGCCGAGGCCGCCGCAGCCGCGAAGCGCGCCGCGCGGGAGGAGGAGCGGGAGAGCAGACGCCACTGCGAGCGGGTGGGCTACATGCGCATGCCGTGGGACGCAGAGTCGGAGGAGACGAGCGAGGAGGAGACGGACGAGGATGAGACGAGGATAGGGCTGGAGCTGCAGTGGGTGGACGCGAACGCGGTGGCCGCCGACGCGCTGGCCCTGCTGCTGGAGAACATGGACGTGCCGGCGCTGCGCGTGCTCAGCCTGGATGCGCCGCTGCTCACGCCGCTGCCGGGGACGCTGGCGGGCCTGCAGCACCTGGTGCTGCGCGTGGAGGACGACGAGGAGTGCAGCGGCGGGGAAGCCCAAGTGCCGGGCAACGACTACTTGTTTGAAACCATCGCCGACAGCCTGCCCGCGCTGCGGACGCTGCGCGTCGAGGCAGCCAACTTCTGCGCCATCACGGGAGGCGCGCAGCTGATGCCGTGCAGCAGGCTGGAGGCGCTCGCGCTGGCGAACGTGCACGTCGCATGGCCGCTGGTGACGCCGGCGGGGTGCCGCGTGGCGATTGCACTGCCGGCGAACGCCGTTGGCGACCTGTGCACGCCGGTCAAGACGCGCGCCGGGCTGCCCGGCGCCCTGACCGCGCTGGCCCTGCGCCGCTTGCGCCTCACCATGGACCAGGAGCTCATATGCATGTCCATGGGCGTCGGCGGGCTGCACACAGTGACGCTGGGCCTGCGGCGCGCGTGCCTGCCCGCGCTGCGTGAGCTGCGCATCGTGCTGGGCGCTCGGGACGCCTCGGAGGGCTACGGGGACGGCCTGGCGGCGCTGGACCTGGAGAGCGCCCGCTTGCCCGCGCTGCGCGTGCTGGAGGTCGACGTGCCCTGCGCGTTGCGCCTGCGCCTGGCGTGCACGCACGAGCTGAGGACGCTGGTGCTCGTCGTGCACGCGGTCGCCGGCTTTGCGTGGGAGCCCAGCGTCCCGGCCGCGCACCCCTGGGCCGCCATCTTTGTGCGCACCGCGGCCGCGCCGCCGGGCGCGGTCCGCAGCGCGCTGCGCGCCGTGTTCAGGCGGTCCTTCCGCTCCGGCGCGGCGGCCTTTGGCGAGGCGCAGGGCGGCGCCTGGCAGTGCGCGGCGCCGGCGGGCTTCCGGCCCGGCGACCTGCGCGCGTGCGCCTGCCGCGCGTGCCTGGACTGCCTGGGCCGCGCCGGCGTGCCGCTCGCGGCGCCGCGGGCCTGGCGGCGCGAGGGCTTTGACAGGCTGCTCGCGCCACTGTGCTGGTGCGCGCACGCGCTGCGGCGACCGGCTGCGCGGGTCGGGGCGTGCTGCCACCTTTCCTAAACAGAGTTGTGCGTGGCTGCAGTGATCAGCCTGCGGGACGCGGCGGCCCCGGCGGACAAGCGGGCCGCGGACTGCACGCTGCGTACGCAAGCGACCTGAGCGACGACGAGACGAGCGGGATGAGCTGACCGCCGAGCGGAGGCGCGCGCGGACGTCGTGCGCGGTGGGGCGCTCGAGGCTCGCTGGGCTCGCTGCGCGGCTGGCCCTGCAGCGGTGGCCTAGCCCTGCCGCGGCGGCACTGCCCGCCTCGAAACCTGCGTGGCCGGCCCGGCGCCTGCGCGCGTTGCTGTGTGGCGAGCGCGTAGACTTGCGCGTCGAGCGCACTGAGCTCCCTGGTGTTGTTGTCATGTCCATGCAGCAAGAGCACGTGCGCCGCACGGCCTCTCTGGCGGCTGCTCCGACCGTCGCCGCGCTGAGATGCCGCTGCGGGGAGATGTGTGTTTCTGCAAGAGGCCTGGGTCGCCTGGGGGGTAGGCTGCAGGAGGAGCTCTTGACGCCACGCCGCCCACTGGCCGGGCACGGGGTGGTCGCGCGAGGCGCTTGCCCGCCGCGCTCGAGGAGCGGCACCTCAGACACTTGCAGACTTTTCTGAAGCAAGTCCCGTGCGGGAGTGGGCAGGCGCGGGGACACGGCGCGGCCTGGCAGAACTGCTGTTGCTTGCAAGACTGTTGACCGCGCTTGAATGCGGCCTGGCAAACGTGGGCCTGCTGGTGATGTTGGAGCTGGTGTAAAATCGCTTGCAGCACAACGCTGGCGGAGCAGCAGGCTGCAGCAGCTGTAGTGTGTGCCGCGTCTGCCGCGCCACTTCATCTCACCTTGCTGCCTGTCCCCAGGCTCGTGGGCGGCGCGCAACCGCGCGCCCGCTGGTGCCATGTCGCATCAGACTGCAGGGGCTAGGTGGCTTCACGGAGCGCAGCTCATTCGCCGCGGGCTCTTGCGCCCGAGCGCGAGGCTCATGCGCGCGCCCTTCCAGCTCACCAAGAGCTGCTTGGTCACAGTTACCATGTAACGATAGGTCATCAGAGGTCTCGCCCCTTCCAGCAGAACGGCACTGCAGCGGGTTGATGGCCTCACAGGGAGAAGAGCCTTGACAGCGCTGCTCGAAGGCTGCCGGCAGTCAACTGCAGCGTGGCGGCCAAGGCTGTTGAGCTACAGGTGCGGGGCAAGCAGTGTCGCAACGCGCGCATGGCCTGCTGGTTGGCATGCCTGGAAGGCTGGGCGTGTAGAGTTATGCAGCAGGGCTGCCTTTCTGCGTGTCCAAGGCCTTTGGCGCCGCGCAGGACCACAGCGCTCCCGCACCCAGCCCGCGCGCTTTGACAAGACAACACGTAAGCCGCAAGGTGCGGCCTTGACCGCAGGCGTTGCTTGAGAAAGGGCCCGGGTGATGCCTGTGCCAGTCCAAGGCACAGCAGCGCGTGTATCAGTCCGGCGGTCGCCACATACGAGCGAATTAGCGCTGGCATCAGCTCACCTCGTCCAGCGACACCGCGCTGCGCGCTGTCCGCTTGCAGACTCTCCACCAGGCGCACACCTCGCTGAGCACGCCGGGCAGCCTGATGTGCGCGCCCCGTGTGTGACCGGTGCAGGGGCGCCTGCACGATGGCGGAAGGCAGTGCACGTGCCCGCGTCGCTGCACTGGTCGGGCGCCTGGCGCCCGGCGCGCCTGCCGCACAGCAAGGCGAGGCCGCGCTCGTGCTGGCGCACCTGGGCAATGACGACCCCCAGAACAGGGACCGCGTGCGGGAGTGCGGGGGCTTCGCGGCGCTGGTCGGCCTGCTCGCGCCCGGCCGCCCTCCTGCTGTGCAGTTTGAGGCTGCCAGGGCGCTGACGTGCCTGACCTTTGAGAACGCTCCAAACAAGGTCAGCGTGCGCGAGTGCGGCGGCGTCGCGGCGCTGGTCGGCCTGCTCGCGCCCGGCGGCTGTGCGGACGTGCACGAGCAGGCGGCCGGGGCGCTGGCAAACCTGTGCGGCGACCCCCGGAACAGGGAGTGCGTGAGGGCGTGCGGGGGCATCGCGCCGCTCGTGGGCCTGCTCGCGCCTGGCGGCCCGCCCTCTCTGTATGAAGAGGTCGCCATGGCACTGCGGAGCGCGTGCTTGCTGCACGTCCAAAACCAGGACAGCGTGCGGGCGTGCGGGGGCATCGCGCCGCTGGTCGGGCTGCTCGCGCCTGGCAACCCCGCCACCGTGCAGGAGCCGGCTGCTGCCGCGCTGGGCAACCTGTGCGCCAAAAACCCCCTGAACCGGGACAGCCTGCGGGAGTGCGGGGCCGTCGCGGCGCTGGTCGGGCTGCTGGCGCCCGGCCACTCTGCTGGCGTGCAGAGGCAGGCCGCTGCGGCGCTGGGAAACCTGGTCATCAAGAAGGCCCGGAGCCAAGCCAGCGTGCGCGCGTGCGGGGGCGTTGCGGTGCTCGTGGGGCTGCTCGCGCCCGACCGCCCCGCTGGCGTGCAGAGCAAGGCTGCGGTGGCGCTGGCAAACATGTGCGCCGAAAATGTCCACAACCAGGACTGCGTGCGGGAGTGCGGGGGCGTCCACAACCAGGACTGCGTGCGGGAGTGCGGGGGCGTTGCGGCGCTGGTCGCGCTGCTGGCGCCTGGCAGCTCTGCCGCTGTGTGTGGAGGGGCTGCATGCGCGCTGGGCAACCTGTGCATGAACAACTCCCGGAACCTGGACAGCATGCGGGCGTGCGGGGGCGTTGCGGCGCTGGTCGCACTGCTGGCGCCCGGCCGCGCCGCTTGCGTGCAGAGGCAGGCCGCGGGCGCGCTGGGCAAACTGTGCATCATGAGCGAAGAGGTCAAGGACAGCGTGGGCGCGTGCGGGGGCGCCGCGGCGCTGGTCGCGCTGCTGGTGCCCGGCGGCCCTGCCGCTCTGCAGCGGGAGGCAGCCGGGGCGCTGTGCAACCTGTGCGCTGGCACCATACTTTACAACGACAGCGTGAGGGAGTGCGGGGGCGTCGCGGCGCTGGTCGCGCTTCTCGCGCCCGGCGCCTCGGCCGCTGTGCACATGGAGGCCGCAGCGGCGCTGCGGAACCTGTGCTTTTACAACGTCCGCAACCAGGACAGCATCAGGGAGTGCGGGGGCGTCCTGGCGCTGGTCGCGCTGCTGGCGCCCGGCGCCTCTGCCGCTGTGAACGCGCAGGCGGCCGGGGCGCTGCAGACCCTGTGCACTGGCCACGCCCAGAACAAGGACAGCGTGCGGGAGTGCGGAGGCATCGCCGCGCTGGTCGGGCTGCTTGCGCCCGGCCGTCCTGCGGCTGCGCACGAAACGGCTGCTGGGGCGCTGGGGAACCTGTGCGCCGGAAACCCGCGGAATGTGGTCAGCTTGCGCGAGTGCGGGGGCGTGCCGGCGCTGGTGGCGCTGCTGGCGCCCGGCAACTCTGCTGATGTGCATCAGAATGTCGCCGGCGCGCTCGTAAACCTGACCAGTGAGAGCGGGCAGAGCCGGGAGGCAGTCAGGGCATGCGGGGGGGCTGCAGCCCTGGAGGGCGTGCTCGCAAGCGCCAGGTCGGCCGCGGCGCGCGACTGGGCGGAGATTGCGCTGCGCAACCTGGTTGTTGGCGACTCACGCCAGCCAGGCCGGCGCGGACGCGCTGTGCGGTCGAGGCGGGGCGGCGGTGCCGGCGGCAGGCGTGGCTAGTGCTGTCGCGCCTGGCGCGCGGCGCTTGGAGCAGTGGGCTGGGTTGGGCATGCAATGTTTTGTGTCTGCCGTCGCGCAGCGCTGAAGCCTTTTCGTCAGAGGCATGCATCGCCAGGGTGCGCGGCGTGCGCGGGCATGCCTGTCGTGTTGTGAGCATTTGTACGTATGCCAAGGCTGGTGAAGCATGGCCGCAAGGATGATGCTGCTTTGCATGTAGGCAGTCTGTTTTCAAAGCGTGGGTGCGAGCGCTTGTGAGTTTGTTGCAGCATGTGCATGTGCTCTTTTCAACTGCTTGAATTGCAGTGCTGTGGTAAAAAAATCCCAGGCCTGAGCATGGCGTCCTGCAACCTCCGCAAGCAGGTCCAGCCGTACAATGTACATAGCAAGATCAGTAACGAGCGTCGCTGTGTAGCGCTGGTGCCTCCTGCCGAATACGCAGCAGCCACTTACCACACGCACTGCTCGCATGACGGCGCTCCGTCAGCCAGAGCGAGTTCAGGAATGCGCGGCGCTGAGAGGCCGCGCGCGAAGGGCATGATTACGTCGGGCGCCAGGCTCGCCGTGAGGCTGCTGCATCGCGCCGGACTCGCGCAGGTGACTGCTCCGACGCATCTCAGCTGGGCCGCACAGGCGGCGCGATGGCGGGCTGGCGCGCTGCTCAGCGGCGCCCACGCCCAGCGGAGCGCGCCCGGCTCGATTACGCCGGGCGCCAGGCTCGTCGTGCGGCTGCTGCGTCGCGCCGGCCTTGGGCCTGCCAGTGTTCTGATGCATCTGAGCTGCGCCGCACAGGCCGCATGCCAGCCGCAGCGAATTTGTAGCCGCGCACTCTCTGGGCGGCGCCCACGCTCGGTCCCGCTGGCGCCAGGCGGCACAAGCGCGCCCGGCCGGCCGTGCGGCTGCCGCGCCGCGCCAAAAACAGGCCGGTGACTGTTCTGGGCCTTGTTGACACAGCTGCACGGGCCGCATGCCAGCCGCAGCGAGTTTGGGGCCGCGCACGTTTTGGGCGGCGTCGACGCGCCGGTGTGTGGCGCCCAGCGGCACAAGCTCGCCCGGCCGGTCGTGCGGCTGTCGCGACGCGCCAAACTCGGGCAGGTGACTGTTCTGGGCCTTGTTCACACAGCTGCGCGAGTCGCATGCCAGCCGCAGCGTGTTTGGGGCCGCGCACTGCCGGGCGGCGCCCATGCGCCGGTCACGCTGGCGCCAGGCGGCACAAGCGCGCCCGGCCGGCCGTGCGGCTGCCGCGCCGCGCCAAACTCGGGCCGGTGACTGTTCTGGGCCTTGTGGACACAACTGCGCGGTCCGCATGCCAGCCGCAGCGAGTTTGGGCCGCGCACGTTCTGGGCGGCGCGCACGCGCCGGTCGCGCTGGCGCCTAGCGGCACAAGCCCGGCCGGCCGTGCGGCCGTCGCGCCGCGCCAACCTTGGGCAGGTGACTGTTCTGGGCCAAAATCACACAGCCGCGCAGCCCGCATGCCAGCCGCAGCGAGTTTGGGGCCGCGCACTGCTGGGCGGCGCCCACGCCCAGCGGCGGGCGCGTGGCGTGATAACGTCGGGCGCCAGGCTCGTCGCGGGGCTGCTGCTGCACCCTGGCCTTGGGCAGGTGACTGTTTTGATCCATCTGAGCTGGGCCGCGCATATGGGGCGCGAGCCGGAGCGAGGTCGGGGCGGCGGAGCGCTGAGCGCAGCGCGTGCATGGCATGATTACGTCGGGCGCCCAGCTCGTCATCAGGCTGCTGCATCGCGACGGCCTCGGGCATGTGACTGTTTTTGTGCATCTGAGCTGCGCCGCGCAGCCCGCATGCCAGCCGGAGCGCTGGCGGCTAACGCACTGCTCAGCGGCCGCGCGCGCATGGCATGATTACGCCCGGCGCTTAGCTCGCCACGCGGCTGCCGCGCCGCGCCGGACTCGTGCAGGTGAGTGTTCTGTTGCATCTGAGCTGCGCCGCGCAGGCCGCTTGCCAGCCGGAGCGCTGGCGGGCTGGCGCGCTGCTTAGCGGCCGCGCGGGCGTGGCGTGATTACGTCGGGCGCCAGGCTCCCGTGAGGCTGCTGCGTCGCGCCGGCCTCGCGCAGGCGACTGCTCTGATCATCTGAGCTGGGCCGCACAGGCGGCGCGCGAGCTGGAGCGAGTTCGGGGATGCGCAGCGCTGAGCGGCCGCGCGCGCATGGCATGATTACGCCGGGCGCCAGGCGCGCCGTGAGGCTGCTGCATCGCGCCGGCCTCGCGCAGGTGACTGCTCTGATGTATCTGAGCTGGGCCGCACAGGCGGCGCGCGAGCCGGAGCGAGTTCGGGGATGCGCAGCGCTGAGCGGCCGCGCGCACCTGGCATGACTACGCCGGGCGCCAGGCTCGCCGCGAGGCTGCTGCGGCGCGCAAGACTCGCGCAGGTGAGTGCTCTGATGCATCTGAGCTGGGCCGCACAGGTTGCGTGCCAGCCGGAGCGAGTTCGCGGCGGCGCAGCGCTGGGCGGCCGCGCGCACCTGGCATGACTAAGCCGGGCGCCAGGCTCGCCGTGCGGCTGCCGCGGCGCGCCGGACTCGCGCAGGCGACTGTTCTGATGCATCTGAGCAGCGCCGCGCAGGCGGCGCGTGAGCCGGAGCGAGTTCGGGGCCGCGCAGCGCTGGGCGGCTGCGCGCGCATGGCATGATTACGTCGGACGCTCCGCTCGCCGTGAGGCTGCTGCATCGCGCCAGACTCGGGCAGGTGACTGCTCTGATGCATCTGAGCAGCGCCGCGCGGGCGGCGCGCGAGCCGGAGCGAAGTCAGGGCGGCGCAGCGCTGGGCGGCCGCGCGCGCCTGGCGTGATTACGCCGGGCGCCAGGCGCGCCGTGAGGCTGCTGCATCGCGCCAGACTCGCGCCTGCGAGTGTTCTGATGCATCTGAGCTGGGCCGCACAGGTTGCATGCCAGCCGGAGCGAGTTCGCGGCGGCGCAGCGCTGGGCGGCCGCGCGCGCACGGCATGACTACGACGGGCGCCAGGCTCGCCGTGAGGCTGGCTGCATCGCGCCGGCCTCGCGCAGGTGACTGCTCTGATGCATCTGAGCTGCGCCGTGCAGGCGGCGCGCGAGCCGGAGCGAGTTCGGGGCCGCGCAGCGCTGGGTGGCCGCGCGCGCATGGCATGATTACGTCGGACGCTCGGCTCGCCGTGGGGCTGCCGCATCGCGCCGGCCTCGCGCAGGTGACTGCTCTGATGCGTCTGAGCTGGGCCGCGCAGGCCGCATGCCAGCCGGAGCGCTGGCGGGCTGGCGCACTGCTCAGCGGCGCCCACGCCCAGCGGCGCGCGCATGGCATGATTACGGGCGCCAGGCTCGCCGTGAGGCTGCTGCATCGCGCCGGCCTCGCGCAGGTGAGTGTTCTGGTACATCGGAGCTGCGCCGCGCAGGCGGCGCGCGAGCCGGAGCGAAGTCAGGGCGGCGCAGCGCTGGGCGGCTGCGCGCGCATGGCATGATTACGTCGGGCGCCCGGCTCGCCGTGAGGCTGCTGCAGCGCGCCGGCCTCGCGCAGGTGACTGCTCTTATGCATCTGAGCAGCGCCGCGCAGGCGGCGCGCGAGCCGGAGCGAGGCCAGGGCGGCGGTGCGCTGAGCGGCCGCGCGTCGAGGCATGATTACGTCGGGCGCCAGGCGCGCCGTGAGGCTGCTGCAGCGCGCCGGACTCGCGCAGGTGAGTGTTTTGATGCATCTGAGCAGCGCCGCGCAGGCGGCGCGCGAGCCGGAGCGAGTTCGGGGCGGCGCAGCGCTGGGCGGCTGCGCCCGCATGGCATGATTACGTCGGGCGCCCGGCTCGCCGTGAGGCTGCTGCAGCGCGCTGGCCTCGCGCAGGTGACTGCTCTTATGCATCTGAGCAGCGCCGCGCAGGCGGCGCGCGAGCCGGAGCGAGGCCAGGGCGGCGGTGCTATCGCCCGCCTGCACGCCGTCCTGGTCGCGGGCGTTGGGAAATGCGCAGAGGGGCCGGCGCGCCTGCAGCCTGCTCATGCGCGCGCCAGCGGGGCCGCCGGGCGCGACCAGCGCTGCGACGCCCCCGCGCGCCGGTGCGCTTCGGTGTGCTGCCAACGCGCGGGCCCCGCAGCGCCGCAGCAGCCTCCTAGCGCGCGGCAATCATCATCCCGCCGGGCGCCGGCAGCGCGACCCGCGCCGCGACGCCCGCGCGCGCTGGCCGTGCTCGGAGCGTTGACGGCGCACACGCCCCGCAGCGCCGCAGCAGCCTCCTAGCGTGCAGCGATCACCCCACCGGGCGCCAGCAGCGCGGCCAGCGCCGCACCGCCCGCACGCGCCGGCACGCTGACGCGGTTCCGGGCTTTGTCAGAGCGCATGCTCTGCAGCGCGCCGGCCGCCTGCGCGCGCACGGCCGCGGCGCCGCCGGGCGCCAGCAGTGTGACCGGCGCCGCGGCGCCCCCGCGCGCGCTGACGCCGCCGCTGTCCTGCCGGCTGGCCCTTGAGCAGGGATGCCAGCGCCGCCGCGGCCCGCCCCCCGCGCGGCAGCAGCAGCTGCAGCAGCCCCTTGCGCTGTGGATGTGCGCACCTGTGTGGAGCAGGGGTGTCCCGGCCAGCCAAGCCGCGCCCCTCGCAGCGCCGTGACGGCCGGCTCGTATGCGCCTCGGGAGCCGCCGGGCGCGGCCGGGCGCGCCGGCGCCGCGATGATGGCGCCCTGCGCAGGTTGCTCGCGGCCGTGGCGCCCGAGCCCCGGCCGCACGCGGCGCACAGGCGCGCCGCCAAGCTCCGGCTTGGGCGAGCGGGGGCAGCCCTCCGCGCCAGCAGCGCCGGGCCTCTGGGCCTGGAGCGGGGCGCGCGCTGGGTCGCCCGGTGGGCCGCGCCGGTCGTCTTGCCGACGCGCAGACAGGATAATGCCCAGACCGCGGCGTCTGAACAACAGCTCGGATACAGGCACGCGCTGCCCACCGAAGACCGCAGGCCGAGCCGCCCCGCTGCCGCACCTCGCACGCGCTGGATCCGAGGTGCCCGCGTCCAATCGGGCGCGCGCTCGCTGGCACAGCGGCTTCGAGAACACAGGCTCTGGGGAGGAGCAGACAGGGAACGTCGCAGCCACTGCGGAGTGCGCTCCAGGCATCTCGTCAAATGCACCTCACCCCGGGTGGTGCTCTTCGGTAAGTAGGTTTGCTGAACGCCTCCTGGCGAGGTTGCCAGACCAGGACGGGCGGCGCTTGGGAGGAGCGCAGCCTTGTCGCGGCCACGCCCCCGCCGCCTGCAGCCCCTCTATCAAGCACATGCCGCAGCGCGGCACGGGCGTGCGCACGCCCAGCGCCGGCGGGGCTGCGCGCCTGGACGGGCTCTCTGCAGAGGTGTCCGCCGGGGTGCTCTGTTTGGGCTCTTTGACCGCGCACGCGTGGGCAAAACAAGAAGCGTGCAGGACCCGCCGTGTCGGTGCGCAGAAGAAAGGCGCAAGCCCCGTTGGCAGCAGTCCCCGCATGTCGCGGCGCGGCACGAAGCGGCGCTCATCCAGCGGCGGCGGCCCCTCGGCCGCCGGCGCCTCGCCTGGACGAGCTCCCTGCCGAGGTCTGCCGCCCGCGTGCTGCGGGATCACGTGCGCCAAGCGCTGCGCCGTGCCCGATGCGCCACGCGGCCGGCGCGCGCAGGTCCTGCAGGCGTGCGCGCTGCAGCTGATCGGGGGCTCCCCGCAGGGCTCCGCGCAGGCCCTCGCGCTGCGGGCGGTCTGCAGGCGCGCCCACGCGCGCCGGCGGCCGGCCGGGCGGCCAGAGGTGGGGCTGATGCCGGGCGCGCGGCGCAGGCGGTTCAAGGAGGCGCTCGATGCGCCGTTCTGGCGGCTGCTCGACCCCTACTTTGTGCGCAGGCTGTGGCGGGCGCTGGGGCGCCCCGGTGCGGCGTTCGAGTGAGGGTGTGCCTGCTGCGCAGCAGAGCGCGCCCAGCGCCCCGGGCGCCGACGCAGCACCGACGCGCCGCGGCGGCCGCAGGCACGGCCGCCGGCGGGCGCGCCTGGGAGTGGTTCCGGCGGCAGGGCGCCGCCGTCCTGAGCATCGGCGGCCTGGTGGTCGGCGCGGATGCCGAGCGGCTCCCCGTCCTGCTGGCGGGCCTGCCCGAGCTGGTGTCGATCCGCGGGCTCTGCCTGCGCCCGCCCGCCGGCGCCGCCGCGCCGGCCGCCCGCGACCTGCTGGCCGGCGCCGCGCGCGCGCTGGGGCGCTGCCCGCGCCTGCGCCACCCGGACCTGCATGTCGAGCAGGCCAACCTGCTGGCCCCCCGGGTGCCCTCCATGCTCTGGTCACACCTGGGCGAGGCGCGCGCGCTCACCAGCCTGCAGCTGAGCGTCGCGGCGGCCGCGCGCGGCGGCGGCGCGGCCACCGCGTGCGTGACGCGGGTGGTCAGGGGCCTGGCGCGCCTGCCGCAGCTGCGCGCGCTGAGCCTGTCGCTGCGGGTCGCCGGCGCGGAGGCCGCGCTGCCCGCCTGCGTGACGCGCCCGGCGGCGCTGACGTTGCTGCACCTGTCCGGCCTGCGCGGCCTGCGCTGCGAGCCCGGGCGCGCCTGCCGGCGCTCGCGTGTTTAGTGTTGGAGGAGTGCGCGTTTGCGGCCGACGGCGAGGCCGCGCTGCCGGGCACGGGCGCGCTGGGCGCGCCGACCACGCTGGTCATCGAGGACTGCGCCGGCCTGCACGCGCTGCCCGCGCCGCTGTGGCGCCTGCCGCGCCTGCGCGGCCTGCACTGGTGCCGGGCGGCGGGCGCCGCCGCGCCGCCGGCCGCGCTGCCGCCCGCCGCCGCCTTTGCGTCGCTGGCCGTGCTCAGCCTGGCCCCGCCGGCGTCCTGGCGGCGACGCGCCTGGCGCGCCTCGACCTGCGCGACAGCGGCTTTGAGCTGCTGCCCGCCGGGATCAGCGCGCTCGCCGGTCTCGAGGCGCTGCACCTCGGGCGCCGCCCCGCGGCGCCGGGGCAGAACGGCGGCGGCGCGCTGGATGCGCGCGCGCTGGGCGCCCTGGCGCGCTTCCCGCGCCTGGCCGAGCTTGGCTTTGACAGCATTATAGGGTAGGGTATAGGGTATGGCATATATAGGCTAGGGTAGGCAGGGGGTAGGGTAGGGTAGGTAGGTATAGGTAGGGCAGGTAGGGTTAGGTATATGGGTTAGGGTTAGGGTTAGGGTTAGGGTAGGGTAGGGTAGGTATAGGGTAGGGTATAGGGTTAGGGTAGGGTAGGGTATAGGGTAGGGTAGGGTAG
>JAABUV010003835.1_pt1 | contig 18711 bp, 20 predicted proteins | sample 5559971 | NCBI WGS metagenome assembly JAABUV01 (sample SAMN10711881, study PRJNA513362) | rock metagenome | isolation source: Antarctica rocks | place: Antarctica: Victoria Land, Knobhead nord | collected 2015-12-19
CGCGCCCGCGGCGCTGCTGGGCCCGCTGCTTGCGCCCGGCGCGCACGCGCGCGTGCCGCCGCAGCTGCGCAGCCGCGTCGCCGGGCTGCTGCTGCAGGCGCGTGCGCCCTGAACCCGCCCCGGGATGCTTCGAAGGGGAACGTGGCGCTCCAGCAGTCCGAGCAGCTGGCCCACCCGACAGCCCAGCTGCAGCAGCACTAACTATCAATGCTCTAGAGTGCTCTCAATGCTTTGCACCACTGGCCCTCTACACTTGGCAACCAGGCGGTCATGCCTGCAGAGCGCATCGCGTCCTACCTTGCTGCACCCAGACCCAGACCCTGCTGCACCCAGACGCGCGACCCGCCCAGCACGTCGCTCCGTCTCGCATGCGCGGCAGGCATGCAGCGCCGCGGGCGACGGGGCGCTCGCGCGCGACGTGGTGCCGCAGCTCGCGCCGCTCTTCGCCTGCCCGCCCGCGCAGCGCGGGGCGTACGGCTCGACGGAGCCCGGCCGCCCAGATGCCCCCGACCAGCCTCCGGCGCGCAGCGGCGCGCCGGACCTGGCTGCGCGCAGCGCGCGGCCGGCGCCGGACGACGCCGCGGAGCGCGGGCGGCGCATCCGCGATGCGCTCCTGCTCACAGGCAGCTCTGGTACGAGGCACCTACAAAGCGGCGAGGATGAGGGTGCGGCTGCATGTGTGCTGACTGCAAATGCGATACTGCTCTGCAACGCACCTGAAGGAAACGCTGACTGACCACAGGGCTTGCAGTGCCGATAGATTGACGCCGGGACAGCTTGCTTATTGTGCATGCATGCTGGCGCGGCGCATGATGCTGGATGGCGCGCAGTACGGCTGGGCGGCTCGCAGGCCGCGGGCTCGCCGTGCAGAAGCGCGCAAGCTGCGCTGCATCAGCAGGCTGTGCGGGAGGCTTCACCGCGCGCCGGCCCCCCGCGTGCCAGCAGGCAGCGCCGGCAGTGAGCGCGTGACAGCAGAGGCGCCGGCGTGCAGCTCCCGGGGCCTGGCACGGCCGCAAGCGCACACGAGAGCCAGGCTCTGACGCGGCTCTCGCTCAGGGAGAACGTGCTGCCAGGCACTCCCTGTCCGTGGGACTGGAGAGCCTGTTGCAAAGCAGGGGTTGAGGTTAGGGTGAGGCTGCGTGCTCACGGGAGCTCCCGCGTGCGCAGGCGGCAGCGGCGGCGGCGACTCAGGGTTCTGGGACCTGGCATACCTGCTCTACCCGGAGGCCTCGGAGGCGGTCGGCCTGGGGCCCCTGCGCGCCATTGTCCCTGCCTGGCCCGAGCTCGAGCGGACCTTTGCGGTGCGCCCGGTGCCAGCAACAGCATGGCGGAGCTCTGAGGGACAGCGCGACAAGGCTTTGGCCTATGCCATGTCCCGCCCTTGCCGCAAGGTCAGGGCACAGCATGCGCCCTGTCTGCCGCAACCCTGCCTGCCTGTTAGTTTACAACCCTATCCTAGGTTTACCCGGCAGCCGATGGGGGACAGTGCTCAGCGCAGGCGCGCTACGGGTGGAGCGCGGCGTCCGCCCCAGGCCCGCGGCAGTCGGCGGCCGCCGAGCGCGTCGCCGCCGTGGCGCTGCGCGAGCGCGCCGCGCGCATCAGCCCGGCCGCCGCGTACGGCGCGGCCGCTGCCGGCCACTGGGAGGCCGGGGTGCGCGCGCGCCCAGCATCCGTCCAGCAGGAGCAGCAGATACAGGCATGCGCTGCCAGTAGTCACCTCTGGTCATCTCTGATGTATTCACAGGTACATGCTGCAGACAGTTGCGTGCTGCGTGATAAGAGCCTGCTGGTGGCCAAGGGACAGGGCGTGGGGCGTGGGCCCATAGGTCGCACCTGTGTCGCAGAGCACTGCCTTGTCGGTGACTGGCTTGGATGATCCCATGCGATCAGCATGCCCGCGTGCAAGAGCCAGGGCAGGCCCGGCCGGCGGCGCAGGGCGAGGCGCGGCGCGCAGAGGCGTCCGCTGCGCGGCTCATCGAGGGCGTCGGCTGGTCGACGCCGGCCCCCGAGGCCTGGCGCGCCGCCGCGCCGCCCGGCGGCGCTACAGGCAGCCGCTCTGCCTGCTGTCCATTGCTCAGCAGTGTCCACTGCGTCTGCCATAGGCCATGCATTGCTGCGCAAGTCTGCCAGACTGCCAGGCTGCAGCGCGATGGTCTGCAGTATGCTCAGAACTGAGGCGGCCCCGGTACCAGCATTATCCAGCGCCGCTTGCTGCCAGCATAGTTGGCAGGGCTGCGGATGGCAGACCTTCAGCTCACAGCTGTAAAGTGCAGCAGCTCCATACGGGAGCAGCCAGGCTTACCAGGTTGCTTTGCGCACCAGGGCGTTGTATGCTGGCCGCAGGCGCTGCCGCGGACCAGGCTACGGCGACCGCGCCCGGCCGCGGCGACGGCGGGTCGGACACCCGGGGCGGCAGGTCGGGGCCCCGCGACAGCTGGGCCTGGCTGCCGGCGCCAAGCACCGCTGACGCCGCAGCCGACTGGGGCGACGCAGCGCAGTGGTCCGAGCCCGGCGGGCGGCCAGGTAGATCCCATGCGCCAGACAGACATCGTCGCAGGACAGCCTTGCTATCATGTGCGTCATGCAGCCGCCCGCGCGTCCTTTAATGCCCACGACCTATCATGCCTGCTATGTTTAGTACATCATGACAAGTGCTCACTCCCCTACAGAGACGTATGGTGGGGCTCACACCGGCCTCTGCTTCTCACACATAGCCTGCGCGCCAGGCGAGCGGCCGTGGCGGCTGCGGGCGGCGGCCGTGCACTCCTGGCGCGCGCACCGCGAGGGCATGGCGGGCCTGGCCGTGCTGCCGGGCGAGGCAGCGGCCGTGAGCGTCGGCCGCGGGGCCGCTGGCGCGCGCCCCGGCGCGGACGTGCTGCGCGTCTGGGACCTGGCAACGTCCACCGCAGGTCGGCCCGGGACACGAGCATGGGCGGACCATGAAACCCACAGCATCCTGGTCAGCCAGAGCCACAGTCGCAACGGGATATGCAGAGCGATTCCTCTAGAGAAATACCCGTTGTGCGTGTGTACCCTGCGCAGCCGGTGGCAGTGGTGGAAGCGGACGGCGCGCTGCACCCTACAGTCAGCAAATACCAGCATCCTGGTTGTCTTGCCATAGTGCTGGCTTAAAGTACGTGGCGCACGTGCAGGCGCACAGTATTGCGGCCACGCCGCGGGCGTGGTGGGCCTAGCGGCGCTGCCGGGCGGCGCGCTGGTGGCCTCGGTGGACGCGGCCGGCGCGCTGCACCTCTGGTCGGCGGCCACCGGCGCCCTCGCGCGGCGCTTTGCCGAGCCTGCCACGCCTACGGAGCTGGCGCAGGGACCCGGTGCGCCACCCGCCAGGGGTTCACTCATTGATTTTATGACTTGGCATCCTCCTCGTGAAATTGGCCAGTTTAGGCATGTGACGCACTTTGAGGTGGCGGGGCTAATCGTGCAGGCAGGAACAGATGGGACCCGCGTGGCAACATAGCAGACATGCGGTCGATTGGCATCTTAGGCGCCCAATAGCAAGCAGCGGCTGGGCGTGGCATGAGGGCGTGCAAGGCGCGAAGAGTGAGTGAGCTTTCCCAAGCGGCTTGTCAAATCAAACCCTAAAGCAGGCGCCTGCGCCAGCCCAGGCGGCGGGGGCGCCCTGCCCGGCCGCGCTGCCTTCGGAGGCCGCCGCCAAAGGCTGATCACCATGTCGCCCGGCGGTCTGACCCGCGCCGCATCGCGCGGCAGCCTGGGGCACGCAGCAGGCGGGGGCGGACGCCTCCCGCGCAGCCCTGCGCGCGCCATCCCCCAGCCCGCGCGCGCGCCCCGCCAGCCCCGGCGGCAGCGGGTCGCCGCGCGCGCGCTCGCCCTTCGCGGCCGCGGCCGCCGCCGGGTCATCGCTCGGCGGCATTGCGTCGGCCGCCGCCGCGGCCGCGGCCGCCGCCGCCGCCGCCGCGCTCAGCAGCAGCGACGCGGACGCAGCGCCCGACAGGTGCGGACGGCCCCGGTGCTGCTTGTTACGCAATGGTTTCAGCTGTCACTTGAAGATGTGCAAAACGCAGTCCGCGCTGGAGCGTTGCGGCCCAGGCCAGATTCTGTCGCGCTGGGCTGTCGCACCCGACTCCGCGGCTAAGGTGGGGCCAAACCCTACCGTAACCCGGGCGCATTTTCTGCCGCGCAGGTACACCTGCGTGGCCGCCGCGGAGCGCGAGGGCGCCGACTGGCTCCTGGCGGGCGCGGGCGGCGGGCGCCTGCGCTGGCTGGACCCTGAGGCCGGGCGCCTGGGCGCGGACGTGCTGCTCATGCGCCCTAGCCAGGCACGCGCGCGGCCTTCTGCGCACGGTCTGCATATTGCCGCGCTGGCGTGCTCGGCTACATGAGGCAGCTAGCACATGTACGAGGTCGGCCACCGGTGGAGCCATGCGACTGCATACTCATCGTGGCAGCGCCTCCTTTAACAAGGCATTGCTGGCAGCTGACCGCAGCACGAACACATTAAGCGTGCCGCCGAGCGGCGCGGTGCCTGTGTGCCTCGTGCTGCAGGCCCTGCATGCGGCGCGCTAACGACGCACGCGTGCGCACTTGCACAGGAGGCTGCGCGCGTGGTATGTACGGGCTTTGCGATGGACGAGGGCGGCCCGAGCGGCCTGAGCGCTGGCGCCGACGCGGTCGCTGTCGCAGGCATGGCGTCCGGGCATGCCGCAGTCGCGGACGCGCGCACGGGCGCAGTCGCGGCGCTATGGCGCGCGCACGCCGACGGCGTCACCGCCGTGTGCTGCCCGGCCGCCAGCGCGCTGCTGACCGGGAGCCAGGTGCGCAGGCCTGGCTGCGCTGTAGGTGCAGTTGAGCCTTGCCGCTGCGCTTGCCCCCTTGTGTCAATCAAACGGCGCTGTGCGGGCCCTGCACGCAGGACGGGACGCTGACGCTGTGGGACGTGCGCAAGCTCGGCCGCCCGCTCAGCGGCGGCGGCGTGCCCGCGCCGCTGCACGCGTTCGCGCCGCTCGCGGCGCCGGTCGGCGGGGCGGCGCTGATGGGCGGCAGCGCGGTCGCGTGGGGGGCCGGGGCGGACCGTGCGCTGGCCGTGCTGCGCTTGGCAGCGCCGTACGGCGAGCAGGCGGCCCAGGTGCGGCTGGAGGCGGGCGCGGGGGGCCTGGGTGGGGGCGGCGGCGCGGCGCCGCTGGTGGGCGCAGCCATCCTGCCGCTGAGCCGCCTGCTGCTGGTCGGCACCGCGGACGGCTTCCTCCGCATCTGCTGCTGAGCCAGGGCAGATCTCCCTTAGGTCAGAATACCCTGAGCCATGCGCGCCTGGAGCACATGCAGGTAGCACAACTTGACAGGGTCCCCTGCTGGGGGCACGCGCGGGGGTTATGCGAGTGTGTCGCCGCGCACCTGCCGCGCCGTCGGCTGGAGCGGCCACGATGCGGCTGGCCGCCCGGCTGCCAGCCAGCGCCGCCGGCGAGGTCCTGTGCATCTGTTTCCGGACGTTGTGTGAATCGAGCACACATGCGTGCTGCTTGCTCTGCGGCAGGCATCATGGCTGCCGATGGGTGATCGCTGAGTGGTAATGACTGGATACCTGTTTTGCGTCATCACTCAAACTTGACCGGAGGCCTGCCCTCATCCGTCTGTCTGTTAAGGCTAACTTACGACTCGTGAGTGAGCGTGTTGCGTTTGCAGGCGCACTGTGCCATAGCATATCAGGGCAGAATGCAGAGTGCATGTGCCACATGTCCGCTAGAACACCAATCCAAGGTCTTTTGGTTCCCCTTTGTCTGTGCCAGAGGTTGTGCACGAGGAAGCGGCCCATGGGACCATGCATCTTGTTCTGTTCATCACCTGCAAGTAACCTTGTTCAGGCGCGCACAGGATGACCAACCTGATGGGCCAACTTAAGCAAGGGGTCACTTTACCTATGCATATGGGGTGCACATGCTGTTGTGCGCAAGAAAAGGAGACAAGCACACACCAAGTAACCCACCGGGCAAGTATTCTTGTGCTGCCTGCTTGGCACACTCTACAAAAGACACGCTGTTAGTCTACTTAACGCTGCATGCAAGTCAAAGCAGGATCCTGGTGGTAAGATCACAGTGTGGCACAGGGCAACACAACACGGAAATGTGCGCCCTGCTTAGCAAGGTCAGAGAAAATTGCAAAGTGTTGCTGCCATGCGCAGCTGGGATTCTCCAATGACAGACACCCTTGGAAAGCACTGGGCTCTCATGCAGAAGCTGCATGCGTCCTGGCCAGTGCAGTGCATGTGTCGACATGCTATGCCACACCAGTACCACATCACGTCAAGGTATCCCATGCACAGGTCACCTGACAGGACGCGCCCCATAAGTTCTTGACCTGTGCTTTTCCTGTGGCAGGAGCAACGTGACATGCATCCTGCCCAACAGGAGCAGCACACCCATCATGTGTGCAAACTACTAGTACCATGGTGAAAATGATTCACTGTTCATGTTCACGCTGCACTGTTCGCGCCCTCTGAACTCTGAGTTTGGAGTGCAGTTCAAGCTTATGCAGTGGCTGTGCGCCCGATCACAAAGCGTGCCCGGTCACAGCAACTGCAAGGCCCCGTAAACAATGCGCAGTGATATCATCACTGACTGGAAAACCGCTCCCGCGCCGCAGCAGCTGCCACCCACTGCGCTGCCACGTGCCGCAGCAAGTGCGCGCCGTCGCAACACAAGGCAACCAGCGCGCTGTGAAACATAAAACGATGGCAATGCTGCGGTGTTTAATATCCCTGTGGCAAAGTGCCAAAAGTTTGCTGATCCCTGGCAGCTGTGTACTGCCCATGGCCTCCAAACTGGCGACAAACTTGCAATGTCATGGAATGTGGCACAACAAGATGAAACCACAGTGTCTGTCACCCAAACACAACCATGCAGGGCTTCCGTCCACCCCTGCTCATACCCTAGAGCATTGCATCACGTGTTGGTGCACCTGTTCTTGCAAGCGTACGTGCGATATCTTTCATACCCCAGCAAATCAGCGAGGGGCTGGGCCTGCCTTGCATCGCCTCATGGAGGTGCCGATACATTGCCGGGTTGTGCAGATCAGGATGCGCACTTTGACGTAGGTGCCCGCCTGCTTGTTGGGTGGAAGCAGCCTGCCGTCAGTCGGGGCTGGATGAGCGCGTGGGACGTGAGCAGTCCTGCCGCGCACCAGAGACACGAACCTCAGGACTTCAATGGAAGCGCAGTGATTGAGGCGTTGTGCATGCCAGCCCAACAATTGACGAACAGCAGGCACGTTGCTAGATGTCGTGCATTGTCACGCATCCATGGTTGCCCTGTGTATGGCACAGGAGCAACGTCTGCGCAAGAGTCGGGTGAACGCACTGTCAGGAACGGGTGGCCGCCTTGCACCCAGGGTGCCGCACAGCTGCTCGGGCCCCATCCTGCGCACGCGCGCTCTTAAACCTGCAGCTGCACACACATGCACTGCTACTAGTGATTGAGCGCCGAGTTCAGACACAAGCACTTCACAGATGGTTTGGTAGGACAATCTGCCGCACATGCACCTGCGGAACACATCCATGCACGCGGATGTAACGGTGCTAGAGGGGCCTATTACACCCATATGCCCTGCATGGCTTAAATGTGTCGGTAAAGCATAGCGCACTTGCCCCATAAATGGTGCAGCTTGCATACCGCAATCCTAACCATCACATGCTGGAAAAAGGGAAGTCAGGGCGCACCAGGCATGGCCGCAAACTGCGCAGGGCCGTATGCCTCGCCCTGCGGGGCACCGGCCGGGTGCATGTGGCCTTGCCCGCCGGGGCAGGTGCGCGCGACATCGTGCTGCCCGGCCCCTTCAGGCACATGCCAGGCCTGCCCTGGGTCAGGGGCGAGGGTCATTTGCTGCAGTGGCATGCCGCGGTTGCCGCGAGCGGCGTCCCCAGCGCCCTTTGTCTGCACAGGGTTGAAGCCCGGCGCGGGCCCAGCACTGGCGCGGCCCTTCTTGAGCGGCGCTGCATACGGCGTAGCGCTGAAGGGCGTTAGGTCGGAGTAGGGCGCCTGCGGCTCCGCCTGCTGCGCAGCTGGCGTGGCCGGCGAGTTGCCCGGCGCCGCATAGCGGGCCGTCCCTGGGCTGCCGGGGTCGTTCATGGTCGCGGCAGCCCCCGCACCAGGATTGACTCCGCCGTACACGCCGGCTGGGAAGCAGATGTCCGGGTGCAGGTAGCCGGCGGGGCTGGCGGGCGGCTTTGGGCTTGGCGCGGCCGTGCGGCAGGCTGATGCTGGGCGCGCGCGGCCGGGAAGACCCAGAGCAGATCCAGCACTGATTGGCGGACCCTGGCGCGGAGCGGCCCAAGCAGCTGCGGCGGCAGCGGCAGCGGCATTGTGATTGGCCCAGGCGGGCGCGGGCGCGTGCGTCAGCTGCTGCATCTGGTGTGCGGCCAGCGCCTGCGGTACGGCAGCGCCGCCCGGTGCTATGTGCAGCTGCTGCGCGCACACATAACATGCATGTTTTGCACCGGCACGCATACCTGGAGCGCAGGAAAAGTACTTGCTGAGTGTGATTGGGCAACAAGGTTTGGCGTGACAGTGCAGCAGCAGGCTAAAGATGCAAAAGGCCTCCGTGGCACGGTTTGGTGATTATGCTATGCATCCAGAACATGGTGAGGATGCCTGTGAGCAGCGCCGCATCACGATTTGTGAAAAGCACTGCAGGGCGCACATGCAGCGCGTCCAGCGGCACCAGCACTCCGGGCGGGACCAGCGCGAAGCCGGGAGGGATGCCGTGCGTCGGCACTGGGCCGGCGTAGCTCGCGAACGCGCTCGGCAGCTGCCAGTTGGCGCCCTGCCAGTCGGCCCAGCCAGCTGGCGCCGATGCGCTGCCCGGGCGCTGCTCGGTGGGCGCCTTGCCTGACGCGCTGGCCTGCCGCAGCACGCAGGAAGGGTCCGTAGGATCAGCTGGCTTGTGTAGTGCTTGACATATGAGGTCTCAGTGTCTGTGCAGCAAAAGCTGGGCTGGCCCGTTGACTCACAGGCATTGCAACAATAACAGGCACCTCATGACCCACGATGATTCACAGCTAGATCGGCACAATGGTGTATCCAGCAGGGTGTGCAATCTTGCAGAGGGCACAGGGTGTACAGATCTTCAATGGTGAGCCCATGTCCAAAAGGTGCCCAACAATCACAGTGGGTCGCACCTGGCGCGGCGCTGCTGCATGGCCATCAGGTGCGTCCGCATCGGCGGGCCAGGGCCCTCCAGCAGCGCTTGCATGCGGATGCCTTCCATCCCTGCTGCCTCCCGCGTCGCAGTCTTTGCCAGGATTCTCATTGCTGGGCACACTGCGGTGGCGGCTGTGCTTGGGGTAGCCCGCGCACTGCTCAGAGCGGTCGCCTGTGCGACCGCCCTCGGCGCGCTCCGCAGTGAGGCAGCTCTTTATGTCGGCCAGGATCTTGGCTGCAAAGGCGTTGGTGACGGGGCTGGCCAGCGGCGGCGCACGCATGCGGTTGCCGCTGCCGGCGTTGGGCGAGCGCACGCTGCGCAAGTGCAAGCCATCACAAGCGTGCAATAAAGCGGGCTTGAGACTGATCATACCTGCCAAGTCAAGCACAGCACAGCAGTGTAGCAAAGCGGGCTGCACCGTGTGCTCTGGCCCTTGAGCGCAGCAGCGTATGGGACAATGTTGCGCGGCGGCGGCTGGTAGCTGAAGGCAATCCCGCGAACAATCTGCATGCGCGCCACATACTGCCCTGCGGAGTACGCTTAGTTGTGTTGCCACTGCACCTGGGCATGCCTACTGTCATGAGCTGGCATGGCACGCTTACAAAGACCGTCAGAGGCACAACAGCGCACGTACTGATCAAAATCTTTAAACAATCAGATATTGCAAGGGCAATAAGACGCTACGTGTTGCCAAAACTGCAACAACAAGGAACAACAGCTGTTAAGATACCCACACAATGCCACCAACATGCTGGAGTACAGCCGCACCGCAAAATGCGCCTTCGCACAGCTCCTTGTAGCGGTCGATGGCTTCGCAGATGATGCTCACTGCCAGCACCACAGCGCGGTGCTTGCCCTGCCGGAAAGCCCAGGCATGCTCACATGAGCATGTAGAGACTTGCAGGTCTGCAGTCATGACCGCTCTGCATATCAAGGCACCACATCATACACACAACAAATTGAAAATATCTTTCTGCTTCTACATGGCAGCAAGTGTTCTCAACAAGCTGGCATGCCAATAAGTGCGGCAGCCCACCTCGATCACAAAGGTGCGCGTGGGCCGCGGTGTGCGCGTAGCCTCGTCCCTGGTCTGGTCGGTCCAGCTCTTGATGTCGGCGCCTGTGTGGCGGCACACCTCGCGCACAGATGCGCCGTTGGGGCCTGCGAGCACTCACTGTTACGCAGAACCCCATCACGGAGCTTCCACTTTCCATGACATACACTTGGACAGAACTTGCACAATTGCCAATGCGGTAAGAAGCGCACATGCATAAGCACTATGCATGCACGCACCGATGATGAAGCCTGAGGCGAGCAGGGTGATGCACATCATGATGCCGCTGCGCGCCATGCACAGAATGCTCAGCATATCGATGAGTATGCAATGCATGATGTGCAGCAGAGCTGCATGACAACCTATATGCTGCATCATACACATGTGCATGTGCTGGTAACAACTTGGCGGCTTGCACGTCAAACACCCTGCTGTCTCACATGGGACGGCATCCTGTAATCGTACCCTGATGTCATTTGCTCAGCACTGACGATGCCTTGCTCTTCATCCTCAGTTCCCTCGCCAGGGCGCCGGGGCCCTGCGGAAAAACTGTCATAAACATACGACAGAAGCTTGCTAGGATGACAATTAGGCTTTCGTATGCCAGCACGGCGCAGCAGGTGGGCCGCACCACTGGGCTGAATCCACTTGATGCGGCCGCTGCTCTCTCCGACAAGGCAGACTGCATCAGAGGCGGGCTGCGGCATGCTGCGGCGCGGGCGCACACGGGTGACCTTGTGGCTGTTGATCCAGGCCAATAGCTCTGGCACGCTGGCCTGAGTGCTGCTGCCAGCCCCGGCACTGCCTGCCGAGCTGCTGCTGCCGCCGCTGTGCCTGCACAGGCAAGGGACTGTCACATGCATCCGTGCATGCCTCCTGCATGACTTGCTACGTCTCGAAGCATTGCCTGTGTTGCACTTTTGCAACAGAGCGTGCATGCAGGCATGCATGCATGTAGAGGCGTCATCTCTGCAGGGTGTTATTGTCAACACAGGTCAGCAAGAGAGCGAGCTTCATAGGAGGGGCTGTTGTAACAATAGCAACAGCCTTGCTGGTCCAGACAACTACAGTTATTACACGCCACGACAAGGCTGACATGCGTTTCCGCTGGCGTACTCTGGAGGGTTGTGCTGGAAGGGCGATGCGCTGCGTGCCAAGTGTTGCGCAGCCGAAGGGATGGCCATGGCCACGAGGCGCTCCGGTGGGCTGTGATCTGAGCCGTCGCTCTCTTGTTCGCCCTGCCCGGACGCGTCCACACTCCAACAAGGAGTTCAACAAGAACTCTGTGCTTGCAGGCTGCAGGCTGATGGGGCAACACTCCAAGCCGAGGCTCAGCAAGGCAACAGCGTGGGCCGTGCCTCGTCAAAGCTGTCACAGTAGTCGAGCTCACGGTGCAGGTCCTTGCTAAAGCTGTAGGCCATCGTGCTGATGCCTGAAGGCTGGGACGGCGTCTCGTCACACCTGCCGTCCCACACCCGCCACAGCTTGCTCCACACTTGCAGAGACGGCTGGGTGTCTGCTGAGGCGCCTGGGCTCGGCCGGCCTTGCTTCACAAGCCACCAGCGAGAAAGCCGCCAGAAGACACAGCCGAGCCGACGCAGGTATCCTGCTCGTCGCCTACCCACCTCTGGCTGCAAGTGCACACCACAAAGCATATACCTCTCGTTGAGCTGCTAGCAAGCCCGGGACAGTGGAGAGAAGCGTCCTTGCTGTTTGAAGCGAGGGTTGTGCAGACAGGCAAGCAGCACCTGCTCCTGCTGCAGGAGTATCTTCAGGGGCCTCAGCCGACGCGGTATGCTTCACCTGCGTCCTGTAGTCGCGGTGTGCACAGGCCAGCGCAGGGCAGCCTGCAACGTCAGCGTGTGCCTGCTCTCCGCGCAGGCACCGGAAGCTGTACAGGTCAGGGGGCCCCTAGGCCAACTGCACTAGCAGCACAAGCTCACAGCAGTCACAGTTTCTGAGCTTAAGGCAAAGCATGCTGCTGAGCAGCTCAAATTCCCTAGGGCAGGGCTGTGGCCCAGCCAAGGAAATGTTTCTTTTATGCTGGGTTTATGGTGCTGGGTGCCGCTGACGCTTGCTAGCAAGGCTATGTCATGCATGCCAGACTTGCGCCTTAAGCAGTACACGTTGCATGCAGGCAGCGCGCCTTCACCCTGGAGCAGAGCAATGCAGTGTGAGAGTATCTGGCATTTATGAGCATCAGGCATGCATGCGCATGCACATGCAAGAGGCACAGCTACAGAGATGGTGTTGTCTGTGAGGTTTTCTTGTCCGCAGCCCGCGCTGCATGCGCAAGCACTTGCTGACTGCAGCCAGCAGCGCACAGCAGACCGCGTGCGCTTGTTTTGCATTCATGCCTGCATGCATATAACGAGCGGCTGGTGACTCTGATACCTGGAGCTGCAAAAGTGGATAATTGCCAGATGCATTCTAGGCTTCACGTTCTGGTGCTACTAGGCCGTGCTGGTAGCTACAGCCTTGTCTGCAGCCTGAGCATACGTTGGGCATGCGGACGGCGGATGCGCATGCGGCCCATGCATGCGCATGCGTCACACGCAGATTATGCGCAGCTTCAACGCGGTCCAGCGCACACACAGACGTGCCTCTGAGCTTTACCATGAGTGTTGTCATGGCTCTGTGCTTGCTCAGGCAGTGCGAGCTGGGAGGCAGGAGCTACGTGCTAGACTTGCAATGAATGAGGGCAAGGCAACTTACTCCTGCAAAGTTGAACTGAAGCTGAGTGTCCACACTGTCAATCACAAGCGGTCCCGACAAAATGGCGGTCTGTTTGGATGCTGCAAGCACTTTCAGCAGAAAGTGCAGAAAGAGATGGGCAAAAAAAATGCGCATCCGGAGAGTCGAACTCCGCTCTTTTGCTATCTCTTCGGGTGAAGTGGAAGGCAAATATCCTGCCGCTGGACTAGATGCGCGACAAAAGTGTCCAATTGGCTTATCTTGCGGCATATATGATACCACTTCAAATACAATCTGCTGTCTGGAGCCAGTCTATTGTTGCACAGCACTATTCACCTTTGGGCATGAAGGCATGCTGGTAGGGCGCATACATATGTACACAGTGTCGGGGACTCTCAGAGATGACATCATCTCTTCAACATTATGACACCCTTGCGTCGAGCACCGTGTCAAGGCCAGTGCTGAAGCAAGGTCGATAGCACAATGCAGCTCGTTACGGCCTCCACCTACAAGCAGCCTAAACAGCTGTGGTGTTTGCACGCTCTCCTGATCAGAAGAGCCCACATACCAGTGTCATGCTCCAGGCAATACAGCCGCCCCGCTAGTCCTGCAGGTCCGCGCGCAGCCGCGCAAGCGCGGCGCGGCACGCTGCCGGCAGCGCGGCCGCCACCTCCGCCGCCGCGTGCGGCACAGCCCACAGCCCGCGCCCCGCCGCTGCAGGCTCGCCGGCGGGCTGCGCGCCCGGCCCCGGATCGCCGGTCAGCCTCGCGGCGGGCTGCCGGGCGGGCGCGGCGCCGGCGGCGGCCGCGTGCGCGGCCAGGTAGCGCTCCAGCAGCGCGAGGCCGCCGTCGTAGCAGGCGAGCGCGGGGTGCAGGCGCATGTGCGCGACCGCCAGCGCGCCCGCGCGCCCGTACTGCCCGTCCGCGGCCAGCACGGCCGCCGCCGCGGGCACCAGCGTGCCGCGCGCCCCGCCCGGGCTGAGGCCGGGGTCCTCGGCGCCCTCCGCGGGCCCCGGCGGCGCCAGGACGGCCGGGCCGGCCAGCAGCGCGGCCGCGAGCGCGCCGTACGCGGGCGCGTCCGCGACGCGCCTAAACAGGCGCCGCGCGAGCAGCGCCGCAAGCAGCGCGTCGTCCGGGGCGAGGCCGGCAGGCGGGGGGCTGGCCGTAAGGGCGGCCGCCGCGGCCTCCGCGAGGCCCGCGCAGGGCAGCAGCAGGCCCAGCGTCGCGGCGAGCGCAGGGTCGCCTGCACGGGGCGCCACCGCTCAGGCACGCACTGATGAAGCAAGCTCGCAGGCGATGCGCGAGCCCGAGGGCGCCCGGCAGCAGCGCAGCTGGTGGCATGCGCATTGCGCCCAAGTTGAGACCCGCTTTGCAGACAGCCAGAGCATGGGAGCCCGCTGCCAGCGAACAGAAGAGGGGGCCGGCCCCCTTGGGACTGCCGCGTGACACGCCTCGCAACACGTGCCCCGAGGCCAGCGCTGCGCGCACGCAGTATGGCAAGCACACCCACACCATGGGCGCACCATGGGTCTGCGCTGCGGCCACGAGGCCGCGTGCCTCCGCGGCCGTGACGAGCGGCCGCCCCGTCGCGCGCGCGGCGTCTGCCTCGCGCAGCGCCGCGGCCGGCCCGCACGTGTCCCTGCCGCCTGGCCGCGCGCCAGCGGGCCCCGCGCCCGCCTGCAGCATCGCCCGCAGCAGCGCCGCCCAGCACGCGTGCAGAGGCACGGCGACCGCGTTGCAGCCGCTCGGACCTGGGTTCAGGGCCGGGGCGGGGTCCGGGCCCCGGTCTGCGCCGGCGGCGCCCCGCGCAGCATCCAGGGCGGCGCCCAGAGCAGGCTGGCGCGCTGGGCTGGCGGCCGCGCCTGCGTCGGCGGCTGCGGGCGCATGCGCCGCTGCGGCGCCCGTGCCAGCAGGCGGCTCGTTGGCCTCGTCCTCCGCGCCATCCCAGCCCTCCAGGGTGTGGCTGCCTGCAAGGGCGGCCTCAGACCCTAAAGCAGGGTCCAGCGCGCCCAGCTCGCCCAGGTCGAGCTCGCCGCCCTCCCAGCCCTCGCCGCCGGCGCCGCCGGCGCTCGCGGGGCGGGGAGGCGCGCCGCCGCCGGCCGCGAGCTCGCCCTCTGCCGGCTGCTGCAGGCCCGGCAGCGGCGTCGCGGGGCCGCCCGCGGCCTCGTCCAGCAGCTCCAGCTCCAGCTCGCCGTCGCTGCCCCAGCCGTCGCCCGCCTCCGGGGCTTGCTCGGCCGCGGGCGAAGCGCCCATAGAAGCGGGGCCCTGCGCGCCGCTCTCTGCTGCCAGGCTGCCAGCTGCCCCCTGCGGCGCCGCAGTCTGCCCGTTTGCGCCGCCCGCCCCGTCAGCAGCCTGCGCACCCTGCTCGGAACGGCCCGGGTATGATGCGGGCTCCTGCGCGGGCGCCGCTGCGCCCGCATTCGCGCTCTCTGCACCGCCTTCGGCGCGCCCGCCGGCAGCCGCATGCGCACGGCCAGGGCCATCGCCAGGGTCAGCGCTTGGGCCCGGCAGCGGGCCGCTTAGCGCGCAGCCGTCGCGCCACACCTCGGCCAGCACCGTGCGCAGGGCGGCCAGCGCCGGACAGGGCTGATCAGGGCCGGGACTTGGCGTCTGCTGGCGCCCGCACGAAGGCAGCTCCTGCGCCTCGCCGGCCGCGCCCGCGCGCGCGGGCGGGCCGGCCGCGGCGGAGGCCAGGACCTGCTGGCCGCGCTGGTCGCGATGCGGCTCGAGCTGGGGCGCCAGGGCGAGCGCGCGCAGGAAGAGGGCCTGGGCGGCGCGAGCGTCGGCGGTGTCGGCGGCAGCCACGCGCAGGCCAGGCAGCGCGGGCGCCAGCGCCGCCGCCGTCGCGGCGAACAGCCGCAGGGCGCATGCGGCCGGCGGGTCCGCGGCCGCCGGGGGCGCCCAGCCTGGCCACCTGCCCGCCAGGTAGACGGTTTTCAGTGAGGTGTATACCATAGGTGGGTCAGGTAGGCAGGCACAATAGGTCCGGCTGCTTCGCCTGGCAGAGATGGGACGTGCGCTGGACTGCAAGTCGTCAGCGCCTCCCTGCAGGCAGCAATCTGCTTGGACCACAATGGCAGAGGCCGGCCGCGCTCTTAGGGTCGAGGGTCCAATCCGCGGTGCGTCCGCAGGAGCAGGCATGCGCGCTGAGGCATGTCCAGGTCTCAGACGGCTGCAAGGTCAGCACGCAAGGCATGGCAGCAGCTGTCAGACTTCCTCTGCCATGCACGTGCACCCCGCCCACCTGGCGCGCAGCAGTGTGCTGCGGGACGCCATGCGTGCCTGCAGGCACCGCTCAGCAGTGCCTGCTGAGCGCACGGAGGCATGCAGTCCGCGCAAGGGACGGTCCGGCTGGGGCGCCGTGCCTGCCGACGTGGCCAGAGTGCTCGTCCGGCCACAGCTGGTCCAGCAGGCGCAGCGCCGGCGCGTCCGCCGCAGCCGCGCCGCCGGCGCGCGCGGCCGCAAAGGCGTGCAGCTCGGCCCAGGCCGCGTTACGCATCGCCGCAACGTCCCCGGCGCAGCCTCTTGCCGCCGCGTCGTCGACGGTCGCAGCGCCGTCGTCCGCACGGCGCAGGCCGTTGCGCGGGCGTTGCACCGCCCCGTTCGCTGGCGGCGCGCCCTGATCAGCAGGGACGCCTGGACCCGCCAGGCAGGCCACCGCGCCGTCCAGGGCTGAACCCGCAGCCGCCGCGCCCTCGCCGCCGGCGCCGTGTGCGCTGAGGGCTGTGCGGAACACATCGGCCACCGCGCGCGCCACGAAGCTCCGGGCAGCCTCGCCGACGCTTGCCCCGTCGTGGCTGTCGCCGCCAGCGCCGCCGCCCAGCGCAGCGTCGGCAACGGCCAGCAGCTTGTGCACGCCGCAGCCGCGCGCGGCCAGGCCGCGGACGCACTCTGTCAGCGGCCCTTGCGGGTCGTCCGCTGCTCCGTCTGCGGCCTCTGCCGCGCCGCCGCCTGCGACCTCGCCGCCGGCCGCACCGGCCGCCCGCGCCGCCTGCCCGCCCTGCGCGGCGTTGGCGGCGGAGAGAGCAGCGCCGCGTGCAGGGTCGTGAGCCGCGAGGCTAGGCACTACTGCGAGCGCGGCCTCCACGGCGGCCAGCTCGGCGGGCGCGAGGCCCGCGCGCGCGCGCACCTCGCCCAGCACGCCCAGCCGCCCGGCCTCGCGCTGCAGAGCTGCCAGCAGCGGGCGCAGCCCCGGGTCCATATCCCCGTCCCCTGCGCTGTGCCCTCCTGCCTGCATACTATTCGCGAGGTCGGTCGCGCCGCGCCCGTCAGGCCCCGCATTGCCATCCGCGGCCGGCGCCGCGGGGCTCCCGTCGGCGGCGGCGGCGGCGCCGCCGCCGCTCCCGCTCAGCAGCTTGCCAGAGGGGCGGCAGCTCACCGCGAGCGCCTCTTCAACCGCCGCCATGGCGTCGTGCGCGGCGCGCGCACGCAGCCCGGGCGGCAGCGCGCCAGGGGCCAGCGCGGGCGCGCCGGGCAGCGGCGGCGGCCCGCCCAGCACCAGCCAGCGCGCCAGGCCGACCAGGTCGGCCGGCGCCAGCCTGCCCCCGAGAGCGCGAACGGGGGTGAGGTGAAACGACATGGTGCACGCATCAGCAGTGTACAGACAAGAGACTAGTATGGGTTTCACGGCACTTGTCGCACCTGTGTGCGCATGAGCTGGTGAGCCTCCCGACCAATACAAACAAGGCGCTGTATGTGCCTTGCGCCACCGGCCGTCCTTGACACGGGGCACCGATGACAGCAGAGCCCACGGCGGGCCGCAGACCTGGCCAGCGCCGGCCGCGCGTGCGCCTCGTACTCGTGCTCCAGCTCGCCCGCGTCGCCGGCCGCGCCCGCCACCGCGCGCGCCGCCAGCGCCAGCCAGGCCGCGCTGGGGCCGAGCGGCGCCGCCCCCGCCGCCTGGGCCGTGCCTGCTTCTGGCGCGCCCGGCTGGCCCGCGGGCCCCTCCGGCGCTCCCCACGCCGCCTGGGGCGCTGCGGCGGGCGGCGGGGCCGGCGCCGGCGCGCCGGGCGCCACCCGCATGCCGCCCGACACACGCGCCGGCTCGCTGGGCGCGCTGGGGCCGCCGTTCTCTGCCGGCTCACTGCCGGCCGGCATCGGCGCCTTGGCCAGGCCCGCATGGCCTGCGCTGTAGCTCGGCCCGCCCGCAGGCAGCGCCCCGGCGCCCGGGCGGCCCGCGGGCACCGGGGCGCGAGAGTCAGCGCTGGCCGGCAGGCCGCGCACGGCCGCCGCCAGCTTGGCGGCGTTGGCCGGCGTGACGTGCGCGTACAGCTGCGCCAGCGCCAGCGCCCGCAGCTCGCTCGCGCCAGGCTGCTGCAGCGGGCTGGCAGAGCCGGGGGCGGGATCAGGGGTCGCGCTGGGCTCAAGGCCGGGGCAGTGCGCGCTCAGCGCGCCGGCGACCAGCGCCGCCACGAACGGCCAGGCGTCCAGCGCCGGGGCGGCGCGCTCGGCGCGCTGCACAAACATGCGTGCCTGACGCAACTGCTCCGCTGCGCCGGATACGTCCTGCGCGCGCGAGCGCCGCTCGTCAGCTGCGGCGCGACGCGCTCTCCCGACATGCGCGCTGATGGGGGCACACTAAGTGCCACGCACCGCGCGGCATGCACCGTCCCTGCCCTCCTGCCCCGGCAAGGCTCTGCTGCCCCTGGCGCGGCGACGGGCGCTGGCGAGGACCGCGCCTGCCCGCCCTGGGCGCCACACAGGCGCAGCGCCTCCTCTGCCAGCGCGAGCGCGGCCGCCAGCGCCGCCGGGGCCGGCCGGCTGGCCGGCCGGCCGGCGTCGGGGCCAGCGCCGGGGCCG
>JAABUV010003838.1_pt1 | contig 18691 bp, 16 predicted proteins | sample 5559971 | NCBI WGS metagenome assembly JAABUV01 (sample SAMN10711881, study PRJNA513362) | rock metagenome | isolation source: Antarctica rocks | place: Antarctica: Victoria Land, Knobhead nord | collected 2015-12-19
AGCGGAGCCGGCGCGACAAGGGGCAGTTGCATCAGGGCGTCTTCCTTTCCTTTCATTCCTCACGGTTTCTGCCCTTGGAGGGTAACAGCACGCCCCTACCATCGCAAATCACAACAGTCGAGTGACAATAAGACCGCCAACGGCCACCACTACTATGCGGGGACCGTGCCGATCCTGCTCTCGCTCAACACCGCGAAGTACCCCTTCAGCCTCCCCGCCTTGCGGCAGGCGGTCAGCATGGTCCTCAACCGGCAGGCCATGTCGGTGAGCGCCGAGTACGGCTACGGGCCGGTCAGCAGCCTGACGGGTCTCAGCGGGCAGTTCGCCTCCTGGGAAGACAAGAGCATCGCTGGGCTGATGCAGACTCCCAACGTGGCGGCGGCGCAAAAGATGCTGACGCAGGCGGGCTTCAAGATGTCTGGCGGCAAGCTGATGGACCCCAAGGGCGCGCCTGTCACCTTTGACATCAACGTGGTGCAGGGCTGGAACGACTGGGACGCTATGACACAGATCATCGCCCAGAACGTGAAGCAACTCGGCATCACGGCGACGCCCAAGCCGGTGCAGTTTGGCGACTACCTCAGCCGCTGTCAGACGGGCAACTTCTCAGCGACCATGTCGTGGAGCGACAGCGGCGCGACGCCGTACCAGTTCTACCATGACCTGTTGAGCAGCACTAACTATCAGCCTCTGGGCAAGCTGGCGACCGGCAACAACTGGGAGCGCTACCACAGCGCCGCTTTCGACGCGCTGTTCTCGCGGTTCCAGCAAACCACCGATTCGGGCCAGCAGCACGCGTTGGTCAACCAGATGCAGCGTCTGTTTGTGCAGGACATGCCGTCGATCCCGCTCATTATCAACCCCGTGTGGTATGAGTACAATACGACGCACTTCACAGGCTTCCCCACCCAGGGCAACTACTACGTGAACGCCGCGCCGTACACTACCCCGGATCGTCTGATCGTCATGACGACGCTCAAGCCGACGGGCCAGTAGTAGGGCTCGTGGGCCTGCGACTGCGGTCGCATGGCAGACCACGGACACTGCGGTGTCAGGACGAAGGGGGCGCGGTCGGCACGCTGGCCCGTTCCCGACCGCAGTCGGCGTTGTCTGCCATGCGACCGCAGTCGCAGGTTACGATAATGCACGAGCCTTGTTAGTAGACGGCCGGTCTTTGGTTAAGGACTACAGCACATGCATTTCCTCCTCCGCCGTATCATCTTCTACCTGGTGGCTCTCTGGGCGGCCATCATGCTCAACTTCGCTATCCCCCGGCTCATGCCTGGTAACCCGGCCGAGGCGATCTATGCTCAGCACGCCATGGCGCTCAAAGATAACCCCAACGCGCTGCGCGCCATCGAAACGTCGCTGGGTCTCTCCAACGATCCCATGCCCATACAGTATGTCCACTACCTGGGCGACCTACTGCACGGCAACCTTGGCCTCTCGTTCAGCCTGTACCCCGCGACCGTCTCCAGCGTCATCGGCGCCGCGCTGCCCTGGACGCTCTTCCTGGTCGGTCTGGCCGCGCTCATTTCCTTCTTTCTGGGGACGGGCCTCGGCGTCCTGGCCGCGTGGCGGGGCGGCGGGTTTCTCGACAGCGTGTTGCCCCCGCTACCGAGACGGCGCGCGATGTTCCCGGCAGCGCGGGGGCGCCGGCCGCGCCGCTGATCGTGCGGCGATCACCGCGTCTCGGCGCGCTACGCTGGATACGCCTGCTCGCCGCCGATCGCCGCGCCGCGCTGGGCCTGTGTATCCTGGGTTTCTTTGTCCTCGTCGCCATCGCCGGCCCACTCGTCTTTAAGGGCGACCCCACGGCGTCGGACTACAACGCCATCCGGCAGCCGCCCTCGGCGGGGCACTGGCTGGGGACCGACCAGCAGGGCCATGATATGTTCTTGCAGATGGTCGACGGTACGCGCGCCCCGCTGATCGTCGGTTTCTCGGTCGCTATCTGCGCGACTATCCTGGCCATCCTCGTTGGGACAGCCGCCGGCTATATCGGCGGGTGGATTGACGAGGTGTTGAGCCTCATCACCAACGTCTTCCTCGTGATCCCCAGCCTGCCCCTCGTCGTCGTCATTTCCTCGTGGATACATGTCAACAGCGACGCGCCCATCATCGTTTCCCTGATCCTGACTGGGTAGGCCTTCGGCGCGCGTGTCCTGCGCAGCCAGACCATGAGCGTGCGCAACAAGGACTTCGTCATGGCCGCGCAGGTGAGCGGGGAGTCTAGCTGGCGCATTGTCCTCTTCGAGATCTTGCCCAACATGATCAGCATCGTGGTGAGCAGCTTTATCGGCACGGCGCTCTTCGCCATCGGCATCGCCGCCGCCGTCCTCTTTATCGGCGTCGGCAATATCACCGCTATCAGTTGGTTCACCATGCTGTACTGGGCGCAGAGCAACCAGGTGTTCCTGACCGGCGCCTGGTGGACGTTCGTGCCGCCGGGCCTGGCCATCGCGTTGGTGGGGACGGCCCTCGCCCTGATCAACTTCGGCATCGACACAATCAGTAACCCCCGGCTACGTACCGAAGGCGGCAAGCCGGCGCGCGCCGCGCGGACTCGCCTCGCCGCCACGCCCACGCCGGTGATCGGGAAGGAGGCAGCCCGATGACGCTACGACAATCCCCCGCCCGTGACGACGAAGCGGCGCTGCGCGCGGCGGCGGTAGCCCCAGGCGAGCCGCTGCTGCAAGTGCGCGATCTGCGCGTGGAGTACCTGACCGGGCGTGGCCCCGTCCGCGCCGTCGATGGCGTCTCTTTCGAGATCCGCAAAGGCGAGGTGCTGGGCCTGGCCGGCGAGTCGGGCTGCGGCAAGAGCACCATCGCCAATGCCGTCACGCGCTTGCTCAAGCCGCCCGCGCGCATCGCCGGCGGTGAGGTTCGCTTCGCCGGCCAGGACGTCCTGGCCATGGACCCCGAGACGCTGCGCCGCTTCCGTTGGAGCCGTGTCAGTATCGTTTTCCAGAGCGCCATGAACGCGCTCAACCCGGTGACATCTATCGGCGCGCAGATCGCGGACGCTTATCGGCGCGCAGATCGCGGACGCTATTATGGCGCACACAACCATGAATAAGCGCGCGGCGCTGGAGCGCGGGGCCGAGTTGCTGCGCGTGGTGGGCATTGAGCGCGCGTCTCAAGAGCTACCCGCACGAGCTTTCGGGCGGCATGCGCCAACGCGCCGTCATCGCCATCGCGCTCGCGCTGAACCCCGATCTGATCATCATGGACGAGCCGACCACGGCGCTCGATGTCGTGGTGCAGAAGGAGATCATGCAGCAGATCGAGGACCTCAAAGAGCAATTCGGCTTCTCGATTCTCTTTATCACGCACGACCTCTCGCTGCTGGTGGAGTTCAGCGACCGCATCGCCATCATGTACGCCGGCAAGATCGCCGAGTTGGCCCCCGCCCGAGAGTTGTTCCGGGAGCCCAAGCATCCGTATACGGTCGGATTGATGAGCTCGTTCCCGTCCATCGTCGGGCCGCGACAGCGGCTCGCCGGCATTCCTGGCGCGCCGCCGGACCTGGCCGCCCCACCCGCGGGTTGCCGCTTCCACCCGCGCTGCCCACACGTCATGGCCGTCTGCTCCGCGCGCGAACCTGTGTTGCGCGAGATCGGCCCGGCGCATGAGGTAGCGTGCCATTTGTATCCGTCATAGGGCCTGCGACTGCCTCCCCACTGCGGTGGGGACCCCGATGGCAAACAAGCGCCGACTGCGGTCGGTTAGGGGCAGCGTAGGGGCGTATTGCATACGCCCGTGGTCGCACGCCGGGCGTATGCAATACGCCCCTACAACAACCCCTCCTGGCGCCGCAGCGCCGGTATGCTGCCATGCGACCGCAGTCGCAGGCGTGGTGATAAGGAGACCTCAATGCAGCAGACACAGGCGGTGATGGAGGTGCGCGGCCTCACCAAGCGGTTCGCGGTGGGAGGCGGCGGCCTCTTGCGTCGCGGTGAGCGGCGCTACGTGCACGCCGTTGACGACGTGAGTTTTACGTTGGAGAAAGGGCGTATCCTGGCGCTCGTGGGTGAGAGCGGGAGCGGCAAGAGCACCATCGCGCGTATGCTCGCGCGCCTGTATCCGCCGACCGCGGGACAGGTACGCCTCAAGGGGCGCGACGCGCTATCCCATCAGAACCGGCGGGCCGTGCTGCGCTACCGCAACGACGTGCAAATGATCTTCCAGGACCCATTCGGTTCCTTGAATCCGGTCAAGACGGTTGGGCATCACCTGGCGCGCCCGCTGGCCATCCACAAAGGGTTGAAGGGCCGCGCGGGCGAGGACAAGGTGGTAGAGTTGCTGCGCACGGTTGGCCTCACCCCACCCGAGGAGTTCGCCGCCAAATATCCGCACCAAATCTCAGGCGGCCAGCGCCAGCGCGTCGCCATCGCCCGCGCGTTGGCGGTCGACCCCGAGGTCATCCTGGCCGACGAACCCATCAGTATGCTCGATGTGTCGATCCGCATGGGCATCCTAAACTTGATGGACCAACTCAAGGCCGAGCGCGGCATCTCGTATTTATACATCACACACGACATCGCTAGCGCGCGCTACATCGCCGACGAGACGATGGTGCTCTACGGGGGACACATGATGGAGAAGGCGCCAAGCGAAGAGTTGATGAGCAACCCGCGCCACCCCTATACACGCCTGCTGCTCTCGGCCGTCCCCAATCCGGCCGTGGCCAAGACGCGCGTGGAGGCGCGGGGTGAGATTCCGACCATCATCAACCCCAAGCCGGGTTGTCGTTTCGCCCCGCGCTGCCCGCTGGTCATGCCCATCTGCACCGAGCGCACGCCCGAAGTCACCGAGGCCGCGCCGGGGCATTTCGTGCGCTGCTACGCGGCGCAGTGAAACAAGACAGATGAAAGAGAACACCCCATGATGACCGCGACGCCGCTCTACCGTGATGCGCACGCTTCCGTCGACGACCGCGTCGAGGACCTCCTCGCTATGATGACCGTAGATGAGAAGCTGGCTCAGCTTGGCTGCCTCTGGAGCACGACATTGGCGGACGAGGGCGGTTTCGATCCCGCTGTCGCCGCCGCGCGGATGCCGCATGGCATCGGGCAAATCACGCGCATCGGCGCCTCGACCGGCCTCCATCCACGCGAGAGCGCCGCGTTCATGAACGCGATTCAGCGGGTCGCGGTAGAACGTACGCGGCTCGGCATCCCCGTCGTCGTTCACGAGGAGTCCATCGGCGGTCTCTGCCACCGTGGCGCCACGGTGTTTCCCCAGGCGCTCGGGCTCGCCGCGACGTGGGACCCCGCCCTGATCGAGGAGGTCGCGGGGGTAATTCGCGCGCAGATGCTGGCCGTCGGCGCCCGCCTGGCCCTGGCGCCCGTGCTCGACGTGGCCCGTGATCCCCGTTGGGGCCGGGTCGAGGAAACATATGGCGAAGACCCCGTGCTCGTGGGCGCGCTCGGCGTCGCCTACGTCCGTGGCGTCCAGACCGATGACCCGCGCCAGGGCGTCGTCGCCACAGGCAAGCATTTCCTGGCCTACGCCATGTCGGAGGGCGGGCGCAACTGGGGGCCGGTGCAGATGGGGCCGCGCGAACTGCGCGAGGTCTACGCCGAACCCTTCGCCGCGGCCATCCGTGAGGCGGGGCTCGCCGCGGTGATGAATTCGTACTCCTCGGTCGATGGACTCCCCTGCGCGGGCAGCCCCGCCATCCTCAATGATTTGCTGCGCGACGAACTCGGCTTTACCGGCGCTGTCGTCGCCGACTACTTTTCCGTCGAGCAACTCCTGGCGCACCACCACGTCGCCGTGGACCCCGGCGCGGCGGCGCGGCTCGCCTTGCTCGCCGGGCTCGACATGGAACTGCCCGCGCAGCGGTTCTACGGCGCGCCCCTCAAGGCGGAGATCGAGGCCGGGCGTGTGCCGCTGGCGGTGGTCGACGCGGCCGTGCGCCGGGTGCTGCGCATGAAGGTCGCGCTTGGCCTGTTCGAGCAGCCCTACGTCGACGTCGATGCCGCATCCGCGAACTTCGACACGCCCGCGCAGCGCGCATTGGCCCGTCAAGCCGCCGCCGAGTCCGCGGTCCTGCTCACCAATGACGGTGTGCTGCCGCTGGCGTCTACCGTGCGTCGCGTCGCGGTGATCGGGCCGGGGGCGGACGACGCGCGCCTACTGCAAGGCGACTACCACTACCCGGCGCACCTGGAGATCATCTACGCGGCTCCAGCACAGGTCGAGGTCGAGGGGGTGGAGTTGCTCCCACGGGCTGGCGGCGCCTACGCCCCTGGCCCCTACTACACGCCGCATATCACGCCGCTCGCCGGTCTTCGCGCGGCGCTGGGCGCGGGCGTGGAGATCCGGCACGCCGTGGGATGTGATGTTTTGGGCGACGACCGCTCCGGCTTCGACGCGGCGGTACAGGCGGCGCGCGACGCCGATGTGGCCGTGGTCGTAGTCGCGGGGAAGAGCGGACTGCTGCGCCCGGTCACCGTGGGCGAGGGCAATGACGCGACGGAGCTGGGCCTGACCGGCGTGCAGCAAGAGCTTGTCGATGCGATCGCGGACACCGGCGCGCCACTGGTCGTCGTCGTACTCAGTGGGCGCGTACACACGCTCGACCGCGTGGCCGCGCGCGCCAACGCGACCGTCCTGCTGGTCCCGCCGGGCGAGGAGGGCGGGCATGGTTTGGCCGATATCCTGACGGGGGCCGTCAATCCTAGTGGACGCCTGCCCATCACCCTGCCCCGGTCGGTCGGCCAGGTCCCTGTCTACGCCGGCGCGCGGGCGGGAGGGGATCGCGCCATGTTCTTCGGCGACTACGTCGACTCCACCACGGCGCCGCTGTTCCCTTTCGGGCACGGTCTGAGCTACACGACGTTCGCGTACGATGACCTTGCCGTACATGCCACGGATACCGCGACGCCGATCAAGGTCGCCGTGACCGTGCGCAACACGGGTGGCCGCGCGGGCGATGAGGTGGCGCAGCTGTACTATCGTGACGTGGCCGCGTCGGTCGCCCGGCCCGACCGCATGCTCATCGGGTTCGCGCGCCTGTTCCTCGCCCCAGGAGAGGCGAAACAGATCACCTTCACCGTGCACCCGTCGCGGTTGGCCTTCTACGACCCGCGCATGCGCTTCGTCACCGAGCCGGGCGAGTTCGTCTTCAGCGTGGGCGCGTCGTCGGCCGATATCCGCTGTGAGCAGGCCGTAGTCCTCACCGGCGCTGTCGCGCCGTATCGGCAGCGCGACATCATCGCGACGCGCACCGTTATAGCGTGACCTATTGTTGGGCATGCAGTGATGATGCAGCTTACCCTAACCTGACAAGATCCTTATTGAGTGGCATTCAAAGACCTCGATGCCATTGCCAAGAATATTGGTATAATCAGAGAGAGACAATGACAGAGAGGTGTATGCGATGGACATGGTGACCACGAAGATGGGCGAGAATGGGCGGCTCGTCCTACCGGTATCCTTCAGACGGGCACTGCGATTAGAGCCAGGCAGCGACGTTCTCCTATCGCTGCGGGACGGCGAGATCCGCGTGACGACGCGCGCCGCGGCGATCGAGCGTGCGCAATCATTCATCCGCAGCCGCATCCCAGAGGGGCGGCTCCTCTCGGAGGAACTTAGCGCGGAGCGGCGTGCGGAGGCCGCGCGTGAATAGGACCAGCAATGGTTTAGTCCTCGATGTGTCGGCGGTGCTGGCGCTCCTCAATGGGGAGCCGGGCGCCGACGTCGTAAAGGCGGCTATCGACCGCGCCGTCATCAGCGCCGTCAACTTATCGGAGGTCGTGACCAAGCTGACGGAGGATTTCACGGTGGAGGAGAGCCGCGCCACGGTGGCGTCGCTCGACCTGCCCGTCGTGGCCTTTGACGACGCCCAAGCCTATGCGGCGGGGGCGCTACGTCCACTCACGCGGGCGGCCGGACTCTCGCTCGGCGACCGCGCCTGCCTGGCTTGTGCCCAGGGGCTTGGGGCGGCGGTCTTGACGTCCGAGCGCGCATGGGCCGATCTGTCCATAGGGGTTCAGGTTCGCCTCATTCGCTGAGGGGCTCCTGAAAGGTCGTAGGGGCGCCCGGCATACAAGTCCTGTATGCCGGGCGCCCCTACGACCTTTCAGGAGTTCCCAGCTCCCACCCTCGTTATCCAGCGATGGACATCTTCTCGTACGACAGATAGAGGTACGCCATCCGTGCGACTACATCATGCGCGAAGTGTCGCTGCATGCCGCGATTGTTCAGCGCGTTGTCCAGCGCCGCCATGATCATGGACTGGTCGAGCACCAGATCACGGTGACCGACCTGCCCGGCCGGCACGTTATACATCGTGCCGTTGTTGCTATAGCTGAACGCCACGGGCGCTACGGCGTCGTAGAAGCCGCCATCCGTTCGGTAGATGTCGGGGTAGAGCGTGCGCAGCGCCTGGATGTTGGCGTAGGCTTGCCGGGGCAGGACATCGAGGGCGATGAAGGACGCGTGCGGTGTCACCGTGGTTTCGCTGGCGGCGCCATACGCTTGCGACAAGCCTTGCTTCGTGGCGTACGGCCAGACCAGCCCATCCACGCCATAGCCGCCATAATTTCCAGTGTCATCCGGCGTGCTGGATGGGGACAGGCCCCAGACCGGGTAATGCAGTTGCTCGGTCGCGTACTTCACCTGGACCTGCGCCCATCGCAAGTCGTTCAGGCCAAAGCTTTGTGGCCCCCAGGTGGTCTCGGGTACGACCAGGTTCGGCATTAACCCCTCGAACATACCGCCCGCGAACGTCGGGACGAAGGTAAGATCGGTCCCAGGGTAGGTGTAGTGACCCTCCCAGACATTGAACGGCTTGCCCGATTGTGGATCGTTGTATACGTGCCAGTAGCCTGCGACCGGCCACTGGCCCTGCCAGGAGAAGTCAGGGTCGGACGGGCATTGCTGGGGCGGCAGCACCCGCCAACTGCGCCACCACACGTCGCCGGGCATCTGATGCAGGCCCATACCAATGTAGGCTGAGATGCGCGGGTCGCTGTAGAAAGCGCCGTTGTGATAGTAGTGCGGCCAATTGGGGCCGGCGGCGGTAGACCCGTCGACGGGCAGCCCCACGTAATAACCGCCGAACATCTGCCCGGTCGGCTGATTACCCGGTATGGCTGTATTGACGTTACACGCGGTCTGCGGGCGATTGTCATAGAAAAGTCCGAAGTTCATCGCCCTCAAGAGCCTGTCCGCCAGGGGAAGCAGCTCGGGCATGGCGTTGCGCACCACGATCAGGCCCGACGCGTACCAGCCGTTGTCGACGTTGGAGATGAAGTAACAATTATCGAACGTCGGGGTCGGCTCCGTCGAGCAGTCGGCCTGGCCGGGGTTGACGATAGTGGCGCCTGTGGTCGTGTCGTACCACTGATACAAGAACCCGTTGTCCTTCTTCAAGTGGCTGACCTCGGTCAACGTAGCCGCGAGCTCGGACCTCTCCTCAGGACGGCTAATCAGACCGAGATCGTGGGCGGCCACCACGGCCCAGAGGTAAACCCCGATGTTGGCGGCCGAGGTGTAGGAGCCGCGCACCGTCACCTGATTGTTTGTGTATCCCAGATTGTCTAGCGGCAGATGGGTGTTCGGGTCGACGTCGTCTTTGTAGAAATTCCATGTGTCGCGGGCGATGCCGTAGAGCATGGAGCGCTGCTGCGCGGTAAGCGCCCCGTCCCCGCCGTTGTCGGCGCGCGCCCGGGAGGGCTGCACGGCCACGGTGAGCGACGCCAATAGGGCGACCAGGAAGGCGGCATAGGCGCCGCGCCAGCGGCGGTGGTTTCGCGTGTCGATCTGTTTCATAGACGTCACATCCTCTACTCGTCCGACAGCAAAGTAAGCTCTTAACATTCCCCTACGGTACCTTCTGCTCCCATGGATTGTCAAGTGGGCGCGGGCGCTCCCAGGACTTTTCACAGGCCCTGGGGCGCTGCCGTTGACGCGCGCTCGATCAGGCGCGTAGAGAGTTCGATACGCGTGGCGTCGAGTGACTGGCCGTCGAGCAGGCGATAGAGCACGCCGGCCGCGACGCGGCCAAGCTCCTGGAGCGGTTGGCGCACCGTGGTGAGGGCCGGCGTCACCACGGCGGCTATCTCGACGTCGTCGAAGCCCACCACTGAGAGGTCTCCGGGCACGTCGAGGCCGCGCTCGCGTGCGGCGCGTAGCGCGCCCACGGCCATGTTGTCGTTGAAGGCGAAGATAGCCGTCGGCGCCGCGGGACGCGCGAGCAGGTCGAGCGCGGCGCGGTAGCCGCCATCGATGGTGAAGTCGGACTCCACGGCCAACGCGGGGTCGGCCGGGAGCCCGGCTTCGAGCAGGGCCGAGTGATAGCCGGCCACACGATCGCTGCTCGCCTTTTCGATTTTCCGACCCATGATGACGCCAATGCGCCGGTGGCCGAGGGCGATCAGGTACGCGGTGGCCGACTTGCCGCCGGCCCAGTTGGCGGCGGCCACGACGGGGATCTCCTCGTCCAGTGGGACGGCCGGGTCGACGACGACGAAGGGATAGCCCTGCCGGTGCAGCGCCGTCAGTTCGGCGGAGGTCTCGGACGGCAAGATCAAGAGGGCGCCATCGGTGGTGCCGTGCATCAGCCGTTCGAGCAGCGACACTTCGCGGTCGTGCTCGTAGCGCGTCGGGCAGACCACCAGCCGCGCATCGCGCTCGTAGATGGCGTCAGTCGCGCCGGCCAGGATCTGCGCGAAGTAGTTGTCGACCATATACGGGACGGTGAGCCCGATGAGTCCGGTGCGCGCGCCGGCCAGCGCGCGCGCGTTGCGGCTGGTCACGAAGCCGCGCTCACGGATATGCCGTAGCACCAGGTCGCGCGTGGCGGGCGACACGTCGGGCCGGTCGTTGAGCACGCGCGAGACCGTGGCCACCGAGACGCCCGCGAGCGCCGCGATGTCCCTGATCACCATACGCGATCCCGCCGCGTGCCCGTCCAGTGTGTCTTTCATGCCCTTTTCAGTTCCTTGCTCGTCAGGCGACGATGACTTTCCGGTACCGCTATCGGTTTATTCCGGTCATCAGCGCATGCATCTGCGACGATAGCACACGCGTCACACGTTTGTCAACATCGTGGCGCCCGCCGCGCGCGTGCATCTGTCCCCTTTGACAATCGCGCGCTGGTGTGGTACCTTCCCAATCAATAGCTCCGCGACCGTAACCGCTACCGGAACAGCGGCGTGCATGCGCTATATGCAAGAGCGTGGAGGAGGCCGCGGCGCGGCCGTCTTTCTCGGCCGAGCAATTTTCTGTTCATTAACAGTACATCTACGTTGTGTAGAGTAGAAGGAGGTTCGCGCGTGGCCGTAGCTATGTCGCTAGGACAGCCAGCCGCGACGGCGGGGAACCGCTCGCCGCCCGAGTTTCCTCGAAAGGAGGCGCAACCCCGCTACCCCTGATCATGTAAGGTCTCGATCGCGACCGTTATACGTCGCTTTTCATCCGCTCGACGCGTCGATCGCGCGCGTCGGGGCATAACTCGTCGAGGAGTACACTAATGGTTACATTGAAGTCGGCGAAGATCGCCGCGACATCTCTACTCAGCGCGGCGCTCGTGTCGACCGTCGTCGCTGTCCCCGCGCATGCCGCGCGGCCCCAGGCCGCGATGCGCCCGCTCACGATCGGACAACAGGCGAGCCCCTACGTGCGCAACTTCAACCCCTTCGCGCTCGCGGGGCAGATCTCCTCGGTGCATGTGATCCTGGAGCCCCTCTACATCGTCGACCCCACCGCGAACGGCAAGCAGACGCCGTGGCTGGCCACGTCGTACAAGTATAGTAGCGACCTCAAGACGCTCACGTTTACGATCCGGCAAGGGGTCAAGTGGTCCGACGGGCAGCCGTTCTCGGCCAACGACGTGCTCTTCACCTTGAACCTGGGCAAGACTAACACAGCCCTAGATCAGATCGGTCTGTGGGGCGCGAGCGGGCTGGCCACGGGCGTGTCCTCATCGGGCAACACGGTCTCCATCCACTTCAAGACGGCCAACGTCACGACGTTCGGCCCGTTGGTGGACAACCTACTTATCCTGCCCGCGCACATCTGGTCCAAGGTCAAGAACCCGCTGACCTATGCCTGGGCCGACCCCGTGGGGACCGGCCCGTTCACCGAGGTGAAAAGCTTCTCCTCGCAGAGCTACGAGTTGGGCCGCAACCCCAACTACTGGAACGCGGCCAACCTCAAGGTCGACTCGCTCCGCTACACCGCGTTCCAGAGCAACGACGCGTCGGCGCTCGCGCTCGAGTCGGGCCAGGTCGACTGGTCCGGCGACTTCATCAACAACGTCCAAACGGTCTACGACGCCAAGAACCCCAATTACCACCACTACTACGCCCCGCGCGACACGCCAACCACGCTCTACGTGACGGCCACCAAGTACCCCTACAACCTGCCCGTCTTCCGCAAGGCGCTGAGCATGGCCATCAACCGCCAGGCGCTCAACGTCAACGCCGAGTACGGCTACACCTTGCCGACCAATATCACGGGGCTCAGCGGGGCCTTCCCTCAATGGGTCGACAAGAGTATCCCCAACACGCTGGCGCAGTATAACCCCCAGGCGGCGCTGTCCATGCTGATGAAGGCCGGCTTCAAGATGCAGGGTGGTAAGCTGATCGATCCCAAGGGCCAGCCCGTCGCGTTCAACCTCCCGGTCGTAGCCGGCTTCTCCGACTTCGTGGGCATCCAGCAGATCCTCTCGCAGAACTTCAAGGCCATCGGCATTGACGCCACGCCGCAGGCCATCGCGACGTTCGGCCCCTGGTACACCAACGTGCAGAAGGGCGTCTATCCCGTCGTGACGGTCTGGAGCTACGGCAACCAGTCGCCGTACGACTACTACAACCAGCTGATGGGCCCGACCAACTTCCAGCCGGTCGGCACCGCCGCCGGCGGCGACGCCTGGACGCGCTACCAGAACCCCCAGATGAACGCGCTGCTCGCCAAGTTCCGCACCACGACCGACTCGGCGCAGCAACACGCGCTGGCCGACCAGATGCAGCAGATCTTCGTGCAAAATCTGCCGGTCATCCCCATGATCAACGGTCTGATCAAGGAGAACTACAACACGACGTACTACACCGGCTTCCCGAACGCCAGCAACTACTACGCGTCCGGCACACCCGATGCGAATCCGATGCGCCTGATCGTGCTGACCCACCTCAAGCCAGCGCACTAAGGTTTGCCCTCTGTGAGGACGGGGGCGTACATGCCGCGCCCCCGCCCTCTCGCCGTCCCTCCGACGCCCCTTAGCGCGGAACCAGGGAGCTTTGTTTGAAGCGGCGCCCCCTGGGACCACTCCCCAGAGGGGTCCCCGATCCTGCCGGCTTACCGTTGCCGGCAGGATGCCGGCGGTCCCAGGGGGTACGCCTCGCCGCAAAGTAACCCTTTGGAAAAACTATTAGGGGCCTGGAGGGCGTAATAAGGATATAATCAATCATGCGCTTTGTTACCCGTCGCCTGTTGTTCTACGCCGCCGCCCTCTGGGCCGCCATTACACTTGATTTTCTCATTCCGCGCGTGATGCCGGGCGACCCCGCCGCGGCCATCTACGCCACGCACGCGCAGCAGTTCGCGGACAATCCCAACGCCTTCCGCATCATCGCGGCCTCGCTCGGGCTGTCTACCGATCCGCTGCCCCTGCAGTACTGGCATTACCTGGGCAACCTGGTCCACGGCGACTTCGGCGTGTCCTTCAACCAGTTCCCCAATCGTGTGTCGACTATCGTCGCGCAGAGCCTGCCCTGGACGATTTTCCTCGTCGGTCTGGCCTCGATCATCGCGTTCGTGCTCGGGACTGGCATCGGGACGTTGGCCGCCTGGCGGCGCGGCGGCATTTTAGATAGCCTGCTGCCTCCGCTCTCGCTGCTGGCCAGCAGCTTCCCCTTCTTTTTTCTGGCTCTGCTGCTGCTGTACTTCCTGGGTTTCAAGTTGAACCTGTTCCCGATCAACCACGCCTTTACCGACGGGCTGCAGCCGGAACTGTCGCTGGCCTTCGTAGGTAGTGTGCTGTCGCACGCGGTACTGCCGGCCTTCTCGCTGGTCCTGGTCGCCGTCGGCGGCTGGCTGCTTGGCATGCGCAACACCATGATCAACGTCCTCTCCGAGGACTACATCACGATGGCGCAGGCGCGCGGCCTGTCCGACCGGCGCGTCATGTTTGGCTACGCGGCGCGCAACGCCGTGTTGCCCCAGATCACGGGGTTCGCGCTGAGCCTGGGCTATCTGGTCGGCGGTCAGATATTGATCGAAAGTGTTTTTAGTTATCCCGGCGTGGGCTTGCTCATGGCGCAGTCAATCGGCGTGCAAGATTATCCCGTCATCCAGGCCCTGCTGCTCGTCATCACGGTGTGTGTCCTGCTGGCGAATCTGGCCGCCGACCTGGTCTACGCGCGCCTGGACCCGCGCGCGCGGGCAGCCTAACACATCCTAGAAGGAGTACGCGGCCATGGAAATGTACCCAATGACCGAAACGGACCCCGCGCTGGCGGGGGCGGGTGGGACGCCCCTCGTCCCTGTGACGGCGCGACGCCGGCCTGCTCTCTCCGCGCCGGGCTGGCTGCGCCTAATCTTGTCCGACCGTAAGGCGGCCGTGGGCGTAGCCATCCTGACCTTCTTCGTGCTCGTGGCCATCTTCGGACCGCTCATCTGGCAGGGTGATCCCAACGTCGGTAACTTCACCGTCAAGCCACAGCAGGCGCCCTCGGCCGCGCACTGGCTCGGCACGGATCAACAAGGCCGCGACATGTTCCTGGGGTTGGTGGATGGGACGCGCGTGGCGTTGGTCATCTGCTTCTCGGTCGGCGTCATCGCGACGACGATCGCCGTGGTCGTCGGTATGAGCGCCGGCTACTTCGGCGGCTGGGTCGACGAAGTGCTGATGCTGATCACCAACATCGTGCTGGTCATCCCCAGCTTTCCGCTAATCATCGTCGTGACATCGTTCATCCAGGCCAAGAACGATTACGTGCCCATCGTGATCATCCTGGGTTTGACAGGGTGGGCCTTCGGCGCGCGCGTGCTGCGCAGTCAGACCATGAGCCTGCGCCAGAAAGACTTCATCCAGGCGTCGGTTGTGCGCGGCGAGTCGGGCATGCGCATCGTGCTGCGCGATATCCTGCCCAATATGATCAGCCTGGTGGTCAGCGGGTTCATCGGGACGGTGCTCTTCGCCCTGGGTACAACGGCCGCGCTCGTGTTCCTGGGCTACGGCAACCTGAGCCAGGTGAGTTGGTTTAGCATGCTGTACTGGGCGCAGAACGCCTCCGCGTTGCAAGTCGACGCCTGGTGGCTGTTTCTCCCGCCGGGCCTGGCCATCGCATTGGTCGGGACGGCCTGCGCGCTGGTCAACTTCGGTATCGACGAGATCAGCAACCCGCGCCTGCGCACCGAGAAAATCAAGATCCCGCGCGACGCCGTGCCGCCGGTAGCGGTGGCCTCGTCGGGAAAGGTGGCGGCGCGATGACACTCGACCAAGCCACTACGAGTGTCGCCCCCATCGATGAGGCTGCCGCGCAGGTCCCGGCCGGCGCGCCCCTGCTCGACGTGCGCGACCTGCACGTCTACTATGCCACCGCGCGTGGACCCGTGCGCGCCGTGCAGGGGGTGTCGTTCAGCCTGCGCAAGGGCGAGACTCTGGGCCTGGCGGGCGAGTCGGGCTGCGGCAAGAGCACCGTGGCCAACGCCATCACGCGGCTGCTCAAGCCCCCCGCCTACATCGCGGGTAGACAGATTCTGTTCGACGGCCGCGACGTCACGACGATGGGCGCCGACGAGACGCGTCGCTTCCGCTGGAGCCGTGTCAGCATCGTGTCGCAGAGCGCCATGAACGCGCTCAACCCGGTTATCAGCATCGGCGCGCACTTCGTCGACACGCTGCAGGCGCACACAAAAATGAGTAAGCGTGAGGCGCTGGAGCGTGGGGGCGAACTGCTGCGCGTGGTGGGTATCGAGCGCGCGCGGCTCAAGAGCTACCCGCACGAGCTCTCCGGCGGCATGCGCCAGCGCGTCGTGATCGCTATGGCCCTGGCGCTCAACCCCGACCTGATCATCATGGATGAGCCGACCACGGCGCTCGACGTGGTGGTGCAGAAGGAGATTATGCAGCAGATCGAAGATCTGAAGGAGCAGTTCGGCTTCTCGATCCTGTTCATCACACACGACCTCTCGCTGCTGGTCGAGTTCAGCGACCGTATCGCCATCATGTACGCGGGCAGGATCGCCGAACTGGCCCCCGCGCGTGAGCTATTCGGCCGTCCCGAGCACCCCTACACAGTGGGGTTGATGAACAGCTTCCCCGCGCTAACCGGACCCGAGGTGGAGTTGGCCGGCATCCCCGGCGCGCCGCCCGACCTGATCGCACCGCCGGCCGGCTGCCGTTTCCACCCGCGCTGCCCGCACGCCATGACCGCCTGCGTGCAGGCCGAGCCCCTGCTGCGCGAGATCGGACCGGCGCATCAGGTGGCGTGCCATTTGTATTCGTCATAGGGCCTGCGACTGCGGTCGCATGGCAGACCACGTCGACTGCGGTCGGTTGGCGGGGCGTAGGGGCATATTGATATACGCCCTGCCTTTAAGCAAGGGCGTATATCAATACGCCCCTACGAAACCATCTTTGCACCGCAGTGCCGTACGCTGCCATGCGACCGCAGTCGCAGGCGTGGTGTGATAAGGAGACATCAATGCAACAGACGCACACTCCGGTGATGGAGGTGCGGGGGCTGACCAAGTGGTTCCGTGCGGGCGGCGGCGGGGCGTTCGGCCTCGGCGGCGAGGCGCGCTACGTGCACGCGGTCGACGACGTCAGCTTCACGCTGGAGAAGGGCCGCATCCTGGCGCTTGTGGGCGAGAGCGGGAGCGGCAAGAGCACCATCGCGCGCCTGCTGGCGCGGCTTTACCCCGTCACAAAAGGCCAGGTGCTACTGAAAGGCCACAACGCTCTCGCGCGCCAAAACCGCAAGGCCGTGCTGCAATACCGCGGCGACGTGCAGATGATCTTCCAGGACCCATTCGGCTCCCTGAATCCAGTGGAGACAGTCGGCTACCACCTGTCGCGCCCGCTGGCCATTCATAAAGGGCTGCGTGGAGCGGAGCAGGAGCGGGAGATCCACAACCTGCTGCGCACGGTCGGGCTGGAGCCGGCCGGCGAGTACGCCGCCAAGTATCCGCACCAACTCTCTGGCGGGCAGCGCCAGCGTGTCGCTATCGCCTGTGCCCTGGGAGTTGATCCTGAGGTGATTCTGGCCGACGAGCCCATTAGTATGCTCGACGTCTCGATCCGCATGGGTATCCTGAACCTGATGCGGCGGCTCAAGGAGGAGCGCGATCTGGCTTATCTCTACATCACGCACGACCTGGCCAGCGCGCGCTACATCGCCGACGAGACGATGGTGCTCTACGCCGGCCACCTGATGGAGAAAGCTCCCAGCAAAGAGCTGATGAGTAACCCGCGCCACCCCTACACGCGCCTGCTGATCTCCGCCGCGCCGAACCCGGCCGCGGCCAAGACGCGCGTGGAGGCGCGCGGCGAGATTCCGACCATCATCAACCCCAAGCCGGGCTGCCGCTTCGCCCCGCGCTGCCCGCTGGTCATGCCCATCTGCACCGAGCGCACGCCCGAGGTCACCGAGGCCGCGCCGGGGCATCTCGTGCGGTGTTACGCGGCGCAGTGACGAGTGGCAAGAGGCGTAAGATGATGGTAGGGCAAGACTGGGCGAGGGAGGTTTAACATCTATGGTCACTGTTCCTGAGTTGGCCCTGCGTTCGCACGATGCGACGTGGGACCGGGCGCGCTGGGAAACGCTGCCGGATGACGGCAACCGCTACGAAGTTATTGGGGGTGTGCTGTATATGTCGACGGCGCCAAGCTTTTTTCACCAGTGGATCATCCGGCAGATATTCCTCACGCTCTATGCCCAGATTGATACCGCCGGTATAGGATTGACCATCTGGTCGCCGTTGGGGGTCTTCATGCCCGGCTGCGATCCCGTACAGCCGGATCTGCTGGTTATCCGTCATGAGGACATGGGCATCATTCGCGACCGCCGTGTCGAGGGCGTCCCCGCGCTCCTCGTCGAGATACTCTCACCCAGTAATTCCGCTACGGACACCGAGGTGAAGCGTAAGGCGTACGCGCGCGCGGGCGTCCCCGAGTATTGGATCGTGCGGCCAGCGAGCCGAGACATGTTAGTCTATACCGAGCCGGACGCCCCTTTGGGCGACTTCGCGCATAGCCAGCGCGTCGCCCCCGATGATGAACTCGTGTCGCCGACGCTGCCCATACGCACGGCCATCGCGTCTTTCTTCGCCGATGCGCCCGATACAACGCTGTAATCCGTCAATCACGCCTGACACGAGGCCAGGTTCGCGAATGATTGTAGGGGCGTATCGCCAGACGCCCATGCGGATTGGTCTCTCTCCGCTGCGCTCCGACAGCCCAACCGGGCAATCGGGGTCGGGCTGCTTGGCGTTCGTTGGCGTTCGCCGTCCATTGGACATCTCTGGGGCAAACGCCGGGCGTATAGCGATACGCCCCTACACCCTGCCGCTCGTTTCGGTTTTGCGGATAACGAAAAGACTTAATCTCTAGTTTCCGCTGAATCAGGCGGCTAGGTCAAGCGGAGCAGGGGTTTCTGGGGCCGCGCGCGGTCGCCGTTGGCCCCAGAAACCGGTGGGTAGATGGTCCGTCCGGGCCTTTTTTGTGCGA
>JAABUV010003841.1_pt1 | contig 18682 bp, 18 predicted proteins | sample 5559971 | NCBI WGS metagenome assembly JAABUV01 (sample SAMN10711881, study PRJNA513362) | rock metagenome | isolation source: Antarctica rocks | place: Antarctica: Victoria Land, Knobhead nord | collected 2015-12-19
AACGCGACCTCTACGACCGCACCCACCACGACCCCACTTCGACCGATCGTCGAAACTTGGCCGATGGTGACCTGCTCGCCGTCGTGGTCGTAGACCGCGAGGACCGCGTTGGCCTTGCCGCCCTTGCCGACCTGAACGACCTCGGCGTCAACCTCCTTGAGGAACTTCCATTTGAGCAATCCCTCCGAACGGTTGCCCGGCTCGTAGGGGGAGGTGATGTGCCGGAAGATGACACCCTCCTTGCCGTCGATCTCTGCGTGGGCCAGCAGGTCGCGCTTCGCGTCGGAATCCTCGGAGTAGCCGAGCACCCGCACCGCCGGGTCGGAGGGGTCCACCAAGGCGTCCACCGTGGTGACCAGGTTCGCGTGGCGGGTGGTGAAACCGGACCGCTCGGTGTGGAACCGACCGGCGGCAGGAGCGTCGAACAGGTGCACGGTGCGACCGATGATCTCCCCGTCGAAGACCCAGCGGCCCTCGGTGAGTGCCCGGAACGGGGCGAGCATGGCCTCGGAAACATTCTTGGCCTTGGGCTGACCCGCCCGGTTCAACACCGACACGGCACCGTCGGTGACCTCGATGAGTACCCGCTCGCCGTCCAGCTTGGGTTGGACAACCCACATACCGTCCTCCATCAACCGATCGACGGTGGTGAGGGTGGCCACCCGAGCCAACATGGGGATGCTCACCGGGGGGTTGGCGTCCACCGAGAGGGTCGCAGCGTTGGAAGCGTCAAGGGCCGCGAGCACCCGAGCGAAGGTGGCTGCGTGCGCATCGTCGGCGGGGGCCGAATTGGCGGCGGTGACCACTGCGGAGGGCTCACGCTGGGCGGGCATCGCCACTGTGGACTCACCTCGGGGCATCAGGTTCGCCGCGGTGTCCAGCTCGTTGTCGGTGGGGTCGTGGTCGAAGGTGAGGACGCCCGAGCGCACCGGCTGGTAGCCCTTCGCCATCTTGGCGGCCACCTGCTTGTCGGCTGCCTTGGTGGCAGCAGCAGCGTCGTCGAACTCCTTGCTGGAAATCGACCCGAACGTACCGTTGCGGCCGTACTGGACGACCATCGTCGTACCAAGGGTGAACACTCGGTAGAACTTGTCCGAGGTGCCCTGGACAAAATCGAGTTCGCGGACTGTGGCTTCGATGTGGTTGCTCATACCCTCCATGTGTGCGGTCCAGGGGGCGTCCACCGCGAAGGCCTTTACTCGCCGACGACGGCGTGCAACATCCACTCGGCGCAGTGCGCACACCAACGAACCCCCGGCACATCCGCCACTATTGACCGGGCCATCTCGACGACGAACGGGCCGGCAAGGATGTCGTCCAGGAAGCTGCCCGCGGTGGCGAGCACCTCCTGCGCGGGCTCGGGTGCGGCCACGACGACGGCGCGTTCGATGATTCCTGCGTTGCTGTTCATACCCATGATGTGTCCGGCGGAGCAGGTGTCACCCCAGCCGGATCAGACGCCCGCCCAGATGCTGTGCTGCACCACCGGAACCGCAAGGGTGATGTCCCCGCCGGCCCGCAACCACTCCACCAGAGACACCGACGCACCACCCTGGGACAGCTCCGCCTGTGGGCGGGTCAACAACCCGCAGACGCTCAGCGGGTGCATCCCCACAGGTACCAGCCGGATGATCCTGTCCATGCCCGGGATCAGGCCGTCCTCGTCGAACTGGAGAGCGGGCAGCAACCACCTGCCGTTGTCCTTGATCGCCCACAGGTGGCGCTCGTCGATGCGCTTGCGCACTGCCGCCACATCGACGTGCAGCTTGCTTCCCACCTGTTCCGTGGTGAGCCCGCTCTCAATCAGGCGCGCGTAGTCGGCGACGTTCGCCAGCACCTGCCAGCGGTATGCGTCATCGCACTCGAGGAATCCGGCTTCGTCGTACATTTTCGCCTCCCTCTCGGGAAGCGGGTGCCTGTTGTTCATACCCATGATGTGTCCGGCCACCGCGGCGTCACCCCTGCGTCGAGTCGCACGCAATTCAGCGGGGCCGCACCCGAACGCCCAGACCGGCAGCACCGACCGCAACATCCCGCCCGGACCGGATGGCGGCGGCCGCGTCCCGAGCCCGCAGATCACAGACCTCGTTCAGCAGGTTCCCGGAGTGGCCCTTCACCTTGCGGAAGACCACCTCGCGCCCGGTCAGCAGCTCGTCGACGGCACGGATCAGCGCGACGTTCTTGACCTGTCCTCCGGTCTTCGTCCGCCACCCACCCATTGCGCTTCCACCCGTTGAAATCCTCCCCTCCCTTACGGAAGGGGTTCCTAGACCCCCGCGTGAGCGAGACTAGATGGTTCGCAGTTCATCGCAGATGCCGTCGACACGGTGGTGTCAAACCCGCGGATGCGGGGGTCGGTCTCACTCTTGCTCCCTGCTGGGCCACCGGTGTTGCCACCGGCCGATTGCTCGGATTCCCTGGCCCATAAAACACATCCGTCGTCAAGAATGTTCTTGGCGGCGTTGGTATCAGCGTTGGCCGTGTGGGCACACTGTTGGCATCGGAACACCGCTTGACTTTCGCGGTTTTCCTTCGCCGTGTGCCCGCACTGGTGGCAACGCTGAGAGGTGTAGGCCGGGTTCACGGCCAGATAGATTCCTTCGGCTCGAAGCATTTTCTGCTGCACCAGAGCGGCGAGCTCGCCGAGCCCGGTGACCAGCAACACCCGGTTGAGCCCTCGTTTCTGGGCGGCACCGGGGCCTGTGGTTTTGCGGGTCATGTTCGCCAGTTTCAGGTCCTCGAACACCACCAGGTCGCAGTCCCGCACGATCGCGGTCGAGGTTTGCTGGCGCCAGTCGCTCATGATCCGAGCGGCCTTCGCGTGCGCAGCACCCGCCGCCGTCTTGTGGGCCTGGTAGCGGGTTGATTCCCAGAACTGGCGGTGTTGGCGGGACTTTGCCATCTTCCGCTGATGAAATACCCGGGACTTGACCAGGGCGGTGACATTGGGTGCGTCATAGAACCGGCCGGTGGAATCGGCGAGGGCGTGGGTCACACCCCGATCAAACCCGCGGGCTTCCCCGGTGTGCTCCCGTCGGGTGACCGGTAGGGAAGCGTTGACGAACACCAGCTCGCGGCGGGTCCAGTTCACCCGCACAGAGGTGTAGGCCCGGATCGGTTGGGACAGCCGCACGTGCAGCACAACCTTGAACCAGCACCGTTGTGCCGGGCCGCGCTTCGCGGCCGGGTTTTGGCCAGCGATGGTCACCACCCCCGAGCGTTTCCCGGTGCGGGCGAACACCGCGTTGGCCCCGCCGTTGAACCAGCACACGAACCGTTCGACACCGCGTTTACGGCTACGGAACCAAGGCATCGCCCCCGCCCGTCGGCCGGCGGAGACGTTGGTGGCCCGGCGTTTGGTGGCAGCAAACCAGTCGGTGCGCTCAACCTTCTCCGCCGCCTGAATTGCCATCGCCGGCAACGCCGCCAGGTGCGGGTACAACAGTCGGGCGTTCTTGTCGGAAATGTCGGTGACACTGGACCCGATCGGCACCAACACCGGTTTCCCGGCCGCATTCAGCACCCGCTCACCATCTTGGTGCACATATTTGCAGCGGGTGGAGCGGTGCTGGTTGAACCGGGCCTGAAACCCCGAGCACAGCCAACTCATCACCACCGCCGGGTCGGCGGACCACTCGTCAGCGGCCTGCCCGGTAACAGGGTCGTCCACGACGCCCAGGTACACCGAGCCGTGCACCCGCACCCGGCGGATAGCAACCTTCTGACTCATAGCCCAAGGGTAGGGTTGGGCACCGACAATTTTGACGATTCCCGCACCAACGCCAGGTGAGCCATCGACACTCCTTCCACACTGGATGGGTGCCGCGACTCCTCCCCGCCCTCACGGACGAGGCTTCCGTCGCTCGCCCACCCGGTGATCCAGCTGCTGAAGCAGCTGATCGAGTACGCCGAGTCCGTCTCGATCACCAGCGGCATGTCGGTGGGGGTGAACAGCAGGGCCTGGCGGATCGCCTGGAGCTCCATCACATTGTTCGTGGTGTGCCCGTCCCCGCCGGCACCCCACACCTGCGGGGACACCGCCCACGCCCAGCCGCCGGCGCCCGGATTGCCCAGACAGTCTGTGATTTCATAGTCGTCTGTTGTAACGGCTGCTGATCACTTTGTGAGCGCGAAAGTTGTGCGCTGCACTAGCCCGTCTGTTTCTGGGCGTGGTGGTGCTGGTCGCTCCGTGGGTCGGCTGCGCAGCTTCTCCGCTCGGCCGGGGCGTAAACCCCAGTGAGCCTCGAATCTGGCGTCGGCTTTCCGGAGGACTGTCTTCCGGCCGAGATGGGTGTCCGCTTCGCGCACCGAACGTCGGTGGAGGAGTACACGGGAACCGTTGGTGTCGGCGTTGAGACGTTTGTGACAGAACCGGCACCGGAAGTGCTGGCCCTGACGGTTGCGGGGGTCCACGTAGTGGCAGCCGGAGCATTCACGGCTGGTGTGGGCCGGGTTGACGGCGTGGACGGTGACGCCGTGGGTTTCGGTGATGGCCGCCAGCTTTTCCTTCACGGCTGCGCGGCCGGCGCGCGCGAGGATCCGGTTCATCCGCCTGGACATGCCACCGTCGCGGAAGTCGAGGTCTTCCACAGTGACCGAACGGATGTCGTAGGTCTCCAGCAACCGGTTGACGACGCGGCCGACCTCGTTGCGGACATATTCGCGGATACGACGCTGGAAATTGCGGTACCGCGTGTTCCTGGCCAGTTTGATGCCCTGGCGTTGCAGGTCAGCGGCCAACGTCGTGAGCTGGGTGTCCAGCCGGGCAAGCCACGGGTACAGCGCGGTGCCGAGCTGGTCACCGAGGCTGCTGGCGAACATGGAATGCAGACCCCAGTCCAGGCCCAGGTCGATTCCGCCGGTCCGCTCGGGTGCGGGGTCGCTGCATTTGACGAGCGTGATCTTCACTGTGTCGTCGCGGGCGACGGTGACCTGCGCGAAGTTGGACAGTCCACCAGCGGCGGCGTCGAGGAAGTGGTTGCTGTGCAGCGGTATTTGCACTGTCTTACCTGGGGTGACGGTGGAGATCCGCAGCCAGTGGCCGAACGTGGAGCCGGGTGAGCGGCGCCGTGGGCTGGGTTGCGGCAGCGGTTTCGGTGTCGATGACTCGAGTTGGGCGACGGTGCCGTCCAGGGTCATGGTGCGGGTGCGCCACAGCGTGGGCACGGACACCCGGTGGCGGCGGACGTGTTTGGTGATCCGCCGCAGCAGGAACAACGTCTCCGGTGGTGCCGGGCGGCGGGCCTTGCTCGGGGTGCGCACACCACCGTCGTCATAGGCCCACACCGGGACCATCGCGGTGCCGTCGGTGCGGTGGTGCATGGAACTGCGGTTGAGCCAGTGCAGGTCGGCTCTTGTCTCCGCGTCCAAACTGGATCGGGTGACGGTGCGGGCCACGGAGTCCTTGGTCAACTCCAACCAGGAGTCGAGGCCGGCGACGACCTGGTTCTGCGCCGAGCGTTTGTACCGCTCCGACAAGGTGGAGGAGATCAGTGCAGGGTCGCGCCGGTTCCAGAACTGCTGCCCGTTCTGGCACCAGGCCCGCCACTGGGAGCGTTGAGCTGAGCGCATGGTGGCCTGGTAGGGGGCGAGCACCTGTGCGACAGCGGCGATCTTGTCGGTGTTGCCGTGCTGGGCCACCCGGTATGCCCGTTTCACACTCGGGCGCGGAACCGGGGTCGCACGTTTCGCGCGGGTCTGCGCCGCTTGTTTGCGCCGGGACACTCCTTCGGTGGGCGCAGTCACGGGGTGGCACCGCCATCAGGTGTGGGTGCGTCGTCCAGCTCGGGTAGTGGTGCCGCCAGGACGGCCTTGACCTGTGCGGTGCGGTGCTTCGCCGAATGCAGACCGTACATGCGCGCGGTGAAGGAGTAGACGATCGCCGTGAGGTCGGCCATCAGACCGGAGGTGTTCTCCTGGGCGGGGTTGGCCACGTCCACCCGGCGCCCCTGCCCGGCGAGGAGGACCTCGAACCAGCCGAAACCGACCCGGGAGAGCCGGTCCTTGTGTTCGACGACCAGCGTGCCCCACTCGGTGTCCCCGAGCAGCTTCGTCAGCTTTGGGCGGTGATCGTTCACCCCGGAGGCGACTTCCTTCACCACGGCGACGACTTGGAAGCCGCGGGCATTGGCGTAGGCGACCAGCCGGTCGGCTTGCCGGTCGAGGTCAGCTTTCTGCGGGTGGGATGACACCCGCGCGTACACAGCGGCCATCGGTAGGCGCACGCTCATCGGGTCGGGCACCACCACGTGGCCGGAGTCGTCCATGTAGGCGCCGTGGATGCGGCCCTTCTTGTACCGCATCCACGCAGCGCGGTACAGAATCCCCTCGCGCTTCGCGTACACCGACAACTTCACCAACTCAGTGTACCTCTAAGAACGACAAAAATGGCATGAAAACCAACATATGCTAGGAACTAGTTATAACACGAGCCGTCGGTAGCCACGACCAGCGGGCTCATGCGGCGCTCGCCGTTCGCCCGGTGCGCAGAAACTCCAACGCCACATCCAGGTCGGCGGTTTTGCGGGCGAACCGGTGCAACGCACTCATATAGGTGTCCCTGCTGCGGGCGGCGTAGCTGAACGATCCCGTCTTCAGCAGCCGGGGGTCCAGCACCGCAACCATCCCCGAGTCACCCACCGACCGGATCAGCCTTCCCGCGGCCTGCTCCAGCAGCAGCGCCGCGTCGCTGGCGTAGACAAGGCTGTCCGCAAGCCAGCGATCGCCCACCGCCCGGGTCAACGCCTCGACCCGGGCGTCATCGACCGGGTTGCCGGCGGCGCGGGGCACCCGGTCGATGACCACCAGCGAACAGGTCTCCCCCGGTGCGTCGACCCCCGTCATCAAGCTTCGGGTGCCGACGAGCACCGACCCCACGTCGCCGCGCCACGCGGCGGTGACCTGCCGCAGCGCACCGCCATCCCATTGGGAATGGATATGCGGCCCAGTGCCGCCGGCGCGGAGCTGTTCGGCGTAGGAACGGCCGGCGGCCGCGGTGGCCGCCAAGATCAGGGCGGAGCCGTTGTTGGCCTGGACGAGCGCCGCGATCATGGACGCCGCCCAGGCGGTGTGCCGGGTGGTGTCCAAGCGCACCTTGCCTCCGGGCCATCCACCGTTGAGCGCTGCCACGTCCTCGGGTGCGCTCGCCCGTGGCACGAACAGCAGGGAACGCCCGTAGGCGGTGTCGAAGGGAGACTCATAGCTGCGGGTCGGGCGGTGCAGGCCGGCGTCCCGCCCGAAACCGTTGGGCAGGGTCGCGGACATGGCGCTGACCGACAGCGCGTAGCGCGGTGCCCCCAGCGCTCCGCCGGCCGAGGAGGTGATCTCCTCCCCCTCCTCCGTCCGGGCTTCCTGTTCCTGCAGCGACTCGGCGGCCGCGGACTGTGCTGTCGTGGACAACCAGTCGGTCTCCGGAACCGCCGGATGCCCCACCAGAGCGCCCGGCACCTCCGCGGAGTACACATTGAACGCCAAAGACCCGCCCACCTCCACCGGGGTGGACTTCGCCGACGCGGGGGTACCCCGGGCGAAACGGCTGGACGGTTCGCTGCCCTTCTCCACCCAACGAGCAACCCCGTTGCGGTGCTCGCGCACCGCGGTGAGATCCGCTTTCAAGCTGGTGACGGCGCTGGTGACCCGCATCTTCTTGATCTGTGTCTTCTGGTCGAAGACGGGGACGGTCCCCACCATCGTGTTCACCCGACCCAACCATCCGGTGAGCAGGTCCCCGGTGCTGGCCAGCGGGTCCATACCTTCGCTGCACCGCAGCACGGACTCCTTTTTCGGTGTTGTCGCGGCCTGCTCGGCCAAGCTCTGGTCCACCGCATCCTTGATGACGTCCCCGTCGGTGAGCAGGGCCTTCACCAGTGGGTCGTTGCTGTCGAGGAGGGCGGACAGGCCACGCTGAATGCGGGTCACTCGTCGCCCCGATACTGCGGCGGCACCTTGCTCCCGGACCACACCGGGCAGTCGGTGCGCCTCGTCGACGATGAGGTGTCGGAACAGCCCGAGACGTTGGGAGCCGATGACGACCGGCGCCGCGTTCGCGGCTTGCACGCCCAGCATCGAATGGTTGGTGACCACGATGTCCGCTGCTGCTGCTGTGGTGCGGGCGGCGTCCGGGCGGCACACGTCGCCGAACGGGCACTGGTCTGCCCCGACGCATTCGGTGGTGGACACGCTGACCGTCGACCAGGATGCTTCGCTGACGGTGCCGGTGTAGGAGTTCTTGTCACCGGAACCGTTGACCGCTGCTTCGGTGAGGGCCCAATGAAGCAAGGGGATGGCTTCGGCGCGGGGGATCACCGCACCGTCGATGTCTACGGTGTCGGTGTCGGCAGCTTTCGCGCGCGCCGCGGGGCGCTTATTCTTCGCACCTTCAGGGGGTGGGGTGGGGAGTCGTCGGGCCAGGTCGGTCAGCGCGGCGGCGGGGTCGGGTGGCGGGGTGTCGTCGTCCGGTTCCCCGAGCAGGGTTCGGGCACTGTGCGTGGCCCGAAGAAAACACGCGTAATTGCTCCAGCCCTTGAGGACCGCCACCCGCGGGGCGGACCCAAGCACGGCGGCGGTGGCGACGCCCACGGTAGGTGCGTCCTTGTCGATGATCTGGCTTTGCAGGGCGAGGGACTCGGTGGAGATCACGGTGCGCTCCCCGGTGGCCACAGCCATCACGGCGGCCGGAACCAGATGCGAAAAGCTCTTGCCCACACCGGTCGGGGCCTGGGCCACCACGCGGTCCCGGCGGGTCATCGCATCGAGTACATCGTGGGCCAACGCGCGTTGACCGGGACGGGGCTTCGCCGTGGCCAGGCCCGTGGCCAGGTGCACCGCGGCCTCCAACACCCGGTCCACGGTGTCCGCGTCCGCCCCAGGCCTTGCCGGTGGCGGTCCAGCTGGTTTCAGCTGCCTAGCAAGAGGAGGACGAGAGGAGGTGATGCGTTCAGTGACGGCCATGCACTCCGTTTGCGTCCCGCGAACAACCGGCCCGCCACCGCTGTGGACCTCTCAGGACTTACCTCCTGAACGCCTGCGCAGCGAGCCGCGCAGCGGATGGGACATCGGGTGTGACACCAGGGCGGTGAGAGAGCGCAAGGCTGGTCCCACGAGTGGCGTGCGGTGCGTGTCCGGGCGTTCCACCACCCAGAACTGGTGCAGCGCCCACGTGGTGGCGACCAGTGCCGCCGGCAGGAACAGCGTCGGGTTGACGATGTTCACGATCAGCCAGATCACCAACCACCGCCAGGACCGGCGCCGCGATGAGGGCAGGTAGAGGGTGGTGATGATCGCGGGGGTGATGAACAGGGCGATCAGCGCCACAGTGCCGGCGGTGCTCACCAACTTCAGCACCACCACATACACCCAGGCGGCGAGCAGGCACCGTAGCCACGGAAACAGCCACTGACCGAACCCGGCCTTCTTGGTGGCGGGCTGCCCGGCACTGCTCTTGAGGCCGGCACTGCCGGTGAGGTCGCCGCGCCCGCCACGGTGACGCTGTGCTCGACGCGATCCCGGTTCCTCCTGCAGCCCGCCACGGTTGCGCTCACCCCAACCGGCGCGGCGCAGCCTGGCCCACGAAGTCGGTGGTGCGCAAGCTGCGCCGGGGGTGTCCGAGCTCAGCTGCGGATCCTGCCCAGCGGGAGGTGGAGGTGTGGAGGTGGTGCGTTTAGTGACGGCCATGCACTCCGTTTGCGTCCCGCGAACAACCGGCTCGCCGCCGCTGTGAATCTCAGAAAACGTAGTGGACGAGCGCGTGATCTTTGATGGCCCGGACAAGTTCTTGAGTGCTCATGTCCAAGATGTGTCCGGCGTCGTGGCTGTTGCCCGTGCCCGATCGGCAGGTCACCCACGAGAGCAAATCCCAGGCAGCCTGCCCGGGGGCCTTCGTGTGCTCATCGGTCGGGTCGAGGCTTTCCTACGCTCATACCGCCCGACGCTGGCGGCGTTGGTGGCAAATCCTTGCGCTGCCCCCTGTGGCTACCGCTGGATGCTGGCGATTGGTGTGGTGGGTCATCGGGCCCCCTGTACGTGCAAGAGGTCGCGGGCGGGGTGGGCAAGCGTTCCCGGGGTCCTCCATGCCTGATTCCACCCCCGCTTCGCAACGATGAATTCCCGCACTACGATGCGTTAGAATGTGTGAGTGCGACGAGAGATCGGCTGGGACGACGAGTCCGAAGAGCACATCTGGACCCGTCACCAAGTCACGCCCGCAGAGGTGGAGCAGGTCGTCAACACCCGGCCCCGCTTGACCGTGACGGGCCGAAGTGAGACTCAATACGTCTACGGCACTACCGACGCCGGCCGCTATCTGCTGGTCATCCTCGCAGAAGCCATGGACGGCCGGGATCACGTCGTCACAGCTCGCAACATGGACTCGGCCGAGCGCCGACACTTCACCCGCCAGACACGATGACACCTACCACCGCCAGGGGCACACCATGAACCGCAAAGAACTCCTTGAGATGCGTGACTACTACGACACCCACAGCACCGCCGACGAGATGGCGAACGGAGGGACGTGGGAAACCGACGTCGACCCAGACCCCATGGTCACAACGTCACTACGTCTGCCGAAGTCCCTGCTTGATTGGGTCCGTGAGCAGGCAACCGCAGAGCACGTCAAGCCAACCGCTCTCGTGCGACGATGGATCGAGCAGCATCACGCCGACGACCGCGCGCCAACGGGGACCGCCGAGCGCTTGGAACGACTCGAACAGGCCGTATTCCACCAGACCAGTTGATCCCTGCCGCTCCCGTTGCCTCGGGCTGGCAGAGCATGCGCCAGTCAAACCGGTAAACCACCTGACGTGCGATTGGTGGACACAGGGGGCACAAGAATGCAACAGTGCTCCGTACACCCAAGAAGTACCGCATGAACACTTTCCCTTATGCATCAACAGATTCCGATTCCGCTGACAACCGAAACCGCAGAGTGATTCGAGGTTACGAGGTGCCCGTGACCTCATTGAAGTCATTGAAGTCATAGCTGTTGCTAATGCACGTCGAGACGGCTGATAAATCGGCGGCCGGCTGCCCCTCGTGCGGTGTTGCGTCGACGTCGGTGAAGCAGTACGTGCGGACCACGCCGCGAGATCTGCCCGACGGCGGGTAGGGAATCTCGGTTGTCCGGCACAAGCGTCGCTGGCGTTGCGTCGAACCGGACGGTGCGAGAGGTTCGTTCACCGAGGCGATCGGCGAGGTCCCGTCGGGTTGGCGCACGACGGGCCGGTTGCGGCGGGCGATTGCCGTCGCGGTGAGCGATGTGTGTCGCAGCGTGGCCGAGGTCGCGGGCTCGTTCGGGGTGCCGTGGCCGACGGCGGATGCCGCGGACGCGCAGGGGCGGACGAGCCAGCTCCATCGGAGCAGGTACCCTCCAAATCGTGACGCCACCGCTAGTGGCACCTCGACCGGCCATAAGCCCGGTGACCGCACTCTGGGACTGGCTGATCAACCTCCTACCGGCCTGGCTCCCTGGGTCTGAACGGGTTTCCGCAGCAGCGGATCAAGGGTGCCGGTCGTCCTTGTACCGAGCAGAACCTCCCAGGCACGCGCCCAGAACACGCTGCGGGGAACGGGGCACGCGTGTAGCCGCCATATCGAGGTGTCACCAGACCACGCCCGAGGCCTTCTGCACCCGACGCTCAACGAGCAGATCGATGCGGTCGGACGGCGGTTACCGGGGCTGACGCCGCTGGCCGACGGGTATCTGGTCGAGCAGCAGCGCCAGCCCGCCAATGACGACTGTGGCCACACAGACCCCGCCCAGTACGTCTGTGGGGTAGTGGTCCCCGGCTATCACCAGCGAAACCCCCACGGAACCAGCCACTCCCAACGCTAGGAGGCCACCGACCACCCGCGGCCAGGACGGACCACGGGCCGGGCCAAACAGGGCCACGACCACGACCAGGGCGACGCTGAAGATCGCCGTCGTATGGCCACTAGGATAGGCGAGGCCGCCGTCCAAGCGGCGGCCGACCAGCGGCTTGAGCACCATTTCCGTCGACACCACGGCCGTCGCTGGACCGAGGAGAGCCAGCACGGCGGCAGCCGGTCGTTTGAGCAGCATAAGTGCGGTCACCAGTATCAGTACCAGGGCGAAAATGGTGAGCGGGTTGCCCAGCGATACGAGCCACGACACAAGCCGCGGATGTGCGGAGAGGTGCGCTGCAGTCTCTCCGCTGATCCGTTGGTCCACCTCGCCGGAACCACGGTGCGCGTAGCGGGCTCCGAGCACCAGCACGACAAAGCCAGCCACGCTCATTAGCAGCACGATCGGCCGACGCGCCGCTGGCGGCACCAATCGGCGTCGGTATACCCAATTGGGTGGCCAGCTTTGTCGCACGCCCTCAGCCGAGCGCAGCGGCGATGCGTGGTTGGAGCTGATCGGCCAGGTACTTGTGTCCCTGATCGGTGAGGTGCACCCCGTCCGAGCCGTCCAGTTTCCCGGTGTCGTTGACGAACCACTTGTCGGTCAAGGGGTCCACGAATACCGCGCCGGCCGCAGCAGCCTCAGCCCGCAGGGTGTCGCGCAAGCCTGTCACGTTGCTCGGTGGCTTGTCGCTTGTCCAGGACTGCCCGACGACGATCAACGTGGCGCCGGGAGCGGTCGACTTGATCTGGGCGTAGGCGGCGTGGGCCGCGGAGCGTACGGCGTCGCGCGACTGCTCGGAATCCGAGGAACTGGGGAACACGACGACCACGCGGTCGTCGGGCTTGACGATCTGGCTCACCTGTTGGGCCAGCGCCGTCCCGGCCCCTCCGATCGGCTTGACATACCCAGCTCTGCTGTCCGTGAACACCGCAAGGTCGATCGGCTTCCCCGCTGTCGCCAACGATTTGGCAAGGAGCTTCGTCCAGTTTGCCTCACCGATGCCGACGAAGCCGGGGCCCCCCGAGTACGGGTCGCCGAGGATCGCGACCGGCGCCGGAGCGCTCGTACCTCCCGGAGCGGTGGTCGGCGCCGGTACAGCGGGTGTGGCCTGCGCGGGTGTGTAGGACGAGCGGTAGCCCGTGTCCGAGGGGCCGCGGGTGGTTGCCGTCCGGTACATGACGGCGCCGGCGACGACCGCCAGGACGATAAACACCCAGAAGGCGATGGTGCCGCGGTCGCGGATGCGGCCGGTCGAGGCTCGGGGCGGCTTTTTCGGCATGCCACGCATTCTGCCCTGGCATCTCCTTGCGCGGTACTGAGACCAGGCGGGATGCCCCTCGGATGCGGGCATTTGACTCCAAAACGGGCGCTGCGAGCGCACCAGTGGATCGAAGTGACGCACCACCAGCGCCTTTCGCCTCCCCGGCCTCTTTTCGGCATGTGATCCCTGTGTAATACTGACGTCGCCGAATCGGGGTTCGGCGGACCGCACTCGCACTTGGAGAGGGGCACGCCCATGCCACCGTTACGGCCAGTCGTGCCGCTCGATCGATCGTTGGCTGCACGGCCGTTCCGGTCGCCGTGATGCTCAAGCGGCGTCGGCAGGCTTTTAAGGTGACCGGACCGACGAGACGGCGCGATGGCGTCGTCCGATGGACCTGGGCGCTGTTCGACGCTCTTGTCTGGGGCGTGGCCATCTTCCTCGCCTGCTGGCTGCGCTACGACTTCGACTCCGCCGACGTCCCCGTTATGGGCGCCTTGTGGTTCGCGCTTGCCGCCATGGGGGGGCAAACCGTCATTGGCGGCCTGTTCGGCCCCTACGCCGTGGGGCACGAGCGTGGCTCGTTCGAGGAAATCATCGATATCGCCAAAACGGTCGCGATTGTCGGACTGGGATTGCTGATCTGGGCGTTGCTCATCAACCCAGTTGTGGTTGCGCGCAGCGTCCCCGTGTCTGCCGCCGCCCTGGCGCTGCTGTCCATGTTTGCCCTTCGCTATACGGTTCGCGCCGTCAACACGCACCGCTACGCCACCCGCAAGGGTGAGCGCCGCGTAGTTCTGTTCGGCGCCGGCGAAGCGGGGCGTCGGCTGGTGCGGAGCATGCTGCGAGAGGGTGACGATCAGTTCATCCCTGTGGCCATGCTCGATGACGACAGGCACAAAGGCCGCCTGCGCGTCGAGGGAATCAGAGTGCGCGGCACTAGGGAGCACCTCGCCGCGGTGGCGGCCAAGTACAAAGCAACCGACCTAGTGATCGCCCTGCCCAACGCCGACGCAGCATTGATCCGCGACATTACCGAGCGCGCCGAGGCACTCGGATTGAGCACTCTGGTTCTACCGCCGTTGCGCCAGCTCATGGACGGGCGCCCGACGACCAACGATCTCCGCGATGTCAACCTTGAGGACCTCCTCGGGCGCCACCCGATCCAGCTGGACCAGACGGCGATCGCCGAGCAGATCAGCGGACGGATTGTGCTGGTCACCGGGGCCGGGGGATCAATCGGCTCGGAACTGTGCCGCCAGATCGCCAAGTTCGGCCCAGCCAAGCTGCTGTTGCTGGACCGGGACGAGTCGGCCCTGCACGTCACGCAGCTCACGCTGGTTGGGCACGGCCTGCTCGACGGGGACGACACGCTGCTGGTCGACATCCGCGACCCCGAGGCCTTGCGGTCCGTGTTCCAACTGCATCAGCCCGAGGTGGTCTTTCACGCTGCCGCCCTCAAGCACCTCCCATTGCTGCAGCGCTACCCATTGGAGGCATGGAAGACCAACGTCTTGGGCTCGCTCAATGTGTTGCAGGCGGCGGAGGATGCCGGTGTCGGCACGTTCGTCAACATCTCGACCGACAAGGCCGCCAACCCCACGTGCGTACTCGGTTACAGCAAGCGGGTCGCCGAGCGGCTCACCGCAGATTTCGCTCGGCGCAGCATGGGGCGGTTTGTCAGCGTGCGATTCGGCAATGTGCTTGGCTCCCGCGGGTCGGTGGTGCCGGCGTTCACCGCGCAGATTGCCCAGGGCGGCCCGGTGACGGTGACTCATCCGGAAGTGAAGCGCTTCTTCATGCTCATTCCCGAGGCTTGCCAGCTCGTCCTGCAGTCTGCGGCGATGGGCAATGACGGCGAGGTGATGGTGCTCGACATGGGCGAGCAGGTGAAGATCGTCGAAGTGGCGAACACCTTGATCCGGCTTTCCGGGCGCACGGAAGTGGAAATTACGTACACGGGGCTACGCCCAGGAGAGAAATTAGCCGAAGAGCTGTTCTATCCGGGGGAGACTCGTGGGCCGACGGCGCATCCGCTGGTATCCAGTGTGTCGATACCACTCATTGACGCGGCGTGGGTGGACGGAATCAGCCATAACAGCCACGACGAGTCGGCCGCATGGATGCAGAAGCACGCCAAATGCACCACTGAGTCCGACGCCGTAGTGCGAGCCGGTCGCTGATGCCGCGGATCCTACTCTCCAAGGCCGATGTCACCGAGGTCGAGGAGCGGTACGTCTTGGACGCCGTACGTTCCGGGTGGGTGGCCCCGCTAGGGCCGCACGTTGATGCGTTCGAGGCCGAGATCGCCGAACGGGTCGGAGTGGGTGGGGCGCTCGCGCTCTCTTCTGGCACGGCGGCGTTGCACCTTGCCTTGCTCCAACTCGGCGCCAAACCAGGAACAGTCGTGGTGGTCTCCAGCATGACGTTTGCGGCTTCCGCCAACGCGATTATGTACACCGGTGCCTCGCCTGTCTTTGTCGACTCGCAGGAGAGTGACGGCAATGTCGACCCGGCGCTGCTCATCGAAGCTGTGGACACGTTGCAACGTGAGGGCACCACCGTAGCCGCCGTGATGACGGTCGACCTGTTTGGTCGTTGTGCCGACTATGGCGCGATCGTCGACGCATTGGCAGAGCGAGGAGTACCGCTACTGGAGGACGCCGCCGAAGCGCTCGGTGCCAGCTATGAAGGCAAGCCAGCCGGAAGTTTCGGCCTGGCGGCTGCATTTTCGTTTAACGGCAACAAGATCATGACCACGTCCGGGGGCGGCATGCTGCTCAGCAACGACCTGGAGTTACTGGACCGGTGTCGGTACCTGTCGACACAGGCCCGCCAGCCCGTGCCCCACTACGAACACACCGAGATCGGCTACAACTACCGTCTGTCCAATGTTCTCGCTGCACTGGGTCGCGCCCAACTGACCCGCTTGGACGGTATGATCGCGCGCCGCAGAGCTATCCGCCAGATGTATGTCGACGGTTTGGCGGATATTGCCGGTGTGCGGTTTCTCGGGAGAGACAGCCAGCACGGCGATGCCGAGGACAACTGCTGGCTCGCCACGATCGTGCTCGACCCAGAAATCGTCACAGCCACGGTCGATTCGATCATCAAGAGTCTCGCAGCTGAGGGTATCGAGGCGCGTCACCTGTGGAAGCCGATGCACCTGCAACCGGTCTTCGAGAATGAGCGGACGTTCGCCAACCGGAGTGCCGAGCGTCTGTTCGGCACGGGCGTCACGCTACCCAGCGGCTCAATCCTGACCGACGGTGACGTGCCGCGCGTCGTAGACGCTGTTCGCAGCGCACTGGTGTAGACGGGTAGGGCGGCTCCAGTAGATGCGTATTCTCATCATCAGCCAGTGGTTCGATCCCGAACCGACGTTCAAGGGCCTGCTGTTTGCGCGGGAGCTGAAGAGGCTCGGGCACGAGGTGGAGGTCCTGACCGGCTTTCCCAACTATCCCGGTGGACGGCTCTACGACGGCTACCGCATCAGGACGTTTCAACGGGAGGTTGTCGACGGGATCCCCGTCCTTCGGGTCCCGCTGTTCCCCAGCCATGACAGCTCGGCCAAGCGCAGACTGCTGAACTACCTTTCCTTTGCTGTCACGGCCACGGTGGGGGGCTTGTTCGTACGCAGGCCAGACGTTGCCTACGTCTACCACCCCCCGGCGACGGTCGGCCTGCCCGCTATGGCGATGAAGTGGTTCCGCGGTGTTCCGTATGTGTACGACGTCCAGGATCTCTGGCCCGACACCCTTTCGGCGACCGGAATGATCAACAGCCGCAAGGCCCTCGCCGTTGTCGGATGGTGGATGCAACGCGTCTACCGAGCGTCTGCGCACGTTGTTGTGCTCTCGCGTGGATTCAGCACCGCACTATTGAACCGAGGTGTTCCAGCCGAGAGGCTCCACGTCATCCACAACTGGGCAGACGAGGCCCAGATTGACCTCAGGCTGTGCTCCCCGGAGCGGGCCACGGAGCTGGGTTTCACGGACAAGTTCACCATCGTCTTTGCCGGCACGATGGGGAAGGCGCAGGACCTCGGAACCGTGCTGACGGCTGCGGCCCTACTCCTGGACGAGCCAACGGTGAGGTTCGTAATGATCGGCGGCGGCGTCGAGGTCGACGAGCTGCAGCGACAGGCCACATCAAGAGGATTGACCAACGTCGTCTTCCTTCCAAGGCGTCCCATCAACGAGATCGGTGAGCTCCTCAGTCTTGCGGACGCCCTGCTGGTACACCTCAAGGACGACCCGCTTTTCGAGATCACTATTCCCTCGAAAACACAGGCGTACCTGATGGCCGGCCGGCCGTTGCTCATGGGGGTGCGCGGAGACGCCGCAGACCTGGTCCGGCAGGCAGCTGCTGGCGTCACGTTCGAGCCAGGTCGGCCGGAGCAGCTGGAGGGAGCGGTTCGTCACCTGATGGCAATGAGCAACGCCGATCGATCGAGCCTAGGTGTGAACGGTGCTGCGTTCTACCGTGACAATCTGGCCATGGCCGCGGGAGCAAAGCGATTCGAAGCGGTGTTGGACAGCGCGCGACTCACCCGACCCGGGTACAGCATCGTCAAACGCGGGCTTGACTTCGGCATCGCCACGGTGGCTATGTGCGCGCTTGCCGCGCCCACGGCGGTGCTCGCCGTGGTGATTCGCAAGAAACTCGGCTCTCCGATCTTGTTCCGGCAGACGCGACCGGGAAAGCAAGGCCAACCGTTCGAGATCGTGAAGTTTCGCACTATGACCGACGAGCGTGATGCCGACGGTGTCTTGCTCGCTGATGCCGCGCGGATCACACCGTTCGGCGCGAAGCTGCGCGCGACAAGTCTCGATGAGCTTCCCGAGCTGTGGAATGTCGTCAAGGGAAACATGTCATTGGTTGGCCCACGGCCGTTGCTCATGCGCTATACGGAATATTTCTCAGCCGATGAGCGCCTACGATTCCTGGTTCGCCCCGGGATCACGGGTTGGGCTCAGGTGAACGGCCGTAACACGAGTACCTGGGACCTCCGCCTCGGCATGGACACGTGGTACGTGCGAAATCGAAGCACACTTCTCGACATCAAGATTCTCTGTGCGACTCTCGCTCGAGTCGTCCGTAGGTCTGGGGTGGTCGTCGACGCAGAGTCGGTGATGCTCAATCTCGATGACGAGCGGCGGAGCCGGGTGAAAATTCCGTGATATATCGACAGATGCAGTCCACGGACCTTCCAGAAGTGGCAGCACTCCTGCGCAACTCGTTCAGCCCTCGCCTGCGGCGGTACATGACGTACACCCAGCACGGTATCGACAGTTTCTTGGGGGCTCGTCTCGCCCACCCGCGTTCTTTTCCGCAGCAGTTTTTCGGTGTGGCTGCCAACGAAAGCGGGCGGGTGCTCGGCTACGCTGATTTTAGGTTGAGCTCAGCGACCGAAGCCTTCCTCGCCTACGTGTGCGTCAGTGAGGACGCTCGACGCCTCGGAGTAGCGACAGGGCTGATTGAGCACTTCTCCGGTCCGCGGGCCTCACTGGAATGTATCGAGCTGGACGTGTTCGTGGACAACGCCTCTGCCCTGA
>JAABUV010003843.1_pt1 | contig 18667 bp, 23 predicted proteins | sample 5559971 | NCBI WGS metagenome assembly JAABUV01 (sample SAMN10711881, study PRJNA513362) | rock metagenome | isolation source: Antarctica rocks | place: Antarctica: Victoria Land, Knobhead nord | collected 2015-12-19
GTAGGGGTAGGTCGGCCACGCAGGAGTGCCGGGGCGCGACCTTGCCTCGCAGGCTTGCGCGCGCGCATGGCAGCTTGGCATCATGGCGCATGGCGACGGCGCGAGCGTGGCTGCTCTATGGCTTGGAACAAACCGCCGCATACGATCGGGGGGCCTGTGTTATGATCATGTGATCCGGAGCTGACACCCACGGTGTCCAGAGCCGGAAGCCGGAGGCGCGCCTGCAGGTACATGGTGGTAAAGCCGCTGCTGTACTGCACATAGCCGATGACGTGCTCGACCAACACGATGCCAAAACTGCGCGCTCACCAACAGGCGACAAGTGGGCAGACAGCCGAGCCGTCCAACCACCACGATCTGCAGGACGCCTCAGCCACTGCGTTGCACAGCGTCACATCGCAGGAGCGTCACCACAACGTAAAACAATGGTGATGTGGCAAGTGCTGCAATGTGGTATGCAAGGGGACAGGCAGGGAGCAGAACCGCTGCCGCGATCAGCCCCTGCGCACCGCCAGCCGGCGTGCGCACCTGCGCACGCGCAGCACGGCCCACACGTCGCGCAGCAGGGAGCGGGCGCCCCCGCGCAGCGCGGTGCGCAGGCCCACGCCCGACGCGCTCCGCGGCTCCGCCACGCCCAGCACCACCAGCGCGCATGTGAGCGCGCCGATGCCCGCCACGACAAAGTACGCCAGCTGCCAGCCCTGCAGTGCGGGCGCTGCGCTATGCGCGCCAGGCATGCCGTGCAAGCGAGAGGCCGACAAGGGCTAGCAGGGACGACGCATGCGCTGCTCGCGGCAAATGACGGGTCGGTGATGGCCGCCCAGCCCAGCTGTGACTCTGCATGAAGGCCGCGCACATGGCCCATAGCAACAAGGGGAGGGAGCCCATGTTACTCAGCATGCAGGACAGGCCCAGGCCACACCTCCAGTGCGCCAAAGCGCCGGTTGCTGATGCTGATTGCAAAGAATCCGCCAGCCATGCCGCCTGCGAAGCACCCGCCACTTGATGGGCCGGCTGCAGCGGGTGCTGAGTACCACAAACCATGCGCAATGTTAAGCACACAGCCGCGTGGCATGGCAGGGCACAGACATGCACCCCCGCCTAATCCGTTCTAGACAGTAGGCACCCGTGTACAAGCAGGCACAGCTTCTGTGTGAGCACTTTCAGCGCGCGACTGGAGTCCAGGTACGCCGTGCTTCATGCTCACACAGAAGCCGCACGCGCCACCGCGGCTGCTCAAAGACGCACCTAGACAGACAACCATCAGCGTGGCGCCAAAGGACCGCCCGCGCGCAGCCGCGGGGTACAGGTCTGCGATGAGCGACTGCGCGTTCGGCGACACCAGCGCCATGCCGACGCCCGTGCACGCCGCCAGCGACACTGCCTGAGCCAAGCAGTCGGGCACAGGTGAGTGCCGACACGTGTTCATGACCGCAGGAGGCTGTAGCGCCTGGCAGGATGCACGGGCGCCACAGCTCACCTGGGCGTACGAGCGTGACAGCCCAAAGCCCACAGAAAACGCAGCCCACAGCAGCGTGCCCAGAGCCAGCAGGGCGCCGCGGTGGAACAGGTTGCCCAGCAGGCCGCTCAGCGGGCTCATAAGTGCCTGCGCGTTGCTGTGACTTGGTCAGACGCAGTCGCGGACCTGCATGCAGCCTTTGCGGGCCAGTAAGCACTTGGCGTGCATGGTCTCTGTTGGGCACCACCGTAGTCTGACCTCTCATGTGCTGCAATTCCGTTGTTACAACTGGACAAGTTACATAAAGGAGAGTGGCACGGAAAGTCACCCTGTGACCTCTGCCCTGTCACGACCCCACTCCGCACACACAGACTCGCAGCCTACCTGTGCGAGCCCTCTTGCGGTGTTGAGCGCCCCCAGCTGCTCGACACGCGCGCCCAGCGACCTACTCAAAGCCAAATACATGGCGTTGAGCAGCTGGTTGTCAACGCTCTCTGCGCAGTATGCGATAGCGACGCATGCGCTCGTCCGCAGCCGCGGCCAGCCCGAGAGTTTGGTGAGCTCTCCGCCCCGCTCCAAACTGAGCGCGTGCATGGCGGGAAGGGGACTTCCTATCTCAGCTACCTCTCAGCTACCTATACGTCCGCTCTATGTTGTTCTGAAGAAGGGGGCCAGGCGGGGGCTATACCATGACGCGTCACGTTCAAGTGAGAAGCAGCAAGAACACAGACAGCTAACTAAGGCTCCCGTGCTGCCTGCCAGACAGCACCTAGTGACAAACCTTTGTGTCGTGCAAGGATTCCCCTATTATATATTTGAGTTGTCACCTGTTACCACGCTGTCATTTACGTAACCGTCCCAGGGTTGCTAAGCCAAAATTGGCTGCCAAAATAAGCATTCCTGGGCATTCCTGATGCGGGGGAGCCAGAGAGCCGATGCCTGGAGGCAAGTGGGTCCCAGCGTCAGGTGGGCCCGCCGCTGGCAGCGGCCCGTCGGACTGCGGGGTGGTCGCATCTGGCGAGGCGCTGAGCATCGCGCAGCAGCTGCTGGGCGTGCGCAGCCTGAAGGACGTGGTGCCGCCGGAACAGGACGAGCCGCCCGCGCGGCCCCAGGGCCTGGGCCTGGGCGCCCGCTTCCTGCCGCACAGCAAGGCCGGCGCCCGCCGCGCCCGAGCTCACGTCCCCGCACGCCGTGCTATCATGTGCCGCACAGCCGGTGCGTCGGACCGACTGGTGCCGCGCTGCAGGCGCTGGCGCTGGCGAGGCCGCTGGAGGCGCAGCTCGCGCGGCGCCTGCAGAAGCGGGGCGACCCGGACGCCGCTGCACAGCCCTCGCCTGCCGACGGCGCGCCGCCGCCCCGCCGAACGCTCTGCACCTTCGCGAGCGCTGCAGGCTGTCCCTCCGGCCAATGACGGGCCGTCCTTGGTCTCAGCTGAGCCAGTGCGCTGCTGCCCAGGCGCCCCTGCCTCGGACGCGAGCGGCAGCGAGGACGAAGGCCGTGCGGGCGCCTTTGCGGACCGGCCAAAGGGGCGCGCGGCCGAGCGGCAGCCTGTCTGGCGTGAACCAGGCGCTGCGGCCAACCGCAAGAAGAAGAGGAGGAAAAGCGACGCCGGCGCTGCGCGTCCGCCATAGCTTGCGCTGTGTGTGCCTGCCGCCAGTGCTGCCACTATATGCTGTACAGATGCGCGCAGCGTCTTGTGAGGCCCTGCATGCAGTGTGTATGACCAGTGTACCCCAGCTAGGTGACCATACTGCTTCTGCTGTATGAGCCTTAAAAGCTGGTGAAGACGGGAGACTTGCTCTCTGCACGTCTGATGGTCTACAACCCTGCTGAGCAAAATGGAAGGCATCGTAGTTGTACATGTATGTATGAGGGCTGCTGAGGTCTGGGAGTCGTCAACATGCACCGCATACGTGTGTGCTGCTGCCTGCAAGTGCAATGCACCTGCCTGAGGGAGGCGCCCTCGCGCTTGTGAATTTAACACGTCACCAGTACGACTGCAGCAGGCTGGCAAGGATGAGAGCCCTCGTTTCCAAGCTAGCAGCACAACCAACAAGCAATGTGCCAGACAGCAGTGTAACAAACAGGCGCCCCCTCCCGTCGCGCGCGCCTAGTGCGGCTTGGGAACGTGGCCATCCACGGCAAAGTTGCGTGTGGCGCCAGGTATGCGCACGCGGATGCCGTCCAGCTCGCTGGCTGCAATGACCTGGCACCCCAGCCGCGACCTGCACGCGCAAACCCCAGGGTGCGACGCCTGCCCTCCTGCCCTGCAACGCGCCCTTCTGACCAAGGCAGTCATAAACACACACCCCTCCTCCGGCATACAGCCAACAGCGTGGTCGCAACTGCACCCTGGCCATGTCCTGCAGGTGCAGCAGCCTGGGCAAGCGGCGCCAAGAGGCGCACGTTTCAGTCAGGCCATACGCGAGGTCCAGCATATCGTTTTCGTCGTCAGTCGGCTCAGGCAGGAGGTCATAGAGCCGCGAGTCCTGCACGCTGCCGCGCACTCAGGCTCTGCACGGAACCAGTGGCAGTGCGGAGCCGGAGCGCTCCGGCGGCGCACCTCCACGACCACGTGGCACGTGGAGCACGCGAGCGAGCCCTCACAGGCGCCTGCACACCACGCAGAGCATCAGCAGGGCCGCTGGCACGCACTCTGGCCACCTTGCAGCCGGACAGCAACAAGAGCCACCTTCCAAATCCACGTCGTTTGCGTGTGCGGCCTCCATCAGCGACTGCCCCAGCGGCGCCCTGACAGTCTTCTCAGACTTGTCCTTCTCGTCGTAGAACGTGACTGATATCCTGCGCGGCGCGGCCACTGTGAGAGCCTCGAGCAGGGCGAGGGGCTGTAATGGCGCGTGTGAGTCGAGCAGCCTGGTGGCCAGCGTGTCGGCTCTGTTGAGCAGGCACGCACGTGTCTTTGCCGGCTGCTCCTTCAGCCGCAGCAGAGGCGGAGGTGCTGGCCGAGGAGTGCATGGCTGCGCGCTCCAGCACTTCCGCGCCGCCGCCGAGCGCGCCGAGCACTGGCGCCACAGCAGACTGTGCCGTGACTCTCAACCGCGCTCGGCAGAGTCCTAGCAGTGCCTGCTGGGCGCTCATGTAGTGCGCCTGCTGCAAGGTCGTCCTGCCCTGTGCACTGCTCAGCCTGTGCTGGTCAGCAATTTGGGGGGTGCCGTGCAGTCGTGCGGCCTGACTCCAACACACACGTATTGTCACAACTCGCTGGCGAGCTCAATTTGTGCAACTCTGCAACATGTCCCGTTCGGCCCTGTCCCCACTGCTGTGGGGGGCTAATGAGAGGGCTTGCTCTGTACCTGGACATGTTGACATGATCGACATCAACCATGAGACTCACATGATGCAGGCACCAGCATGGACAGCGAAAACAACAACACGATGCACAGCACAGGCGTGCTCTGCCTGCCATACAACAAGCATGCTGCCCATCAGGGCCGACAGGGAACTGCGAATGCACTGCATGCTTCCTGCACGCCACCACCCAGGCACAAGCCTCAAGGCACCAAGGCGAGGCCCAACAGTCTTGCAAATCCCCACAACCAAACTTTCAGAGCAGTCAACAAGCGGCAAAAAGTGCAGAGGGCCTCCAGAGCCTCATGCCCGACTCGGACGCCTTGGACGCGGGGCCTGGCCTGCCCGGCACTCACGCGCATGGAAGGACCCACGCGCAGCGCCAGCGGCGGCAGGCGGGCCCCGGCTGCACACGTCGGCCCCGCAGGCGCGGCCAGCGAGTCCTGATGCACCAGCCCTAGTGCACCTGCTGCTGCGGGACCAGCACGGGCGCGTGCGCGGCCGCGCTGGGCAGGCCGGGCTGCTCGAGCAGGCGGATGGCGTACTCGCGCACGCCCAGCAGGCCGACCTCGGTGTCCAGGACCGCGTACAGCGGGATGGCGGCCAGCATGCGGTGGAAGCGGCTGGCCTTGTGCAGGAAGGAGTCCACCAGGCAGCGGCGGTCCTTGATGCGCGTGATCAGCTGCGCGGCCGGCGCCGCGCAGCGATCGGCGCCCAAGAATGGACGAGTTCCAGCCGTGCATCAGCCAACATTGGCTGTTTACGGCGCAGCCCTCGAGCAAGGCTGCGCATTGCAGACCAGCTCGAGCGAAGCAAGGCACGTCGGCGCCTGCTGGCTGCGGGCGCTCTTCTGCACGGGGGCGGGCATGCGTGTTGGTGCATGCGCGGCCCTCCGCCTGGCGTGCCTTCCGTCTATTTCAGGGCCTGGCCGGGGGCGGCACACAGCGGCGTGCACCCCAGCAGGCCGCACGGCCGCGGGCCCGCGGGGCGCGGGGCGCGGCGGCGCGCCTTGGGCGTGATGCCGCCGCAGAGGTAGACGCCGCCGGTGGCCAGCGCGCGCAGGCCCATGTAGCCCGCCTCCGCGCCGATGATGGCCAGGAACATGTCCACCGCCTCGCCCGCCAGCTCATCGCCGCCCTCCAGCGCGCCGCGCGTGATCGACGGCGCGTCCTGCGAGCCGTCATGCGTGCGTCTGCGTGCTCGTCTGCGTGCTCGCAAGCACGGTCCTGCACCGTAAATCGCCAAAGATGCAGTGCATGGAGCAGAATCGTCCTGATGTTGGCTCATGTCCAAAAGAATTGTGTGATTGCATGCGGTGGACTGATCATGAAACCACTGCCATGTGTGAGCAGGACGTCCTGTAAGAGCAGGATCTCCTGCCACCCGTGTCCATGCGGCCGCTGAGCCGGGCGGCATGACAGGCACGCCACGAGTAGGGGCGGCCACGCGCGATGCCTGCCCGGCCTGCGGCGCATGGGCGCGAGGGGCGCGCAGCTCGCTCACGAGCTGCTCGCGGCCCGCACCAGGCTCGCGCTGAGGTCGATGCGCGGCCGGTTGCTGGGCTCGTCGGTGGCCAGGAAGGTGTAGATGCGCTCCAGGCCGGCGCCGCACGCGACGTGCTCCACCTCGCACGCGCCCAGCTCGCGCTCGACGTGCGCCTGCGCCCGCCTCGCCGCCTGAGCCCCGGCCCGCGCCTCGACACGCAGCGGCAGCCGGGCGCGTGGGCGAGCGGCCCGCCGCCGCGCCCGCGCCGCCCTACACGTGGCCCTTGCTGGCGTGTGCATGCCCGTCCCCGGCCTATGAGCTCGGGGCACTGGCCATATGAGCCATCATGGAAGAAAGGGGCCGCAGGCCCCATCCCCTCCAATCTGACCGAGATGCCGTCCCCACCGTTCCGTGCTGTCATGCGTGACGAGGCAAGGCTGAGCGCTGTGACCCACGCGAGGCACTCCGCAAGCACTGAGGCGGACGCGTGGGGCAAGGAGGCGGCGCGCGCCTGCAGCGCGCGCTGCTTCCAGCCGCGCGGCGCGAACGTGGCGTGCGAGCCCTCGCTCGGCCACACGCGGTAGCCGCCCACGGCGTCGTCCCACAGCACCTGCGCCTGGCCCAGGCCCGTGCCCGGCCCCAGCACCGCCATGGGCCCCTGCCGCGCGCGGCGCACCCGTCGTTGCACTGGCGCTGCAGCGGGGGCCGCGAGCCCGGCAAGAAACACCAGGCTGCCAGTCCGCCTGCATGCCAGAGCGGGAGAGCGCCCGGCAGCCCGCGTGACTGCTCATGATGAGGCTGACTGCCCTCTGGGGAGGGCTGCCTGGGGCTCGCGTCCGCGCTCCCCACACATACGAGGGGGCCGGTGTCGGCAGTCCGCACGTCAACGGCTCGCGCGCGCTATCTAGGTCCTCGTTGCTGGCGCCTGCTGCACTAAAGCCACTGCGCCATGCGCAATATCGTAGGTGGAGCACAGAGCATATAGACGTATTACTCTCCTGCCTAGGTGTCACACAGGGCTGGCGCCTACAGCGCAAGACAATGGGCCTTGCGCACGTGACGTGTCGGACACAGAGTACCTTTGCGTCTGCTCTTTTTCTAACCAATAAATGGGGTACACAGGCGCATGCTTAATGGCGCATGCACTCCGTTTTGGGCCTAGAAAAGGAGAGCAAGACGTAAAAATGCTTTGTGTCCGACACGTGAATTTGCGGTTGGCGACTTCCTGGCCCTATAGGCGCTAGCCAAGTGTCACACCTAGGCAGAAGAGTCAATGCGTCTACACGGCTTGTGCTCCAATGTGCTGTGTCCACAGCACACGCTTCGCCGGGTCCGCGTATGAGCAGGAGCGCGGGCGGGCTGCAGCCCCCGCCGGCCGCGCGCCTTGGGCTTGGCAGGCACGTTGTTCAGCACGACCACGTTCTCGTCGCTGACCGCCGTGACGCCGTACCCGTTGGCCTCAAAGTCGTTCAGCACAGCCATCCTGGCCCGGGCGCTGCTCATTTCGGCCTGGGTTTTGGACGCGTACCAAACGCATGGCGGCTGCAGACAGGGAGGGGCCAGTCTGCCTGAGCTCAGCGTGACGGCCTGCGAGCTCTCAGAGCTCCTGCGGACAGGGAGGCTGGCTGGCGCGGACCTGATGCCGTGCGCGGTGGTCAGGTAGTCGCCGTCGATGACCCAGCTCAGGTTGGTCATATGGCAGCAGTTGTCCGCGACGGGCCCCGCCACGCCGAACGCCGCCGCGCGCGGCGTGTGCGCCTCGAAGGCCGGTTGCCGCGCCAGCGCGTGCAGCGCCTCCGGGAAGGTCGCAAAGTCGCGCGTGGGGTACGTCTGCGGGCAGCGCGAGCTCACACCGCAGCGGGACGGCAGCGGCTTGACTCGCTGCAAGAGCAAGGCCTCCAAGCACTGTAGCCTGGCAACAAAGCATGAGCTGAGCTCAAAAGTGGAGGCTGGGCGGCCAAAGCCCTGGGCGCACTATGTGGAACAGCTCCCTGTGCTTAGAGCTGTCCTGCAGGTCGATGTCCCACAGCTCAAAGCGACAGTTGGTGCCGCCTATGTCCGCGATCAGCACCACGTTCTCCCGCTCCTGCCCGCGCACGCAGCACAGCGCGGTCACGCCTGCAGAGCAGACAGCGTCCGCGACCTCGGACCCGCCTGAAGCCTAAATTCTTCCGCTCTGGCTAACGCACGGGCCTCAGGCAGGCTTGCCTCCCCGCGCTGCAGCTCTGCAGTGACCTAGAGAGCCCGGGCTGTAGTGCTTGCTCACTGCAGATGCTGCAAACCTAAAGCACTGCACCAGCTTGTAGCTCGCAGTGACCCTGGTAATCCCACACAAAGTGCACTTTCAGCATGCCATAGGCACCTGAGGGGCGCACCGTGGCCACCCATTTCCGCGACTCCGCACAACGCACACGCGGGCGCGCGATCACGCGCGCCCCGCTTGGTCGGTTGTGTCTCCTGTGCGGCCAGCGGCTCCTGGAACAGGAAGGGGACGGAGCGCCGCGTGCTAGCTGACCCATGACGCGGGCGCCCTCAGGCACCATCGGGCCTTGCGCCCACTCGAAGCTGACGACTGGCGCCTTGTCCTGCCCGAGCTCTGGTCAGCCTTGCAGCATTGCTTGCGGACGCCAGATCACGATCACTGGACCATCAGACCAGGGACTGTACACAGATTGTCTGTCAAACAGCCACAGCGAAAATGAAAAGCAGCAGGAGAGGAGCGGCTGATCGAGCATAGACTTGCCCTGCGGGCACACTGCGCTAACGCCTGATTCAAACCTACAGGGTCTCTCGTACACAGAGAGCGCCCGCTTTAGAAGCAGTGGTGGAGTGCATGTATCTTTTGCCTGCTGCTTGTGCACAGTCGTCTCAGGCGACAGCTGGGTACAGCAACTCCGGCTTGCCACAATGCTGACTGTTCCCACCTCGCGCGCACCGGAGTCGGAGGGTGGGTAGTGTGAGCTGCCATGGTGCCCCAGAAGCGGAGGCGGGTGGCAGCTCGCTAGCATGCTCCAAGGCAGGCAGCGAGTGGGCAATCCTCAGCTCGTTGCCTTCGCCGTGCTTGGCTTTGCTGTGGGCTTGGCGTGCGGCTATGTCTTCATGGGCACCGTGCACGCGGTGCGGCCCTCAAGCCTGTGCTGAAGTCAAGCGCTTGGAGCGATTGGTGCTGAGATCCTTCCGCGCAAGGCTGCCTTGCCGATGACGACCAGCCGGGGGGCGGCAGATGCTGGAGTCTCGTGCGCCGGAGCAGCATAGGCTCGAGCGCCCGCTGTCTGGTGAGCGGCCCTTGGCTGCACGGCAGCCTCTGCCACGCACGCCGGGCCGCGACCTCTGCAACCATGTTTATGCTCTGTGTTCTGAGCGCAGTTCATACGCACAAGCAGCTCACACTCGCACTACTCCACGCGGGCTGGAACGCCGATGCCGGCGTGTAAGCCTCGTGCTCACTGCTGCCACTTATCACTGCATTAGCAGGGCTGGGACAGTAGGAGGCGGCGCCCAATCGCCGCCCTGATGCCGCGGCCGTGCACCACAGCGAGCCCCTGCCCACCTTGCACCGGGCCGTCCCCCAGCTGCCCAGGCCGCGCCTGCTCAGGCTGCCGCGACAGCCCAGGGCTGGTCTCCGCGCAGGCAGCGGCGCCGCCTCCTCCCGGCGGGGCCTGCCGGACGGCGAGTTCATGCCCGCCAGCGCGTCTGGCAGCGCCGCGGGTGCGGCCGCTGACGCGGCCGGCGCGGCGGCGGCCGGCATGGGGACCCAGGCCTCGCAGCGCGCGGGCGCGGGCGCCGGCAGGGGCGGCGGCGGCGAGGCGGGGCCCGTGTGGCGCAGCGCGGACGTGCCGCGCACGGGCAGCGGCATCCACACGCTGGTCACCAGCAACGGCAGCCCCTACCTGAACTTCCAGCTGCGCATCATGTGCGCCGCGCGCCTCACGGGCCCGCCAGTCTGGCTGCGACTGGGAGCACACGCAGCAGCCCTACCTTGGACGCTCAGCTCCTGCAATGCAAGTGCGGCAGCGCGCTGGCGGACCACGCGTGCCATGCGTGCAGCAGCCGAGCCCCTGCCTGACCGCGTGTGCCAGCAACAGCGCCGTCCAATCACCGCTGCAGGTCGGGTCGAGCTGTGCATATTGCTTGCTCGGAAGCTCAAGGGAGGCCCCTCACCCTGGGGCGCACTGGCCGCACTGGAGTGAGCAGTGTGAGGTAGCAAGCGTCAGCGGACGCTCACGGGCTGCGTGTGGCGCCCGCAGGTATGGCACCTACAAGCTGGTGCAGGAGATGCCGGGTGGGGAGAACCTGGTGGCGTTCACGCGCATCCTGCACCGCACGCGGCCGGACCTGCTCATGGACGAGGCGCGCTGCGCTCGCTCGCATGCTTCCACAAGCCCGCGATGCTCGTGTGATGAGTGTCAAATGTAGGGCAATCCTAGCACGGCGAAGCTGCCTTCCTGGTCCTAGTCACTAGCCCTGTCTGCCAGCGAATACACTTGTCATGCGGCAAACATGGAGTTGCGTCCCAACCCCCCGCGACCTGAGCGGCTCGCCATTGTAGCAAGTGGGTAGCGCAGGCATGTAGCCGAACACGCTGCCGTGCATGTCGGCCTGTGGGCGCGTGCCCGGCTGCGGCGTGCGTCGGCGGTGCACCTAAGGCGTGCAGCGCGCGCAGGTGCCGACATTCCGCTCAGACCCGCTGACGCCCGCGTGCGACACCTGGTGCGAGTTCCCCGTCAGCGACCGGCCCAACGCGGTGGCGCAGTTCCTGGCCGCCGCGCAGCGCAACGCGTCCCTCATCCAGGCGCGCCCGGCGCGCGCTCGCACCCGCGCAAGTCCTCAGGCGGCGCATTCCTTTGTGCCTGTGCTTACGTCGTTGGCTGCTGCCGCCCCGAGAAGAGCACAGCCAAGCTCAGCTGGAGCGCTCCAGCGCGCGCCAGGGAGCTGCGGCCCCACGCTGAGGCTGCGCTGCCTGCGGGCGCTGCGCTACAGGCGCCCTGGCTGCTGATGATTGAGACGGACTACGTCTGGCTCAAGCCGCTGGCTGCGCCGCCGGCCGAGGCGCCCGCGTCGCGCGCGCAGGCCTTCCCCTTCGGATACATCTCGCCGCAGGTGGGCCCGGCTCCCCGGGGGCTGCGAGCTGTCATGTGTTTTGCAGTTATAAGGCATGTTTCACACGCACCAATGAGGGTGTGGGCAAGCCTTTCTCTGCATGTGATTGGCCCGGCATTCTCTACAATGCCTCGGCGTGGGGCTGCGCCTCCGTGCACCCCTCCTGCATGGAGGCGCGCGGCAGTATGGCAGGGTTTTTATAGGGTTAGGGACGCGCTGGGCCGGCGAGAGCGCGCGCGCAATGCGCCGCGCAGGCGCCCCAGCTGGAGGAGGTCATGCGGAAGATGTACCCGGCCGCGCTGGGCCCGCTGGCCGATGTGCCGGCCTCGGGGCCCGCGCCGGCGCTCATGCGCTACCACGAGTGGGCAAAGGTGCGGCTGGCGTTGCAGCGGCAAGGACCTTTGTCGGTCGCAAGCAGTGCGGCGGAGCAGCCGTGCTTGCTGGTGCTGGTGGCAGGTGCTGCCACCGAGCAGGCTTGCATGCATGTAGGCCTCACGCGCCTTGCACAGATGTGGTCTACAGACCTGGGAGTGGGGAATGTAAAGGAACTGGTTTCATGGAGCTGAGACTACATACCCGCGTACAAAAGAGGTCTTGCAAGTCTGCACGAGCTGGCTAGGACAAGGCGCAGATGGCAGTGGGGCGGCTGCGCAGGTGACGCCAGAGTGGGAGCGGCTGACCGCGCACATCGAGGCGGACCCCGACAGCAAGAGGCTGCTTGGGTGCGCATGCCCGACTGGCAGGAGTCGGAGTGGCCCGTGGTGCATGCAAGCGCCGTCGCAGCTTCATTTCTGTCTGCCAGTGTTGGGCAGCCGTCATCAAGCTGGAGCTCAGTGACGTTGTGTCGTCGATCACAGTATTGTCAATTGCAACTCACGCTGCCCAGCGCTGCAGGTGGGTGCGCGAGATGTACGCCTTTGACGTGGCGACGGCGCTCGCGGACGTGCCCCTCCTGCTGAAGCTGCCCGTGCGCGCCCATCCAAACACAAGCATCTGTTGCAGGGCATGGCTTGCTTGTTTTGAACAGAGCGTTCTCCTCAAGCATCTCATGTGCAGGCTTGCAACATGTCTCAGATGGTTGCTCTGCACGCCAGGAAGCTCGACGAGCTCGGTTACATGTCAGGCACAAAGCGTTTGGGGCAAACATGCTGTCGCCAGAGGCAGGTCAGTTCTGCAGCATATGGGCTGCCTTGAGCTCCTGCATGCGGCTCGATTTGATTGAGCTCAGGGCAGCTGTTTATACAAACACCGCTGATGCTGCGCAAACAGACGGACGCGCGGGGTGCGCGCTCGCGCAGCCCGGCAACCCGCTCGTGGCGCAGCTGCCGGCGGACGACGAGCCCGGCGACGCGGCCATGCTGCACTACACCTGGGGGACCATTTTCAAGGACGCCGCGGGCGGCAAGGTCTGGGAGTTTGACAAGCGCGCGTACACCGACGAGAAGTTCCAGCGCATCGTGCGGGCCCCAGCCCTGCTGCACTCTGAGTTGCCTCCACCTGGAGGGGCTTGCCTTTGCTGCCTGCACGCTAAGGCCCTGTGCACCGTGCTACCCTAACCTTCCCTGCTGATCGTGTATGACTTTCGTTCGGGTCGACCACACTGTCGTCAGCGGTGACCCCACGCACATGCAGCCCCGCGCGCTGTGAGCAGGGCCTGCCTCTGCGCTCGCGCACTCCTGGATGGCGGTACCTGGTCCGGAGAGCCCTGCTCACGCAAGGCTACTAGGCGGCCGGGCGCGTTAGCGAGCGCGGCGGGCGGCGCAGGTGCCGGCGCTCCCGCTGCCGCCGCCGTATTCGGAGGACTGGAAGCTGCAGGACGGCAAGCGCGTCACGCGCAAGCTGTACGACTCGCTGGTGGCGGAGGTCACCCAGATCAACCGCGCCGTCGCGCTGCTGCCCGAGCTGCCACCCTTTGAGCAGCAGTGATGCGGTCACGCACCTGGCTGTCACACTGGACACCAAGGCTCTGTCTCTTGGGAGTGCGGGCGCGGCGCAGCCTGCACTGCCAGTGCTTGCATCATGCTGTCAGTGCACGGGAATAGCTGTAAGCTGCAGCATGGCACAAGATTGAGCCCAAGCGCGCTTACAACACAGTCCTGCCAAAACCCTGCCAAAAAGTAGGCACCAACCCTGCAGGCTCCATGCTGTCCATGCTGTCAGCCACGAGCCTAATAGTGGCAGCAGGCACCGCAGCGCCCAGGCAGCAGGCCACAGGCGCAGCCATGCCGACACGGGTGCGCAGTGGTGTCAGCACACGTGCGAGTGGAGCGCATGCACGCCAAAGAAGGCAGCAGACCCCCGCACGCCCGGCAAAACAACGCCCGTGCGCCAAAAGTGTCGAGTGGCGCGGCAGCGCCATGACCTAGCCTAGCAGACACAGGGGAGGGGACACAGAGGCCGCAACAGACAGACGGGGACCAGGACCCTAACACACGACACGCACACACGCTCACACACATCCAGCACCGCGCCCGGCGCCTCATGCGGCCGCCGGCTGCAGCGCCGCCGACATCTGGAAACCCTTGCTGCCCGCCGCTCGCCTCTTGGCCTTCTTTGCAGCGCTGCCGGGCGCCTGCTTGCCGCCCGGCGCGCCCGCGCCCGCGGCCGCACGGCGCGCCTGCGGCGCCAGCCGCGGCTCGGGCGCGGATATCCGCGGCGGGTCCACCGGCAGGCCCTGCGGCACAGGCAGACGGCGTCAGCTCTTGGAACGAGCACGCGCTGGCGCCGCTGGAGTGCGCAGATACCCCGGTGCGCCAGACAGCTGCTCCCTACCAAAGCGGATCGTCGTGTTGGAAGAAATGTGGCCGGACGACGTGTCAAGCACACACGCGCCGCCGCTGCATCATGCATCATGCATAGTGATGCGTGGTTGCAACACAACCAGACAAAGGGCCACGTTGCGATAGGTCTGTGCGCGCCCCGGACCAGCGCGCAGGGCGGCCTCAGCCGGCAGGGCGGAACCAGCCGGCCATACAGGCTGGCGGCGCGGGCCGCGCGGGCCGCGCCTGCAGGTGCAGGCGCGTGGGCTGGCCGATCCAGGTGGACGCCGCGCGGAAGGCGGTGGAGAGCGCTAGGTAGGAGAACAGGTAGTTGCTGTGGTCGAACAGGTAGCGGTCGATGCCGCCCACGACCTGGAAGCGCACGTTGGTGAACAGGCCCATCGTGGCCGCCAGCCCGCCCGCGCTCGTGCGCATGTCGGGGATGGGCACCGAGGGCGTGAAGCCCGGGTCGCGCAGCCGCCGCAGCCGCAGGTCCACCTGCGCCCGCGCGCGCGTGTTCCTTCAGCGCGCTCCCTAACCACGGGCCGCCCGTTCCCCGCTCCACGCAGCCCACCTCTATACAGTCACCGCGCAAGCCTCGCTTGAGCCTCCACGCCTCGTTGATGCAGCCGGGCAGCACGGCGCACAACACACTCTGCGGACAACAGCACGCACGAGCGCGGCGCGCCTGGGCCAGCCCCGACATCGCGGCGCCCACGACGGTGCCCACGGCGCACAGCTCCGCGGCCTTGGCGACAAAGCCCGCGGCGCGCGCGCCCGCCGTGATCCGGTTGAGCGGCGTGGACGCGTCAAACACGTGGTTGGGCAGCCGGTGCAGGTAGTTCTGCCACGGGAACTTGTGCAGCGCGCCATAGCTCCGGTTGGGCGACACGAGCCACACGAGCGCGCCGGTCGCGGCCGCCAGGCACAGCGTGTTTATTGCCACAAAGTCTGCTTCGCGCGCAAAGCGCTCGCGCCGCTGCCGGAGCTCCCACGACAGGCTCGCGCCGATCGTGATGACCTCCTCGATTATCAGCTTTTGCGCAAACGCGGGGTCGGCCATCAGGCGCCCCACCACGCCGCGCGCCAGCTGCGCCCCGCACGCCGCTGGTCAGCAGGCGGCAGGACAACCGCGGGCTCGTGCCTGCTCAGGGAAGTGCACGTCGCGTTCACTGACACTCTGCCGCTGCACAGCGGCGGACACAGCCCAGGAAGCTTCTACAGCACGCGAGCGGCCTTGCTGGCCAAGGCACCACCGCAAGACCACACACGGTTTGCAAACACGTGTAGGCGTGCCGCTGAGCAGGCGCGGCCGCACCTGAGGCGGCATCGCGCGAGTCACCGCGCGCGTCACGCTGGGCCGCACGTCCATGCTCAGGAAGCGCACGAGCTGCGCGCTGCTGAACAGGCCCATGGACACCGCCTGCCGTATGATGAGCGGCAGGTCCGCGACCGTCCTGAACCACTCCTGCATCACCGCGTTGATGCTGGCCTCATCATACAGCTGCGCCAGCACGGCCCGGAAGAAGCCGTCCCCGTCGCCGTTGCCCTCGCCGTCGTCAAAGTTGTCGAAGTAGTCGTCGTCTGCGGCGCAGTAGTGCCGGGCGTCAGGCCCTGGAGAGGAAGGACCAAACACATGCAAATATGTGGCCGGCGCTGCAAGGGCCAGCCACAGAGCAGGAGGAGCTCACCGTCGCCGCCGTCGTCACCTCCCCCGCCCCCGTTGAAGATGTTCTTGCCGTTGTTGCCGCCGCCCCCGCTGTCATCCACGCGCGGATCCACGGTCTTCACTTCCTTTGCCAGGTCCAGCTTGGAGCGCTGCAGCGTGGCGCCGCCGGAGGACCCCAGGCCACGCGCCATGGACGCCGGCACCACCAGGCTCACAGGCAGGCCGCCGTCCACGCCCGCAGTGCCCTGCTCCTGCGCCACGTGCGGCGCGCCCTCAACCGGACGCTCCGCAGACACGCGCCGCTATGCTTGTGGCTTGCGCTGACACGACGCAAACGGACAGGCTCGGCGACACGGCTCCGCGGCGGCCGCCCAGGCAGGCGCCCACCAGCGCGCGCTGGTGTCTTATCCCAAGCTGCCTAGCCGTGACGCGCGCAGGCCGCCCGCAGGCTAACACAGCGCTGGGCAGTGTAGGCCGCGCACCTCTGGGCTCGCAACTCCCGCTCCACACCGAGGCTGCTCGTTTGCCGGCCACCGAGCAGGCCTGGCCGCCAGCGGACGGACCGCCACGCTTCTCCGGAAGCTCCGGCTGGTGCAAGGGCACACATGCCGTGCGGTGACGCTCCTGGGCGTCCGCCTGGCAAGGCAGGCGAGCCCGGAACTGTGCAGGCTGGCAACACCCGCCTGGGGCGCCATGAGCACGCTTGGCTTTCACACAAGCGTCTCTGCTGCCTAGCTGTGCTGTAAAGGGGTCTCACTAGTGCTGAGATGGGCGAAAGAGGCCTGGGCAGAGCAGAGGGACAGCAAGAGGCACCGGGGCCAACACCTACCCTACTGTTACCTTTTTGAGCTCATCAAAAAGCAGGCAAGCATGAAGCACATGGTGCAGCACTAGTGGGCGAAGTACAGCACATGATTACACGCTGGTGCATACTGATAGTTGAATTCATGAACAAGCTCTGCTGAGTGAGGCTGTAGCTTGCTTCGGCGTTTTGCTGCTGCCAGGCGCTGCGCAGGGGCTGCCGGGCGGCCATGGCGCGCAAGAAAATCAGAGAGTATGACTCCAAGCGTCTGCTGAAGGCACACCTGAAGCGCTTGAAGGGCACCGAGCTGCCGCTCAACGTCGCGCAGGTCCGCCCGCACAGGTGCTGGCTCTGCCGGGTCTCGGCCGTGCCGCACGCTGCGCTGAGGCGCAGCGCGGGGCGCAGGTGCGCGCCGACACCAGCTTTGTAGAGCTGCTGGACATCAACCCGTGGCTCAAGACCACGCACCTGGTCGTCAAGCCCGACATGCTCTTCGGCAAGCGCGGCAAGCACGACCTGGCGCGCCCCCGGGCGCCTCCACCAACCAGCGCCCTCTGCGAGCTGAGAGCTGCAGGCGTGCAGCAGCTCTGGCTGGGCGCGCTGGCAACGTGTCGCTGCTGGCCGCCAGGTCGGCCTCAACCTGGACTTTGCGGGCGTGGAGGCGTTCATCAAGGCGCGCATGGGCAAGGTGATCGACATGGACGGCTGCGTGGGCGCGATCAACACGTTCATCGTGGAGCCCTTTGTGCCGCACGACCAGGAGTACTACCTGTGCATACAGGCGCGCGCCCCGCGGCCGTCTGCCTGCCGGGCCGGGCTCCTGCGCTCGGGGAGACAAGGGTGCGCGCCTGGTGCGCTGCCTGCAGCAGCACCGCGCCCGTCCCAGCCAAGCGCAAGGCGGCGCCTCGAGCAAGTCTTCCTGAGCCCTCTTGAGCGGCGTGGGTGCCCCCCCGCGTACGCCCCACCTGGCCAGGCCTCCCGCGCAGCTGCCGCGCAGGGACCCGAGCCAGGCCCTGCAGCTCGCAGACGGGGAGCAGGCGCCGGCGCCGGGTGCAGGCCCGTGCAGCGCCCCGACTGGCGGGCGCCCAGCCACTGGCGGGCGCGCAGCGCTGACGCGGGGGCGCGCCGCCCGCGCGCGCGCAGTCGGCGCGGCTGGGCAACGAGGTGAGCTTTAGCGAGGCGGGCGGCGTGGAGATCGAGGCCAACTGGGACAAGGTCAAGAGCGTGACGCTGCCGACCGGCGCGCCGGCCAGCGGCGCGGCGCTCGCGCCGCTCACGTCCGGCCTGCCGCTGGAGCTGCGGCCCGCCATGGAGGCCTTCCTGCAGGCCTGCTACGCGGTGCGCGGCCGTGGCGGCCTGGGTTGCCCTGCTGCTGCTGTGGGCGCGTCCGCCCGGCGTGCGGCGAATCCGCCCGGCGTGCGCGCGCGCCTGCACGAACGCGTCTCGGCCGCAGCGCCTCGCTGAAGCCGAGACGCACGCGAGGCGGGTTAGGCCACTGATGCAGCCTCCTTTCCGGCGGGCGCGCGCGGCGGCGCCAGCGCACGCGTCCGACCGCGGCGGGCCGAGCGGCGCACTGGCGCGCCAGGTGTTCCTGGACCTGGACTTCACGCTGCTGGAAATGAACCCTTTTACGCTGGATGCGGCCGGCAAGCCCTTCCCGCTGGACATGCGCGGCGAGCTGGACGACACGGCCGCCTTCAAGTCCGGCAAGAAGTGCGCGCGCGGGCTCCCGCCCGCCCGCAGTTCCCATGGGGGCGGCACGCGACCGGGGCACGGCGCCGCGAGGGGCCTGGGCGCAAACACTGCAGGCCGCAGCTCAGGGTCGCGTGTCCCGCAGTGCGCAAGCCATGGGCTGCATCTCAGCACGCGTCTCAGCCTCTGTGCGCCTGCTGCCCGCCCAGGCGGCGGCTGGGCCTTGGTAAGTTCCTATGGGCCCGGCGTCCTGGGCCGCTGCCCGGCTGTGAAGGAGAGCGACTGGGCATGCAGGTGGGGCGATGTGGAGTTCCCGCTGCCGTTCGGGCGCGCGCTGACGGCGGCGGAGGAGCACATCGCGCGCCTGGACGCGTCCACGGGCGCCAGCCTGA
>JAABUV010003844.1_pt1 | contig 18665 bp, 21 predicted proteins | sample 5559971 | NCBI WGS metagenome assembly JAABUV01 (sample SAMN10711881, study PRJNA513362) | rock metagenome | isolation source: Antarctica rocks | place: Antarctica: Victoria Land, Knobhead nord | collected 2015-12-19
GAAATCATCCTATGGCGCTAGCAACGACCCTGTCAGGTTTGGATGCCAACGCAAACGCTTGATTTCGTTGAGAGAGCTAGGTTGCATTGTGACTGTGGCGTCTACTGTTGCCTGGTACAATGGAACCTCATTAAAGCGAGAAACAAGACCAATAGTCATTGGGACTGTGCACAGGTGCTTGAACAAATCTGGGTTCTCTATCTTGAACGTGTGCAGTGCGGCAAGGCTCGAAACCCAGGTGTTTTCGCTTTTACCTTCTGAATTTTAGATGCAATGGTCTGGACTGGCGAATCATAGAACGCATGCTCGGTATGGGGAAGTAGCACTTGCTTGATATCATAATTCGGAAGCTTCGCTTTTTTTGCATCATAACTATGAGAGGATACACTGAAGGTCGTATCTGCACCTCGGATAGATAGAATGAGCCCAGACACCTCCGAAAAGCTGGTTTAATACCCGTGTGGTAATGTTATTTTGATGGTCGCGCTTCTGATCTTTCTCGATGTTGAGGTCCTTTCCCTAATCGGGTGATCTCATGATACGAAATTCTTGGAACGTTTAGTGTGTTTACGAGCCATCCTTTCCCAGATTGAGAATTCTTTGATGCCACTAAGTTTAGAAAGTAGAGGCGCTGCAACCAATGGCGTCATTACACGAAGCCATGAGGTGGGGAACTACGAGCTCTTTCCGTCGTCCCAACAGAGAGACAAAGCGATATCAAGCTCGGGACCAGTACATCGATCGCTTTGGACATGAGCAGTAGAGTTTGACTGACAGAAGGCAGTCTCAGCATTCCTGAATGGCCCTTCGTTAAACCGCGCATCATGTAGTCACTGTGCGTGAAAAGGTAAACGTAGCATCCGAGAATTCAACTGTGACTTTATTCCCATTTGTGCACTTGTTGCAATTTAACTATGAGATCCGAAGATATCAGGCCGAGTGGCCTAGAGCACTTCTTGACGCCATCGAAACTGCAACCTGAGAAGACTTCAAAAACTTCTTAGCAAGACACAGTGTGATTAGAAGAGAAGATTTTGAAAGATTAGGCTACTGAGATAGTCCGAAGCTACTGAAACCAACGATCAGACCAGAGAGCCTTATGAGACTTGGGAGCAAATCGATTGCTACGCGCCCCTTGAAAGGTCGTTTACTACGATGCTACCTCTGCAAACACGCGGTAGTGGTGCTTCTCTATTCTCTGTCACCATGAGCTTACTGAATTTCCTACGTTCAATGTCAATAGCCGCATATAAGGACCATCGCAATCGCAACACAGTCAATTGCTTTTCCCTCACACGCTACTCATGCGCTAGCGCTTCACCAACTACCAGCCAGAGACAAGTCCTGAGATATAGAAAATGCTAAACACTCGGCTTCCATTGACACGGAGAACCCTAAGTCGTAACTAAGATATGCTTCTATACTTTCCCATGCTTGAACTTATCAACAGCCTTTCCCGCGGTCTAGAGTACTGCTATGTGCACAGAATAATCTACAAGAATACGTCTAAGACCGTTCCTATCTCTGCGGCCAAACAAAATAATATATGAAGCAGCAAACAGGCGAAGAAAACCATTGAAAGCCTAGTAAACCAAGAAACAGAGGGAGCAGTCTTTAACCAAGTGTCGGACAACACGTACGATGCAACAGCTGATCTGAATACCTAAATACCACCGAAAGTCATGGCCTAGTACTTCTTTGACGATCTCTGATTTCGATTCATTATCTCCCTGTCGCCGAGCAGACGATACTTCGCGTTGGTAACCGGCACAAGACCGGGGGAATAACTCGAATTTAGGTTGTACAAGGCGACAAGGTCGCGTTAAGATGACGAAGCAAATGAAAAATCCGCCTTCTATTCTGGAAGTATCGATTTGCACAATACTCGATATCGAAATTTCGTATAAAGGAGTGTCATTTCAGTAGTAGCTCAGCAAAGAAATTCGATCATCGGTCTGGCCCCAGCCATGGAATCGGGACCGTCCGTCCATACTTTTTCGAGACGATCAGAATTTTCTGCCAATTCATCAACTGGCACCAACTTCCAGTCTTTTCGTCGAGTGGTTGGCGCAAAGAATTCTAAGCCGACTGACCGTAGCATCGCTCCACAAAATTCGGTCGAGAATCCCTGCATGGCTTCGTCGATCATGGCTAAGATGGTATGCCGCAGTGTATATCTGATGATAAGCTTTGTCTGTGGACAGGCCAGTCCTCTGACTACGAAGAAGAAAACTAACGAGTCCTTCCCCATGTGGCTCACTTGATCAAGCAATCTCGCCGAAAGGTGAACCTTCGGGACATGGTAAGGTCCAGGAGGCGACGCCAACTCAAACATGTGATCATACTCACTGAGGGCATTGAAAATAGTACTCTCGCGGAGCCAACAATCTAGGATGCCTGAATTTATGTGGTTGGAGAATTTATTCAACCATCTGTTCGGGTTGTTATTGTAGCATCGGAGGATGGGCTGCTCGTATGTGCCGAGGAAGAAATAACCAGAGATGTTGGGGTTCCGGGTGTTTGAGAGTAGTTCTATGGCCTGTTCCGCGTTCACGGGAGTCGGAGCGATGGCTGACCAGGACATATTCAGGATTGACAGAGTATGGTATTGAATGCACTAAAATGGCAATGCGGTATCGAATACTCATTGCAAGAGCTAAACTAATGGGGTCATGGCTGAAGTTAATTGAATCGAGTTTCATTGTCTGAATATTGGGTTCTTTGTTCGAAGACAAATGCCTTCATATCGGATCTGAAGCCTCTTACTCAGAACAATGGGACTTTCCATGTCTCTTCAGCGTGATCGTTAGCAACGTCGTACCTGAGCTTTACTAAAAGTCTGTCTAACCGATGAATGATACGAGGTATTGCCAAAATTTTGCATAGCTATGAAGGCCGGCGGAGAGCTCTAAATTATGCAAGGTGTTATGTAGAAAGATTTATATGTGATCTATTATTCTCTTCTACAGATCCTCGTCCAACTATCGAACAGTCAATTTATTTCTTGCACGAAATAAAGTCTCTGTTGTTTCGCACAGACCCAAAATTTTAGCTTATAGCCGGCATGTACTCAGGACGTTACTATGATACTTCTCCGTCTAAAGAGCGCTTGTAGGACTCAGCTCAAAAGCAACACCATAGATGTGGGCAGCTATCTTCTCGGCAGTGAATTCTGCCAAGGTAGCACAAATCTTAGTAGCAACGGCTGCGCTGGACGAAGAAGCCTCTCGTCGCGTCATCGCTACATCTACAATCAATATTTCACTCAATGGCAGTTCCACCCGTTTACGCAGTCCGAAACTGATGTCGCAATGTACTATGCCATCATGGTCAGTCTATCCACATGCGCGGTTGATGGCTGCCCAAACGTGCGCAACAAGGGCGTCATGGCGGCTCACAGAGATGAGGTTTCCTGTCGCATGTCGAACCTTGTCAATCTACGCAGGACTGAAATGAACGATAGTATGGGAGATTTGAGTAGTGTCTTCTAGTCCTTTCAGGGAATAGGGGTGCTTGAAGCGACTTTTTCTTTGGCAGCTGAATGGTTGGCAATGGCGGCAGGAACGGCGATTGTCACAGAAGGCCAGGGGCAGTTGGAGGCAGAAATCCACCAGTCGTAGCGATGGCTGGGGAGAGACAATGCTGTTCAGAGTAAGTCAGGAGACGGGGTGGCAGCGTCAATATCTCCTGCTGCTGCTGCATCAATCAATGATGACTGAAAGTTGGCGGACAATTTAGGTAACGGTTCTTTTGTAAGCGTACTAGAGTTAATCTTTGTCTAATCTCGAACAAAGCAGGGAATCGATTAGATGTCTGTCAAGGGATGAGAAATCCCAACGGTCATGTCTGTTTCTTCGTATACGAAAGTGGTAATCTGAACCATCATCGGGGGAACATCGGAGTCTGGTACTGTAGATTTCCCAGATGCGAGGGTTATTGCGCGAAACGGGACGTCTTCACGAGATATCTCGTCATCTCTTCATCAAGGACCTTTCGATTTTGATCAAGACTTGGGACTACGGCATGCACTGTGAAAGAAGATCTCGCAATCCTGAATTCAACGCCGGATCCGATGGAAATCCGTGACAGAGTTCAACTCGGCCATAGCGTTGGCGGTGAAGATGACCTTCACTAGGCTGAAATGATATCATGCGCATTTGCTCACTTCATTGAGAGTAAGAGTCTAGGGTTCTTCGAAGAGTCACGCGAAGATGTGTGAGATGAAGTTTGACAGATGAGTCTAGTCTATCATAAGGGACATCGATAAACCAGATGGCGTCGCAAACAGTGAACTCTGCAATTGTGACATCGATGATTGAAAGTAGTATTCGCGTGCCTATGAACTCGTTGATAGAATTGCGAAAGAGATGAAGTCTTTTCTCGATCGAAAATCAGACATGTTGCATAAGATCGCTCGTAGACAAAAGATGCATGTGATCATCAAGTAGACATCGTTATCGATGCTGTCAAGATCTTTGTTTGTAAGAGTAAATTCTATGGGTTACGAAATTCTTATGTTCGTTTGAATATGACTCAATGATCTGTATATACCTAATCTCAGCTGTAAGACATCAATATGTCATCTTAGATTGACAAATTCTCGTTAATAAGCACAGAGATTTTGTCAATGAAAACATTGAAGCACACACAGAATTGAAGTTGAGCACAAATAGAGTCTAGCCTGTTACAATCGCGTTACAGAGCACGTCGAAGACACTCAGGCATAGTATTATTTCCTTCATCTACTTACTTGGTAGACTGAACACTGAGAGAGAACAAATTTGTCGATGGCCCGAGGCAGCGAAGCTTCTCTGCACATATACGTGAAAGACTGTCAATGGGTGCGATTTGGCTCGATCGAGTAGGTTGAGAAAGGTATTGCGAGTGGGAAGTGATTTTGTTATGGTGGGAATGCAGCACAGCAATCATTTATAAATCATTTCTTGTTTGACTAATCTTAGTGTCGTGACTGTGACATTTCATGATCTTAGGACGAGCTAAGCAGATTTCACATAGACGCCTAGACGTTGCTAGGCGCTCTCAAACAAACGTTTCGAACTGAAGACATCGTGATAGTCATTTCAAGGGTGCTTCGTAATGCTCTCTGGCCTCATAAGCTCCTTGCTCAACGCAAAGGTCTGCGACGTCTGCTCAGAAAGACTCAGTGAATCTCGATCAGCTTCATGCTTCAACAGTCACGTCACAGCAGCAACTTCATCGTTGGCAGCAGCAAAGTGTAGTGGGGATTGAGAGGCTAGCAGCTCTTTGAATTCATAGTAGATGCTCTCGAAACTCAGCCGCTCGTTGAAATCGGCATCATAGCTTGCTAGCGTTTCAAGCACGTCGATGAAATCACATTCGGGCGCAACTTGGATGGCGCCAGACTGCGAAAGAAAGTCGTGCGTCATGTTTCAGAAGCATTTCTGTCAATCTGATCGAATTCTGGCGAGCTGCAAGCGAGAGAAGAAAGACGTTGCAACTCTTTTTTCCGCAGATATCAGCTTTGTTGGTATCGATGCCGTGTTGAAGAAGATATTCTACAAGATCGCCATTGTTATTAGACTCTGTCAAATACAGTGATGACCCATTGAGAGATAAATTCTGGTTGACGACGTCTGGCACAGTCAGGATAAATTCCTCGAATACGTATAAGCTTTCCTTGCGAAGCGCTGCCTCTATCAAGCTGCGCTGTACGAGCTTGTCGTAGGGAATATCATGCTCATTTCCAAATGCCAGTACTGTGGGCACAATCGAAGCATGACCATGAAGCGCGACCTGATCGATCAAGAAAGCGAGATTGAGCGTACGTCTTGAATAGACCTTTTGTTCATCATTCATTGCGAGTTCGACGTCACTTATGCCGTAAATTCTGTGAGGGTTAGCTAAAGCAATAGTAGCTCATTTAGTTTCCGTCAGCATTGCGCGCAATCGGTCAAAATTATTGTTAATGCAGGGCTCGATGAGTGAAGCGACGATGTCTGATGGCTTCAGCGCGTCCTCAACAGCGTCATCAGATTGGTAAAGTTGAGGTCTGCTCAACATGCTTAGCAAATTTGGAAAAATGTTTGCAGAAGCTTCCAACGAGACCTTATGTGAAACCTGATGTTCAAACGATGATCCGAACATCATGCCTGATTCAAAGACTGCGTCAGGCACATAGCGTAGTACCTGCCCTTACGTCGCTGCAATTCCTCATGCGTGTCAATTTCTGTGATCTTGTCATTCTTCATGACGAAAATGACATTCGCATGTCGAATAGTGCTGAGTCGATGTGCGATGATGATCGTTGTTCAACTCAATGTCGCTTCGTTCAGCGCTTTCTGCACAATGCATTCACTTTGAATATTCAGCGTAGAAGTTGCTTCATCAAGCAACAACAAATGCAACTTTTGAATCAACGCTTTAGCAACTGCAATGCGTTGTCTTGTCAGGACCGTGCCTAGGTGAGTCAACCAGCGGAAGTCAGGGTTGAATAGTGCTTGATCTTTAGAGGTAGCTATAACTGAATATTAAGAATACAGAAGGAATCAAAGAGGGTTCCGAGCTGTATCTATAGTAGGGCAAAACAAAGGGGACGAAGCAGGTTTGCTCGAGTATCGGAAGCGCTAAGATAGAGTGTTGAGGCTAGGGGTTCAACATGGGCCAAAACCCCTAGGGCTTGTTGGCTAGGAAACCCTATTCAATTCCGACACACTCGTAACATTATCTTCTTCTCTTTAAAAGTCATGTCTCTATGACTTGTAGTGTAGTTCATAGCACTGACGTAGGGCCTTGATGCCTGTCTTCCTATCAACCTTTCTATTGATTCAAACCAACCCGCCAAATGCCTATTGTAGCAGGCTCACTATGTGAGATAGAATGGTCATTGAAGCAGACTCACTAGTCGACTTGCTCATCGAAGAGGTCGGCTATCGGCTTGCCATTGAAGCAGGCTCACTAAATTGATCTGACGGCACAGATTGTTTTGACTCGCCTGATTCACGAGCTTTCGAGGCGAAGAGGGGAAGAGATTGAACAGATTGTTTTCACTCGTCTGCTTCACGAGAATGGGTTGATTCTCTAGCAATCAACGAAGGTTCTTTATCGTTGATTCTATTGATCGGGTGAACTTTGCGTACTTAATGAGCGATAGGTTCTCTAGCAATTCAAACAGCCTCGCCGTTGATTCTATTGACCCTCTGATGTTGTTCTGTCTTTCGATTGCGTCGATCACCAGGTAAAACAAATTTCTTTATACTCGTTTCGTTGTTCGCCGAGTAGCTTGAATGAGTATTGATATTGATATCGTGTGATTAACAAATTCTTAATATAATGTCAGGATCGTGCCTAGGTGAGTCAACCAGCGAAAGTCAGGGTTGAATAGTGCTTGATCTTTAGAGATAGCTATAACTGAATATTAAGAATACAGAAGGAATCAAAGAGAGTTTCGAGCTGTATCTATAGTAGGGCAAAACAAAGAGAACGAAGCAGGTTTGCTCGAGTATCGAAAGCGCTAGAATAGAGTGTTGAGGCTAGAAGTTCAACATGAGCCAAAACCTCTAGAGCTTGTTGACTAGAAAACTCTATTCAATCTCGACACACTCGTAACATGTCTTTGTTCATTGAAAAATTGAAGATTCTTCGAGTCACAAGATGTATTCAAATCTTTAAGCAATGAAAATATAAAATTCAGAATGTTGATCTGATGACAAGCTTCATGCACTTTCTCTTCAGAAAACTTGTACTTCAGATTAATTGCAATGTTTTTGCAAACAAAGTTAAAATACAAAGATAATTCTTGCTGCATCAGAAACATGTAACAATGATAAACATATAAAAACATAAGTAAAATGTCATTTTCATTCAATGTGATGCAATCAGATGTTGAATTATAAAAGTGTTTCAAAAGTAAAATGATTGTGCTTTTGTCACAATTAAAGAATTCAACAATTGCAGCATGCATTTTAAATTCAATCTTCATCAAAATTTCTTACAATATTTTAATAGCATTTTATTGCTTATATTGAAATTCAATGTTCTTGATGTCAATGAATTTATTTTTGAACAACTTTCTGTCTTGATTTTTATTGATTTTGCGAATATTGACTTTGATAGTTCAAAGTTAAAAAATGTAATTTGTAATAATTTTGATCTTAATAATTGAAGTTGTATACAAAAAGAATTACACAATGCTTTGATTTTCAAACATCATCACAATGAAGATAATGAAGAACTGTGTTGTAATATACTCTTCACTTGCAATCAGTTAAAATTCATATTAAAAGTTAAGATTCATGATGAGAAAGTTGATTGATTATGAAAGCGCATAAAGTATGAGCATCACTATTAGACTTAAAATCATCTTGATCATAATGTTTCTTAAAATTTTATTGTATTCATGTAAAATTAATGTTTTTAAAGTTAAGAAATTGATGATTTTGATTAAAATAATAACTTCAATGATTAAGTCAACACTGCTTGCAAATCACTTTTTTATTAAAGTTTTAAGCTTTTAATCAATTTGAATGCAAATGTATTCAGTAATAATGAGAAGAGAAAATTCATTAAAGATAATGATAAGATTTAACTTTCAATTGAACGTAATATCAAGAGCATTGCTGAATACAATGTTAATCAAAATGTTCAGAATAAAATCAAGATTCTGAAACATTAATTTCTGTAATAATATTAATATAAATGATAGTTTAAAGATCATGAATTTCAAAAAGTTCTTAAAATGATCAAAGAAGTTCTGATCAAAGTATATCATACATTTAATCATTTTTTAACAAATGCAATGAATAATTGCTTAATCAATTATATTGCAGACTCATTTAATGCTGAAATATTTAAAGAGATTTGTAATCATCAGTATGAAGAATATGAAAGCATAAAAATTAATCTGATCTTTTGCTTTCAAGCTTTGTAATGAGAAAATGTTAATAAGATGAAAGTGTTACAATCTTGATTTATTCTCAACTCTATTCTTGATTTATTTTTGATCTCAATTATCTTTAATTGAGTTTAGTGAGCATTTAAGTTAAAAGTGATGTCATCAAGTTTTTGCATCATTTGTGTAAAACATCAATTCTTTCAAGTTTAGCACAAAGATCAGAAATACACATATTGTTACGAAGCGTGTTGACATTGAATAGAGTCTAGTCAATAGACTCTAGAAATTTCAATATGTGAACAAGAAACAGCGATGTTTTGAATTGAAATATGCTGAAACATTTCATCTATTCGAGCTCTAGCAAATCGACTACTTCGTTTCTTTGTTTGCTCTACTATAGATACAGCTCGAAACTGTCTTCTTTCTTCTGTATTCTTAGTTTTCTAGTTAGAGCTATCTCTATTGATCAAACATTTTATTCAGCTACGCACTATCTCGCTGCAGTGTGATTAGATTCTAGGCACGATTTCAACACATATAAGCTGCAAGTTTTATTCTGTAAATACTTTTCTTTCTTAACATTTATTTATTAGTTAAATGACACTCATATGACTCACTTTATGCTGATCTTTAATAGAAAGAAGATGATTGCTTATGTTGAATACATGTTATCATTAATTAAACATTCAAAAACAATGATCAAATATCATAAATATAAGTTTGAATATTTTTTCAGCATGATTTAGATGCATTTTTTTTCAAGTGAGTATTCAACAGTTTTAATAGAAAAATGCTTGACTTTATACTTTAAGTTCTTTAACAGAATTTTGAACTATGTTCATTAAAGTATAAAAGATTGATTAAATACTTTCTTGACATTATTTCTTTCTTGATCAGCAATGAAATTCATCTGTACATGATGCTGACTACGAATTTACTATTTAACTACAGTAAAGTCTAAAGATTATCAAAAGTTTGAATGACATCAAAATGCTGCGTGATGATGAAGCGCTGTGCATTGATCATGTGCAGAGTTTTCGCGATTGCATAAACTTCAATAATCTCAATGCACATGCTACAAAGCAATCTGCACACAGATGAGAAAGTCAAATAGAATGCAGAACTATGAGAAAAATCACTTATGAAAATCATTTGATTCAGTATCTTGTCATTGCAATGACAAGAACTGAGACAGAACATTCTTGTGTTTGATCTGTTGAGAATGATTAGCAGAAAGAACTCAAATCATAAACATTCTTTAAATTTACATGTTAACTACATATAGATTTTGTTAAGACTGCGTGTCTGTTACTATGATATAAGCAACTCACAAGACTCGTTAAGTTTGACATGAGTAAACTTGAGAATCTCATTAATATCGTTTAACAAATGTTCAGACACAGACATTCTATACATAAGCAATACGCTGATGAGAAGACTTTGTTAAAAGAAGAGAAACACAAGCGAATTAGTAAAGAATGATTGAACTACGCTATCTGATTAAAAGTGTAACATATGAACATCTTTGTAAAATATGATCAATCTGCATGAAAAAAATCTTTACAGATAATGTGAAACAGATGAGTTGCACATCTAACAAGTGAAGTGAGCATCTGCAAAGCATGATATACAATGACGATGACTGTCAATCTTAAGAATCTCATTTCTTCATTGAGTTCTGACTCTTGAATGTCTTGATGATAAAATTAATCTTTAGTTGAAAACATATTTGTATAGCTTGAAAGAACAGTAGCATGTATCAATGTGATTAAAGAAGAAATCGACTGTGATATGCATGCATATCACAGATGAAACATCTGCAATTCATGCTTAAAAAGTAAACTGTTGAAATTTGAGTAGTGAGAGATTTTGTTCATCTCAATCTGTGAATCTGTCATAAGAAAACTCTTTGAGTAACTTCTTGAGTCTAAGAAGAAAATCAGCATAGAGATTGTGCTCTATGTATGTTGCATGCAACGTATACAACATATTTTTGATAGATTCTCGCTGCAATGATTTCGATTAATGACAGCATCGCAATAATGCAGTATTACAGAAGTCAATGAAAGCAATGATGAGAAAAATATGAGAAATGCATTGCAGATGTTCACATTATTTCAACACAAAGATTGCATCTGTTCAACAAGATGATAAAGATGCAAAATGTTCTTCAGAAAGTTGAAAGCATTCTCATCACTTACATCAGAATCAAATTCATAGATTTGAATGTTTATCTGTACTTCAGAAATGTTTCAAATGCATAATGTGACTGTGATTGAAATCATCAGACAACGAAACATGTATTCATGCATTGCTTGAACTGATTGCATTTGCGATCAAGAATGTTACAAGACATTGACTTCTTGAACTATTAAATAATCGTCACTATTACAAAGAGTTTCAGAGCAGCTGCAAGAATAATGATGAAAACGAAGCTTTTGAAGCAATTTAAAGTGATTGAATCATTTATTCTTTAATGTGCAATCAATATGAACTAATTTGATACATAGTCTTATAATAATAGTTTCAACTGCGTGAAGCAGTTGTATAGAAAGTGAGTGATTTTCTATTTCAGAGAGTTTTGTTCACTCGTTATAAATAATATAGAGTTTCTCATGAGTCAACTTAATCAATGTCACAAGAGTGTATGAATTTATTATTATTATTATTTCTTTCTTTCAATTTTTTATGAAACTCTGATGCTTCAATCTCAATGTTTAAATTTTATGCATGCATTATAATGATGTACAGATTGTCATGCTTGAGAAGTTCATTATGAATTTCTTGCTTGATAATCTTTTCACTCATCATCACAACAATATTATCAATCATTATGATCATGATGAGTTTATGCATAATAATGAGAATTATCTTGTTAATCAACACATAATGAAGAGCATCTTGAACAACTTTCTTTGCATGAGAATTAAGTACATTAATTACTTTGTTAAGCAGTAAAACTTTTGAATTCAAGATGATATTTTTAATGATGATTACTTTCTGTCACTGTTTATTGTTTAACATGCTCATTCTTTCATTGACTTGTATGTTGTATCTCTTGAGCAGTCTTTCAATGAAGTCATATACATTGCTGATTATACACACTTTTTATATCAGCTTCATTTACATTTTCTTAAAGAAATTTTATTGTTCATTAATGAAATCTTTGATAATATTTTGAAAGATTATATCTTGAAAAAGAATAAACTTCTGCTGAATAAGTCTGATATTACTTTGCAATCATTTCATGTTATATTTAATAATGTCATGATTATTCATAAAAATCAGATCTGAAGTGAACTGATATTATCTTTTTAATAAGTTAATCATGATCAACTTGTTGCAATCATTGAATTTAATCAAAGCAATCATTTTGTTAATTAATATAAATAAGTTCAAGTTTTAAAACACTTATGTTGTGAATTGCATTAAATATGCAAAGCACAAGTCACGAATCTGAATTTCTTTTATTAAGAAAGTGAATTGCATGTTCTTAAAAGAAAGTAAATTCAGTAAAAATAATTTGTCAATAATAAAGAAAAGCTCAAAAGCAGTAAACAAAACATTCATGATGAATTGAAGTTGTGATGCAATCAACATAATGAAAGTTGTTAAAAGTCAATTTAAAATGAGTCATAAAAATGTCATTTAACTAATAAATAAATGCTAAGAAAGAAAAGTATTTACAGAAAAGAACTCAATTTTTATATGTGTATTTCTCAGCTTTATGCTAAACTCAATTAAGTTGATGTTTTACACATATGATGCAGAATCTCAATGACATCATTTCTAAATCAGATTCTTGCTAGACTCAATTAGAATAAAATCAGACAAAAACTAAATGAAGAATAAACGAAAACTAAAATCGTAACATTACTTTTCTTTCTTGAATATTCATGTTTGCATGAATGTTGTTTCTTAGTGCGCTTTTCTTGAATATTTGATATGAAAGTCATCAATCATTTCTTGAGCATTCATAAATTTGTCATCATCAACATTATATCAGTTGAGATTGTTATCATAGCTTTTTCATTTGACTCAATATTGAAGTTATCTTTGATATCATCAAGAGTTCAATATATCGTCGATTTTTCATTTATCTTCATTATTTATCACTATTGATCTTGAGAATTCATTCTTCTAATCAAATGAAGAATCATTGATAACAAGATGAAGAAGCTCTGAATGAAATACATCATGTATATGCATAGTCTTGAATAGTTTCAATTTATAGAATGAGTCAATGAAATTAATGATCTGAAAAGAATCAAGCATCTTGTCATTCAATTTTTTGAAAAGTCTTGCTGTAATAATGTTTTGTTCATTCAAAAACATCTTTGATTCAATCTTGTAATTGATCTTCTTTCTATGCTTATTAGCTTAATTCATCATTTGTTTTCATGTTTTGATTAAAGCTTCATGAGCGAAGATCAATGTCTTGTTTATTTATTCAGATATATTCTTGACTCAATTGATTTGCAAGTATTCGTGAATACTTTCATACTTGATGATGTCAGAGTTGAAGCTCATATGAGAATGAAAACTCTTGTTCATGAAGAAGAAAGTCAAGAAAATGACTGAGAACAAGACATTATTGTCAACAAACTTGATTATGAATAGTCATTTAAATCAGTCATTCTGCATATATGAACAGAAGAATTGAAGATATTGCTTGATGTTCTGATTGACTCATTTACTTTGATCATCAATTTGAAAATGATAGACGATGAATAATTGAAGAAAAATGCTCAGTCGTTTGCAAAGAAACTTTCATAGTATAGAGATGAATTGCGAATCTCAATCAGATACTATGAAGCTTGACAAATCATAAGTTTAATATATTCATTGAATCAGCATTTTAACTGTCTTTTTAACTGTGATATCTTCATCATCAATGATGCAAGAAATATAATGTCTTTCTTTTAACAATTTGCAAATGACAGTCAGAATAATGTTATAATCATATGAATCAAATAAATTGATAATGAAGTTCATTGCTATGTCTTGTCATCGCTGTTCAAATATTGATAGAAGTTGAAGTAAGTCATTTGATTTATCTTTAAATGCTTTTGAATGTTGATAAATATAACAGTTTTGAATATATTGATTTATCGTTTTTCGCATGAATGATCAATAGTAGTTTCGCTTTATGACTTTCACAGTTCTAAGAATATCAGAATGATCAACTAATGATTGATCATGCTTCTCACAAATCAAATTCATTTGTAGAAGTTCATTGAATGAAACTCATAGCTGATTATCATGATACAAGATTTTATTCTGAGTTCAACAATTCTTCAATTTGATATCTTCATATTATGTCTCGTCTCTTACTATTGCTTCGCGAAGTAGCATACAATTCTCATCAATTTCATTAGTCTTAAGAATCTGTTTATAGATTGATTCATTAATGTTATTCTTTAAATCAGCAATTTTCATTCAATTCAAAGTTAGAATAGTGATTCATTGATAATGAACGCGCTCATTTTCTGAATCTCTGAGCACGACGTCAGCTTAATGAGTTAATGCATTAATCTTGATGTTTTGTTTATCAGATTGATGTATTATTCTGAAGTTGAAATCAACAAACTTCTGAACTCAACATATTTGATGTTTGCTCAACTCTTTATCTTTCATCAACGAAGTGAGTGCTTGATGATCGATGAACATCTTGATAGAAATGTCAGTTAACTTCAGTTCAAGTCATTAATGTTTAAATGCTCAAATGATGATCAGAAGTTCTTTATCATATATTTCATAGTTGCATTCAGCAGAAAACATGTTCTTGCTATAAAAGACAATTAAATGTAGTACTTCTTCATCATTATATTGAGAGAAAACTTCATTATTAACATAGTTGAATGAATCAATTTCAAGAATAGTCTTATGAGTTTAATCAAAGTGACGTAGTATAAAAGTTTTGATCATACATCTCTTCATATAATTGAAGATGATTTAATAAACTTCATTTCATTCAAATATGATCTTTTTTTGAGTAAGTTGAATCATTGAATGAACAATCTTCGAAAAGTTCTTAATGAAACATTGATAGAAATTGCAGAAGTCAATAAAAAACTGCATCTGAGTGAAATTATTGATTGTAAATTAATCAACGACTGCTTGCATCTTTTGCAAGTTCATCTTCAATTCTTTAATTAATATTAAAAGTTCTAGAAAAATGGTTTTTTGAACATGAAACTTGCACTTATTGATGTTTATCTGTAAATCAGCTTCTCGTAGTTTATTCAAGATCAATCATACATGTTGCTTGTGTTTCTTCAAGATCTTGCTGTAAATGATAATGTCATTTAGATAAATTTGATAAAACTGATGTAGATATTTGAACAACACATCATTTATATAATGTTAATAAAACGTTGATTTGTTAATTAATTCAAAGAGCATTACATGATATTTGTATGAGTCAAAAATAATAATAAAGATAGTTAAATCTTTGTTATCTGAGTGCATGCATAGTTTGTTGAACGTGATAATGATGTTTAATTAAGTCAGATACTTGCTTTCTTGTATATGAGTAAGAATCTCATCTATCAATGATAAAGAGTAGTGATTTCATTTGATCAAAGCATTAAGCTTTCTGTAATTAATGCAGAAACGCAGACTATTATCTTTCTTTTCAATGAATAAGATAAGTGAGACGTATAATGCAAAGCTGAAGAAAATGAACTTTTTGTTTAAATGATTAATCAGATACTTTTTTATCTTCTGAAGCTTGTGATTGAACATCTAATATAGTTTGCTTCGAGAAAGCATTTCTTCATTGATTAACTCAATTTTGTGATCATAGAAATGATGCAAGAATAGTTGATTGATCATTGCTCAATCAAAGACATTTAGATAGTTGTGATATTCAGAAAAGAGCTTGATCTTAACTTGCTTGAGAACTTCAGCGTGAAAAAACTCATGCAAATTCACTTCTTCAGACTTGTTTTCAACTGTAGTTATGAGTCAATTGATTTTCAAGATGATAACAGCAAAGATCTTGATGTTTAATCATTTGATTAACATTCTATATGTTACAGTCTTTATCATTGCTATGTTTGTTGAATTTGACGTCGTTTAGAGATTTTGACGTTAGTTAAAGTCGCGTTACGCGATTTCAACTGTTCAATTAGTTTAACTGACTTTTCATTGAACTAATTAAAAGAAGATGATTTCTGACTGAATTAAGATGTAATAAAAGTGAAAGATCTCTTCACTATATGAGTAGAAGTTAAGCTTTTCTGTTTCGTGATTGTTTTATTGCTTAAGAGTAAAACAATTGATTTCTGACTAGAAGTGAAATTCGAAAATTGAAGAAAATTGATTTGCATATCAATTACTAAATTGATTTTGTTCATTTATGTTTTTTCAAGAATTATTTGATGTTGATTTAATTAAGTGATCAATATAAAAGTTGTGTTAATCATGTGATCTTAAACAGTCAGATTTGAATAAATGACATAAGTAATAAATTTCTTAGTATAATGATCGTTGAATTCTCGAATTGACTTTGCTTTGATCAAAGTCAGAAACTTAATTTGCAACTTATCACAAACAATCTGTGTAATCACTTCATCAATGAATGAATAATCAGCAGCTTTAATGTTAATCAATGATTTCAATAAGTAACTAATTTCATTGCTAGAAAGTATATATTCAGTAGTTAAAGATTCAGAAGCAAAAAGATCATCTGACATGCTCATCATTGAAGAAATTAACACATTTTTCATTACATCTTTGATGAAAGTCTCTAGTTTTTTGTCTTGCTATTCTTGAAAGACATTTTCTCATTCTTTTTATTCTTCAAAATGATGATCTCATGTAAATAAAAAGTGAATGTACAAGATGCAAAAGTATCAATCTTGTTCAGCTAAAAGCAATTCTTGAACAAATGATCAAGAGTTTTGCAAATGTAGCAGATAATTGATGATCTTGCTGACTTAAAGATAAAAAAGATAATTAACTTAACATAATTGATTATCAAAGTTGTTATTGATAAAGAAGTAATACATTTATCAGATACAATAGTGACTTTGATGATGACAATGTAACGTTCGCTGCGAAGTTGATAATTGACTCATTGTTTACTATTCACATCTTGAAGAAAGATTCTTAAGTGAGTGAGCAAAGTAAAGTTCTTTGAACAGACTGATAAAGCATTCTGCAAGCAATTATTGATTTTATTCTGAAGATTGTTCATTAGAATGTAATCATTGTATTTGAGATAGTTAAATAACTTCATAAAGTTGAAGTAAAAGACATTGAAAAACTTGTCTGCTTATCTCAAAGCGTTGTACTTATAACAACACTTTCAATTCTTATTCAGTTCATTGTATATTTCTTTCAGATGCTCAAATAGCTCGTTGATCAAAATGTATGAATGTGAAGCATCATGTTGATGTTGAGCAAAGATGTACTCAGCAGCATCATCTTTTAGTCTAAATATCACATAAACAATACAGATATTCTCATTATTGAAGTAATTAACATTTGTTTGAAGCTTGTTGATTATCTTGATTCTTCAACTGTCTCATATTGATTCATCTTCATTAATGAATATAAATGAGTTTAAAAACTTAAAAAACTTATGATGATCATTGTTGAATAAAGTGAATGACTTTTGTCAAGTATGATTCTCAATAGAAGCTCAAGACTTTGTAAACTATCAAAGTTAAGATTGATTCATTGAATGTTGTTTCTTTTTTAAACTCAATACTTTCTTTTGTAGTTTGATGATAGTTTCTTCTTAAATGTTTATTGTTATTTGATTGATCTTTAGCTTATTAAGTCTTTTGATATGATTGACTTGTAAATTAATTCATTACTTATTGAGTTTTAAAATCATGTTTTGTTAATCTTTTAACTTAATCAGTATCTTGATTATCTCATCTGACTGATTAATAACTCATTGACGAAGTTGTTAACTTATGTTAATGTTTTATGAAGTAGCAACATTCTGAGATTTCACTGAAGCATCAAAAGAAATAAGAAAAACTCATTTACTAGCAATGCTTTTAAGCAGATGAGCTGTTCATGATTCAACTGATTCAGAGTCGTATGTCATTATAAGAAAGATAAAGATAGATAAATTTGATTATGATAAGATTGAGTGATTGATTAGATAAATTTAAGTAAATTTGAAAGTATGTTTTAATGAAAGTAATTTGAAGAATTTCTTATGAATTTTCTGAATGAATGAAGTAGATTATTTCATATTGTTTACACGTTGATAGCAAAGTAGTTGATTAGCATTTATCTACTGTTAGAAATTGATCTAAAGCGAGTCATAAAGATGTCATTTAACTAATAAATAAATGCTAAGAAAGAAAAGTATTTACAGAAAAGAACTCAATTCTTATATGTATGTTTCTCAGTTCTGTGCTAAACTTGATTGAGTTGACATTTTACACATATGATGCAGAATCTCAATGACATCATTTCTAAATCAGATTCTCACTAAACTTGATTAAAATGAAATCAAACGAAAACTAAATGAAGAATAAATGAAGATTAAAATTGTAACAAAAGTAGCATTAAGCATCATGTTAAGAATAACTGTAAAGAGTATTTCAATATTATTAATACAATTAAAAATCTTTTTAGAAAATGAGCATAATTTCTACCTCGTATTCCCGACCGTCATCGCTGGGGTGACGCTCCCAACCCCCCTCGGCGGCGATCCGCTTGGCACGTCGATTCGTCACCCCACCCCCGGTCAATCCGTCACCCCACCCGAACGCCCCCTAAACGCGCTCGAGCCCGATACTTTCTATGACACGAATTGTCGAGC
>JAABUV010003847.1_pt1 | contig 18658 bp, 26 predicted proteins | sample 5559971 | NCBI WGS metagenome assembly JAABUV01 (sample SAMN10711881, study PRJNA513362) | rock metagenome | isolation source: Antarctica rocks | place: Antarctica: Victoria Land, Knobhead nord | collected 2015-12-19
CACACCTTGCACGGCCATGTATGCGTCGCAGCTAGGGTTGCGCTGCAGCCGCGGCAGCCCCCCGGGCGCTGCCGCGGGCCGCGGCCCCGCGGCGCGGGGGCCTGAAGCGGAGCCACTTCCCAGATGGTTTGCTGCGCCCCTGTGGCCCTGCGCCTCAGCGTGCCGAACAGGTGCCTCCCAAGCCACGCGCGCCGCAGCATCCAGTGCACAAACGGCATGCACCAGGGGAGCCTATGACGGCTGGTGCCTGCGCCGTGCGTGTGGTTGTTTGGGGCGCCACAGCGGTGCTCGCATGGCGGTGCTCCCTGCGTGCGCTTCGTGCAGGCGGGGGAACTGTGCCGTAATGGGGCTGTTTTGAAGTGTGCTGGCTTGCTCTGGGCCTGTTTGGGCGTGCGAGCCTGGGCAAGCAACCATGCGCTCGCAGGCGCTCACCGGCACTGTGCAACTGTGAGCCGGCGTGGCGCACGAGCTGTGACAACCCGAGCAAAGGGGTCTCCCGGCGGCGGCGTGATGGACCGGCCAACCATCTCTGTGCCTGGCATAGACATTGGGTGCGCGTGGCCCGTGCGCGAGCTTGTGCTCATGTGTTGGTGTCTGCGCAAGTGGGTCAGTGTTTCAGGCCACCCCGTGCACTGCCAGTGGTCCCGAGGCGAGTGCGCCCTTATCCGGCGCCGCTTTTCACGCAGGAAGGACACCCAGAAGAAGCGGCCGCGCTTCTACCGCGTGATGCTGCACAACGACAGCTACAACCGGCGCGAGTATGTAGTGCAGGTGCTGATGAAGACAATACCGGGCATGACCGTCGACGACGCTGTCAACATCATGCAGGCGAGGGCCTGCTCTCCGCAGTGTACAGCCTTGCAACCCTGCCTGCGCCCTGCTTCTGGCGGAGAAGTCTGGGGCCGCCGCTTCTGTGTGACTTGTTGCCCGCTCCACGGCGCATTCTTGCACAAGGTGCCTACCGCGGTGCTCAAGCATACCATACCCTGATCCCGCTGTACATAGCAGGTTCCGCACGTCCCGTACAGCGTCAGCTACCGCAGGCGTGCCACCACTGGGCTCCACGCTCACTGGTTTCGGCGCGCTGCGCAGGAGGCGCACGTGAACGGCCTGGCGTGCGTGATTGCCTGCGCGCAGCAGGAGGCTGAGGATTACTGCGAGCGGCTGCGCCTCAACGGCCTGATAGTGACCTTAGAGCCGTCGGGCAGCGGCGGCGGCGGCTCGCCCGACGCGTGCTAGAGGCATGGCCGGCTGAGTATCTAGCTCTAGAGTATTTAGCTCTAGAGTATCTAGCTCGAGTGCTGCTGAGCAAGTAAACGTCGCTGCGCTCACATAGCGACGGGAGCAGGGGCATCTTCAGCTGCAGGAGGCTTTGAGGCTGCCCAAGCTTCCCACAGCGCCGTCTGAACGCGCGGCAGGGCATTGCTGTGCCTGTCTTGATCGGAAGCGTTGTAGTAGTTATTTGCAGGATGCCCTCCTTACTGCTGCCACGCGGCTCCTCGGCTTGCTGCGGCGTGTGTACGTTGTACGGCGGCCGTGCAGCAGGTGGCGGGCGGCTTGCCAGTAGGAATGTGTTGTGCGGCAGCGCGCTGCATGCGGCGGCCATGCGCTGAGCCGAGCGGCGGCCGCATGCCTGCATGGGCGGGCCGGCCCCTGCTAGTCGGGAGGCCCAATCTGCTGTGGCCTTGGGTGCAGGAGTGGCCTGTCTGCTGTTTCTTGTCGCTTTGTACACTAGCTGCAAGTGTGGACATCATGATTAAGGGTATGGGTACTGTTGGTCACCCCCACTGCCCGGCACTGCGGGCTTGCTCAAGCAGACATGCCAGGACGCGGGTGATCTGTGGAGGGTGGCTGGTCTGGCTGGTGCGCCAGGTTGGGAGGTAGTAGTCTGATATAGCGCCCCACAAGCTTCGTATTGTTTAACACACGAGAGTCAATGGTCATGGCACATAGCGCGAGAGTCGAGCAGCACATCACAGGAGCATGTGTGTGCGCGCAACCTGGTGCTTCCCCGTTCAATACACAAAGGGAATCAAACGGTACTTAACAAGCGCGCAGTAGCGGTCCCAGTCTCGGCCGTACTTGATACTGCAGGCGTGCTCGTCTCGCAAGTCGCGGTGCACTGCCGCGCGAGCAGGCTTGCCCTTCTTCATCACAGCTATGAGCCATTCTTCATCAAAGCCGTGAGCCACATGAATGTATTTCTAACCCATGCGACTGTAATAGTGCTCGCTGCGCCATGCACTTCAGTCGGTCAGGTGTGCCCCCTTCAGATACCTGTCAATATTCAGGTGCAGTCTGGCGCCTTGGCACCATTGCATGTGCTGTACTGCTCGCGCCATGCACATTGCCTACTCGTCATGCTGCCAACTCTGCTTGGCAGCATGGCGAGACCTGATGTCAGCTTCACAACAGACTTGCCACAAAATCATATGCGCACGTTTGCTTTTGCAGCCCTCTTCTGTGCACTTGGTCGGGGCACGCACCCAGCAGTGCGCCAAAGTAGACCGCATAGAAGTAGGGCACTACATGCCTGAAGCCACAGGGCAGGCACCATGCAAGCCTGCCGGCACAAGGCGTCAGTTTTCCTGGCTGCTGGGGTCTCAATGATCCTTCCTGTCAGGAGGGAGTCCAGTACATGCAGACTGAGCATGCAGGACGCAGGACGACTGACGTGCCAACGTTGCAGCAGGGGCGCTGCTGGGCATTGAGCAGGGCCCGCCGTATCCCTGCCATTGCTTCAGTGCCTTGCACTTGTTATCAGGATGTGGCTATGGAACCACACTAGGAGGCACCAGTGCTGTGCAGCCCCAGCAGCACGGCCCTCGCTGCAGCATGCTGGAGATGATGCAAACACAAGAGCCAGTCCCCGAGGAGGTCACGTTCAGCGACGCCTCTGCCGCCCGCACCCCATGAGCCAGTCGCCGAGGTAGTTCACGTGCCGTGCGACGCCCCACCAGCCGGACACCAGCAGCCGGCGGCCGCTCGCGGTGGCCAGGCTGCGTAGATGGCGCACGCCGGGCGCGCCCGGGTCGCGCCGGAATGCGTCCTTCTGCGAGTTGGCGCCGCGGAACACCGCGTAGCCGAGCGCCTTGAGCGACAGGATGCCCGCCACGGCCGCCGCCGACAGCTCCTGCGCGGGGCCCGCGCGCGCCGCCTCTCCAACGCCTGCATGCGCTGCAGACAGTCCGGGCGCGAGGCTGACTCCGGGCTGTGCCCGAGCGCATGCCCGGGCACGGCCTGCGCTGCATGAGCACACCCCTACCAGCCCGTGCCGTGGGTAAAACCAGCAGGGGCTCTGCTGCGGAGCGACCGTGCTGACCCGCCTGCGGCGCCCGCTCCGAGGCGCCGGAGCAACCCCGGAGGGGCGCAGAGGCCGGCCGCAGGGGCGCGCCTGCGGGTGGTCCACCAGGTAGCGCGTCTGCAGCGAGTACGTGAAGGGCACCCAGGCCAGGTCGCCGAACGCCAGCATGAAGCCCAGGCCGTCGGTGGTGATGTCCATGGTGGTCAGGATGGCCGGCTCGTGCCACAGCGCGTCGGCCACGTACAGGCCGTGGAAGCCGCACACCAGCGCCATGGCCGCGCTCACGCGCCCCGTCACCTGCCCCGCGCACAGGGTGCTGCTGCTTGGGTGAGCGGGTGCACATTGGCACGGCTGTCGTCCAGATGACAGACAATGGCACACGGTAGATATGCATATCATAAAAAGTGACGACAACCCACGTATGTGCCATGCTCAGCAGGATGATGCCGGGCTGCAGGGCGCGGCTGCTGCCGTCTGTGGCGAAGTGTCCAGGCTGCCGTTGTGCCAAGCCAAACGGGGGGTCCAAGCAAATCCAGCAGCTACTGGAAAACCACAGGTGTTGCAAGGCCCCATGTGCAGGCGCGTCCCGCGAGCAGGCTGTCAGCCTCCCCCCGCGTCTGCCGCCCGCGCGGGCGCGCGCCTGCAGCTGCTTGTGCGCCATGCCCAGGTCGATGAGCAGCCAGCCCAGCAGGCCCGGGTACAGCTCGCAGAACTCCTTGAGGTCCAGGCCGCCCAGGCGCGGGTTCAGCTCGCGGCCCATGAAGAAGTCGTACAGCGGCGCGCCCGTGCTGCCGCCGCGCGCCAGCGCCGCGCCGCGCCGGAACGACGCCGCGTACAGGCCTGCGCCGCTGCGCGGGCCTGGTGATCCGGGCCAGCGCCCCGCAGCAGGCTGGGCGGCAGGTGGCCTCCGCATGTCGCCAGCCCCGGCGCCGTCGGCTTGCTGAGCGACACCGCTGGAGCAGGCGTTGTCTCTTTACAGCGGTCCCTCCTCTGCAGGTGCCTGAGAAAGATATACATGCAACCAGCAAATATGACAGAACTACTAGGGCGCTCACCCGCAGACAGCGCAAAGCTCAGCGCGATTGCGGCGCTCATCAGCGGCACATAGCTATCGTAGATCCAGCCCAGGTTGAGCTGGCGCGTCACAAAGCCAAAGTAGACGGCGGCGTCCACCGTCACCACCAGATTGGTTGTGCCTGCAGCAGCAGGCAGCTGACTCATTGGGCCTTATTTACTGACAGCATTCACGCAGCATTCCTCCTGGCAGTGCGCTTCGATATTGCAGGTAACTCCCTTCGCATGCATGGCCCCGGTCCCGTCTGCGTCCCCGGGCGACCTCTGCAGGCAGAGCGCCGGCCGCCTGCGCACGGTACCCGCGGCGCCCGCTTCCCAGCATGTGCAGCGCGGCTGCCACGCCGTGCGCTCACCAGTGAGCTTGTACTGCAGGCGCTGGCCGTTCGGCAGGGGCACGCCCTGCCGGCGCGCGCCGGGCACCAGCAGGTGCAGGCCCACCTGGGCGCGCAGCAGCGCACGTCAGGAGGTCGCAGACTGCCGCGTTTGCAGGCCACTGTTCACACCGCGGTTCCCGCAAGACCTCCAGGTATGCAGTGCACGCGCAGGCACCGCACAGGTCAACGGCCTTCGGCGGCTCCCGCCTGGGGCCCGCCGCCAGGCCGGGGCACGCCTGCAGGGCCAGCCAGGCAGCCACGGCGGCCGCGGTCTCGGCGGTGAGCAGCGCCGTGCCTGGCGGCAGGCCGGGCATCTGGAGCGGGCGCGCCAGCTCCCAGCAGCCCGCGGAGTTGCAGGCGCACACGAGCCAGTAGCAGACGGCCGGCAGGCCCAGCATTATGCCCAGCGGCCCCAGCCAGGGCCCATAGAACTCGTACTCTACCTGCTTGGCCATGCGAACGGCCTGGGCGGGCGCTAGGACCTCGCCGGTTGCGGCAGCACGCAGTCAGCGTATGTGCTGATCGCACGGGGGCGGCAGATCACGCATGCGCCCCCAGATCAACGCGCAGATCGCTGCATGACACTCCGCGCTCAGTCCTTGCACACAGTCAGGCCGGAGCTCAGCTCCACCAGAGTCCTGCGTCCTCTCGTCCTTGCACTAAGCCGTGTGCGTCAGGTTGCCCAGCCTGTGCGCTCCTACAAGCCTCTCTGAGTCTCAGCCCTGGCAGGGTTATCACGGAGCAAGTCACAGCCTTGCATCTTGGCTCCCTCTTTCCACGCCTGCTGCTGCCATGGCCAACACGATGAGCCAGACGCTGGCGATGCACGGCGCGGGGGTGCGGCCCTGCGGCCGCCCGGCGCCGCTCATCAGCGGCCGCGCCGCGGGCCGGCCCGTCGCGCTGCGCGCGCAGCGCGGCACCGCGCTGCGGGTCAGCGCCACGGCCACGGTGGAGACGCCGACCAAGGCGGGGTCCACGTCGACCGAGCCGGAGGTGCTGCAGGCCATCAACGCTATCCGTTTCCTCAGCATTGACGGCGTGAACAAGGCCAACTCGGGTGCGCGCCGGCGTTGCATGTGCTGAAGCTGCTGCTGTCACGCTTGGAAGGCTGCAGTGCGCTAATGCATGGAAACATTGTTTGGTGCCCCAGGTCATCCTGGCCTGCCAATGGGCTGCGCGCCCATGGGCTACCTGCTGTACAACGAGTACATGTCGCACAACCCGGAGGACCCCTTCTGGTTCAACCGCGACCGCTTTGTGCTGTCTGCTGGGCACGGCTCAATGCTGCAGTACTCGCTGCTGCACCTCTGTGGCTACGACAGCGTGCAGATCGACGACCTGAAGCAGTTCCGCCAGTTCGGCTCCAAGACGCCGGGCCATCCGGAGAACTTTGAGACGGCCGGTGTCGAGGTCACCACAGGCGAGGCCCGAGCCACTGGAACAGCGCAGTCTGACCGGGTGTCTTGGACGCCGTGCCTGCGTCCCGGTCAGCGGTACACAGCCTTTGACGACCGGCCCTGGGCGTGCAGGGCCACTGGGCCAAGGCATTGGCAATGCCGTCGGCCTGGCCGCCTCCGAGGCGCACCTGGCTGCCCGCTTCAATAAGCCGGACGCCAAGATCGTCGACCACTACACGTGCGCCGGCTTTCCAGGCGGGGGGTGTCCGCTGAGGAGTATAAAGGCGCATGGCTAGGTCCTGCGCACCTGCACCGGCAGGCATGCCGGCTGCACTCGGGCCGCAAGCGCCGCGCGGCTGGCCTCCGCCTGAAAAGCCCGCTGTCGTCTGTCTGGGGCGCGCCGCGCTGCGACCTTGAGACTATGCCCGCGGTGCAGGCCGCGGCGCGCGGGGGCCTGCTGCTGCGCTCTTGTGCCGCAGAGCCGGCCCCTTACTGGACACGGCGCTGCGCAGGTACTGCATCTTGGGCGACGGGTGCAACATGGAGGGCATCTCCAACGAGGTGTGCTCGCTGGCGGGCCACTGGGGCCTGGGCAAGCTCATCGCGCTGTACGATGACAACCGCATCTCCATCGACGGCCACACCGAGATCTCCTTCACCGAGGACGTCGCGGCGCGGTTCGAGGCGCTGGGCTGGCACGTGCAGCACGTCAAGGACGGCAACACCGACCTGAAGAGCCTGCGCGAGGCGATCGAGACCGCCAAGTCCGTGACCGACAAGCCGTCCTTCATCAAGGCGCGCGCGCGCCGGAGCGCGGGCGCAGTGGGGCTGTTTGGTGGTTGGGAGGGCGGCGGGCCCTTCTCCCTGCCTGCACGGTTTGAGGAGTCCCCAGCCTGTTGTCCTGCAGGTGGCCGCCAAGCAGGGCGGCATGCGCTGCGCACCAGCGCCGCATTTAATTGTGCACAGCGGGCGCGCTCACCGCGCAGCGGCACACAGTCAGCATCTTGGCATCATGCATGCTTCGGTCGGCACCTCGGCGTGCGTGCCGGCGGCGCTTACGTGCAGAGCAGCCGCACCGCGGGCGTCCACGCGGCCCCGCGAGAGCTGGCCCCAGGCGCAGAGCGAGTGCTGCACCTGCCGGCACCGTCTGGGCAGCCGCAGCGCAGGCAGCTCGCGCTGCTCGGCGGCGCCCGGGCGCGACGGCGCAGGGTCGAGCGGGCGCTCGCACACACCCGAACCCAACCTCTACCCAACCCCGTGGCGCGCAGGTGTCCACGCTGATCGGCTACGGCTCGCCTAACCTGGCTGACACGCACGACGTGCACGGCGCGGCGCTGGGCGCCAAGGAGACCGAGGCCACGCGCAAGAACCTGAAGTGGGAGTTTGGCGAGTTCGAGGTGCCCGCGCCGGTGTACGACCTGTTCGGCGCGGCGAAGCAGCGCGGCAAGGAGGCGCAGAGCTCGTGGAACGAGGCCATGGAGTCTTACGGCAAGCAGTACCCGGAGGTAGGGTCGCGGCCCTGTACCCTGCTGGCCCGCGCAGTGGCTCGCAGGGCGCCTGCGCGAAGCAGGCCTGCGTGTCCCGGGAGGCGCTGCGGGGCGCCCGGGACGGGGAGTGCGCCCTGCTGGCAGCCCGCGCCGGGTCTTAGGCCTGCGTGTGTGGCAGCCGACGCGCTGCGCTGGTGCGCTCCAGCTGTGGGCACGCTGCGTGGGGGCCTGTGTAGAGCGCTACGACCTTGCGCACACGCAGTCTGGTGCTGGTCCGACTGCTTCGGCTCAGCAGCCGCCGTGGGCGTGCGGGCCCTCGCCGGCCAGGAGCGAGCGCCCGTCTGTTCACTGCGAGAGCAGCAGCTTCTGCGCATGTTGTGTACCAGCCGCAAAGCTGTTCCGGAAGTCGGAGGGGACGCGGCGGCGCGCGGCGCGCGCTGCAGGAGCACAAGTCGTTCACCGACCTCATCGCCGGCAAGCTGCCGGACAACTGGGAGAAGGTGCTGCCGACGCCCACGCCTGAGGACAAGGGCAAGGCCACGCGGCTGCACTCGCAGGACAACCTCAACGCGCTCTGCGCCGTGCTGGACGGTGCGCGGGGGGCTGCGCCCGGCCCCGCTGCCGCGCCGCGCGCGCCGCAGCGGCGTGGACGCTGGGCAGAGCTTTGTCTGCCCTGGGGCTGCTGCGGGGCGCGGTGGCGGCTGCGCTCGGCGAGTGCCTGCACAGGCTCTGCCAGGGTGGCAGTTACTGCGGGTCGTGCCTGGGGCCCATAGGTCGTGCCTCGGGCCTGGCGCGAACGCAGACAGTGCGCCGGTCAGGGCGTGTGACATGCAAGCTGCGCCTGTTGTGACCGAAGCGTAAGCTAGCACGAGCGTGTGGCACACCGTCGTGTACTTGAGCGCAGCCAGGGCTGACGTCAGTGCCGGCATGAAAGCACTGATGCACATGTCGGCGGCTGCTCGGAGGGAGGTGGGCGGTGGGGCCTCCCCAGGTGCTCGGCGCTGCCTGTGCTGCTGCGCGCCGCGACGCGGCCGGGCCGCGCGCAGGCTTCTGGGGCGGCTCGGCCGACCTGGCGCCGTCCAACATGACGCTGATGAAGGCGTTTGGCGACTTCCAGAAGAACCAGTACCAGGAGCGCAACCTGCGCTTTGGCGTGCGCGAGCACGGCATGGGCGCCATCTGCAACGGCATCGCGCTGCACAACCCGGGCCTCATCCCGTACTGCGCCACCTTCTTCATCTTCACCGGTGCGCGGCGCAGCCCGTCTCCTGGCGGTCAAACATGCGGCCTCTGCACGGGCGTCCTCATCTCGAGGCGCTGCCCTCATGCGAAGCTGAGCGCACGCGCGCGGCTGCGACACATGCTCGTGCGGCAGGCGAGTACCCTGAGGGCCCGCGCCTGTGCGCGCGCAGACTACATGCGGTCAGCAATCCGCATGTCGGCGCTGAGCGAGGCGGGCGTGATTTACGTGATGACGCACGACTCGATTGGCCTGGGCGAGGACGGGCCCACGCACCAGCCGATCGAGCAGCTGGCATCCTTCCGCGCGATGCCCAACATCATCATGGCGCGCCCGGGCGACGGCGTCGAGACGGCGGCCGCCTATGAGGCGCGCGCCTGCCGCCGCGCCTGCTGAGAGTTTGGTCAGGGATGCGCGCTGAAAGACGGCAGCTTGACAGGGCAGGCCAGCGCTGGAGGTGTTCCAGAACGCTTAACCCGGGAGCATGACGCATCGGCACATGCTCTATGCAGTCATCCGCTGCGCGCTGATGGGAGAGACTCCTTGCTAGAAGTGGTCGCTGGTGCTGGGGTGGCATATGATCGCAGTAATAGTCGCCTTGACGGCAGCTGGAGGCGTGACCTCACCCTGTAGACGCAGCAGCAGAGAGTGCTGCTGTGCACGCACTGACTCGTGGGCCCCCAGCAGAGGCCGCTCTGCCGCGCGCGCACTGACGCGTGGGCTTGCGCGCGCGTGCAGCTCGCGATCAAGAACTGCAAGGCGATGAACCCGGCCGGCAAGGTGCGGCCGACCGTGCTGGCGCTGTCCCGCCAGGCGATGCCCAACCTGCCGGGCACGTCGCGCGAGGGCGCGGCCAAGGGCGGCTACATCGTGCACGGCGGCGACGAGAAGCCCGACGTCATCATCATGGGCACCGGTGCGGCACGCAGGCGGCTCCGCGGCCCGTCTGCCTCCTGCTGCTGGTCAAGGAAGTGTGTCAGGCTGGGCCGGATATGTATCAAGCTCGCGGACGTCACCATACTGAGCAGACATGCGGCCGCTGGCGGGGGTGATGATGAGCACGCGTCACAGTTGCTGGTCACACTGCTGTTGCAGGGCATGCTGCGTGTGGTGGCAGTATGAGGGACATGCAGCGACACACCAGCCCTGGTGAAGCGCTGCCTTCTGTCCGAGTCACAGACCGCCGCAGTGCGCAACGATGCGAGAGCCCGCCGTCAGCCGGCGGCGGCTGGCCCTCATGTTTGCACACATCTGAGCGCGAGCGCGGTGCCTCTTTCAGGCTGCGCTGCGATGGGACTTCTGCCAGCAGCAGGTTACAGATCACGCACCAAATAGGACCGTAACATTGCAGGCAGTAGGTGAGGCGGCCTGCGGTTGTCGGAGTGAGCTCAGCTATCATGCTGAGGGCGGTGGCCGCGATTGCAGCTGAACGCGCTGCGCGGCGCCGCGCGCGGCAGGCTCGGAGCTAAACCTGGCGGTCGAGGCGGCGAAGGAGCTGGAGGGCGCGGGCAAGAAGGCGCGCGTGGTCTCCATGATGGCGTGGGAGGTCTTCGACGAGCAGGCGCGTGGCCCCCCCGGCGCCTGTGCGGGTTGGCCTGGGAGCGCTGCTTGCCTGTGCATGCTGCGCCGGTCACAACCGGCTGGACTCCCTGCACTTTTGAATTGGACCGCGATGCAGTACAATTGTGCAGCCTGGGTATGCATGCAAACTTCAGAAGGGCCAATATCAACAAAATTTGCCATACTTGCAGATCAGGCTTTTCACCGCTTGTGTGCTTTTGCTGCACCCTGGTCCTTATTGCAGGGTTAGAGTAGGTCCGCAGAGCGCCTCATCCCGACGCTGGCCCTGACCCCGCCGCCGCGCGCGCGCAGGACGAGGCGTACAGGAACAGCGTGCTGCCGCCGGACGTGACCGCGCGCGTGTCGATCGAGGCCGGCACCACATTCGGCTGGTCCAAGTTTCTGGGCACGCACGGCAAGGCGATCGGCGTGGACCACTTTGGCGCGAGCGCGCCCGCGCCCATCCTCTACAAGAAGTACGGCATCACCAAGGATGCCGTGGTGGAGGCGGCGCAGTCGCTGATGAAGTGAGCGCGCGCGCGCGCGCCGTGCCGCGCGCAACGGCCTTCGTGGGGCCGCGGGCGTGGCGCATCCTGGCGCGCGCCCCGCGGCGGGGCGCATGTGTCGGGCATCCGGCTGTGCTCGTGCCTGGCCGCGTGCCGCGTGCGAGCGGCGCAGGGCCGGCTCCAACGGCACGTGAGCGGACGTGAACGGGGAGGGGTGCCAGCAGCCAGTCCAGGGGGGCGCCCAGCGGCGGGTTTGCATCTGCTGCAGGAGCGGGTGCAGCGGCGCCCCCGCTGAGGCGCGCGGCAATTTTTTTGACCCGTGACGGCGGTGTGGGCGCCTCGTGCACTCTTGGCGCCGGGGGCGCGGGTGTTGTCGGGCGCGGCAGCCACGCCATTGTCCGTTCGTTGAGCAGAAACAACTGGTGTCATAGCTCAGCCTGTTTTGTTTGAGCTGGGCTCCGGGACGGGGGCGGCGGCCGCTGCGCTAGCGCGCGCGAGAGAAGGGCTGGTTTGCGCCCTGGCCTGATGTGCCTGGTTTGGCGCTGGGGTTGTGCGGTGCTGGGGCCCTCCGCTTGCTCGCCTGCTGAGGCACAATGCATCCGGTGTTGCAACGCGTGTCTGTTGGTCTAAGTATAGTTTAAGATGTTGCGGTGCTGTTTCGCACTCAAGACGTCTTTCCAAGCATTCTTTCCCTGCCCTTCCACAGCTGAGCACCACGGCACCATGGCACAGCTTACCTTTCATACCAGTGCAGACAAAGTTCACAACGTATAAGAAACCTGTTCGTGAAGTGGCCCATGCCAGCTGCACTGCAGCTGCTAGAGCATGGGCGTGGTGCAAACACCGGCAGCATGCACTCCTATGAGACGCGCTATGGCAGGGTGCCCGCCGGACGTGCGCCAGATGCAAGCACTGCCAGCAGTGCGCGCCGGGCGCGGCGCAGGCAGAGGCGGCAGGCGACATGCGCGGCCCAGATGCGCGCGCAGCAGGCGCTTGCCGCCCGCGCGCACCACCTCGCCGTGGCAGGGCACAATGGCGTCCCAGTCCCAGCCGTCCAGGGTGCGCATTGCCGCTTCATACGCACCTGCATGCGCAGGCGAGCACACCAGATTCGGCATCAAGCGCTTGGTGCTTCACTGTAAAGCAATCCCCTGCAGTCGCGCACAGAGTGCTGGCATGCAAAAGTCAATGTGACCCCATGTGAGCTTGGGTGCACGCCATGTCGCCTTGTGCTCGCGCGGGCCGGAGCCCATCATGCAGAGCTCGGGTGCACGCCATGTCGCCTTGCGCTCGCGCGGGCACGGGCAGCGCACCGCCGTCTTTTATCATGAAGCGCTTGTAGAAGCGCCGGTACACCTGCGCGCGCTCCCCAGCATCAGCCGCCCTGGCGGCCCGCAGCTCTGCCGGCGCACGCCGGCGCGGCCTCGGCCCGCCGCAGCCCAGGCGGCGGCGCGGCAGAAGCGGATGCTGGGGCTGCCGGCCGAGCGCAGGCAGCAGGGCGCGGTCGCGCCAGCACCTGCCCTGCCCTGCCCGCGCCCATAGAAACGGCCGCGCGGCGCAGGGCGGGCGGGCGGGCGCGGCGGGCGCGGGCGGGCGGCGTCGGCGCGCGCCTGGTCCATGCCGAACTTCCAGAGCTGCGTGCCGCCGGGCGCGGCGCGCGGGTAGTTCCAGAAGAGGTCGCTCGTCACCAGCGCGCGCGCCGGGCGGAAGAAGAGCACGACCTGCGCGCGCGGTTGACTGAAGAACGGATATACATGTTTGGTGGGGGGTGATGTGAAGGTCGTCAAAGATTAAGTGATGGCAAGTTGCCCGCTGCCTGTCCCCGCAAGGGTGAATGCCTAGGTGTGCCACTCCCCGGTATGCAAAGCACGACTGCGGCCATGGACCGCGCTGAGAGCGCGGCATGCCTCTGGGCTGGCACGCATCGCACAGACAATCGCTGTTGGTACGGGCGCAGGGCAGGCCGGAGCGCGCGCGCCTCGTTGAAGAAGGGCTGGCCCGTGAAGGGGTTGGCCTCGTAGGAGAGCCACAGCGGCTCCACGTCGCCCTGCCACTGCGGCGGCGCCGCGCCGCCCAGCTCGGCCGCGCCGCCAAACACGCGCGGCTCCTTGGCCTTGAGGCCGGGGCACGCGTACGCGGTCGCGGCGGGGAAGCGCTCCTGCCACTGGCCTCCGGCGCGGCGCCAGGGCTCAGCGGCGGGCGCTCGGTGGCGAGGCGAGCGCGCGGAAGGTGACACCCAGGGCCAGCTAGCTGCGGGTTGGTTACGGGGGCCTGGCTGCGCGGCCGCCAGGTGCCTCGCGAAGAGGATCGGCGGAGCGCGTCGTGTCCAGACTCGCAGGGGCTTGACTGGTACCACGTCTGGCTCTGTGGCAGTCTGACCCGTGTGTTTGTGCTGTTGTTACACAAGGGCACCCCGCCCCTCCACATCCTCGCTGGGGTGACGTGGGGAGGCGCAGGTGCGCACACCTGCGCTGCATAAGCGATGTGCTCATAGTTTGGCGAGACGATGTGCCGCACGGGGCCCAGGCATGCCAGCGCCGCCTCCAGCGCGCCGTCCAGCGCCACCGGGCTGTGGACCAGCAGGCTGCCGTCCCGCAGGCGCAGCACCGCCATGCGGCCGCCTGCGTGGGCCCCGTCGTCTCGCGTTCGCCGCCCTCCTCCGCAGAGCCTGCTCTGCCAACTGTGGCAGGGGCGCAGCGCACCAACCTACGTCTATCTTGTTCCAGGTGAAGGGCCGGTCGGCCGCCCACACGCCGTCAGCGACGGGCAGCAGCACGCGGCCTGCGCGCGTGCCCATGGTGCTAAGTCGCCTCTCAGGCCAATGTGCCAAAAGCTGGCAAGTTAGTGTGGTGCGGCAAGTACTTGTATGATGCAGCGACAGCAACCACAGGAGCAAACCTGCGGTGTTGGTAAAAGTTTTGTACTTGTCATCTGTGAGCTCCAGCGCCTGGGCATCTTTTGCCAAGGCGCAGCGTGGAGCAGGTGTCCTACGCTCTGGACTGCGGCCCGCTGCAGCAAACGGGCGTTGCCTCAGGACGTGGCAGCTTACACTTGTGGAGGCCTGCCTCGTGCTCCCTACTCCTGCGCATGGGCTCCTGGCGATCAGCATACTTCTCTGTGGGGTCCACAGAGGCAATTGTTAAGGAAGGCTCTGAGCAGTGGTGCGCCAAGCCTTGAAGGAATGTTTGCAACACGAGCATACCGTAGTGACCGTTTAGGCGGGAACAAGTCGCTACGGGGGTAGGCAAAAGCATCTTGCTTATTGCCACAGCCGCTGAAATATAGTGGTCGTTGCAGTGCAGCACACGTGCGTTAAATATAAGTGATTGTCGCCCTCATCGCAGTACAGGCGATAACAGGATCTGCGTCGTGCTTCAAGGAGGTCTGTGCACTACGGTCAGCAATGCATGCAACTCAATGTGACGTCAAACCATTCCAATTTCACTGAGGCGCCCCTGGGCTGCCGCACGCGGCGTGCCCGCGATGGACGTCTCTATGCTCAAGGAGGCATCAGCACGCTTTCCAAAGCCCCCCGACTTTGTACCCACGTATGGCACCGCTGGCTTCCGCGCCACCGCGGCCCTGCTGCCGTCCACGGTGTTCCGGCGCGCCACCGCACTGCCTGGCTTGTTACAGGGACACTGAGTGCATGTGTAGCATGCTTGTCTTCCTCACCACCCAATCCTGCTGTTGTCACTGGGCCAGGCCAGGCCCCGTCCGTTGGCGGGGGTGTGCTCCCGCCCCGCCGCCAACGGTCAGCACGGCGCCTGCTGCGCTGCCTGGTGTGGCCGTGCGTCGCACAGCCACGCTTTCCTGGTCAGCCCGGGGCAAAGGGCGCCTTGCGCCTGCCAGCCTGCTATAAGCCAGCCGCACTTTACTTGCCAGGCTTTGCCAGGGAACTTTCAGTGCACACGCTTATGCATTACTCCCTGGACCAGCCTAGGCTTCACGTGAACGTGTGGCGTCCCGAATGTGGCGGCGCTAGGCTGGCCGTTGCTGCAGGTGCGGCGTGCTCATGGCGGCGCGCGCGCTGAAGGCCGACGGCGTCACCGGGCTGGTCGTCACTGCGTCCCACAACCCGGTGGCGGACAACGGCGTCAAGCTCGTGGACCCCAGCGGCTACATGCTGGAGCAGGCCTGGGAGGTCCGCGGGCCCCCCCCTGACGCCTGTTCTAGGTGTGGCAACGTGGCTGCGCTTGCAGTGGAGCAAACACGCGGCTGGGCTTCCACATGCAGAGCTTGAGCCCGCCTGCTGCGCTGGAGCACATGCCGCAGGCGGTCACTCTTTGGCTGGGGATAGGGTAGTGAGTGAGCGGGCAGTCACAGGCGGCCGTGGGCTGCACAAGCATGCGCGCTGCGCTCAGGTGGGGCGGCATGCACTTGTGCGAAGCAGTGCTGCGCTGCAGCAAGTGGGGGGCAGGGCAGGGATATCATCCATGGAGCGGGCCTGGGTGTGCTGTGCCTGCAGCCGCACCGCATGTACCGCATCCAGAGCTGCAGACAGCTTGCTTGTCGAGGCTTCCAGATGGCGGCGGTGCGATGTGCTGGTCGGGCTGTGGGGAGGTCAACGGACACGTCTGTGTTGCGCGCCCGCTGCCTGGTAGCGTGACGTTGAGGTGTGCTTTTGTTGTGGCTCATGGATTGCAACACTCGCCTTCAGCCTCCGCCCCAAACATATCGCTCTAGGCAGCGCCTGCCTGCTCAGGGCGCTCGGGTGCTGATGTTGTGCATGAAGGGGCGCAAGAGGGTCTGGGAGGCAGGGCGTCTCACACCGCATGAGGCGCGCGGCAGGCGCACGCGGACCGCTTGGCGGCTGCTGGCACGGACGACGACGTATGCGCGGCCGTGCAGGAGCTGCTTCAGAGGGAAGATATCACCCACGGCGCGCCGCGCCTGCGAGCACCGGCGCGCGCAGGCCCTGCACACAGTGCGGGCGTGCAGGGCACGAGCGCGCATGCCGCTGCGCATGCGGCGGCTGCGGAGCGTGGCCGCGCTGTGCAACCAGGAGTCCTGGGATGGGTGCATTGCTAGGGTTGGGCCTAGGCTGGACCGTCCGCGACCGCGCAAATGCGTTGCGGCACGTCCGTTGGACCGCCGCCGCCCCTCACCTCTACGTGAGCCGGTCCGCATGCACCCTTGCGCCCCTCATGTGGCAGTCACTGCGCGCGGCGCGCTGCCGAGCGTGGGCGCGCCGGCGGCCGCGCTGGCCGCTTGCCGGCGCAGCGAATCCTCGTGGGCCACGCTGCAGGCGCAGCTCCTGCGCCCGCTCATCTGTGCTACCGGGCGCAGGGGCGGGCGTGGTGATGATCGCGCACGACACGCGGCCCAGCGCGGGCGCGCTGGTGGCCGCGGCGGCGGCCGGCGTCGCCGCGCTGGGCGGCGCAGCGGAACACTGCGGCCTGCTGACCACGCCGCAGCTGCACTGGATGGTGCGCCAGCGCAACGCGGGCGCCGAGGACAGCGAGGCCGCCTACTTTGGCGCGCTGGCCGCTGGCTTTGCCGCGCTGGCCGGCCGCGCTGCTGCGGCGCCGCAGGTGCGCGGCCCCCGCGCGGCGCTCGGCTGGCTGCAGGGCCCGAGGGCGTCAGCGTCCAGGGTGGGCCCCTGCGACTGCCTTGTCGCAGCCCGCGGCCAGGCGAGGCCTGCGTCGCGCGTGCGGGGGCCGTGCAGGCGCCAGCAGCGCTGAGCGGACGTGCTGGCTTGCGCACGGCGCGCGTCGGTGCGCGTGCTGAGCGGTGCAGGTCGGCTTGCAGTGGCTCCGAGCAGGCACTACCGTGGTGCAACAGGGTAGCGTGGCGACCGCCGTAGCGGACGCTGTGCATGCACGCGCCGGTGGGGGTACAACAGCAGTGTGGCGGCCACCATAGCGGGCGCTGCGCGAACAGGCGCTGGTGGTGGACTGCGCGGGCGGCGTGGGCGGCCTCAAGCTGGGCGCGCTGGCGGAGCGGCTGGGGCCGCTGCTGCCGCTCGACCTGCGTAATGCCGGCGGCGGCGGCGGCGGCGGTGGCGCGGGGCTGAACGACGGGTGCGGGGCCGACTTTGTGCAGAAGGAGCGCGCCGTGCCCGCCGGCTGCCAGGACGTGCCCTCCGGTGCCAGGTCCGCTCTCCACTCTCTTGGTGCAAGCCGTGAGCACGCGCGTGTGCTGTGATGGCAGGAACTGCGCCTGTGCTCCGTCCATGTCACTTCGTGCAGGGCGGCTGGTGCCTGAAACATCAAAGCATCTTAGCGTACTAGCCAGTGCCTCTGGCCATGCCAGAAAGCCATCAGCCCAATCCTTCGACTCTGAACAGTGCCCTGTGCCTAAAGCATCGCTGACTCAATTGGGGCTCCCCGCATGCAAGCCCATGATAGCACCCGGCCTTGCACCGCCCGCAACCCGGGCCCTGTCCCATGCACCGCCACCCGTGGCCTGGCCGTGCTCCACCACTCACAGGCGGCCATGCCCAGATCTCTCACCTGGCAGCGCGTCCCGTGCAGGTGCGCCAGCCTGGACGGCGACGCCGATCGCATCGTGTTCTGGGCGCCGGGGCCAGGCGGCGCCGTGCGTCTGCTGGACGGCGACAAGATCGCCGCGCTCGCCGCACTGCTTGTGCGCGACCTGCTGGCTGCGCTGCCCGCCGACGCGCGCGCGCCCACGGTGCGCCCGCTGGCTCAGGACCCTCCCTGGTCATCTTTCGCATCCCTATGAGTGTCCGGCAGTGCTCGAGCGCGCTGACCATCCTCCGCGCCAGCAGTGCGGCGCGCGCGGGCATGCGCTGGGGGTGCATGCTCGTCCACTGCCGGGACCCCGGGCCCCTGATCGCCCTGCCTCGGGCCGCGGCTGCTCCGCGTCTGCTGGCAGCGGCCCTCCTCAGGCACGCGCCCTGGTGAAGGGAAAAGAAAAAGGGCGAGCGCCCCATGGGCCCCGCGCGGCCGCAGGTGGGCGTGGTGCAGACCGCATACGCGAACGGCGCGTCCACGCGCTACCTGGCGGGCCTGGGCCTGACCGTGGCGCGCACGCGCACCGGCGTGAAGCATCTGCACGCCGCCGCGGAGGCCTTCGATATTGGCATTTACTTTGAGGCTAACGGCCACGGCACCGTCCTGTTCGGGCACCGCGTCCTGCAGCGCCTGGGCAAGGCGCGCAACCCCTGCCGCCCGCCTTGTAGGTGCCGCCTGTCCAGCGGTAGAAGCTGAGAGCGCGCGTGTGCGTGCCGACCTGCAACTAGGCTGTAACGCAGGCGTGCAGCATTTTGCATGCCTTTGGGAGGCGCGCCTGTTGTCAGCCCCATGCTAGACTGCACGATCCCCCTCCCTGCTCAGCCTGCGCCGCAGGAGCCGCCCTGGCCGTCCCGCTCACGCAGCCGCCGTGCCGCGCAGCTCCAAAATGGGTGCGCGGCGGCGCGAGACCTGCTCGCCCTGGCCGCCATGGTCAACCAGGCGGTCGGCGACGCGCTGTCGGGGCTGCTGCTGGCGGAGGCGGCGCTGCGGCGGCGCGGCTGGGGCCTGGCGGAGTGGGACGCGCTGTACGCCGACCTGCCCTCGCGCCAGCTCAAGGCGCGCGCGCGCGCGCCCCGCCGCGCGCCCCCCGCGCGCTGCCAGACGAGCGGTGGACACGAGCGGCGGACATGCAGAGCGGCGGCGTCCGCGGCCCGCTCCATGGAGCGGCGCCGGCGCGCGCCTGGTCAAGTCGCCGCTTGCGACGGCCCCAGCACGGAGTGTCTGAGCAGTGCCTGGG
>JAABUV010003848.1_pt1 | contig 18657 bp, 19 predicted proteins | sample 5559971 | NCBI WGS metagenome assembly JAABUV01 (sample SAMN10711881, study PRJNA513362) | rock metagenome | isolation source: Antarctica rocks | place: Antarctica: Victoria Land, Knobhead nord | collected 2015-12-19
AGGTCGGCGCGCTTCCAGGGCGCGCTGGGCGCCAGCGGGTTGCCCGAGCGCGCGCGCGGGATGCCCTGCCCGGCCAGCGCGCGGTGCGCGGCGTGCAGCGGCGCCAGCGCGGCCAGCGCCTGCGCGCGAGCGCCGCCCGCGCTCGGCGCCGCGTCGTGCACAACGTGCAGCTCGTGCAGCCCAGGGGCAGGGACGGAGGCAGTGCCGGCGCCGGTGTTTGACAGGCAGCGGGGCTGGCCCTGTGCGCGCGGTGCAGGGGGCACTGGCAGCGTGCGCGCCTGTGCGCTGCCGACCGGCGCAGCACACAGAGCAAAGCGTCTGGCAGTACTGCTGCAATAGGTCCCGAGATACGGCGCTGTTGACACTGAGGCAGCCTTCGTGCTGGGCTTGCCGGATGGGCCTGCGTAGCCTGGGTGCGCACCTTGGCAAGTAGCGCTCCGAGGGCCACCCCGGCTGCCAGGCAAAGGCAGGCCGCCGGCGAGGCGTCAAACGCTTGGAAACCCCACATCGCTCCGCCGGTGTCCACTGAGAGACAGCGGCCCTGACCTGCGGCTGCCCCGCTGCCAAGCACCAAGCACCGTCCCACAGCCGCCTGGCCGGCCCCCTGCCCTATCACTTGATCCTCTGGTCCCACTGTCTGTGCCCCTGGCAGCCTTCTGGCTCGGTTATGTAGCCTGCGAGCTGCCAAGCTAGCTTTCGCTAGGTGAGCACCTCAGGGTTTGAAAAATCACACACTCGTGCGACAGGCAGCGCAGGAGAACTAGTAATCAGGCGCCGCAAGTGGAGCTGCAGCAGCTGGACACTGCGCGGCGCTTGTCCACACTGCCTGTCTGGCACTGCCTTGCAGGGAATGCTGCTTGGGAGGCTAACATCACCGTGGCCGCAGCCAGTGCACCTAGCTGGGCACCGCGGTCCACGTCTGACAGTGCAGTTTGGTGGGCTTTCAGCGCGCGAGGAGACACTCAGGGTGGTTGCTGGCCGTCGACCCTAAACTATATAATACCATGGCGCGCCAGTGCGCTGCGGCGCTCGTAATGCTGATAGCCTGCCACACCGTATGCGCAGCGGGCGCTCGGCACATGCTGCAGGCGTCAGGTGAGGCGCCCACCTGGTGCTCAGCTGCCAGTACTGTAAAAGCAAACCCTTGCAGTGGCGCTCCAGCATTTCTGCGACCTGTGCACAGCTCACCATACAACTCAGCTCACCATACCACTCAGCATTGTGTCAAAACACTTGCAAGCATAGTCGGGCAGGGCTGCTGTGCGTTGCCCTGCTGACCACTGACGAGAGCAGCCAGCCCGCTGCAACTCACGCTCGGCCAGCGCGTGCCCCGGCAGGCGGGACCACGCCAGCAACGGCGGGGTATGCGCCGCCGCAGACCGGCACGCACGCGCTGGCGGCGCTGACGAGCGGCGGTGCCGGCGCGCGCGACTACGCCGGCGAGGCAGCAGGCACCCAGCTGTCGGCCGCGCCCGCAGGAGCCTCGGCCGGCGAGCTGGCAGCGGCCGCACCCGCAGGAGCCTCGGCAGGCGCCCAGCTGTCGGCCGCGCATGCAGGAGCCTCGGCAGGCGAGCTGGCGTCGGCACAGCCGGCGGCGGCGCCGCTGTCGGTCGCGCCGGCGGCGCCCGAGCGCAGCCTCGTGACCGCGGCGCAGGCGCAGCGCGCGGTGGCGGCGGCGCAGGCCGCCAGCGAGTCGGGCGCGGCGCCGAGCGGCCAGGCCGCCCTGCAGGCAACGGGCGGCGCCGCGGGCGCCGCTGGCGCTGCGCAGTCAGTTGGCGCCGACCAGGAGGCCGCCAGCCCCGCCTCGGCCAGCGCAGCACAGGGCGCTGCCACGGGGCAGCAGAGCGCCGCCGCGGGGCAGCAGGGTGCCGCCATGGGGCAGCAGGCCGCCGCCACGGGGCAGCAGGGCGCCGCCACAGGGCAGCAGGGCGCCTCAGGCGCTGCGCCCGGCGCGCCGCTGTCCGCCGGCGCCAGCTCCGCGGACGCGGCCGCTGACGCAGCCGGCGCGGACGCGCGCGGCGGCGCCGCGCCCGCGCCGCCGAGCGCGGCGCAGGTCGTAGCTGCAATCCGCGGCGGCGCCGTGCCGACCAGCCTGCGCCAGGCGGCGCCGGCCACCGCAAGCGGTGCAGATGCCAGCAGATCTGCTCAAGGATCCACCGCTGGCGGGCAGGCAACGCCAGCCGCCCCCGGTGCCAGCACGGGGAGCGCCGCCCAGGGCGCCAGCGCCGGCGGGCGAGCGCCGCCGACCTACGCGTACGCTGCCGGGGGCGCCGCCGCAGGCCCGCAAGCTGCCGACAGCGCGAGCGGGGGGGTGGGCGCGGCGCAGAGCACGAGCGCCGGCGCGCCGGCGCCGCCGGCCGCGCTGCAGCGTACGCTGGGCACAATCGACGTCGGACAGGGCGATTCCGCAAGCGCCGGCGCGAGCGGCACGAGCGCCGGCGCGAGCGGCACGAGCGCTGGCGCGAGCGGCGCGAGCGCCAGTGCGAGCGGCACAAGCGCCGGCGCGAGCGGCACAGGGCAGGCAGCGCCCAGCGCGGGCGGCGCGTCCGACCCCGCGCTGCCCAGCTATGCGCAGCTGCAGGCCCGCGCGGCGGCCACGCGCGCAACCGAGGCGCAGCTGGCGCAGCAGGCGCGCGCGCGCCGCGTACGTGGGCTGGTTTCGTGCATTGCTCTTTTGCTTGCGCTCCCTCTTTGCTTGCGCTGCATGGATGCCTGGACCACCATGGAGTCACTCACGCTGGCGCAGTGAGAGTCCGCACAGTGCCCGCGCGGTGGACTGGGCGGGCTGGTCCGTACAGCGCTCGCATGGGGGGCCTGCGCCGCGTGCTCACGGGCGGGCGGGTGCCGCAGGCGCCGCCGGCGCTGGCGGACGCGGGCGCGCCGGCGGCCGGCGCGGCGGCCGCGCCGGCGGAGGGCACGCTGCCGCCGATCGTGCTGCCGCCGATCCGGGACGTGCTGGCCTTCTTCGACGCGCTGCCCAAGCTGCCGGCGCTGCCGCCGGCGCCCGCGCTGCCGCCGCTGCCCGCATGGGCGCTCACCGGCAACGGCGTCGGGCCCGCCGGCTCGTCGCCGGCAGGCCAGGCGCGCCCTGTAGCGCTGGCCAGGGGAGTGGGGTTGCGGGCACGTCCGACTGGCCCTTGCATCCACACTCAGCCTTTTCTCACAGACGCTGTGCGGGCTTACATGCGTCGCAATTTGGATGGGCTCCTCAGGCAAAAATATGGCAGAATCTGGCCAGGCGCAGCTCGCGATATCAATTCATGCACACGTGCACACCAACGCAGTGAAATATATCATGCCTCAACCCCGGCGTCCAAGCACTCCCAGGGCTCTCACTGCGGCTCATTGCAAGGTCCGCTGTGCAGCGCCGCTGCGGCTTGGAGCCGGGCTCAAAGCCAGCCAACCATGGCTGCCCTACTCGCAACAGCGTGCTGACGCTGCGGCATGCGGCGCGCGCAGACCCAGTCACTGGCAAGCATGAGCCAGAGCGGCAGCACGGCAACTGGCCGCTGACGGCCCGCAGGCAACGCCAGTGCTGCCCTGCCCCGCGGCCGGGGTTGGCTGCGGCCCTATGGCGTGTCCTGTGCACCGTCAAGGCCACAGGTCATGCACCAAGCAAACGAATGACTGCCTTCAAGAGCTGGTTGCTTTCCGGGGGGCTGAGGCTGCACATAAAGCACGAGTGAGTGAACCTGCAGCGCCGCACGACTTCAGCGCGCGCAGATGCATGCTAGCGTTGCATTACTTGCATTGTTTGCAGCATCCTCGTCTGTTGAAGCCATGCGTTGAAGTCATGTGCCCATCCAAGGACATAATTGTGACAGCTGCATCAGCCACTTCATATCGAGCCGTGCTAGGGTTTCCCAAGCAAAGCCGCTGCGTCATGGGCCTCAGTTCATGCTCGATCGCCGCCTCTTCTCATCGTGTCTTGCGGCCTGTCAATAGACGGCAAAACAGGCCGGGGGGGAGGCCAAGCAAATACGGAAGTCTGCCACGCCGTAAGGGATCACCATGTATTGTGCAAGAGCTCGTTAGAAACAGTACGCCACGCAGTGGCACGGCACCATGCAGGACGGACTCGTCACCTTCAACGTCGGTGGCAAGGAGTTTTGCACAAGCGTTGAGACTCTCCATAAGGTGATGGACTGGCGGCAACATGCCGTTGGGTTCTGCTCGGCAGGCGGGACGGCGCACCCCCTTCACTCCAGTTCTGCGGGTATAGGCCGATGTGGGTCAGACATCTGGGCATCTGCACGATTCAGGCCGGTTGTGAGTGATTTTGTTGATGTGTCATCTGCCTGAGCGTGCTAAGAGAGGTGGAATGGGACGCATCTGCAGCCCCATGCCTGCACCACAGCAAAAGTACTCACGGGCCGCAGCCAGTCACCGTAAGTGCGCGAGTCAGGGCTGCGTCGCGCAGCCTGGGAGTGCATGTACCAGACGCGCCGGCGCAAAAACAGCAGCGTTCTGCACTTGACTGTGTTATTGTTGCGCACAGGACCCCTCGTCTATGCTCGCACGTCTGTGCAGCCGCGAGTGGAGCGGCCACAGCCGCTTGGATAGCCGGGTGCGAGCGCCATATGACGGCGCTGTCTGCTGAAGAGTACCGTGTTACAGGATGAAGTGAACCTCTGTCTGCACACGCGCGGCACACTCCTAGGGAAGCACACGCCCGTGTCCTACACCTGGGATGCGATGCAGACTCCAGAGCTTGCCAGCACGCCCAGGCGGCAGTGAGCTTGCGATGCTCGCTGCTTGCTCGCGAGGGACAAATAGCGCTTCGTCTTGCTTATGTCGCCCGCGCCTGCCCAGACCAGCGTTTGGGCCGCGTGGCACGCGCGTGCTGGGCAGAGCTGAATGTTCATTTCGGCGTATGTGCGGCGTGCAGGGGCGGGTGTTTGTAGACCGGGACCCGCGCTGGTTCCGGCTGGTGCTCAATTTTCTGCGCGACGGCGGCTGCGAGCTGCCTGAGTCGAGCGTCGACCGGCGCGAGCTCATGCGCGAGGCTGACTATTACCAGGCACGCCCGCGCAAAGCCAACGCGCTCATATGTTCTGGCGGGCGGGCGAGTATTGCATCCACTGGGCGGAGCTGAGCGTGTTTGATACAGTGTCGTACGCACGTTTTCGCGCTGGCCTCCGCACTCCTGGGCTCAGCCATCCAGCAAGAGACGTGTGTGTCTTCGCGGCGGGCGTCACACCAGATGGGTCGCAGCGAGGCGGTTGGGGCGCAGCTGCGCCGCGGCGGGACAGCAGTTGCCAGCCGTGCAGCTCGAGAGCGTGCGCCCGTTTGGTCGCGCACATGGAGCGGCGTGGGTGCCCGCGGCGGCATCGTATCACATGGTCGCCCAGTGTGCGAGGCTGCATGTCCGCGCGCGTGCAGCTGGAGAGCCTGCGCGCATTTGTGGCGTGCGAGGGCCGCCGGGGCCGGCCGGAGACCGCGTCGCAGTTGCGCGTGTGCATCGCGGACCACCTGCACGCAGATGCACAGCTCAAAGCCGCGGTCGATGCGGTGCTGCTGTGTGCGTACGGCGCCGCACCGCACGAGCCCCGCGCGCGCATCCCGCCCCGCGCGGCTGTAATCGAGGCGCGGCCCGCGCCTGCGGCGGCCCTGGCTAGGTTTATTCCAACCCTGAACCTGGCCTGCACCCCTTCCCAGCGGCGCTGCCCCGCAGCCTCTTGACCTAGAGCAGGGGGCTGCGCCTGGTCGGAGTGCGTGGCGGGCAGTGCAGCATCACGCCTTGTCCTCTGACGGCCCCCATGTGCAATGGGTCGCGCCCGAGGCAGCCAGGAGACAGTCGGAGGGCGGCCGGAGCTGAGGCGCGCCGCGCGCGCCGCAGGTGGCCGTGCGCGAGAACGCGTTCAACCGCTTGGGCGAGGACCGGCGGTACGAGCGGCGCGACGAGACCGTCTTTGTCGCCTTCCACCAGCACATCCGCATGCAGGGCCCCGGGCACAGTGACGTCTACGACGCCAAGCACGAGAGCCAGCTGATGTACGAGCGCGAGACGCTGTCGTACGACCCGGCCGTCTACGGCGGCGGCTACGAGGCGCGCGCGCGGATCAAGACGCTGCGCGTGTACGAGGCCCACTGCCTGGCCGGGCTGCCGGCAAGCGCGCGCGCGCTGCGGTCCGCGGCCGTCTACGGGCTGCGCCAGCGCGAAGCGCTGACCTGGGCGCTGGAGCTGCTCGGCTTCCGCGACGTCAGCGTGCAGGCGCGCCCTAAACCCTAACCCTATACCAGCGTGTGGCACAAGCCTGATACGGCATGCTGCCTCGCCCTGGCGCGCAGCCAGCCGGCGCCCTTGTGGAGCCGGCCGCGGCGCGGCGCGCACCGGCCCCGCGCTGACCCGTCAGGCCGCGGCGCACAGGTGCAGGCGGGGCAGCTGCCGGCGACGGAGGCGGGCACCGACGAGAAGCTGCTGGAGCTGTTCTGCGCGGCGCAGCCGATGCTGTGCAACGTGCGGTACAGCGTGTGCCTGTCCCTGTGAGCGCCCGGGCGGCCGCCGCCCCCCCGTCTGGGCGCGCGCGCGTGCGCTCTCTGGCCGACCCGGCGCCCAGTGCAGGGCCCGCTCGAGCGGCGGCCCGCGCCGCGCTGCAGCTAAGAGCGCTCTGCGCGACGCCAGAGAGACCGCGGCGCTCTCATGTCGGAGCGCTCTGGGTAGGCCCGTGCTCGTGTGAGAGTGTTTGGGCTTGCTTGTATCTGGGTTGGGCACGCCTGCATTGCTTTTTTCTGAGGTGGCGCGTGAGGGAGTCTGCAGTTGCGGCAGCTCCCCGTGTGTATGCTTGCGATTCTTTGCCTTGCGTCCTGCAACGCGGGAGCGCCAGGGCGACAACGGCTCTTTGTGAGGTTGAGAGGTGGTTCCGGGTCACGTGCCTTTCTCTGCGGCAGCGCGAGGATTTGGCGGCAAGCAATGAGAAAAGGCCGCTTTGAGCAAGCAGCTGAGATTGTGCATTTTCGTGCCTTGTTCTAGCGCCCTCCGCGTGAGCCCCGCCCGCATTCGCGGAGGGCCACTTTCTGTCGGCCCAGCACTCGCTCGGGCCTCCGAGCATTGCTGTGCTTTGCGGCTCCCTGCATTTCTGCATCGGGGGCCTGGATGCCCATGTATGTGAAGCACTGCGAATTTGGGAGCGTCCATGTGGTGAAAGGCGGGGTGTGCCGTCGCGGGGATTTGTGCAAGGGTTTTACCAGGTAGGCTCTTCTGCTAGCACGCAATGTAGCTGGACTGACCCAGCGCCCTTTGCACAGGCAAGCTTGTGCTTGCACTGGCCCGCGCAGCTGCTCTGCTGCGCCGGCACAGTGCGGTCAGGCAAGGTGCAGGTGCGGTAGGAGGGTAGGCAGATGGGGCAGAGGTGCTATGGTTAAGCAGGGAAATTGCAGCGTGAGACGCGCCGACGCGCGCGCTCCTCACAGCTGGCACCACTGGCGCGGTTTTGCCCAGGACTCCCTGGACGAGTATTGGGCTGTAGGGACGTTGGGGCTGGACATAGGGGCTGGAATTGTAAGAGCTGCCCCCTCTGATGCTGGGATCTGCAAGCACTGTGGCAGCAGGCTCACCTTTGGAGCCTATGCATAGGCTTGCACACAGTTTTGAGCACGCCGAAGGCTGCATGCCAGGCTGCAGTGCGCTGTCATAAAGCTCTCTTAGAGTTGCGACATGATGCCGTTCGGCGCATGATGCTTTTACATAGCAATCCCAGTTGAAGCATATATGTTTGCGGCCCAAGTGTGTGACTCTGCGTGCGAATTTACCATAATGTAAAAATAGGCATGGCGGCGCTGTGGAGTTTGCTGACAACACGCCCATCTGGCACAGCGCCGCTGAGCCTGACATGCAGAGCGGAAGCGGGTGTGCTGCTGAACACACACAGTGCGTAGCCACGTTGCAGGAGATCAAAGAACTCTTGTGGTCGAGGTCAGGGGTCGCACGCCGGTTGCAAAAGCACAGCGCGAAGTGCAGGAAGCTGCACAGGGTGTGGGGGACATGCTGAGGGGGCGCACAGTGCAGCGGCGCACACTACAAGTGGCCAAGCACAATCAGAGGGGTCGGTGTGCACAAGCACCAAAGCAGCTGTGCTCCGCCCGGAGCTCAGCGCAACGCGGCGCGCGCGCGCGAAAGCCGGGTCGGCCCGCCACGCACGCGTCGGCTAGGTCGCGAGCTCCCTGAAGTCGTCGGGCGCGCCCGGGCCGCCGGGCTCCACGCGGTAGACGCCGCGGAGCAGCGCGGCCGCGTCGAAGCCGAAGCCGGCCGCCCTGGCGGCCCGCCCGGCCGCGCGCCGCAGCGCACGGCCGTCGAAGCGCTGCTCCCCGGCGGCGCCCCTGCACAACTGCAAGCCCTGGGTGCGCCGCACGCCCTGGCGCTGGCCGCAGCTGCCCTGCTGCGCGGACGCCAGGCCCTGGTACCGGGTGAGCCGGCAGCGGGCCTGACACGCGCGGCCGCGGAGGGTGCCGCGCGCCGCAGGGCCCGCGCAGCGGCGGGCAGCATGCGGCTGCCCAGTCGGCGGACAGTCAGCGGCGGCGACCTCAGCAGGCACGCAGGCGCAGGCGGGCAAACTGAGCTGGGGCGATGCGAGCGCGCGCGAGCGCGCGCGCGCTTGGGGCCGGGGAAGCGCCGGCGCACCTGACGGCGACCAGCACGACGTTGGGCGCCCGCCCAAGCACCCTGATGCTGTACACGCCGCCGCCGAAGGCGCGCGCCGCCTGTCGCCGCCCGCACGCCAGGCCCTTCAGGGCTGGGCGGCCGGAGCACGCTGGAGCAGCCTCGCCTCTGCAGCGCAGCGGGCACGCACGGCGCGGCTGCGGCCGCGCTCGCTGTGGCTATGCTGGGGTTGCTTCCCGGGCTGCAGCCTGTCACCAGCCCACATGGCCCGAGTGCGCCTCGCTGCATGCGCCAGCGTCAACACGCGAGCGCCGGCATCGTCCCCCGCTCACGCCAGACACCGTCCCGGAGCTGCAGCGACAGCAGAGGAGCAGAGGAAGAGCTTGTCGTATCCTCAGAACAAGAACGCCAGGTGCGCGCCTCGGCGGCAAACGCGCCGATGCATGCGCGCTGCGGCGAGCCGGGCGGCCCGTTGAGCAGATTGGCGACCAGCACGCCGCCGGGCGCCAGCGCAGCCGCGCAGTCGCCCAGGAACGCGCCCGCCTGGCGCCAAAACAGGCCCCTCAGCCATGCACTGCCGCAATGACAGCCCTGCCACCCCATGCTGCCCGGCGGCGGCCGCGCCCTGCAGCGCGGCCGTGCGGTCGCGCAGGAACGCTGCTGCCTTGCGCCAGAACAGGCACTTTTGGTCGTATGGTCGTGCGCTGCCGCGACGACGACTCTGCCAAATAGAGCTGCTCGGCGGCGGCCGCGCCCTGCAGCGCGGCCGCGCAGTCGCCCAGGAATGCGGCCGCCTGGCGCCAGAAAGGCCCTCAGCCACGCGCTGCCGCGACGACGGCTGACCCAGCACATAGTGCTGCTCGGCGGCGGCCGCGCCCTGCAGCGCGGCCGCTCAGCCGCCCAGAAACGCGCCCGCCTGGCGCCAGGACAGGCCTTTCCGGTCATTGGGCCATGCGCTGCCGCAACGCCTGACCCGCCACGCAATGCTGCCCGGCGGCGGCCGCGCCTGCAGCGCCACCGGGACCTCGCCGCGCCCGTCGAACGCGTCCAGGAACACTGCCGCGAGGCGCCCGATGCGCACGTCGCTCGCTGCCGCAGGGAACCCGGCAGCGGTCGCAGCCAGCGGCAGCGCGCTATGCGCAGCAGAGCAGCCGCCGCCACCCGCGGCCGCGCACGGGGGGGCGGCCGAGCGCGGTCCTGCAGCAGCCACCCCCACCTGGTCGTGCACCCCTGGCCGGCAGCCCCCTTTCGCCGCGCTGGGCGCCACCCCGGAGCAGGGTTCCGGCACACACGCCTCGCGGCCGCCGCTCTGTGCGCGCGCTGCGCCCGCCTGCGCTGCACGCCGGCGGGCGGGAGCGGCCCAGCGGGGGCCCCGCCTGACAGGGCGTTCCTCTGCCGGCGCCTGCCGGCTCTTGCTTCCGGCGGGTGAGGCAACGCGCCCGCCGGGGCAGGCCGCGCCGCTTTCCAGAGCGCTCCCCCTGCAGTCGACCACCGCGCTCACAGCGCTCGGGCGCTTTGCCGCCTCAGGGCCGCCGGCGGGCAGGGTCAGGGTCCCCGCGCGCGCGCGCGCGGCGAGGCGCGCCATGTAGGCCGCCGCGTCCTCCACGAGCAGGGCGACCGCCGGGCCCGCCTCAGCCTGCGCGGGCGGCCCGGCGTCAGGCCGCGGGCGCGTCCGCGCAGATGCAGCGGCTCGGGCAAGCAACATCGCTTGGCCTGTCATGAGGCTGCCTCGGTGGTGCCGGCCTTGACGCGCGCAGGCAGTCCGCGAGCGCACGCCGCCCGCCTCGGGCGCTGTGACGCCGCCGGCAGCGCGAGCCCGATCGTCCCCTTGCTCCTTGCTTGTACAAGCAAGCAGGCCGCGTGTATGAACACAGCCTTCTCGCCCCGTCGGCGCGCCTGCGGCGGCGGGAAGCCGAAGCAGCGGCGCGCGGCGGCCGCAACCGCGGGGTCCAGCTCGACCGCGTCCACGGCCAGGCCCGACGCGCGCCTGATCAGGAAGCGCGGGAGCGCGCCCGCGCCCACGCCGAGGCACGCCGCGCGCGCGCCCTGCGCCAGGTGCGGGGTAGGTAAGATAGGGTAGGGTAGCAAAACCCTAAAAGCGCCCGCGCGCGTGCGCCGTGCTGCTCTTGACCTGGCGGAGCCTTGCCTCGATGCGCGGCGGTGCAGAAGAGATTGCAGCGCAGGCAGTCTGCAGACGGCGCCGAGGCCGCCGTGCTACATGTGATGCATCATTGAGCCTCTGCTTGATTGGTCGGGGCGGCTGGTGAATGCGCACTTGCGCGCAGGCGCGACACGCGCGTAGCAACACATAGAGCCCACTATCATGTGCAAGGGGCGGCTGTCAGCGTGACGAGGGGTCGGGCGCGGAGGTGCGCACAGGCTGGAGCATGGGGAAGGCGCCGGCCTCGCCGCCGGCCGCGCACGCGCCGAACGCCGCCGCGGCGGCCACCATGACCTGCGGGTAGCCTGCCGCGGCGGCGCGCCGCGCACCTCACCGCTGCCCGGCTAAAGTGACCGCCTGGGCTCACCGGCCGCCATGGCCCGCCACACTCTGCACCCTGCTGCTGCACACGCTGCTGACGTCACGCGCCATGCACCCCTCTGACGGCCCCTATGATGTTACTACGAGGACGCTATATACCGCTGGCCAGGACTGCCTGGCGCCGCGACGCATGCGGTGCCTTGGCTGGGCGGCCGCGCATGCTGGCCGCATGGGGCAACCAGACGGTGGGGAGCCGCGCGTCCAAACGCGCCGGTGCTCCCAGGCGCGAGCTGGGCCGACCCTGCACGCCCTCCCTCCGCCCTGCCGTGGATTGCCGGACGCAAGGGACACACATGTGGGGCTTCCCCCAGCGCGTGCGGCTCACGACGTCTGCGCTCCAGAGCGCACCCGCCACGAGCGCATCCGAGCACGCGCCGCCGCCGCCGCCGGGCGCCCACGCCACGCTCTGCAGCACGTCCTCAAGCCACAGCGCCTGCGCGCGCGCGCCCTGCCCTTCAGCGGCCAAACCTGGCTGATGCACGGTTGTATTTCACTCATTCATTCATTCCTGCCGCTGCAGCGGTGCAGCGCGCACGCTCCGGCGCAGAGTGCAGGCTCCGGCGCCCGGGGCGGCGTGCGTTGCAGGGATGCTGTGGCGGTTGCAGCTCGTGGCCGGGCGGGGAGGCTGGCGGGGCGGGGCGCGCCCTGAAGTCCCCGTGCTGCCAGACGGCGACGGCGCCGCTGTGCTCCGACGGCGCCTCGTACAGCAGCTCGCCCCTGCCCAGCTCGACCTCGTCCTGCGCTATGGCGTTTGTGAGGGCTTTTTTAAGTGGTGTAGAACAGGAAATAATACACAGCTACAGCGTGTACAATATATAAGAAGATGTGTGCGGTGGCACGCAGCAGACGCACAACATGGGAGGGGCCGCCGCTGCGTGGGGCTGTGGGAGAGGCATGTGGCGGCGCGCACCCACCACGGTATGCGGCCGACGTGGCGGTTGTGCGCATCGCCGCAGCGCAGGATGCTACACAGGGCCGCCTGCCTGGACCATGCGGAGCGCGCGTGAGCTGCGTGCCCGGGGGCGTTAGCAAAGGGGGCCAGCAAAACAGGGGTAAGCAAGCACTCACCACTGGCTGCAGCCCAGACTGGCTTTGTGCATCCAGGCGCCAGGCAGTCTGGCGAGCTGCAGGTGCCCGCCCGTGCCGCCCAAAGTCGCACAGCGGCAGCCCCGGCAGGTCTATGTCTCTACCTGCTGGCAGTGATTGCACAGTCCTGGCACGGCAGGCCCCAGCTGACCGAGGACGCGGCCAAGCTCCGAATTAGCATGGATACGTTCCTCAACAGCTGCTCGCGCCAGTCGAGTTGGAGACCTACCGTAGGTCTGTGTACACAGACCCTCGCAGCGCGGCAAGGTCGTATCGCAAGGCACACACAAGGAGCCCCGCCGCGGAAACAGACCAGCACTCGCACAAGTCCTCGGACATCGGCGAGGTCTGCCGCTCGGGCGCTGGTGGGCGGGCGCGCATGCAGCGCGGCGGCGGCCGCGGCGGCTTCCGCGGGGGCCGCGGCGGCGACCGGGGGCGCGGCGGCGGCCGCGGCTTCGGCGGCGGCCGCGGCGGCGGGCGCGGCTGGGTGGACTATGGGCCGCCGGACACCGTGGTGGAGGCGGGCGTGTTTGAGCACCCGTGCGAGGGCGAGGCCGTGTGCAAGCTCTCCATCGAGAAGGCTCGCCGAGCGCTGGCCTGTGGGGGCGCGCTCGCCTGTGCTGGCTGCCGCACCTCGTAGCCGACTCGGCGTGCGGGCCAGAGCTGGAGAGAGGGGAGTTCGACGAGGAGCACAGCGCGTTGTCCTGAGCTGCTTTGCCTGTGCTGGCAGCCGCACCCCGCAGCCAACGCGGCGTGCGGGCAGAAATAGAGACAGGGAGAGTCTGACGAGGAGCACAGGAGCGCACTGTCCTGAGCTGCTGCGGCGCCTGCGGCGCAGGTGCCCTACTTCAACGCGCCCATCTTCCTGCAGAACAAGACGCAGGTGGGCAAGATCGAGGAGATCTTCGGCAGCATCACCACGCCGGTGCGCCGCGCGCCGCCCCCCCGCGCGCCCGCGCCGAGGCTCAGCGCCTACTGCAGCAGGCCCGCTCCGCACCCCACACCGGCCGGACGCCGCTGCGTCCCTGAGAGGCGGGCTGAAGTATAGCGCCCGTCCGGCGCGCAGTACTTCACGGTGAAGATGCAGGAGGGCGTGGTCGCGACGTCCTACGCGGCCGGCGACAAGTTCTACATCGACCCGATGAAGCTGCTGCCCATGGAGCGCTTCCTGCCGCAGCCCAAGGGCGCGCCGTCGCGCGGCGGTGCGCCGCCCGCGCTCTGCCCGTTTGTACGGTTGTGATGCCAATGTGCACGTCCTGCAAAGTGGCGCAGCCTGCGTCCCTCCATCGGTGCGGGCCGGGCCTGGGGAGCAGGTCATGGGACAGCTTGGCTGGTGCACGGCGAGGCCGGCAGCGACCTGGAATGTCTCCGGACACATCGGCAGGCGGTTGCAGGCCCGGCGAGCAGAGGCACGCACCAGAGCGCCATTGAGCAGCGGGCCCGGGTCCGGCGCCTCATACAGCTTCTGGTAGACATCCAGAAAGGCGGCTTCGCCGAACTTTGCCCTGCGAGCGGCTCATCTTGATCTGGTGCCCGCACCCAGTCGGCAAAACGGGTTGCTGCAACGAGACGCCGGGGCAGCTCGCCTGTTGGTGAGCCTGTCGACCTCCTCCTGGTAGGCTCGCAGCAGCGGGCCGACCGCCTGCAGCACCTCTTGCGCAGCGCTCCGCTTGAAGTCTGCACGCTAGCTCGCGCGTGAGCCGCGAAGCCAGCGCGCGACCAGCCGGGTGAGCAACGACAGACAGAGCTGCGCGGGCGCACTGCGCGTCGTGTCGGCCAGGCCGCGCCGGCTCTTGACAGACGCCTCCTGGTTCTCCGCGACTTTGAGTCCCTCCTTGTCCAAGGTCTGGCGGAAGCTCTCCAGGTCGAAGTCTGCGTGACCAGCACGCTGCTGGGTGATGGGGGGCTCGTGAGCAGCGCAGCCACCACCGGTGCAGGCGCGCGTGCTCACCCTTCCAAAAGTTGCACACGGCGCTCGGCGGAGGCGCGCTCTGTGAGCTCCGCATGTCTGCAAAGGCCACCTGCGGCGCTGTGACAGGCTGCAGTGCTTCTGTGTCCATCGCGCGGGCGCTTGATTGGCGGTCACGAGTCCCGCCTCGGTCAGCCAGCTGAGTGCATTACATAGCTTCAATCACTGCCAGGCACTTGGCTCCTGATCTCCCCGCGCTCGAGCGCTCTTCATAGTGAAGAGCTTATGTCAACACCCCCTACCCCAGACCCCAAGGTCCTCGGCAGTTTTGGTACGGTCTGGCTTGCTGCTATTGGAAAGTCTTCAGGCCGAAGAGAACTGACGTGCTTGTGGACTCGTTGGCTGACGCCTTGGCACACCGGGTCCTCCACTGCGCTTGAACTTATTGCTCACCGCTTGTGGCAGAAGTGTGCGCGGGGGGGGGGGGGGGCAACCCATCAGTCACCCAGGGGCTCCGCAAGAGCGCTGCGTGCGGTTAGGAGGTGCGGGGGCGTCCGCTGCGAAGTCGGAACCTTGCTAATGCCCCGTTCTGAGACGCCCTCGCGGCCTCACGCCCTGCGGCGTGCTATTGTGCGCGTCTTCTCCAGCACTGGCGCGCCTGACGCACCGAGCCTCCTGCGTTGGAGCGTGCTGCACCTGCCTGCGCTGTCGAGGCATAAGTGCCGCCACCCCCAAGCAGACCGGCCCTGCCCTGCAGCCGCGGGCTCTGCTGCGGCCTGATGCGGCCACCGCACTCAGATCTTACGTTGGGTGTGCGCTCTGCCGGGCACTCAGTGCACAGGCAGGCGAGCCCGGCGGGGCCGAGCAGCGGGGACGCCTCAAGCTGCGGGTGTGCGGCGCGCAGGCGCCACCATGGAGGACATGTGCGACTTTGACTACTCCGACGGCGAGGAGGAGGAGCCATCGGAGGATGAGGCGGGGATGGACTTTTTGTCTGATGGCGAGGGCGCGGCCAGGGCGCACCATGCGCAGCCGACCCGGTGGCTGCTCATAGACACCAAGCAGCTCGCCAAAGTGCAGGCGCGCCTGCCTCCTGCCGCAAGGCCGCTGCGCAGCTCCGGCAGGGTCCACCTTGGTCCCGCAGGCTGCGCTGCGGCCTGCTTCGTCTCCTCAGTGCTCGGCTTCCTGCACCGCGTGCCGCCCAGACCCAGCGCGCGGCCGGGCGAGTGTGACAGGCGTGCACGGCTGTGCAGGAGGAGGCCTTGGGCTCGGTGGTGGCCATCCTGGGCTGCTCCCGCTCGACAGCGCGCAGCCTGCTCGTGCACTTCCGCTGGAACACAGAGACGCTGTTCGGTGCGCGCCTGCCGCAGGCCCGGCTGGCCGGCCTGCTCTGGGAAGAGGGGTGCTAGTTTCCCGCCTCAAGGGCGCCGGGTGTAAGTGCTCGTCAAGGACGCCGCCGCTTTGGGTTGTGCATGGCCAGTGCACAATACTGCTGCTGCCAGAGCAGCGGCAGACGCATGCTCCCTCGTTAACAAGACAGCCATTGCGCTGGCACGTACTGTGCCTCTGCTGCTTGGTCAGCAACGCGTGCGCCGAGAGCAGCGTGCGCAGGGACCGGCCCGGCAGAGACAATGCGACCGGCCGTGCATCAGCGCCGGCAGCCCGAGCACCAGGGCGGAGCTGTTCCGCGCAATGTAGGCTACCGAGGCCAAGGGAGCAAGCCGTCACGCAATTACTCCAGGGAGCCAATCTAGGCCGTCAATATGCAGGCACCATGGCGGAGCGCGGCATGGACGCGGTGTACCGTGCGGCGCGCATCACGTCCCGCTCGGACGAGACGCCCCTGGCGCCAGGCGCGCGCCCGTGAGCACGACCCCCCGCGCCCCGGCCGCGCCGCTGCCTCGAGGCGCCCGCGCCGGCGCGGCGCTCGCCCCGCGGCCAGGCTCCGCATGCGAGTTGGGGCGGCGTGCGATCGCCGTGCTGCCCCCCGCTGGGCTGCGCCGCCGCCGGTTTGTGCCTGTGGGGCGGCACATCGTGCGCGCCCGTCTGCGCGCCGGCGGGCCCGACCGCGCGCGCGCCGGCAGGCGGCGCCGCGGAGCTGGCGTGCGCCGCGTGCCTGTGCGACGTGTCGGCGGAGGTGGCGACGCGCATGGCGTGCGGGCACGCGTTCTGCGACGAGTGCTGGCGGCAACACCTGGGCGTGCAGATCCGCGAGGGCCGCAGCCGCCGGCTCGTGTGCATGGGCGTGCGCTGCGGCGCGGTCTGCGACGAGGAGCAGGCGCGCCCGCAGGCGCCCTGCGGTCGAGCCGCCGAGCAGCGGCGGCGCGCCGGCAGGCGAAACAGAGCTGATGGCAGGCTCAGAGCCGTCTCGCATTTTTTGAGGCCTGATCAATGGTCAGGCGCCTGCGTGCCAGCGCATTGGGTTTGCCAGTCACCCAGCAGAGTGTGCCTACCTGCCGCAGGACCTCACCTGCACGCCGCATGTGCAAGCTCGCCCCAGCGGGCTGGTGGCATGGCAGGGGCGCCGCGCCGGTCACAGGGTAGGGTATAATCTACCTTACCCTGCAGGTGCGGAGGCTGCTGGCGGCGGAGGCGCGGCTGCTCACCAGGTACGAGCGCAGCCTGCTCGAGTCGTACGTCGAGGACAATGCCATGACGCGCTGGTGCCCCAGGTGCCCCTCTCCCCTTACTCCCGACCCTAACCCCGAATCCTGCCCTCACCGCTGGCAGCCTTTCACGCCGTGCTGGCGTGCCTGCGATGGGTGCGCGCGCGGCAGCAGCCCGTGCGTGTCCCGGCATGCATCGCTGCCCCTGCCACGCGCCGTGGCGCGACAGCTGCTGCACTGCGCAGAGCATGGCCGACACAGCACACCCATAGCGGTAAAGAGCAGACGCAGCGGACATACGAGGGCGGGCGCGGTGACGCGCAGCGTGCCGCCCTGCGGCAGCGCCGTGCGCATGAAGTGTGCCGATCTGTGTTTGTCCAATCCTACCCTACCCAAGCTCATAGCAGTGGGTGCGGCGGTCGTGTGAGTGCGAGGCGGGGGGCGCGCAGCGTGCCGCACTGCGGCGGCGCCGTGCGCGTGGACGGCGAGCCCTTCTGCGAGCCGGAGTGCACGTGCGGGCTGCGCTTCTGCTTCAACTGTACCGAGGAGCCGCACTCACCATGCACCTGCGACATGTGCGCGCGCGCACACCCTTTTTAGAATAGCAGGGCATCGTGCGTGACTGACGTGACGCCTGTCGTCCGCGCACCCCGACGACCAAGGTGCTTGGATGCGGCATGGCACAGTCCAGCCCGGGTGCAAACCCAAGCACCCTGTGTTCATGCTGAGTGTCCCGCGCGCACCCGGTGGCCGAGCGCGGTCGGGCGCGTCACAGGTGCCGGCAGGCCGCGCCCGTCTGTCCCGCTGTGCCTGCGCGGTGCCTGGTGTGTGCAGCGGCTCTCAGGCCGCGTCACCCTGCACCTGGCGGCCCGCTGACATCCCGGCATGTTTCCACTCGGCATATTGCCTTTTTGACTTCAGTAACCAGTCAATATCTAAGCAGTGAGGAATTGAGGAACCGATAATGGTTGAAAAGACTCAATCAATTGAACAAGGCGAGTGCGCAGGTGGCGGCGCTGGAAGGTAAAGTGCCAGGACGACAGCGAGACCAAGAACTGGCTGACCGCCAACACCAAGCCCTGCCCCAAGTGCGGCAAGCTGGTGGAGAAGAACGGCGGCTGCAACCTGGTCGTCTGCATGTGCGGCCAGGCGCGCGCCCGGCCCTTCCCCCCCTACCCCCGCGCCGCCCGCGGAGCCGGGTCCGCCGAGCCGCCTAACCCTAACCCTATCCCTGTACAAACCACCAAAGCGCGCCGGGCGGCGCCAGGCCCCGCTGCCCTGCGCTGCGCCGCCGCGCTCCGCCACAGAGGCGCTGTGGCCACGGCGCCGCGGCTGCTGCGCCCAGCCTCGTGGGCGGCGCGGCGGCCGTGCACGCCGGTCCGCTCTGCGCCTGCTGGCGCCGGAACACTCGCTGAGCGGGGGCGGCTGCGGCCGCCGCGCAGGCGTTCTGCTGGCTGTGCGGGGAGCGCACGGGGCGCGAGCACACGTGGATGACAATCTCGGGGCACTCATGCGGGCGGTACAGCGAGGAGACGAGCCAGCGCATTGACGAGGCGCAGCGCAACGTCAAGCGGTACACGGTGCGCACGCCCGCCGCGCGCGCCTCTCTGGCCAAGGCCGCCGCGCACAGCCAGAGCTTGCGCCTCATCAAATCCCTAGGCGGTGCTTAGGCATCCACGCGTTGGCGTCGGGGGTGTCTGATCACTCTTTTTTGTAAAAAAAAGAGCAGCACGTACCCACGCTCCCCAAGCCTCCGGCCGCGCGCGCGCGCGCGACGGATGTGCCGATGAGCTGACGCCCGGGCGGCTGCGGCGCGCGCGCGCAGCACTACCACCTGCGCTGGGAGGCGCACATGAGCTCGCAGAAGCTGGAGGCGCAGGGCAAGGCGCGGCTGCAGGCCAGCATCGACGCGCTG
>JAABUV010003849.1_pt1 | contig 18646 bp, 32 predicted proteins | sample 5559971 | NCBI WGS metagenome assembly JAABUV01 (sample SAMN10711881, study PRJNA513362) | rock metagenome | isolation source: Antarctica rocks | place: Antarctica: Victoria Land, Knobhead nord | collected 2015-12-19
GCTGACGCTGGGCGGCAGCGGCCGCAGGCGCCCCGCCGCCACGTTGCGCAGCGTGTGCGCGATGCTGCGCGGGTGCTCATCATCCTGCGCCGCCCAGGCCCGGGCGTTGCCGGCCGGGCGGCGTGCTTGCAGCGCAGGGCGGGCAGGCGTGCGCACTCATACCGTCGCCACTGCCAGCCTGCTCCGACACCAGCGCCTGCTGGGCAGAGAGGCAAAGGCGCTGAGCGGCAAATTATCATAGGCTGCGCACAGGCAGGACTGAAGCACAGGTGACACGCTCCAGGGGCGCCTGCGCCGGGCGGCATGCCTGGAACGGGTAGCGGCCCGCGACGAGCATGTACAGCACGATGCCGGCGCCCCAGACGTCGACCGCCTGCGGCGGCGCGGCCGTGCCGCCCGCCTTGGCCTCCGCGCCGACCAGCATCTCGGGCGCGATGTACTCGGGCGTGCCCAGGCACGGCGACGCGGCGTCGTCCACCGAGTGCGCCAGCCCAAAGTCAATCACCTGCGCACGCACAGCGCCCCGGCTCACGGCCCAGCCCCTTCGCTGGCCGGCAGGCGGCGGAGCAGAGGCGCGCCCTGTGGCGCCGGGAACTCTGGAGAGCTGCACAGTGCGCCGGCACTGAGCGCCAGCAACAAGAGCGGATGCAGCTATAGCAGAGAGGGCCGCACCTTGAGCGTACGCGTCTCCAGGTCCACCATGCAGTTCTCGGGCTTCAGGTCCTGGTGCACCTGCGCGCACAGGGCCTCCCACGTCAGCACCACAACCCACGCCGCTGCGCCAGGCGCTGCGCAAGGTGCTGCGCCGGGCCGCTCGCGGCCGTGCAGACTGGCAGCCCTGCCCTGCGGCAGGCTGGCGCTGCAAACCACAAGCCGCGAGGCTGGCGCTACGAGCTGCAAGGCGCCTGCGCAGCGCGGGGCGCCAGCAGGCGCACCACGCCGCACGCGTGCATCGCGCCCAGCGCGTCCACCAGCTGCCGGAAGTAGTGTGCGGCCAGCGGCTCCGGCAAGCGGCCGCCGCAGCGGTTGATGAAGTCGAGCATGTCCGGGCCCTCGATCATCTCCCACTGCGCGCCGCCAGCCGCGCCGCGCGTCAGCTCACAACGCGCCGTGCGCCAGCGTGCGCGCCAGCTGCGCCGCGAGCTCCCGCCGGCCGCCACCAGGCTGTGGGAGCGCCGGGCTGCCCCGGCGGCGGGCGGAGGCTGCCGGGCGAGGCGCGGCAGGCGGCCTGGCAGGCCCCATGGCGATGCTAGACGGCAAGATTGGGCCGGCGCGCGCGCCCGCGGCGGGGCCGCGCACCACCAGCACAAGCTGGTCGCCGTGCGCAAACACATCCAGCAGCCGCGCGACATTCTGGTGCTGCAGGCGGCTGGCGCATTCGATCTGCGCGCGCGCACGGGGCCCCGTCAGCGGCTTGCGCACAGAAGGCGGCCCCACCCTGTACTGGGGCCGCTCGGTGGCCGCCCCAAGCGCGCAGGCCAGCCCGGCGGCGATCCAAGGCCGCCCGCATTGGGTTGGTGGCAGCTGACAGTTTGTGCGGGCGCAAGGTGGCGGTGCCCGAAGGCCCGGACACCACAGCGCGGGCGAGCAGCCAGGAGCTTTGCAGCGGCCTTGGGCAGCGGCCCACCTCTCGCTGCGCAAGGTGGGCCACGCTGTGCGACAGCGCCGCCACATCCGCGCCGCCCTGCGCCCGCAGCACCTGCACGCGCGCGCCGCAGCGCCTCAGGCTCCCCCCCCGCGCCCGCCAGGCCTGAGGGCTGCCCAGCCACCGCTGCTGCCAGCACAGGTGGTGCATGCGAGCTGCAGCCTAGGGCAGGCCGGCAGGGTAGCACCTTCAGAGCCACCACTCCGCTGCCTGGCCGCCCTCCAGCCTTCAGGTCCAGCGCACGCCAGACGGTCGCGGTCGCTCCCCCTGCAAGCCAGAGGCCGGCGTCACGACCCAACGGGCCAAGGGCGATGCATTGGACCGCCCCAGCGCAAGGCGTGGCCATTGGGTGTACACGCTGGCAGGACACGGCTCTGTGGGCCGAGACGCACGGTTGAGTTCGGCCTGCACGAGGTATCGGCCTTCCAGCACCGCATTTTTGCTTATCGCGCCCTTCGGCCCCCGCCGTTGGTGTGCGTTCTCCCTACACTTGAACGTCATAACAGCTTGCTTAGTCCATTGAACCACACGTGAGCCGGCCTCCGAGCCTGGCGAGTCTTACAGGCGAAAAACCCCCAGCACCTTTAGGGTCTACCAGCAACTGGCGGCAAGCCCACCACTGGCAGGACACACTTGCCATGCTGTACGCATCATACCGGAGATGCACGTTTCAAGTGACAGAAGTGTTTGCTGGGCTCAGGCGTTTGCCCACCCGCGTTGGGTGCTGGCGCGCTGGGCGCGGCCGGCGGCCCCGCAACACTTAACAAACGCGGCAAGTGCTGGCTCCTCTCTGTGTCTCACACCGCCCGCCTACCTTTTGAAGCCTTGAGAGGACAGACAGCAGCGCGGCGGAGCACAGCCTTTATTTAAAGGAAGCGACCGCGAGTGTACGCCGCGCCCTGAGCTCGGCTCGCTTTGGCCCCGCTCTGGCTACAGAGCAGCTGGCTCGCTGCCGGTTGCGCCCCGTGGGTCCCGCCAGGCGTGCGTCAGACATGCAGCGTGCGCCACGCCCGCTTGCGCTGGCCACCTGGTGTCCAGCGTCAGGCTATGTGCAGGCCCTCACGATGCTTTGCGGGCAGCTTGCAGTCACCACAAGGCACGGCTGCGACACGTTTGCCACAACAGAGGCTCTGACTGCTTACAGCTGTGCACACTCTGCACAGCTCTGCACTGCAGAGCGCTCTGCACTGCAGAGCGCCAGAGAGCTCCCGCCCTCCCCCGTAAGCCTCACCGTGACGCCTATGCTGCTCGCTTTCTACGTCACCAGCTGCTCCAACACGCCTCAGCTTGGGACCTGTGGGAGTGCCTGCAGCGCCCACGGAGCACAAGGCGCACGCGCCGTCCTGGGCGCGCGCCCGCAGCGCCGCACAGCTCACCCGCTGCCGGCGGGCTGCTTGCCCTTTGCCTTGGCGGCCGCGGCCGCCGCGCCTGCCGCGTCGCTGCTCCCAGCTGCCGGCGCGTGAGGCGCCTCGTCGTCCTCGCCGTGCCCGCTGAGCACGGCCCCCGGGACGCTGCCCTGCGGCTCGTGGCCCGCATACTTCTCCCGGGCCTCGCGAATTCTGCGCTGCGCGTCCTCTGGCAGCTTGATCACCACCGGCGGGTGCTCCTGGTCGCACGCCGTGATGGGCTCTGCTTGTGGCGCCATGAGCCCGCACCTGGCACGCTGCGACGCAAGTGACGGCTGTGCACTTACAGGTGAACTGCGCTGAGCATACAACGCTGTGCACCTGCAAAGACATAACACCATGACACTTTTTTACAGCAGACATGCACCTTGCAGAGCCCTTGAAACAAACACGCACCTTGCACAGCCCTTTTAAGCACGCGCTTCAACAGACTGCACGGCACCCTGACGCGCGTGCGCTCAGCCTGCCCTTACCTTGGCGTGCTGCTGCTGTACAGCCAAGGACTTCGGACGCTTGAGTGCAAGAGCACCACCACAAGTGTAGCGTAGCCTGTCAGGCGGCTGCTTGTGTTGCTTCAAGCTCAACTCCGCGTGTGGTGAGTCAGCGCTGGCAGCGGTCTCAGTGCAGTTGCAAGAGACTGTGGACTGAGCAGCCTTCGCAACGTTACCGAGCTGCCTCACTACGCGCTAAGTGTGGTCCCAGGAGCAGGCCTTTGGCACGGAAAGCAGAGCGCGCTGGGAAGGAGAGCACATTCCTCGATGAGACCTCCTCTCACAGGGCTTAGCTCATGGGATGCAGACGGTGCCATGGCACTTTCAGTGGTTCAGGCACAGAATAAGCGCTTACGAGCTAGAAAGCACTGCTCACACAGACCTTGGAGTTGTAGCGTTGCGGCGAATCCTGTACACAAGCATAGTTCTGGTTCAGTGTAGTAGCACCGCGAGAGAGGTAGCAGGGCGTGTGCACCATGCAGAGGTGTTGCCCCTGCCTGCTCAGGGCGCTGGCCGCGGTGGCCAGGAGCGGCGCGGCAGCAGGTGAGCTCTGCCGCACACCTGCCCTTCTAACATGACCTCTGAGCTGTTCGCTCTGCCACGCCCTCGTGTCGCCTGGGTCTGGCCTGGAAAGAGCGTTGTTGCAAGGAACAGCGGTGTACACCCCGGTTGCGCAGGCGTGCCACTCGGCAGGGACACGGCGCATCTATGCGCAGCGCAGCTAGCCGCGGCCAGGCGCGCGTTCACAGTCGCGGCAGCCTGGCCAGCGGCGCACGACGCGTGCAGCTCGCCGTGGGCAGCGCGGTGGGTGCCGTGGCAGCTCCACAGCGCGCATGGGCTGGCCAGCGCACCAGCGGCAGCGGAGGCGCCTGTTGACCCGGCAGCGGAGTCAGATGCTGCTCAGGAGCCCGTGCGGCTCACAGACAACGCCGTGCAAGTGCGCGCCCGCGCTGCGCGCTGGCCAAGCTCCGCTCTGCGTCATAGTGCGCGCGCACCGGTGTCGTCAGGACTGTGGGTTGCGGGGAGACTGTGCGTTGCGGAGAGTTCTACGGCAGCTGCCAGGGCCTTGAGTCGCTCTCACAGCTCACGAGCCTGGGACCACCGCCACTGAACGCAGTGCTTGGTGCGCAGAGGCTGCGGGAGCTGCTGGCGGATGTCGCAAAGCCCGAGGAGAAGGTCCTGCGGCTGACTGTGGAGGCCGGCGGCTGCTCAGGCTTCTCCTACAGGTGCACAGCAATGTGGGCGGCTATGACGCCTTGTGTCGGCCGCAGGCGCCTTGCCTGTGGAGGGCGGTTGACTTGACCTGGACGCGCGCCAGTTGTCCGCAGCGCTGCAGAGGTGCAGGGTGTCTTGACCGCTGTTGCGGACCGCGTCAAGCCTAAGACTCTGGCGGGGCGCTGTGGAACAACCTGTCTGACACGGCAGCTCTTGGGTAGCCTGGCGGTTGCTGAGACCTGCACACCCCTGCGGGGCCATGGCCGACAGCGTTGCTGGTATGGGGAGGGGCCGAGGCTGTGGCTGCACCTGTGCCGAGCGCAGCGCTGACAGGTAAATGCAATATGCGCAGCTTTGACCTGGCTGCCGGCGCGCGCGATGACGACCTGGTGTTTGAGCGCGACGGCGTGGCGCTGGTGGTGGACGCGGTGTCGTACGAGTTTGTGCGCGGCGCCGCCGTCGACTTTGTGGACTCGCTGATCAAGTCCACGTTCGAGGCGCGCGCCGGCGGGCCCGCGAAGGCGCAAGCGGTGCCTGCCTTGCATAGAGGCCTGTACGGCAGCATGGGCTCTGTCGCTGCTCGCTCTTTATGCTGCTGGTGTTGAGGCCGTGCATACGCCAGTTCTGTTCCATTCCCACGTATGCGGGACGCCCAGCCACGGCGTTCCCACAGGCGCGCGCAGACCAGTTTTCTGGCAGTTACCTTTTCCGTCTGTGGTGGTGTGGCGGGAATGCCAGCGTGCTTGTGGCTGCGCGCAATTGTATGCACAACTTTGCCTTGTGAGACGAGGGCGCCCACAGCTGGTGGTCATGCTTGACCGACTTGACCAAACGCTGTACATTCATTCTGTGATATGCAGACACTCTATTGACGAGCCTGGGCTGCTGGGTGCAGGTGGTGCAGAACCCAAATTCGGCATCCAGCTGCGGCTGCGGGAGTTCCTTCACACCGAAGTTCTGAGCGCTTGTGGCGGCGCATGTGGCTGTAGGCCCTCTGTTCTCAGGTTGTCTGACCAGTGATTGGTTTGGGTTTTGTTCCGGAACCCATGCAAGCGTTGTGATGGCCATCATGTGGCTATGTATGTTGGCTATGTAAGCACTTGGGTCAGCAATGCCCGCTGTTCACACAGCACACCAAGTGTTCGCTGGGAAATGCGTGACATGCTCAGAATCCTGCCAGGCGCGTCTTCAGGCATCCACCAAAGCCCAGCTTACAGAGCTGCTGAGCAGGCACACGATGCCAGGTGCAAACGTCATGAGCAGGTCATAGCGCTGTGTTGCGCTGAGTCTGCTTGCAGACACGCTACCCTGAACGCATCTCAACACCCTACCTCTTCCATAGCAAGTATCTCTCCTCGGGCCTGGCATGTACGCTGTGGTTGCGCGCGTCTCTCTCCGGACCTCTGTGCGACGCGGCGCACGCAGCGCTGCTGCCCGCCGGCAGCGCCGACGCCCTCCTGCGCGCTCCGTGCTACCTGACCGCCCTCCGCCCTGGCGCTGCGCTGGCATGGGCCGGCGGTCGCCGGCGAGCCCGCAGCGGCAGGCAGGCAGCCACTGCACTGGCTGGGTGTGCACGCCCGCCGCTGCCACCATGGTGGGACGTGCACGCGCCTGGGCGCCCAGCACACAGCTTTGGTGCTCGAAACTTCGGGGGCGCCGCAGGGGTCCGCGCGGGCGTTCCACTTGGGCGCCCAGCCTTGGCCCGAGCGCGGGGCCGCCAGCAGGCTGGCGCGCAGCGCCAGCAGCGCCATGACGTCGCCCACCGCAGTCCCCTGCCGCTGGGCCCCGCAGGGTAAGGGAAGCCCCCGGAGGGAGCGGAGGGGCCCCTTGCACGCGCCCCACCTCCTCACAGAGCAGTCCCTGCTACCTGACACACATATGCCCATGCGCAACTGTTGCTCTGCCAGCCAGGACAGCTATCTCCCAGCTGCTGGGGAGTGTAACGCTAGGTAGACGGCAATATATCAAGGCGAAGCGTGGCACAGCGCAAAGCAAGCCAAGAAGGACCCCGCTGCAAGCAGCTGCCTGCAGGGGGCCAGGCGGCGGCGCGCTTGGCTGGGCGGCTGGTCAGACGCGCTGCCGGCCGCAGCGGCCGATGCGCCGAGCGCGGCCCGCTGCTGCATCGCCGCCTGCACGGGCGGCCGGCCCAGCGCGTCCACGGTCACCGTGCTGCGCGCGTCCTCGCCCGCGCGCGCCGCGCCGCCCTGCGCGGCCGCGCCGGCGTCCGCGCTGGCCAGCCCGCCGCCGCCGCCGGGCGCGCCGCGGCGGTCCAGGTGCCGCGGCGCGCGCGGCTGCCCGAAGACATCCGCCAGCGGCGCCGCCGCTGCCGCGCCGCTGTCACCCGCCGGCCAGGGCTGCAGCACTGGCGCCGCCGCCTGCGCGGCGAAGCTGGCGTACACGTTGGAAAGTCTGCCGCCGAGCGTCGCCGCTGCCTGCGCGGCGGCGGACGGAGCAGCCGCGGCTACAGGTGCCCAAGCTTGTTGACCCGGGGACGCGCGGTTGGCGTTGGCGCTGCCTCTCAGAGTTGACTGAGCTTGGACAACGCTTGCGGCGGCTAGGACGGCCAGGACTAGCTTTGCTGCGAGCCGCATGTCCACCAGTGCGCTCTCCGGGGCCCTGCTGCGGCACTGACACAACACCTGCTCAGTGCTGACAGTCTTTAGCTCAGCTAGACGCGCCATTCCAAGACACCATGGCCTATAGCAGGACTTCGCGGACACTCTAGCATGCGCAACGTTACTGAAAACAACACGCCGTCAAGTCCTTGGACTCCAGAGCTCCAAGGTGAGTGGACCTACTCGCAAAAGGCACTCGAGCTGGTGTGTAGGCAGCCGCACCTCACGCAGCGTATTGCATGAGGTTCACCTCGCTCATGTGGACGCGTCCCTGCGGACAAGTGCAGGAGCAGCAAAAGCAGAGTGGCTGGCGTATGTGTGGGACAACAATGAAGTGCAGGGCTACGCCTGTATGCGGCACACTTGATGAAAGCCAAAATAATTATTGTGGTCTATCTAAGCTACGTTAGACCCACGTAAATGTTAGGTGTCTGCAGCTCTTGCCGGTGCCCAGCATGCATCTTGATGACTTTTCCGCGTGACAGAGGCAAAGCCTTTCAGCCAGCACTGACATGGGGATCAGCACGAGCAGCAAGTTCACATAATTTACTCTTGCTGCACGCTAAACACGGCAGCATGGTTGCACCATAGTCAGGGCACTTTTTGCAACCAGGTGTTACACCTGATGTGTCAAGTGGACAGCACAGATGCCATTCTGCTAGGTCAGACCTGGCCATCCGCATGTTCCGTCACAGACGTGTTCCAGGCACTCAAGCTGCGCCTCCATGCGGGTTTCAACCAAGCTATTTATGCAGCCTGACCACCCGGGACCACCACAGAGGACACTGTTTGCTGCAGCAGCAGCGCAGTACAGCCAGGCCTCAGTCCAGCTTGAGCGCGCGCCGGCCGCGGAACAGCCAGGCGCGCGCGCGGAACTCCAGCGCGACCACGCCGAAGAACGCCCAGCAGGCGGAGTAGATGCCGGCGTACGCCGCCGGCGCCCACGGCGCGCTCGCGTCCAGGAACGGGTACAGCCAGATGCCAAACACGCGGTACACGGTGAACGCTGCGGCGCCGCGGCGCGCTCAGCGTCGGGGGCGAGCGGGCGCCGTGCGGCGCGCGCGGGCAGCACTGTTGCAGCGCATGCGCGGCGCGCAGGCGCCGACAGCCAGAGCCAGCAGGCCTCTCATCAGCCCTTAAATTGCAAGTTATGAGGCAGCGGCCAGGGCAGATGCACACATAGGGTCGAGTGCGGACGCCGCAGCGCGGAGCTGGCAGGCGCGCAGGCCCGGGGCGCACCCCAAATGCCAAATGCGGATGTCCAGAAGCCCACGTAGCCCATGAGGTGCGGCACGAACGGGATGGTGTTCAGCAGCAGCTCGCCGATGGCGAACAGCGCGTTGGCGCCGTGCTGCGCCGGCGCCCCCGCAGGCCGCATGTCAGCAGCAAGTGGAGCCGCAGATGCGCGCAGTGGGAGAGCCACGCAAGGTTGCATGATCCTGCATGGCCTGCATGATGATGGAGAGCCAGCATGTGGCGCTCAGCAGCGCTGCGTTCGTGCGCTTTGGCTGCCAGCATGATATCCGTGACGGCCGCACGCGCACTGGCGGCGCACAGCAGCATGCATCCTGCGCCTGGCATCACTGACGTTCTGACATGGCCGGCATCAATGGGCAGGCTGCTGGTCAACAGTTTGCTCAACACCGCTCACGCCTGCCCGACGGTGAGAGCTCGATGCGCCGCATCGAGCACAGCGCAACACCTCAAAGGCTGTGCTTGCGCTGTGCGCCAGTGTGCGCGCGCCGTGCACCAGTGCACGCGCCCACAGCGCGCGCGCGCGCACCGTGTTGTAGCTAAAGAAGTTGTAGAAGAGCTCGCGCGCGTGCGCGACCTTGACGGGGTCTGGGTTGGCCTCCAGCATGGGCACGAGCAGGCCCCAGGTGAAGATGTCCACCATGGCTGTCGTCTGCGGGCGCGCGCAAAAGGCAGCAAGGATATCGCCACACGACCATATAAGAGCCGTGTCAGCAGACAACATACAAATGACCTGTGTGCTCACACGCGACAGCCAGAAGTGTTGGCGCCTGCAGGGGCGGCATCAGTCCAGAGCTGCTGTGCTGGCACGGCAGCACCAGTGGGTCTGAGCTTACAGCACCCAACCATCAGGCAAGTCCAAAAGGGGTGCTCACCCGCCCGAACATTGCGATATGATAGCGGCACGACACACCCACCTGGGAGCCGGGGGGCGGCACGCGCGCACCGGCAGAATCAGGTGGAACAGCACCACCACCGCGTAGCCCAGCCGGTCGAGCGGCGCCCCGCGCAGCACCAGCCGCTCCTGCCCGGCCGCCCGCAGGCTGGCTAGCGTCGCCAGGCCAAAGTAGGCGACCAGCGCCCACCAGCACCTGCGCGAGCGCAGGCCCGCTCGGGACGCGGCGGGCGCACAGCGGCCTGTGCTGCCGCGCCCGGACCACGTCTGCAGGCTGTCACTGCACTGTCGCGGGTGCAGCAGCATCAGCAGGTGTGAGGCTGCTGCGTGGGTCGACGAGGCGGGTCCTTGCGCGCTCGGACCGCCCGCCAGCGCGCACCACATTGTGTAGTATGCAAACACCCAGACGCCCCGCGTCAGGGTCTGCGAGATGCCCAGGCCGAGGCAGTAGCAGAAGAGCAGCGCCCGGTATGTCAGCAGCACCTGCGGCGGGCCTGCACGGCAAAGAGTCTTTGTCAAGTAGCTGCCGTTCTGGAGTCTCTGTGCCGGCTTGAGGCGCACGCCTTTGATAGTCTGACAGGGGCTGCACACACATCCTTCGCATATGCCCACGTGAGGCAGAGAGCGCAGGCACACCGATGCTGCAGCGCGTGATGACGTCAGAGGGGATGTCCCATGCGCCATTGGGCCTGTGTCAACACACTGCGCGTGAGCAAGTCCAGCACTGCCGCTGAGCGGTGCACATTAGCAGGGTCAACGGCAAGCTTGTGCATGCATGCAGCGTTACGGAGGCGCACGTCTTGGACCAGGGCTTGATGCCGACCAGGAAGGCAGAGGTGCTGAAGCCAAAAGCCACGACTGCCAGGACCGATGCTGGGATGTGCGGCTCTGTGCGGTCTGGTTCCAAAAAGAAGCTGGGCATTGGATTGCTCGAAGGCTGGTCACTAGTTGGCCCCCCAAAGAGGACCTGTTGCTGCGACTCGATGCCTCCCCCTTGCTAATGTTCTTTAAGTGAAGGTCGACGTTCAGCAGTGCTTCTGGTGAAGGGAGACCCGCATTCCCACCCAGAGGCATTTGCAAGCAGAGCTGGGCTCATAAAGCTTTTTGGAGCTCTACAGGTCTGTGATAATCACACCTCCGTTCAGTTGCTAACGCACAACGCAGTTGCGCCGAGTACAAGTGCTGGCTATGCAAGGAGGAGGACTGTCTTGATGCATGCCCGTTGCTCAGCGACCTGCAGTGTGCTCCTTGGCTTGGTGCTGCCTGCGTAGAACCAGCGTAGACAGACGCACCGCGTGGCAATGTGCAACCACGCCCAGCCTGACCGCATGGACACGGCGGAGGACGACGAGGAGCTGTTCGATGTGCTCAGACCGGACGACCACCAGCCGGCCGGCTATGCAAAGCCCCGCAGCGCTGTGCACAGGGACGGTGCGCCCGTGGCCGCCTGGCGCCTGCTCGGGCAGGGAGCGTGTGCATCCCCGGGTGAGCGCGCAGCTGCCAAGCCGGCTGCGGCGCGCAGGCGACTGGCACCGCGCGGCCCACGTCTGGGTGTTCTGCCCGAGCACGCGGGAGCTGCTGCTGCAGCAGCGCGCGCTGGGCAAGGACTCCTGGCCCGGCCTGTGGGACATCTCCGCTGCCGGCCACGGCGCGCCTGCCCGCTGCCCTCCTGCTTGCTCTCCAGCACGTGACCTGAGGCCTCTGTTAAAGGCCATCGCGATGGGCATCGCAGAGGTCCTGCAAAGCATGCTGTGGCTCACGCCTGCGACGTGCCAAGCCCGCGCTCGTCAGTAAGAGCCGTGTGGCGCGCGCCGCGCAGTGACCGCCGGGAGTGACGCGCCTGCAACGGCGCAGCGCGAGCTCGCAGAGGAGCTGGGCCTGGCTCTGCCGGCAGCAGTGCGCCCCAGACAGGCACTCCGTCTCGCAGACGTGTGACCGCCGCGTTTGGTTCACACTTGCTCGCATGTGTCCTCTACACATGCGTCAGTGTCCCTGCACAAATGCGAGCGCCCCAGCCTGTGCTACGCGCACGGCGGTCGCTGCCGCGCTCACGTCAGTGTCCCCGCAGTGAGCAGGCACTGGAGCGGCTGTTTGCGCTGGCCTCGTCCTCCGTGACCAACGGCGGCGCTTTCGTGAACAACGAGGTCCAGGACGTCTTCCTGGTGCGCGGCCGCCTACCCCTACCCTAAATGCGGCCGCCACGCCAGCAGGGCAAGGCCCGGCGTGCGCTGCTGCGCCTGACGCAGGGGTGGACACACACCTAACCGCTCTCAAGCGCTTTTTCCTCCTTGTGCAGGCCCTATCCGTGCAGGGTGAGCTGGTCAAAAATTAGTGCACAGGGGGCAGAGTGCAGACTTGCGAATAGGTATTGCATGGGCAGCACGCATGCTCTGGTGGGCATTAAGCAGCGTGACGCAGCTGCTGTCACCGTGGAGCAAGTGAAGCTGGCAGGGGTGCGTGCCGGCGAGGGTAGGTGTAGAGTACGACTGAAAGTGTTGTCGCATGGCTACTGGCGCGGCGCAGGCGGCATCGGCGGAGCGACGCTGCCAGCGAGGGTCGGGGGTGGGCAGGGGCGTGGAGCATGTCACACAGCAGCGCAGCGCAGCGCAGGTGACGCTGGCGGAGCGCGTGCCGGCGAGCTCGCTGCGGCTGCAGGCGAGCGAGGTGGCGAACGCGCGGTGGGTGCGCGTGGGCGAGCTGGAGGCGCGCTACCGTTGCGCCGATCCCACGCTCGTGCCCATCGCCGCCGACAGCGAGGCGCGCCGTTCACAAGCCGCATAGCTTGGGTTTCAATTTGCCTCAGTGCTTCTCAACTTATCGGAAGCAGCATGACACAGGACGGGCCTCTAGTTACAGGGAGGTGCTTCTGACTGCTGCCGCGTTGTGCCAAGAGAGTGAGCGGAGAGGGAGGGAGCAGGATCATGAGGGTTTGCCTGCTAGCTCTGGCTGTTGCAGAGGTGCGGGGTACACAAGCACAGGCTGCGCTGCTATGAGCAGGCTCATGTCAGGGTGCTGCGGGAGGCACGACCGGGGTGCCTGCGTGGAGCGGGGAGGCCATGAGGAACAGTGACACAAACAGGTACTGCTGAACGCAGGCTGTGCGCCGCGCCCGGTTGTGCCGCGCGCGTGTCACGCGCAGCACTGCTACAGATGAGAGCATGCACATGCGTCTGATGCCTCTTGCCGCTGTGCCGTCAGGCGTTGCCGGCAGGCACTGTTAAGTTTAGATGTGCACGGTGGGATTTTGCGTGGTTTTGAGTTTCCAAGACAAGGGTCTACACGGTGGCAACAGTGTGCGCCACAAAGTTAAGAGAGTGGAGCCTAGTAGATGAGGGCTGAGGACAGGTTCAGTAGGTCAGGTCCAGTGGGTTGGCAGTGAGGCGCGGACGAAGAAGGACTGATGAGTGACTCTTGTCGTGCACAAGCCACATGCGCGACGTGTGGGTGCCGGCAGTACTGGCGCCTCTTCCGCATCCTGGACAGCCGCAGTGATGGAGCTGTGTCCGGCGGGCCTGCACGGACTGCAGCAGTCACATTGCCGGTAAGCTAACCATGCTTATATGGTTATGGCAAGATGGTACCAAGGCCTTTGCACTGTACTTTTCCGTGTTGTGTATTGCCCACGTCAGTGAGGAGCGCATCTCAGGATCATGTGAGCAGGATTGATCGCCTTGGGGTATCTTTGCTGAGTACAGCGCATGCGCGCGAACAGGGAGGAGTGTCTGTGAACGTTCTGCTACGTGAAGAGCGCGCAGAATAAGTGCGTCATGAACCTTTGCCAACCATTCTTTACAGGATCGTTTGATGGCGGTGGGACAGACGCAAGTGCTAGCTTGTCATGCGTGTATTGACTTGCAATGGACACTGCCCCATGTGGCAGCTTTTGTGCAGGCTTCAATTGCACCCGTGCTAGTGTCAGGTTCATTATATGCCCTGGCTAATGTCGTGAACCTATAGGCAGTACCTACAAGTGCGTGCGACACTGAGCTGCTAAGTGGTAAAGTGGTTTTAGCATGAAAGACCTGTCATCCGTTGACAGGCATGCGCGTCGTCCCTGCTGGAAAGCGCAACCATGCGGTGGGCCCAAACGTACAGACCAACTTAATGTTGCTGGTTCACAGCGACACTGTCTGCAAGCGTTGCGATGGCGTCGTGGACTCGGCAAACAGTTTTGCCCTGCGACGCATGCATGCAAACAATCAAGTGCAAGCAAGCACAAGCAAGCGCATGAACAGGTTACTGGCATGCATACAACCGTATACGGTAGGCCTCACACTAAGCAGAGGCTGTAAACGTTCTCTAACAGCAGCATTCCCAGCCATGGGCCCTGAAGACAAGGATTGCAGCGAGGAGCGTTAATAAGCACAGCACTTGTCTCAGGTCGTCAGAGCGCACCTATGGACCGCCTGTTTGGGGCCCCGGCTCCTGCCTCAGCGCCGGCTGGCGCTGTGGCGGGCCAGCCGGGTGCTGCGGCCCAGCCGGCGCAGCGGACGAACCCGCTGTTCGGCATGCTGCGCATGGCAGTGATGTGGTACATGGTGCGGCAGTTCATGGGCAGCGGCAACAAGCAGAAGGACATGCCGCGCGAGCAGCTGATCATGCCGAAGCTGGCGCGCGGCACGCCGCTGGACATGTCGCTCTACCTGTCGGAGCAGCCGGTGTTCAGCGACTTTGGCAGCCGGGAGGCGCTCATCTGGCGCGAGACAGACCTGGAGCTGGGCGTGAGCGGCGAGCGGACGGCCACATACAACTACCGGCCCTCGCTGGTGCGCAGCGGCGTGCGTGCTGGCGCCGCGGAGCGGCGCAGGTCGTGCCAGGTTTCCGACGCGCGCATGGCTAGCCAAGCCTGCTGTTTCGCACTCGTGCCAGCTTTACCGCTGAGGCAGGCTGTTCGGTCACGTGACTAGCGCTTCGTCCTTTTACAGTGTTATTGCCCTCTGCTGTCGTCGGCTGCCGTGCTGCCTTCCTGTGCGCAACACGGAAACATGAAGCCTCAACCACGTGCGGCCCCGTGTGATGTGCAGGCGGTGCAGAACAATGGCAGCGTGTACCTGCATGCCTTCTTCGCGCCGACGGGGCTGCCGCTGGACCCCAAGGACCCCGACCACGACGCGCAGACCGTATTCCAGCGCACCGAAAGCGCGCGCCCCCGGGCCCGCCGCCCCTCCAGCGGCCTTGTCCTCATTGCTGAGCTTTACTTGCTTTCTCATGCGGGCACGGGCATCGCCGACGCTCGGAAGCATCTCTGCATAGGCGAGCTGCCTCCTGTGAAGTGCTCACGAGTCGGCATCGCCCTGCCAGGACCGGTGTTGTTTAGAACCTGGGTCATTGCTGGGCGCCTTCATACCGCCCCTGCCTTGCAGGCACTATTGGAATTCTTGCAGGCAGACGCGTGTTTGCACATGCCCCGCCACTGACGCGCCGCATGCATTCCTGGGCCAGTGCTGAACGTGTACCTGCCGCGGCCGCGCAACAAGACGGGCGTCAACCTGCTGTCGACGGAGGGCGAGCAGCGCGCGGCGCGCGAGCAAGCCGCCGCCGAGGCGGGCCGGCCGCGCGAGATCATCTCGCTGCTCAAGCCCAACGTCACCCTCGCGCTGGTCGACGACGCGACCGTGTACCCCGCGGAGAAGGTCCCCGAGCATGTGCGCACGGGGGATGTCTTTTCGGGGCTCTCTGGTGTCCTTTGGCATTGGTGAACAACGTGACCGCGTACCCAGAGACGCCTTCCGCATGAATGTGTGCACTAGCCAGGTTCAGGACTTGCAACTTGCTTAGAATTTTGTGCTTGTGGGCGATGCGGCCGTGGCGCTCGCAGCAAAGGTCCCCACGCATGTCCCCGCGCCGGCTAGGTTGTAAATGTGCGTGCCCTACCTGGCGTTGTGCCAGGGATTGGCTCGTGCCTCCTGGAGGCTGCACAGGGGAAAGGGACATGCAGTCCTATGCGGTGCGTGCGTCAAGTCCGGGCGCTGATGCCCTACGGTCCAACATGCTGTGCTCGCCTCGCCCCCACGCGCCCTCAGGATTACCGCATCGAGGCACGCCTGCCTACGGCGCGGTCTGCGGCATTGCACGCATGCGCCTTGCACTGTTGTGCAGGCACTTGCAGCCGCCTGCAGGACTGTGCTGTGACCACGGTTCACCTGCGCCGTGACTCGCGCGCAGGTGAAGCCCCACCTGGACGTGGACTATGGCGACATGACGTACCGGCCGGTCGTGTGGTTCAACGAGTTCTGGCTGCTGCGCGACAAGCTGGTGCCGCTGAACGGCAGCGTGGCGGAGGTGCCGCTGCAGCTGAGCGTGTACCCGCTCGCGCTGTGGAAGTTCACCATCTACCAGCAGATGGAGCAGTCCTTCAACATGCAGGCGCGCCCCTCGTTTGCCCGGCGAGGCCCTGTTTTCGGAGCTGGTCATAGGCAGTGCAAAAAGTGGCGGGCTTTCGGTGCGGGCCGCAGTGCAAGCGGTGGGGTGCGAGCTTCCCAGTGACGCGGCGGGCGCGGCCGCGCCTGCGCCGCGCCGCCTGACGCGCGCTGCGCGGCGCCGCGCGCGCAGAAGACCATGGGCGCCATGGCGGACGGCGAGAGCGACGACTTCAAGCGCATCCTGCTGGAGGGCAACCCGGTGCTGCTGGGCGTGACGTTCGCGGTGTCCATGCTGCACAGCGTGTTTGACATGCTCGCCTTCAAGAACGACATCGGCTTCTGGAAGAACAAGAAGAATGTGGAGGGCCTGTCCGTGCGCACCATCCTCATCAACTGCGTCTGCCAGGCGCGCCCGCGCCCGCCGGCCCGGCAGCTCCGCGCGAACCCTGGTGTGCGGCGACGCGCATGGCGTTGCGCTTTGCTCGTCGGCAGGTGGCAGAGGCGCGGTCCTGCAAGCAACGCACTGCAGACAACTTTGGGATACTTGCCTTTAGCATTGGAAGCTTGTGTGCTGTAGGCGATTGTCTTGACTGTCAAGCCAGCGCAAGGCGCTGTCAGCGAGGCCACCAGCGCGGCGGCGCCAGCCCAGCCCTGGCTCGGGGCGCGCCCGGCGGCACGCCCAGGGGCCGGCGGGCCTGACGCGGCGCTGGACTCGCGCGCGCGCGCCAGCTGGTCATCTTCCTGTACCTGCTGGACAACGACACCAGCTACGTCGTGCTCATCAGCAGCGGCGTCGGCCTGCTGATCGAGCTGTGGAAGGTCACGCGCGCGATGAACGTGACTGTCGACCGCAGCCGCGGCTTCCCCTGGGTGCACTTCTCCGACAAGGCTGGCTACGGGTGCGCCGCTCCTGTGCGCGTCGTGCGTGCATTGGGTTAGGGTTAGATAGGGCATGCTAATCGAGCTGTGGAAGGTCACGCGCGCGGTGAACGTCGCGCTCGACCGCCGCGGCTGCTTCCCCCGGGTGCACTTCTCCGACAAGGCCGGCTACGGGTGCGCCGCTGGCCGCCTGGGGCGTGCGATCTTAGGGTTAGGGTTATGCTTAGGGTGTCTGCGTAGGGTTATTTATCATGCGGCATCAGACGCTGCTCCGTGGTCATCATAGTGCCCCATAGGTTCCGGCCTGGCGGCTGCACGCCTGCGGACCATGTGCCAGCGGCGTGCCTGCCGCCTCGGCCCGCCGCGCGCCCGTTGCCGGCCTGGCAGCTGGCTGGCAGCTGGCTGAAATGCGCCTTGGCGCCGTTCCCGCAGCAACACCATGACGAAGCAGTACGACCGCGAGGCGATGCGCTACCTGAGCTGGGCGCTGTACCCGCTGATCGCCTGCTACGCGGTGTACGCGCTGCTGTACGAGACGCACCGCTCCTGGTACTCGTGGGTGCTCAACTCGCTCGTCGGCGCGGTGTACACCTTCGGCTTCATCCTCATGTGCCCGCAGGCAGCGCCCGCCGCGGGCCCCCCGCGCCCGTTCCCCCAACGCCAGGCAATGTAGCTTGAGCGCGAGGAGTGTATGCTGACATTGCAGCGCTCGTGGGAGCAGGCATGCCGGGCAGTGCACCGCGCATACGAGTCATCCCTGTGTGGGCGTAGTCACACGTGTGTTGGGTGGCACAGACATCATGTGATTGTACCTGCCGCTCGTGTGCATGCGCGGCAGCCACGAACCGGCCTAAGGGCACACCCGGCCGTGCCGCGATGCATGGGAAGCAGAGCAGAGTGGCCCGCTTCACGTGGCCCGTTCCATGGTCCCCCCGAATTTGACGGCAGGCCACTGAGGCCCCCCGTCTGTGCGGGGCCCGAATGCGGCCAGCGGGTCGCTGACGCGCGCTGCGCGCGGCCGCACAGCTGCACCCAAACTACAAGCTGACTGGGTGTCGGCCTGCGTGGGCCTCAGTGTGGCCAGCGGGGTGCCGACGTGGCGCTGCGGCCAGCGGGGCGCTGACGCGCGCTGCGCGCGGCCGCGCAGCTGTACCTGAACTACAAGCTGAAGAGCGTGGCGCACCTGCCCTGGCGCCAGATGACGTACAAGTTCCTGAACACCATCATCGACGACCTGTTCGCGTTTGTCATCAAGATGCCGCTGCTGCACCGGCTGTCGGTGTTCCGCGACGACCTCGTGTTCCTCGTCTACATCTACCAGCGCTGGATATACCGCGTGGACCGCAAGCGCGCCAACGAGTTTGGGCGCGCCCCGCGCCCGCACCTGCGCCTAGCGGGCCCCTGCATGGGGCAGCGAGCACACATAGTAGTTCTCCGACTATGGTTGACTAGATCGGTGGCGTAATGCCATAAGCAGCGCTGGCTTCCTTGGATGTCATTTTGCGGACTGCCTCATCAATCTATCTGTGACCTAGTTACAGAAATAATGGGTGAAGTAGAGAGGGCGTGCTCGAGTCAGGATGACGCCGAACCGTGAAGCGCATGCGCTGACGCCTTGAGCTTTGGGAGATTGCTCGCAGACTCACTGACGGCTCACATGCCGATTCAACGCGCATGGCACGATGCCGGCAGTGACCATTAGGAGCTTGCATGTCTGCTTGTGATGGAAGCGGTCGTCAGGCAGCGTCAAGGTGGGTCGCCGCCGGCAGGTACGCCGCGGAGGAGGACGAGGCGGACGCGGTCGCGGGGGGCGCCGCGCCCGCGGCCCTGCCGCCCGGCGGCGCTGCTGCGGACGGGGTCGTGGCGATGCCGGCCAGGGCGCCG
>JAABUV010003853.1_pt1 | contig 18622 bp, 23 predicted proteins | sample 5559971 | NCBI WGS metagenome assembly JAABUV01 (sample SAMN10711881, study PRJNA513362) | rock metagenome | isolation source: Antarctica rocks | place: Antarctica: Victoria Land, Knobhead nord | collected 2015-12-19
TTCCGTGCACGGCGCGGGATGTCGCTGGGGTGTCTGTCAGTTGTCATACTTCTATAGTACGACAATGCGATCATTCTTTCCCCTTGACAGACCGCCCTCTACCGTTAAGTTGTAGGTAATAGCCTTACGGTATGGAGGTGTGACAATGGCAGGCAGTTTCAATCGCGTCACCATCGTCGGCAACCTGGGGCGCGACCCCGAGACGCGCGCGCTCCCCAGCGGCGACACGGTCGCCGACTTCACCGTCGCCACAACCGAGCGCCGGCGCGGCGCCGACGGCGGGACCCAAGAGACGACGACGTGGTTCCGCGTCAGCGCGTTCGGTAAGCTCGGCGAGACCGCCCAGCAGTATCTGCGCAAGGGCTCATACGTGTACATCGACGGCGCGCTCGCGTTGCGCGAATACACCGACCGCGACGGGCAGCCCCGCCAAAGCCTGGAGATCCGGGCGCGCGACCTGCGCATGCTCGACCGCCGCGAGGACCGCGAGGACAACGCCAGGCCGCTCGCGCTTACCGGAGCGGGCGCGGCCAGCGCGAGTGATAGTGTGGGCGATCTGCCGTTTTAGAAGTAGTCAGTTATCGGTAGCCAGTAGTCAGACGCGCCTACGGCAAGCCAAAATAGTCGACTGGATGGAGGATATAAAGTATGGCTTTCTCACCCGATCAGCATCTGCGCAACCTCAAGGGGCAGCAGTACCTCGACGTGAAGTGGCGCTTGATGTGGCTGCGCGAGGAGCACCCCCAGGCGCGCATCAGCACAGAGATGGTACATCTGGACACCGATCAAAAGCTAGCCGTGTTCAAGGCCGAAGTGTCGATCCCCGACAAGGGTTCGGCCACAGGTTTCGGCTCGGAGACGGAGCGTGACTTCCCCCAGGGTTGGGTGGAAAAGGCCGAAACGAAGGCCATCGGACGCGCCCTCGCCGCGCTCGGCTTCGGCACACAGTTCGCCTTAGAGCTCGACGAGGGCGACCGCGTGGTCGACAGCCCCGTCGCCCCCACCCGCACGCCGCGCGCCGACCGCGCCAGCCTCAAAGTGGTGGCCGAGCGTCCAGCAGAAGACCGCTCTAACCTCAAAGTGGTAGCCGAACGGCCAGTGGAGGACCGCTCCGAGGTCCTGCGCGCCGATGTCGCGGCCGCCCTCGCCGCCGATCACGACGCGGCCTCCAAGCTCCCCAAGGCAGCCGAGGAAATGACCGCCGAGGAACTGGAGAAGACGCTTGCCTGGCTGCGCAACCGCGCCAAGCGCCAGGCATAATAGCAGTCAGCTATCAGCTATCAGCCGTCAATTGCTGATAGCTGACTGCTATTGCACATCGTGCAGGCGGTCGTCGTAGTGGCGAAACCGGGGCAGCGCCACGGCCAATAGCGCGACGCCGACGACGCAGAGCACGCCGCCCGAGACGACCGATTGGCGTACCCCCGCCAACGTGGCGACGATGCCCGACTCGACGTTGCCGAGCGCCGGCCCGCTAGAATAGCTCAACAGTTCGATGCCGGCCAGGCGTCCGCGTAGCGCGTCGGGGATGGTCCCGTTCCAGATGCGGCTGCGGAACAACCCGCTCATCATATCCGCGCCGCCGGCTCCGGCCAGGGCCAGCAGCGCCAGCGGGAGCGTCGGCGCCAGCCCAAAGAGGGTGATCGCCACGCCCCAGGCAAGCGCGGCGATGATGACGGCGCGTCCATGCCGGTGCACGCGCCCCGTCCAGCCGCTCGTGGCCGTGGCCAGCAGCGCGCCGACCGACGGCGCGGCGTAGAGCAGGCCGAGCGCGCCCGCGCCGCCGTAGTGCGGAGCCAGCGCTGGGAACAGCGCCGTGGGCATGCCGAAGAACATCGCCACGATGTCTACCAGGTACGTGCCCATCAACTCGGGACGCCCGCGCGCGTAGCGCAGCCCTTCCATGACACGGCGCAGGCTCAGCCGCTCGGTGTCCGGGGGCGGCGGGACCGCGCGCATCAGCCGCAGCGCGGCGAGCGACACCACAAACGTAGCGACGTCGACGGCGTAGGCGCCAGTGAGTCCGATTGTAGCGACGAGCACGCCACCAAGCGCTGGACCGGCCACCATGCCCGCCGTGCTCACCAGCGACGAGAGCGCGCCGGCCGCGGTCAACTCGTCGCGCTCTACCAAGCGGGGCAGCAGAGCGTCGAGCGACGGCCGCTGCAAGGCGTCGAGGCCGGCCATCGCGGCGGCGACGGCGTAGAGCGCCCACAGGTGTGGGTGCGGCAACAGCGCGTTGAGCGCTAACAGCCCCGACATCACGGCCAGGGCCAACTCGGTCAGCTGGACCAATCGCCGCCGATCCCATGCGTCGGCGAGCGCCCCACCCACAAAGGCGAAAAGGAGGATCGGGACGAGTTCGGTCAGCCCGAGTAGCCCCACCGCCAGCGACGAGCGGGTTAGCCGGTACGCCTGATAGGGTATCGCCACGTAGGTGATCATGCTGCCGAAAAAGGACACCGCGCGGCTGATGTAGAGCAAGCGAAAGTCGCGGTGGCGGCGCAGCGGACCCACGTCCATCGCCGCCAGCCGCGCCAGCCGCCACCAGCGGCCCCCGCCCACATCCTTTTGGGCGGGGGTTTCATCGCTAGGGGCGCTAGGCGCGAAGTGGCCTGCCGTGCCATCGTCATCGGTCGGCGTGGATGTGGGGGGATCGATGTCGGGTAGCATACGCCCTATACTATACTGCGAGAGAGGCTTTCTGACCGCATCGTAGGCGTGACACATTGAAGGAGGCAAAGGGCATGGCGCTGCGCAGCGACTACCAACTGGCTACCGCGCCAGACTGGTTGCCGGACGACACAGAGGAGAGTGTCTTGGGAACCGAGTGGCATCAAGAGGCCGTCCACATCCTGGCCGATATGCTCAGGGACGTGGCGTACAAGCGAGGTTTGCCCTGGGGTGTCTACGAGCAAGTCGAGTTGCGTGGAGTGCGGCGCGCGAACGGGAAGCCGTATCCGCTGCATCCGGATGTTTTCGTGGTCGCCCAAACACTCGATCCGACCCACGACGTCAGGTCCGTAGCGCTGGCCCAGGTTGGCGCTCCTCTCTTCGTTGCTGAAATGGCGAGTCGATCAACGGTACGCAACGATATAGAGGGAAAATCGCTGGTCTACGCCCGCATCGGCGTACCAGAGTACCTCATCTTCGATCCGACCGGCGACGTGATGGGTAGACAAGTGCGCGCATGGCGCGTTGCCTCCGGCCAGGCCGCAGGGTACCAGCCCTGGGACGCCGATGCCGACGGCTACTGGCGCAGCGACATCCTGGGCGTGTCGCTACGCCCTCAACCACGCTACCTGGCGGTGCGAGACGGCGACGGGGAAGAGATCGGGCTGCCCGTCGACAACGGCGCACGGGCGCGCGCGGCAGAGCGCGCCCTGCGCGAGGTACAGGAGGCGGCGGAGCGCGCCCTACGCGAGGCGCGGGAGGCGACACAGCGCGAAGTGGCCGCGCGTCTGGCGGCCGAGGAAGCGCTGCGGCAATTGCGCGCACGTCTCACTGCGGAACAGCAGGCCAACGATCAGCAAGACCAGTAGATCGGCCGGCTGCTATAGCTGCGGTGGCGCGTAGCGCCCGCGACTGAGTAGATTAGCGCGGATCGTCATGCGCCCAGGATCGTTGAGGCGCAACAGGAAAACGGTGGCGCGCCCGATATCGGTGAGTGGCTCGATGATCGCTCCATTTAAGCGAAAGTGTTGAGCCCAGTGCTCCAGGCGGGGATTGAAGAGGGGCGCCAGCGCCCCAGTCGTGGGATCGAGGGAGGCGATGTTCGGCCCTTTGAAGCGATTGCACTGAAAGCAGGCGTAGGCCAGATTCGCGAGAGCGGTTTCACCGCCATGTTGCGTCGCGATAATGTGGTCGGGCTCGTGCGGCGCCAAAGTCTCCGTGTCCGGCATACCGCAGTACTCGCAGCGGTTCTGCGCGATCGCTCACCGCGCGACGGACGGCGGCAGTAACGCGATCACTCACGCACCCACAGTCCCTGGATGCGGTAGCCGCGAACGGATTAGCATCACGATGCGGTCCAATAGCACTAGTTGGTCTAGTTCCTCGCTTTCCTCGCTGGAGAGAGTTCCGGCGGCATTCTTGTCGAGCAACGCGCGTATGCGAGTGATCGTCTTATCGGATAACCGGAACGCCGCGATCTCCTCTACGGAGGGAGCGCGGGCGAAGAAATCGGCGATCTCCTCTACGGAGGGAGCGCGGCGGCGCTGCCTGGCTCATCATTGTCCTCCTCCCGTGAGCGTTAGCCGCCCGCTCCACTACATAGCCGCCGACTTCCGGCTAAAGCAAGGCATTACCCCTATCGTCGGGAATGCAGCTGAACTTGGGGGTCGCATTACTTGATTATACCCCAAGAAATCCATCCATTCCTACTTCTCTCTATTAGCCCTGGGTGTCTTACTGGCGTACGCCCGCAGCCCAGGCCCGGAAGCCGTTGAGCCGGCCGCGGAGGTCACGCAGGAGATCATCGAACGTGCAGCAATAGATGTGATGCGAATTGACCAGGACGTGGCGCTGGCGCCACTCCAAACGGCGGCGGTCGCGCGAGGAGACATCGGCGTCGCGGCCCACCACGAGCAGGGCGACGATCGTGATCGGCGGCGGCCCGAACTCGTCTGCGAATGCCGTGGTCGCTTCGTGGTCATCCAGCGCCCAGAGCCAATCGACGACCTGGTTGAAGCCGCGACTGAAACGCGGCGACCAGTCGGCGCCGTGCCGCTGGCGCGGAGTAAACAAGCTGCGCGGCGTCGCGTCTTCGAACTCAACGAAGCAGTACGCCTTTTTGGAGCGGTCGCCCGCGACCACATCGGCGACAAACTCTCCATAGAGCCCCACCTCGACGCCGAGACGATCACAGGTAGCGGCTCCGGCGTTGTACGAGGCGAGGAGGGCGGCGAGATGGGGATGCGCGCGAAAATGTCGTCACGCTCCGACAGCGCCTGTTTCGTGCGCAGCAGGACATCAAACGCGTCGAGGTCCACTTGACACGATGCCCGGTCGAAGCCCCATGGGGCGATGGCGCCCGTCGGCGCACTAGCCAGCGACATGCGCGAAGTTGCGGAGCGCGGCCGGGCGAACGATGTCCACAATCCCGACAGAGGCGTCAGGCTCCACGCGGACAATGACCTGAACCTCAGGCGCGGCACGGAAAGAATAGAGTGGTTCCGGCCCCGCGAGCATCTGTATGCCCAGTGACGCGGGCGCTCCCTGTAAGCCACCGCGCTGGAGGGTCCGCAACGCCCCCAATACTGCCCTCTTCTCGTCAGCGGTTAGTTGATCGAAGGCAATAACAACGCGAAGCGGAACATCGGCGCGCAACCGCGTGGGCTCGTCCACGCCTTCCTGACTAATTGGAAGTTCCAGCATACTACCCTCCTTCGTCATTGTATCTCCTTTAGAATACCGTACTCGGTTCATCGATAGGGGGCAAAGATCCTCCTACTTTCCGATGCAAAAGTCGCCGAAGATGCGCGTGAGCAGGTCCTCGGTGACATCCTGGCCGGTGATGCTACCCAGGGCGCCGACGGCGGCGCGCAGATCGCTGCACACAAGGTCAAGCGGCGCCGTCAGCGCCAGGCCGCCGCGCGCCGCCGCGAGCCCCTCGACGGCCTCCTCCAGCGCCCGGCGGTGGCGCGCGTTGTCGACCATGGCCGTATCCGGACTAAGCGACGCGCCGCCGAGCGCCGTCGCCGCCATGGCGTCCTCGAGCGCGTCCAGCCCCTGCCCCGTCGCCGCCGAGCAGGCCACGACGGCCGCGGGCGGCGCGTCGTCAAACAGTGGCAGCGCGCTCACCGTGTCCGCGTCAAGCGCGCGCGGGAGGTCGGCCTTGTTTAGCACAAGGATGGCCGGCGTCTCGGAGGCCAGGGCGCGCGCCGCCGCGAAGGCCGCGCGGTCGCGCTCCTCCAGAGGACGTGACGCGTCGGCTACCAACAGCAGCAGGCCAGCCGCGGCGATAGCGGCGCGGCTACGCTCCACGCCGATGCGCTCCACCGGGTCGTCCGTTTCGGTCAGACCAGCCGTGTCGACGAGGTAGACCGGCAGGTCGCGGATGTTGGCCGGTTCCTCCACCGTGTCGCGCGTGGTGCCGGCCACCGGCGTGACGATGGCGCGCTCGGCGCGCAGCAGCCGGTTGAGCAGACTGGACTTGCCGACGTTCGGCGCGCCAGCCAGCACCGCGCGCAGCCCCTCACGCAGGATGACGCCGCCCCGCGCCGTAGACAGCAGCGCGTCCAGCCCCGTCTTCGCCACGTCAAGCCGCGCCAGCAGCGCGGCGACGGACGCCTCGGGGATGCCCTCCTCCACGAAGTCGATCGACGCCTCCAGGAAGGCCAGCACGCCCATCAGGTCGTCCGCCACTGGGCGCAGGCGGCGCGAGAGGCCACCACCCAGTTGCTCGACCGCTACCTGCAGCGCCGTGGGCGTGCGCGCGCGCACCACGTCGAGCACGGCCTCGGCCTGGGTCAGATCGAGCCGGCCATTGAGGAAGGCGCGCAGGGTGAACTCTCCGCGCGCGGCAGGGCGGGCGCCATGGCGCAACGCCAGTTCGACCACGCCTTGCAGCGGGACGGGTCCACCGTGACAGTGCACTTCGAAGACATCCTCAGCCGTGTAGGTGCGCGGCGCCGCCATATAGACAGCCAGCACCTCGTCGACGCGCCGCCCGGTCGCTGGGTCGACAGCATGCCCGTACACGAGCTGGTGCGAGGGCCACGCGTCCGTGCCATCGGCAGGACAAACGATGGCCCGCCCGATGGGCAACGCCCTTGGCCCCGAGAGGCGCACGATGCCGACGCCGCCCTCACCGGGCGGCGTGGCGATGGCGACGATGGTATCGTTTGTGGTGATCATCGATATCTACTACCGCCAGCACAAGCCCGCTGTGGAGCGTCAGCGCGCGTGCGCTTGCAAACTCTCTTCCACTGTCCGTCGCGCTCGCTCAATGTCGTAACGCGGGGGCACGAGGGCCAGTGTATCGCGTATAAGCTCCAGGCAGCGCACGACGCTGTACTCAGCCTGTGGTGGCGTAAAAATCTCGTCGATGCGCTCGGCCAACCGATCCGGCTTCATCTCTAGGGCCGCCGCCGTTAGCGTCAGCCACTTCCAATCCGGTTCCCACTGGTGATTGAGCGCGCAGAGCACGCGCAGCACGTTGTGCACGTCCCACACCAATCGCTCCGCCAGCGCTACCCGCTCACCCCGGCGCGCCAGCGCCCAGCGCGCCGCGATGACGTTGGGGAGCGCCCATACTGTCGCACTAGAAATCAAGCGCGCTTGGAGCGTTTCAGGGTAGTCGCGCAGGGCATCCCGCCAGTCCTCCAGCTCGCCGCTGTCGCGCAGACCCGCGGCGTGCAGAATCATCGGCGCGTGGGCCAGCTGCACATGGTCGATCACCTCCCCCGAACTCAACCGGCGCACGATAGCGTCCATGGCGTCAATGCGCTGCCAGCCGGTCTCGAACCACACGCCCTTGTAGAGGGATGTCGCCCACAACGAGCCGTCCGCCAGTGGCTCATCGTCGAGGATAACGGCGGTCGCGCCGGCACGGCGCAGCCAATCGAGCAGAGTGGCCCCATCGGGCTCTTCGTCGACCCAGAAGTTGAGTTCGGCGTCCGAATCCTCGTCAGCAACCCCGCGCGAGGCCGACCCAGTCAGCGCGACAATCTGCCCGAGTTCTGGTGGACAGAACCACGCCAACTCGCGCGCCAGTTCGAGCCGTTGCAGGCTTGCCTCCATTGTCGTGCCCGGCGTTGTGCTAGTCAAGGCTACGCTCCACTCGTATTGTACAGATGCATTGCGCGCGACTCATGGCCCGCTAGACGCAGGTCTCCAACCGTTCCTCGACCTCACTCGCCGTGGGTATGGCGTTCGGGCCCGCGCCTTCGACGGCGAGCGCGGCCGTGGCGGCGGCGAAGCGCGCGGCGCCTAGCAGGTCTTTCTCCGCCGCGTAGCGGATCAGGAAGGCGGCGGCGAATACATCGCCGGCCCCGGTGGGGTCCACTTCGCGCGCGGGACAGGCCGGAAGGTGCAGCGTACCCTTGCCTGCGTAGATAGTGGCGCCACGCGCCCCACGCGTCAGCACGACGATGGGTGTCCGCGCGCGGTACAGGTCGACGACGGCGTCGGGTGTCTCGTGGCCAGGCGAGAAGCCAGCCGCGACATCCTCTTCGCTCAAAATCACAACATCAAGGTCGACGAGTCGCGCCGCGACCCGCTCGTGCGGGAGGGTATGGACGCGGTGGTCCTCATCCCAGCGGCGCGCCCAGCCTTGCGGCGTCGCGGCGCGTAGGGCGCGGGGAAAGAGCGCCGCGATGGCCGGATCGACCTCGTCGGCGATGGGACCCAGGTGCACAATACGCGCCGCGCGCCACGCCGTCGAAACGTCATCGGGGCCAAGCGGCCGTGCGCGCCCATGCAGGAACTGCACGCGGCCACCCGGCTCGTAGCGGTTCTCGAAGATCGTATCCTGCTCCGCCGCCACGACGTGGACGCGCGCGCCCTCCAGCAGGGCATCGTCGAAGCCGGCCAGGGCGCTGGTGATGACCCCCGTGTCAACGCCCAGGCGACGCGCGGTCAGCGCGGCATAGAGCGCCGTTCCACCCGGCATAGTGGCCGGCGCCCGTGAGTCACGAGACGCGGATATGCCTGCCACGTTCGCGGGGACGATGTCGCGCGCGACATGGCCGACCACGACGTAGGTAGGGGAAGCTCCGGGTGATGTGCGGTTCACTGAGGGCGCTATCGTTTGAGTGTGATGACCAAGCGCCGATTCGGCTCCTCACCCTCGCTATGTGTCTCAATGTCATGCTGATCTTGCAGCGTGACGTGGATGATGCGGCGCTCACCGGCGGGCATAGGATCGAGCGCGACCGGGCGCTGCTGTTGGCGCACGCGGTCGGCCTGGCGCAACGCCAGCGCGCGCAGCGTTTCTTCACGGCGGTCGCGCCAGTGCTCCACGTCGATGACGACCTTGGTCCAGCGTCGCGTGCGCTTACCGATCAACACGTTGACGAGGTACTGTAGCGCGCTGAGCGTCTCGCCGCGCCGCCCGATAATCAGGCCGCCGTTATCGGTCTCCACGTCCAGGACAATCGGATCGGACACCGCACGCACGGCGACGCGCGCCTGTATATTCATGCCGCGCAGGAGATTTTCAAGGATGTCCTGGGCGAGCGCGGCCGTCTCCTCGTGCTGCTGCGCGCGGCGGCCCGGCTCGTCCGCGCCATCGCGCGGCGTCTCGTCGTCGTACTCATCCCCAAGTTCGAACGCCCTATCCTCAGTCTCGCCGGTCTCGCCCGCATCCCCCACCCCGGCCCTGGCAGCGGAAGGCGTGGCGGATGCGCCGTGCCGCTCCGGCGCCACGGCCGTCGATGTGTCAGCGGAAGGCGCCGTGACCGTGGCCGTAGCCTCGCCGACGACCATGGCCAGGATGCGCGCGTTCTCGGCGCGCATACCCAGGAAGCCTTTGGACCCTTCGGTGATGACCGTGATGTCGAGACTGTCACGCGGGACGCCCAGTTCACGCGCGGCATCGTCGATGGCTTCGTCGACTGTCCGCGCGCTGACCGTCACGCTCTGGCGGTGGCGTTCATTCATCTATCGTCGTGCTCCTTTTGGAGGTCGCGCTTTTTGCCGCGCCACGGTGCGCTGCATTTTACCCTGGCGTGCGCCGGTTCCCCCCGCCGCCAGCCGCTCGTCGCCAATAGGCTCCTCATCCTCGGCTACGCGCGTAGGAGAACGCGCGCTGAATAGCGTGACGCGCCGGCCATGACCGTTTCCAGTCGCCTTCGCGCCATTGGCGCCGGCCCCATTCGCGGCAGCCCCATTATTCGCGGCAGCCCCATTATTCGCGGCAGCCCCATTCGCTCCATTCGTGCGCGGCGCGATCGCGCGCGGCCCGGCGGCGGACTGACCGGCCTTGCCGCGCCCACCGGACGTTAGCGCGGGCGAAGGGGATGTCGCGGCATGGGGCACTTTGAACGGCGACTTGAAGAGTTGGCCGAAACCAGTGATGAAGTACTGCATCACGATGCTGAACACGGTCGACGTGACCCAGTAGAGGGCCAGACCGGAAGGATAGTTGACCGCGAACAACATGATGAACAGCGGCATGAATTGCATGATCTGCTGCGTGGAGCGTTGCTGTGGATCGCTGGTCGGCTGCATCATCATGCGCTGCTGCACCCACTGCGTGGCGGCGGCAAGCAACGGTAGCGGTCCCCAGAACGAGTGCGCCCCAAAGAAAAAATGTCCGAAGAGATTGTCAGGGTGATCGAGCGAGAACCACAGGAAGTGCGCGTGGTAGATAGGAAATAGGTGAGCAGGATATTCGTTCTTAATGTTGTTGAAGACGAAAATCAGCGAGTAGAGCACGGGCATCTGAATGATCAGCGGCAAACAACCGGCCGCTGGGTTGACGCCCTGCTCCTTATAGAGTTCCATCGTGGCCTGCTGCAAGGCCGCGCGGTCGCCCTTGTAACGCTGCTGCAATTCTTTCTGCAGTGGCCCCAGCGACGCCATCTTCCGGGCCGACTTAAGCTGCTTGATGTTGAGCGGGGAGAGCACGCCGCGCACCAGGATGGTGAAGACAATGATAGCCAGCCCGTAGTTGTGCAGCACGCCCGTCAGCGCGATCAGCACCCCCTGTAGCGGGTGGATGATAGGATCGAGAATATGTGAAAAGCCTGACACCAAAAACTCCTATTCGAGCGCGCCGCTATGGGACTGGATCAAGGCCGCCGGGGTGGAAAGGATGGCACCGCGCCAGGCGCCGCAGCATCAGGAGCGAGCCCCGCGCCGCGCCATGCCGCGCGATCGCCTCGTAACTATACGCCGAGCAACTCGGGTAGAACCGGCATGTGTTCGACGGCAACAGGCGTGCGGCCGTCACCTGATAGAACCGGATCACCCCGAGCAATACGCCTTTCATGTCCCTTGCCCATCACCGTCACGTCGTGGCGTCCGCAGTAGGTTCGCCCGCCGCAGCAGTTGATCAAGCGCCGCGCCAACCGGCTCCAGTCCGGCTCCAGCCGCATCCGGCCGTCCGATCAGGACAACATCGTAACCTGGGCGCAGCCGCGCGAGGCGCTCACGAACGGCCGCGCGCAATACACGCTTGAGCCGATTACGCGTCACGGCTGACCCAATTTTCTTGCCCACGGTCAGCCCCACGCGCGTCGTGGCGCCGCCGTTTGGCGCCGCGGCCAGGATGAGCAGCGGATGTGCTTTAGACCTGCCCTCCCGGCGCACGCGCGCGTAGTCACTCGTGCGCGTCAGGCGCTGGCCTTTGGGCAGCATAAAATGCTAGACCGTCAGTTTGTGGCGCCCCTTGAGCCGCCGCGCCTTGAGCACGCGCCGGCCGCCTTTGGTGGCCATACGCGCGATAAAACCGTGCGTGCGCTTGCGCGGGATACGCTTTGGTTGCCATGTTCGCTTCATGTGTCCTCTACATCCTCTATTATTATAGCCGTATTTAGGGTCTCAGATGGGAGTATAGCAGCAATTAGCGATCAGCCGTCAGCCGACGCGGCCCTCACGGGTGCACCTCGAAATAGTGGACGCGGCCTGCGACTGCGGTCGCATAGCAGACTTGCGCCGACTGCGGTCGGTTTTAGCCCTTGGACGCGGCGCTCCGACGCACCCGCCGTGGCACCGCAGTGCTCGTGGTCTGCCATGCGAGCGCAGTCGCAGGCGTTTCCCGCACAATTCCACTATTTCGAGGTGCACCCGGCCCTCACCCCCAACCCCTCTCCCTGACGCGGGAGAGGGGAGCCGCCTGTCAGGTCACGCCCCCCTCCCCTCGGCCCTGGAGGGAGACGGGTTGGGGTGAGGGGTAAAACTACCTGACCCTGTTCTACCACCACGACGAGTAGCGCTCCTCGTCCCACGGGTCGCCGCGCATGTGGTAGCCGTTGCGCTCCCAGAAGCCAGGCTGGTCTTCGGCCACGAATTCGAGGCCGCGCACGAACTTGACGCTCTTCCAGAAATACAGGTGCGGCACGACCAGGCGCAGCGGATAGCCGTGTTCAGGCGTGAGCGGCTGGCCGTCGTGGCTATGCGCGAAGAGATTGTCGTCGCGCAAGAAGTCATCGAGCATCAGGTTGGCCGTGAAATTATGCTCGGCGTGCACGACCACGGCCCTGGCTTCAGGCTTGAGCGTGACGCGCTTCATCAGATCGAGCACGGCCACGCCGTCCCAATCGTTGTCGAGCTTGCTCCAGCGCGTCACGCAGTGGATGTCGTTGTGCCGGCGCGTTTGTGGCAGCGCCATGAATTCGCCCCAATTGAACGCGACTGGTTCCTCGACAAGCCCGCTGACGCGGAAATCCCAGGTAGCGAGGTCGGTGTGCGGGATACGCCCGTAGGTCAGCACAGGCCACTTGACCGTCAGTTGCTGGCCCGGTGGAATGCGCGCCGCGATGTCGGCGGGCAACTCCTGTTTCTTCGTAAATAATGCCATCAGTAAACATCCATCTCAGGAGCGTCCCAATCCTCGGCAAACGAAGCTAACCGCGCCCGTACATGCTCGGCCTGTTCGTGAGTCCAGCCAAGATCGCCGATGGTTAGTCCTGACGTGGACAACGCCTCTACGTCGCTGGAGTCATCGTTACCGTGACGCCGCCCCTCTCGTCCAGAGGGGTGCGCGTCCTCGCGAAGAACTGGCGCCACCACCTTTTGTGTGTCGGCCATCGTGTCGTCTCCTCTTTGCTCTAGTAGTAGTGTAGCAGGAGCGCGAAACGCGCCGCCCTCGTCCAGCGCATGGTCGCCCTCGGCCGCCAAGTCCTGTCCCAGCGGACCTAGTAGGTCACGGGCGCCAGTGAAGATGGCCGCGACGGCCTCAGGACCGTCGAGGGCAGCAGCGCGTAGCGCGGTCAGGCGCGCAATGAGGCGGTCGATCACCACGGGGGTATGCCGGTTGAGGGCCAGGAGGTCGCCGTAGAGCGCGGGGTCCTGATGCAGGATGCGGCTCATCAGGGCAAGTTGCAGGCGCAGAGTCGGCGTAGCCCAGGCCAGCGGGTCGTTCCCCGGCAGCGTCGCCATGATCTCGGGGGCCAGCGCGGCGTAGGCTCCATGCAGGAGCGCCTGCGCGCCCGCCATCGCCCGATCGTGCTCCTCCGGTGTGGTCGTCACGATCCGCGCTCCGTGGCCCTCAAGCAGGCGCGACAGCCAGACGCGCCAGCGCGCGCCGCGCAGTGGCGCCAGAGCCAGCGTCGTCCCCGGTAAGCCGTGGCGACCGGGACCAAACAGGGGGTGCAACAAAAAAACGTCGCCTCGACACGCATTTGACGCCGGCAGCGCCAACTCCATCAGTGAGCCGAGGCTGACCAGCGCCGCGTCGGGACGCACATGGGGAGCGACCTCGGCCAGCACGGCCGGCGTCGCGCGCAAGGGGACGGACACGAGCGTGAGGTCGCAGCGCGCGGCCACCTCAACATTGCCGAGCCGCGTGCCACGGTCGCTCACTAGCACCGTGACGCCGGCGGCTTGCAGCGCGCGCGCGAAGAACGAGCCGATGCCGCCATGTCCACCGATGATGCCGACGACGGGAGCGGCGTCCGGGTATTCCGGCTCGTTCGTCGTCTCGCGCGGCATAATGACACCTACCCTCCCTGTCGTTGGGACCGCTGGCTGTCAGATGACAGTCAGAGCCGGTGAATCGTCTGGGGACGCGAACGTCTCGCCCGTCCCCACGCGCGACAGGCGAACGCCGGGGACGCAGGCGGGACGCCGCACTACCGGGTCACCCACACAACCATTGTAGGAACTTCCGACTTCCGACTTCCGACTTCCGACTTTCGACTTTCGACTTTCGACTTTCGACTTCTTACGGCGCCAGAACATTGCCTGTCTCGGCCGGCTCTAGCTGGGTGGGCTCTGCGCCCTGGGTGTAGACGGGCCGCAACCACGCGCTGTAGGCGCGGTTGACGCCACGCACGACATCGAAGTACGCCTGCTGCAAGGCGAAGGTCAGCGGTCCCACCCCGCCCGACCCAATAGACCGCTTGTCGATCTCGACCACTGGCGAGACCTGCGCTCCCGTGCCGCACAGGAAGACCTCGTCGGCGGTGTAGAGTTCGGTGCGCTGCACCGTGCGCTCGACCGTCGGCACGCCCAGTTCAGTGCGCGCGACCTCGATCAAGGTGGCGCGCGTGATGCCCTCCAGCACGCTATCCGTCACAGACGGCGTGATGAGGGTGCGGTTCTTGATGATAAAAAGGTTCTCGGCGCTGCCCTCGGAGACATTGCCGTTCTCGGCCAGCATGATGGCCTCGTCGTAGCCGTTGACCACGGCCTCGTGCTTGGCCAACGCCGCGTTGACGTAGGCGCCCGTCACCTTGGCGCGCGGCGGGATCGCGTTGTCGCTGTTACGGCGCCACGATGAGAGGCAACAGCGGATGCCGCGGTCGATGTCGATGTAGTTGCCCATCGGCTGGCAGTACATCATGAAGTCATCGGAGACGCCGGTCATACTCACGCCGATGCCGAGCCCGCTCTTGTAGGCGATGGGCCGGATGTAGGTATCACCGCGGAAGCCCGAGCGGCGCAAGATCTCAAGCGTGATCGTTTCGAGCTCGTCGACGCTGTAGGGCAGGCTAATAGCCAGAATGCGCGCGGAGTTGTGCAGCCGCTCGTAGTGCTCGCGCATGCGGAACACGTACAACTGCTCTTCGGCGGCGCTCCAGTAGCCGCGGATGCCCTCAAACGTACCCGTCCCATAGTTGAACGCGTGCGTCATGATGCTGATCTTGGCGTCGGCCAGTGGGATATACTCGCCGCCGAGGAACGCCACACCCTGCATATCCATTGCGTACTCCTTTACTTATAAGCTGACAGCTGTCAGCTACTTGTCTCGTACCAGCGTACGGTTGAAGTGGCGCGCGAAGTGGCGCGCGAAGGCGTCGCCGACCTCCCGCACGTCCGGCGCGTGGCCGAGTTCACGCTCCATCGAGGTCATGACTGTCTCCGCATGGCCGCAGGGGTTGATGAGCGCGAAATACGAGAGGTCGGGCGCCACGTTGAGGGCCATACCGTGTGTGACGACCCAGCGCTTGAGCGAGAGCCCGACCGACGTAATCTTGCGCCCATGCGTCCACACACCGCGCTGGCCGGGCAGGCGCTCACCGGGCAGCCCGTAATCGCCGAGTGTGTCGATGATGGCCTGCTCCAGGTTGTCGACGAGGCGCGAGATAGAGCGCTCCTCTGGCCCAAGCTTGATGACAGGGTAGGCCACCAACTGTCCCGGCCCATGGAACGTCACCTCGCCGCCACGGTCGATGCGCTCGACCGTAGCGCCGCGACGCGCCAACTCATCGGATGAGACCAATATGTGCTCCGTGAGCGAGTTGCGCCCAAGCGTATAGACGGGCGGATGCTCAAGCAGGAGCAGCGTGTCACGCCCGGTCCCGGCGACAAGCCCCGCGGCAAGCCGTTTCTGTAGGTCCCAGGCCGGCGCGTAAGGCACAAGGCCGCGCCAGGAGACATAGAGTTCCCGCACGGCCGGCGTCGGGGGCGAGGTCAACACACCATCCATAGACGATCCATAAGCGCGGCCTAGCCCTTGAAGAGCTTGGTCAAGCCGAGGTTCCCTAGCGCATGGCCCAGCCCGTTCATAAGGGACTCCATCGGGTAGAGCGCCGCACGGAAAACGACGATGCCGATGACGACCACGACGAGGAACTCAACCAGAACGAGCGTTTCCTCATTGAGGATATAGGTCTGCGCCGCTTCGAGGGCGCGCATCACCTGGCTGGGATGGCGCGGCTGGACGGTTGGCGCATCCTGCCGGGTGCGAATAACGGGTGGCGCGGGCGTCGCGGCCCGCCGGACGGTCGTTCCGGGCTGCCCCGGCTGCTGCGTCGTCTGCTCCATGCCCCCTCCTTATGTCAAGGGTTGATCGTACAGTGCTCTATATCAAGGGTTGATTGTACAGTGCCCTCAAAGACTAACTGCTAGCATTATACGCGCCGCACTCTTTAGGGGGAACCATGTGGGGCACGGGTGGGTGCACCTCGAAATAGTGGGACGCGGCCTGCGACTGCGGTCGCATGGCAAATACGCGCCGACTGCGGTCGGGTGTCGCCCTGTGACGTGACGCTCCGACGCGCTCGCCCTGGCACCGCAGTGCCCGTGGTCTGCCATGCGACCGCAGTCGCAGGCTCCCTGACGCACGATTCCCCTATTTTAAGGTGCACCCGGCACGGGTGCTATATAGTCCCACTCATGGTCATTGAGCGCGCGGGCTGGGTTGTACGACGACACTTGTAGCCTCCGCAAACAAACGACTCCTGGCCCTGCTGTTCTCGCCCTCAATGAGGGAGTGCGCCGCATTGTCTGGGAGAGGCAAAAGCACTTTAGCGACAGCAGCGACCACTTCTGCCCGCAAAAGATTATCCTTCTCCTCAAACGTACGCTCGACCCCCTGCTTGGCGACGACCAAATAGCCCTGCTGCCCCATTGGGTCAATCTCCACCTCGATCTCGGCGCGCGGTCCGCGCCATTCGAGCTGGATACCGCCATCGGCTATCGGCGCTACCGCATACGGTTGAACGCGTTCGCCGACGGCATGGCCGAACTGCTCATCAATAGCTAACAGGAGTTCACGCGCCATACTTATGGCAAGCAAGGACGGTGGGGCAGCGCCGTATGAGTCCCAGTTAGTGGGCAATTCCGCTAGCCGTGTCAGGCGCCGCAGCGATGGCTGCACAAACGCCGCTACGCTAGCAAGCTGCTCTTGCGTTGTCTGCTCCATACCAGCCTCCTTTGCGAACATGAGATATCACGTCTATGCTTGAGGTTATTGCCTACAAGTTAAGGTTCTGAGCCACATGTCAAGTACCCGCATTTCCGCCGCTCGGGGTGGCAAAGGGAGCGTAGCAGCATATACGCCGTACTTCCACGAGCCTTTTGCTCCCACACACGGCTGTCGCTACGCCATGCGCCTCATGCGTTTGTGCAACATGGCGGCTATCAGGTTGGCTTAAAAGCTGCAAAAATGGCCTTGACAACGGCTTAAAATCCTTAACTTGTAGAAAAAGGCTTGAGGTATTATACCTCCGCGCAGGTCACAGCACACCGGCCCATCGCGGTCGATGCCAGGCCGCAAGCGATACCGCGCCAATGTAGCGTGGATAGGCACGTTCGACAAGATATTGTAATAAGGCGGGGAGAGGGATAAACGTGGACAGCGACAGGTTCGAGGCGTACATGCGCCGGTTCGAGTACTTCCACTCCCTGCGCCTGTTGCCCGAAACGTGGACGGTCATCCGTGTCGACGGACGCGGCTTCTCGCAGCTCACCGCGGCCGCCTTCGACAAGCCCTTCGACGCGCGCTTCCACGACCTGATGATGGGCGTGGCCGCGACGCTGCTCGAAGAGTTGGGCGGGCTATACGCCTACACCGAGTCCGACGAGATATCGGTGCTGTTCCCGCGCGACTGGGACCTGTTCGACCGCGAACTGGAGAAGCTCGTCTCGGTCTCGGCGGCGCTCGCCAGCGCGGCCTTCACGCACGCCCACGGCACCATCGCGCACTTCGACAGCCGCGTGTGGCTCGGCCCCGACACTTCGCACGTCGTGGATTATTTCAAGTGGCGCATGGCTGATTGCGCGCGCTGCGCCCTCAACGGCTGGAGCTACTGGACCCTACGCGAGGAGGGGCAGAGCGCCCGCAAGGCCACGCACACGCTCGACGGCCTCTCGACCTCGGCCAAGCACGAACTGTTGTTCGCGCGCGGCGTCAACTTCGCCGAGTTGCCCCTGTGGCAGCGCCGTGGCACGGGCCTGTACTGGGAGAGCTACCAGAAAGAGGGCTACAACCCTGTCACCAAAGAAACGGTCACGGCCACGCGCCGCCGCGTCAAAACCGACCGCGACCTGCCGATGGGCGAGGGGTACGACGCGCTGATTCGCGGGTTCCTCATTTATCGCTGAAGGGAGTGGGGTCGGGGGTGAGAGCTTCCCGGTCGATGAACACATCGGCGGGCATGCCGAAACGGTCGGCCAACCGCGTGATGTGCGTCAGGTTGAGGCGCCGCTTGCCCGCCAATACGTCGGATATGACGGACCGGCCACCGAAGAGCGCGGCGAGATCCGCCTGGGTCAGTTCGTGCTCGTCCATCAGATACCTCAGCACATCGACGCCCGTCACGGGCGGCCAGGTGACGTGCTCCTGCTCGTAGACGTACACGAGGTCGGCCAGGGCTCCTAGATAGGCTTCCGTGCCGGTATCGTGTTGGAGCGTATCCGTCAGATGGTCGATAATCTCCAGCGCCTGCTCCAGATGCGCGTCGTCGCGAATAGGAACCAGCGGAAACTCGCTCACGAGCCGCCAATATGCCTCATTGACCGTTGGCACGCTCGGGTGGGGGACCACTCGCGCTTCCATAATCATCGTCTCCTTGCCATTGGGTGGCGTGCATTATGTCGCCATATCAGGGCAGTCTGCCTGATATGTACCGGCCTACCCCTTGTTTTTCTTCCAATCGCCCTAGCTTTGCCCATAAAGTCCGACAGTTCCGCATCCTGTTCGATTTGACCCGCCATGCATAGTCTAGGTCCGAATTGAGATGCTCTTTAAAACCTAGTAGTCCGTCACCCGTCTTTTTGACAGTTGACC